>Ga0208160_1000177_pt1 | contig 31280 bp, 29 predicted proteins | sample CB_VirMetaG_FD_184536 | JGI IMG/M metagenome (GOLD analysis project Ga0208160, IMG submission 184536) | Freshwater to marine saline gradient viral communities from Chesapeake Bay - CB_1504_1 Viral MetaG (SPAdes) (version 4) | ecosystem: Environmental > Aquatic > Marine > Coastal | place: USA... | reverse complement strand
TGCGGTCGGGAAGAACGGAGGGAAGGGGATCACGCGCGGACCTTCCGGTAGATGCCATAGAGGGTCAGGCAGATGATGATGCCCGCGATCCCGATCCGGATGTAGTCCCCGGAGGTGAGTTGGTCCTGCTGGGAGGTCAGGGCGTCGGCTATGTCCGGGAGGGCGGGGGCCACGGAGACCGCGCCGGTCGCGCCGACGGCAGCGATGGCGGTCCCTTCCTTGACGTTGCTGGCGCGTTCGGTTTCGCTGGTATAGGGCTTGGCTTTGGCCGTGACGCCAACGGGGGTTTTGGCGATAGGGTGGGACTTCCACGGCAGTTGCCAGTGCGGACCGTCTTTGGATTTGCGCCAATCGCCGCCCCATTCGAGGGGGACGCCTACGTCCTTGGCGGCTTTCTTGATGGTGGGGGCGAGCTTGTGATAGACGGGCCAAGCCCATGAGGCGCGGCCGTCCACGAGCGGGACAAGATCAACGGCGTGGCCGGTGATGTGCCGGGAGTTCATCGTCCAGCTTACACCGGCAGCGACGTTCTTGCGCTGTTGGGCGACGGACCGGGGGCCTTCCAGCACCATGAACATGATGGGGCTGGTCTTGGCCGCCCGTTCGACGACTTTCACGAGGTCCGGGTGGACGCCGACAAGGCGTTGGCGGTCTCGGGTTGAAAGATGAAATCCCATTGCATCCGTCCGTGGTTTGTGTCGGTCGTGTTGTTTGACAACTACAGCACAACCTACGCCGGGACCAAATGGTTTATTGGGTCAAAGGGTGTTAGCGGAGGTCTTTCGCCTGCATCCATGCCGCGTCGATCTGCGCGTCCGTGAGGCTCAGGAGCGGGCCGAGGAGGGCAAACAGGGGGTTGTCCCGGTTGTACTCGGTGGACTTCCGGGCTTTGGCCTTGGCGAAGGCGTTGTCAACCGGGGCCGCGATGGCTATGTCGATGGCCCCGTCGATCTGCTCGATGGTGACACCGAGGATCGAGGTGATCGCTTCAAACTGTGCCGGGTTGAGCGGGTAGTCGATGGGATCAGTTGAAGGGGGTAGAATATCTTTGAGGGTGTGGACCCACTTCGGTGAGCCAGAAATAAGCTCAACTTCCTTTGCAACGCTTCGTTTTCCATCAGGGATGGCATCAGCATCAAGGATAGTTGCCAGTGAGTAACCATCTGCGTTTGACCAGCCCGCCTGAGCAGGAGATACGCTGTCGCCGTTTGTGAGTTTGACAGTCTGTCCTTCTCGGACTTTTGTGATTATTGTGTTGTCTTTGATAAGTGCGAGCATGTTGAAATCCTTGTTAAGCAGGCCGTAACGCCATGGTCACGGCGATTACCGGGTCGCTTTGGTCAGTAGTCCAGTCGGAATAAGCCCCCGGAGCGTTCACCCCGACAGTGCTTGCCTCTTTATAAGTCATAGTTGACACTTGGTCCCTGCCGACGATGCCGATGGCCAGTGTCTCCCCTTCGGTGAAAGCAGGGTACCCGGCAGGAGGGGTTAAGGCTCCATCTGTGGTGCGCAGCCCCGCGTAGATCACAATCATTGCTTTTGAGGTAACTGTGGTTATGGCCCCCGGCGTTACAGGCAATAACTCCTCGACCAGTTCCGCCGTTGCGTCAAACGGGGTTGATTGGTCTACCCCCCTGAACGCCAAGGCCACGTACGCACACGCGTCCCGGCTGTCCCCCGAACTCGGAGCGGTTACAGCCGTGTCGGGCGTACCGCCCATGATCTTATAGAACACGAGCGCGCAGCTGTCACTGTCACGGTAGTTTACAATCTCAGTCCACCCCGCAGGTGTCGTAGGCACCGCATTCCTAGTGAACCCTCCGGAGACTATGACAATATCGCCTTCCGCAAGACCGGCTATGCCAGTGAGGTCAAGCACAGCGTTACCACCTGAATCCCCTACATCCGCCACGCCACCGACATATTCTATAGAGGCACCCGCAGCGCCACCGCTAAATTGCGGCATGAGGCAGGGGGTAGTCATTCCTGTAGAGCCTTTACAGTCACGGAGGTGTTGCCGTCGATCTTCGCGATGTGGCAGATAAATTTGTGCGTGTCCGTGATGGTAAAGGCGTCACCGTCCGAAGAAGTGAACCCGGACAGCGTGATGGCCCCGGCGGTCCCATTGTTGGTGATGAGAATGGACAGGCTGTAGTCGCCCGCTGCGGTGGGAGCCGCGAGCGTGAACGCGCCGCCGTTGACAGCCTTGCGCCAGTTACCCGCCACGGGGGTCGGTGTGTAGGTGACGCTGGACTTGGTGCCGTCGTCCACTGTGGTGCCGAAGACGTAGCCTGCTTGGAGGGTCGTGTCCACGTTCTTCTGGACCGGGGTGCTTTCGGTCCAAGCCGCCCACGCGCCGCCGATCTTGCGCCGGACGTAGGACGCGCCGAGCGTGGCCGCGACGGTCTGGTTGTAGAGTATCTGGACTTGGTTGCTCGCGTCGTAGACGAACACGAAGCCTATGTAGCTTGAGGCCGTGGGGCTGTTCGCGATCGACGCGCCCTTGTACCAGCCGGTTTCGGTGACGCTGTTCCAATCTGTCAGGAGTTGCGCGGTCGTTGCGAGCCGGGCGAGGACCGGGCCTTCGGGGCCGGTTGCGCCTGTTGGGCCTGTCGGCCCGTCGGGGCCGGGCGGCCCGGTGAGGCCTGTCGGGCCGGTAGGTCCGGTGGGTCCGTCGACGCCTTGGATGCCTTGAGACCCGGTGGGTCCGGTGTCGCCAGTTATGCCTTGAACGCCTTGGTCGCCTTGAACGCCTTGTGGCCCTGTGGGGCCGGTGTCGCCAGTTATGCCTTGGATACCTTGAGGGCCGGTGTCGCCAGTTATGCCTTGGATACCCTGCGGTCCGGTTGGGCCGGTGTCGCCGGTTATGCCTTGTGACCCTGTGGGGCCGGTCGGACCGTCGATGCCTTGGATGCCTTGCGGGCCAGTTGCGCCCGTGGGGCCGGTTGCGCCTGTCGGACCTGTCGGTCCGTCGATGCCTTGGATACCTTGAGGTCCGGTGTCGCCCGTCGGGCCGGTCGGTCCGTCGATGCCTTGGACGCCCTGAATGCCTTGGATGCCCTGCGGACCCTTGCCGAAGTAAGCGCCCGTGGACCAATCGCCGGAGGTGTCCGAGAGTTTGAAGTAGATGATGCCGTTGGTGGCGTCGAGGAACGCGAAGTCCGCGAGTTCCGCGTCGTAGGTGGATTTCGATGCGGCGGGGCCGATGGCGTCCGGGGTGAAAGAATTGCCTTGGGAGCCGGTGACGCCTTGGACGCCTTGGATGCCCTGCGAGCCGGTCGCGCCGGTGGTCCCTGTCGGTCCAGCAACCCCTTGGGGCCCGGTCGGGCCTGTCGGGCCAGTTGCGCCTGTCGGTCCGGTGTCGCCCTGCGCGCCCGCGAGGCCATCGGAGCCTGTCGGGCCGGTTGCCCCGGTCGGTCCGTCAATGCCTTGGGGGCCGGTGGGGCCGGTCGGTCCTGTGGCTCCGGCTGAGCCTGTGCTGCCTGTGATGCCCTGAACACCCTGCGCACCTTGCGGGCCGGTTACGCCAGTTAGTCCTTGGATGCCTTGAACGCCCTGCTCGCCCGTGTCCCCCTGCACTCCCTGCGGGCCTCGCGCCCCCTCCGCGCCAACGAAGTCCACAGCGGCAACCGCCGCCGGTTTGATGGTCCCGGTGTCGCTGATCACCTGCCGAACAAAGTCGATGGTGGTGTTGATTACGTCGTTGGAGGCGTCAAGTTCGCTGTCCACGGACGTGCCGGGGAGCGGCACGGTGGGCTGCGTCGCCTGATGGTTGGTAAACGACTTCTGTCGTGTGCGTTTAGAAGGTACTGGTTCGGCCACGGGTAGCTACTCCGGCAGGCGTTGTGTTGAGTGTGTCTTCGGATGTAGCCGACAAAGCGGACGGGGGCAAAGATTATCTTGGGTAAACTCCCCCTTCTTCCGTTTGTCAGGACTGTCAAAAAGTCTGGAAAATGGGCGCTTGGTGTAATCGGGATATAACATAAAGCTCGCCACCGCCGGGGCAGGCCGGGGGGTCGGGGTCCGGGGTCCGGGCGGTCCGGGACCGGTCCGGGGTCCGGTCCGCGCCATGTCCGCGCGCGCGTTCATCCTCCTTCTTGGCGCGCGTTTGACCGGACCTTCCCTCGGCTAGGGAGCGGTCGGTGCCTGCGCTGCAAGGTTTCGGGCCGCGCTTGCGCTGCGTCTTGCTGCGCCGGGCTGTCATATGCCTGCCAGCTCGGCTTCCAGCTCGTCGCGCGTCAGCTCGCTGACCGGTTTGCCGCGCTCGGGCGCTGGTCTGGCATTGCGTCCAATCGCGCCAGACATTTCCGCCAGCGTCCGCGCGGCCTGCGCTCTTGCCGCTGCCGGGGCGGCTGGATCGCGACACACCTGCCGCAGCGTTTCTTTTGCTAAATCAGCGTCATCCGAGAGGCGGTCAGACGGGCTTTTATATCCCGAAAGGTCCAAAACACCAGAATTAAGGTCAGCATTGCTGACCTTTATTGTCGGGTCCGGCGAAGCGAAAGATCCGATTTCAGGGCTGGTTTTGGGTGCGGTTTTGCGTGCCATTGGTGGCGGTCTCCTGTTGCTGGTCCAGCATTGATACCGGCGGGACCGGGACCGGGACAACAAAAAAGCCGGGCAATGCGCCCGGCTTCGGTTTCGCGGAATGTGACACTTGTCACAGATCGTTCTGGGGTTTGATCAGAGCAGCCCAGCGACCGCCAGCACGACGAACAACAGCGCCGCGATAAAACAGGCGGTGTCGATCAGTTCCCCGGCCAGCCTGCGCCGGGTGCGGGTCTGGATAGTGCGCCGGGCGCTCATGTACGGACACCTTGCAGGAGGATGGTCTCCAGCACCTTTGGCAGTTTCCCAAGGTCATCCACGTCCGCCGAATAGCGCCAGCCGAACGTCTTGCGGGCAGATGTAGCAATCCCTATGCCATAATGTTCGACGCCTTGCGCGCGCGCGATCCTTAGAGCCTCCCGTGTGCCGTCGCCGTCGTTCGGGGTGCCGTCATGCAACCAAAGAACCACGCGCCGGTCGGCGCGGCGGGACTTGATATCCTCCTGAGCCCATCGCACTTCTTTGGCCATCGGTGTCCCGCCGTGGCCGCGCTGCCGTCCTAGAGCATCAAGCAGGTCCACAGTGCGCGGGCGCTGGTGCCACGGCTTGAGCGGAAAGATAGTCGCCCTTTCGTCGTCCGAGCGCCGAGGGATGCCGCCGGTCCAGCCAAACGCTGCGGTTTGCGCCCGTGCGCGGTCAAGTGCTGGCAGGATCACCGCCAGAACACCAATAACGGCTTGCCAGCGCGAAGCGTACATCTCCCCATCGGGCGTGCGAAGTATCTCTACGTTACCCATCGACCCCGACGCATCGACCATGACTAGAACGGCCGTGTCCACGCCGGGCGTGATGGTACTGCGGGAAAACACATCTTTTGCGCCGGTCGCAGCGCGCATCAGTCCGCGACGGTCCAGCCTGCCAGACTGCAAACGCCGTTGCGTGACGATTTTTTCGACGGATTGCAGACCGCGCCGAAATGCGTCGGCTGTCGCACGGGCGTCCACAGCGGCGGCGACCCGCCGGGTCGTCTCTGCGTAGGCTTCGCCGTTGTTCTCGGTCGTTATCCATGTTTTGCGCCGGAAACTTGCGACATTCGCCGGGTCCGCAAGTGTCGCGGACCCCATCGTAGTAGATGCGCCCTGCGCGCGCTGTTGTCGCGTCAGGTTTGGCGCGACGGCGGCCAGCGCGGTCTGCTTCGCCTGTGGGCTGGGTCCGGCTAAACCTGCGCCTTCGCCGGGTTTGTCGCCTTCACCGGGTTGGCCTTCGCCGGGTTGGCCTTCGCGGGGCTTGTCGCCTTCGCCGGGTTTGCCTTTGCCTTTGTCCTCGTCCTTGGGCTTGTTGTTGTCCTTGGGCTTGTTGTTGTCCTTGGGCTTGTTGTTGTCCTTGGGCTTGTCCTTGTCCTTGGGCTTGTTGGCTTTTGCGAGAGCCTCAATAAGTCGAAAGGTGATGTTGTGCCGGTCAACTGATTGGGCGCGGTGCTGATCGCGTGGAGTAATCGGTCCGAGCTTGTCCGCGCAGATGTCCAGCGCGGTCAGCGCCTCCCGAACTGCGACCATGACTGCGGGCGTGGCCGCCTGTTGCGTGTCGGCTGCGTACTGGTCCAGCGCGGGCGTAATCTGGCAGCCGTGGCGATTGATCAGCGCGCAAAGCAGCCATTGCGCCTCCCGGAAGGGATCGTGCCGGGCCGCCGGGGTGGCTTGTATCGCCGCCAGCGCACCGCCGGGCTGTTGGACTACGTCGTTAAGATAGCCAAGCAGCGCGGGCGCGTTTTGGACGACCGGGCCGCGCGGGTCCGAGGCGACCCGCTCTATATAATAATCCTCCACTTGGTTGAGTAGCTCGGCGGCAAGCTGGGTCGTAACGCCGAGGGGAAACGTGCGGCGGTGGAAATCCCCCAACAAGCCGAGGTCGGTGGCGAGAACGTGGCATAGCTCGTGGATCAAGAACGCCAGCAATCGCCGGGCATATTCTGCGGTGATCACAGTGTCCATTGGGATCGAGGGGAGGCCCACATCGAACGTCTGAGCGCCGGACGTGGACACGTAGGCGCTTTCTCCGCCCGTGGGCGTGATCTTGAGGTGGTAACGTCCGCTTTGAGTGCGCGCCAAAATAGCGCGCATTGTCTTTTCAGCAGCGGACACGAAGTCCGAGTAAACCACCCGGCCAGAAAAATCGTAAAGGCTGGGGCTGTGGGTTGATGGTGTGTTGGTCATTGGTTTGGTTCCTTGTTGTTGTGTTATGAAAATACAGAGGCGTTAACGTCGCTGGTCCAGAGCTGCCGGAGCGGCTCCACGTCGTCGTGGGGCGCGGTCTCCAGAACGGCTAACTGGAACGCCTGCGCGGGGTCAACGCCGCAAGCGATAGTCTCGGCGAGCGCCTGCAAGCGGCGAAAGCCGATCCCGTGCGATACTTTGCCTTTATCCGCATCTGCGCGCGTCAGCGCCGCGAACTTGCAAAGCGCGGCGGCGGCTTTGCGGGAAACGCCGGTCCGGGCAACCAGCGCCACGGCCTCCCGGTCTGGGGCCAGATAGTCCAGATGGACCGTGAGCGCGCACCGATCCAGAAAAGCGCGGTTTAGCCGTCGCGTGCCTTCATAGCTGCCGGTGTTGTCGCCGGTGCCGTTGGTGTTGTCGGCTAACACAAACACCACGTCAGGCGCGCAGCGGACCACCTCGCCGGTCTCGGCGATATATATTGCGCGGTCATGGTCAAGCAGGGCTTGCATGACGAACAGCGCGCCGGGTCGTGCAACGCTCGGTTCGTCAATCAAGATCACCGTGCCCGGCTTGCGGATCGCTGCCGCCAATTGGCCGTCCTGCCATTTGACGCCGCCGGACGCCGTGTCCGGCACAGTCATGCCGACCAGCGTGGAGGCTTCGGTGTCTTCGGTGCATGAGACACGCACAAACGACCGACCCCATCGAGCAGCGACCTGCTGCGGGAACGACGTTTTGCCGGTCCCGGCTGGGCCCCAGAACAAGACGTTTGCGCCGCGCGCCATTGCCGCCAGCGCCGGGCCGGTCTGGTCGGGCCAAATGTAGTCTGGATCAACGCCGGGCGCGTCCACAGCGTCATATGTCGGCATGGTCGTTTTAGCGTCTGTCACGTTCCAAAGGGCAGATATACCTGCGCCCTTCATTGTTTGATCGCCGGTAATCTGCGGCACCTGCCCTTTGATCTTTGACGGGTCAACATATCCGACCATCCGGACGACGGGCGCGGGTGGTGGCGTCAGCGCGGTCTCAGCGAGTGCTTCGAGGTCCGTCATGAACCCGGCGAAATCGCCGCGACCGAACTTTTCACGGATTGCTGCGGCCCTGTCTTTGGCTTGCTGCTTAATGTCCGCTTTGGCTGCGGCGTCTTTGTCTACAGGGTCTACAGGCGACAGGTCCAAGGTGACTGTGTATTCAGCATGTTCCCGGTCGTCTTCCGGATTGCTGGACGGCCTTTCGTCGTCTGCTGCGTTTCCCGCCGCGCTGGCCTGCGCGCCGGACGCCGGGCCGACGTAAACCAGACCATCACCGCCAAAGCCCAACCGGGAGGCCATGGCATCGGCGCGGTTCAAGGGGACCGGCTCACCATTGGCTTTGGCTTCGTCGTAAGCGTCACATTCGCGCGGGCTGGGAATAACAAGGCCCAACAGAAGCGCGGTTTGTATCAGGTCCGCATTCGTCAGGTCCGACACCTTGCGACCGTCCAGAGCTTTAAGCGCCTCGGCATGTCGCCGGACGCGAGAGCGAAGGATCGTGCGGGCAGTCTTTGTAAGTGTAGTGTTAGTCATTGTTTCGGTTCCTTGTGGATTGGTTAGATGAGAGCCAGCGCGCAAACGCCAAAGATCAAGAAAGTGATGGCCGTTGCGGCTGCGAGGTCGTGGAGAAAGTCGTGCATTGGGTTGGTCCCTTTCGTGGATCGCGACGGGCATAGCTGCCGCCTCCCCGGCCACAAATGCGCCGGGACCACATCTTTAGATGGCGTTTGTCTGTTTTGTCAAGCGCAACGGGGCAACACTACCGACAAAAGCGCCGGGCGGGTCCGGCGAGCGCGGCGAGCGCGGCGAGCGGGTCCGGCGGGTCCGGCGGGTCCGGGGCAAACAACCCGCCGTTTTGGTTGCTTTGTCTGGTGAAGTCGATACCTATCAGGCAAACAACCCGCAAAACAAAATCAGGAGTAGGCGCGATGGGTTCCACCCGGACAGCCCTTAAAGAGATACCGACGGACCCGCAGGGTCTTCTTCACTTCTTGGACAAAGCGATGATTGACACAGCGGTCCCCAAGGTGCCGGGGGTGGCGACGCAGCGCAAGCGGTCCTCCCGGACCGTCGCCCCCACCGAGCGCGCTAAACAGGCTCTGGAGGACCACAGGGGGGCAACGCAGTGGAGTGGTCCCAACCTGCGCCGCTGCGCATTGCCGGACTGCAAACAACCCGCCGTGCGGAAAGCCGAACACTGCCGACACCATCTGACGGACACCGAACACCGCATCTTCGTCAACCGGCCGCAAAAAGAGAGGCGGACCATCAAGTCCCGACCGGCGGCTGCGCGTCGATTGGTCCAAGAATTGGTCGCCCGCAGCCGTCTGCCGGTGGCGCTCGTGATGGACCCGACGTTCAAGGCCGTGTGGGCCGCGCGGCACGATGAGCGGGCAGTCGTCAACAAAGTCCTCTACGACAACATGACGTGGACGCAGCTTTGCCACATGCTGTCCTTCGAGTTGGTCCGGGGATGGCTGCATCACGCGGACACAGGAGAGGTCGGTCCGTGGGTTTCCGCCGTGCGCAAAGCGCGGGACATGGGGATCATTTAGGGGCCGAAAAGAGGAAGTGTCACGCTGCTTCACCTAAACCCCGTTTTTGAGGAAACTTCCCCACACACACACATACACCACAGAATAAGGAAAAAATCGCTCATATAGAGAATATATATATATATATGATTTTACTGTTACTCTATCAAAAATAGGAAGTAGTTGTTATGTGTTTTCAATGGTTTAGCTCTGTAACACCAACCCGTACCACCAAAAGTAACATCTGAGAGGTGAAAAAGCCGCCTGTGACGATTTTTGTCACAGGCGGCTCTGTCGTTACGTACATGGTACTTCACCTGTTTCAGCCATTAACGCGAAACCCTTGTGCGCCGGGCTTTTACGCTATGCCCAGCGCCCCTTCGGCCTCTTTCACGAACATCGCAGACACAACGGACGGCTCCATGCCGTCCATGAAAGTCCGCAAGTCGGTCCGCCCTTTCGTCTTCGGCCCATGCCAGAGCCGGACAATCTGTCCGCCAACTCGTATCTGCCGACCCAACGATTGGCATCCGGCGTGCTTCAACGCGTCCTGCACATGCTTTGAGTTTATCCGGTTCTTCACGGACGCATGGCCGAATGCAGCAGCATAGTCTTCGACCTCTTTCAGTGTCACCAACGTCCGGTTCGCAAAAACCCCCTCGGTCAACGCCACATAACAAAACCGCGTCGGAGAGTTCAGGCCGTCGGCCAATACCTCGGCTTTGTCGAAGTTAGGGGCTTCACCGTAGGCGTTCCACTGGCTCACGTCGCGCGCCATGAAGAACTCATGGACCCGTTCCAGTTCGTCCACGGACCCCACAGCGTCTTTCATTGCCGCGTACCACTCCGGAGGCATCTTCACGGCGGGGGACTTGTACGGCATCCAGCGCCGGTCGTCCGCCTCGGCCCCTTGCAGCGCATCGTCATGGTTGGACATGGCGATGAACACTGACACAGGGATCATATACCAGACCCGCTCGAACTTGGTGTTGATCGCGACCAGCGTTTCATGTGATCCGGTCCACGCTTTGATCTGATTGTAGAGATCGTCCCCGGACAGTTTCAGCTCGTCGAACACGACCAACCGTCGGCGCATCCAGCCGTTGAACCCGGACCGCATGTCCGCAGCATTGACGGTCGATACGTTGTGCGCCCCGATTATCTGGATCAGCGGCGTGATCATTGTGTCCTTGCCGGTGCCTTGGTCCCCGATCAACAGCGGGATGATCGGCGTTCGTTTGTCAGGGTTCTGGACAACCCACGCCATCCAATCCAAAAATGCGTTCCGCGCGTTCTCCGCCGGGATGATGTGCCGGACCAGCTCCAGCCACTTCGTCGGCTCGCCCTTCCGGCGTCCGATCCGCGTCGGCGTCCACAGGTTCGCAGCGGACACGTCCACGCCGCTTTCGTTCCGGGTCTTGACCAGCACCCCCAGCGCCCCCGGCGCATAGGTGAATGTCGCAGCGGTCATCAAGTCCGGGTGGTTCATCAGGACGTTGACTGCCTTCTTGGGCCCTCCCGAGCCGAATGGGATCACGGCACGGACTTCCTCATGGGTGTCGATCACGGACCGCGCTATGACGGCCCGCTCCTGCAAATCGAAGAACACGTCCGCAGAACGCACGTAAACAAACCGCTTCGCCAAATCCCCCACAGCCGCGTCGAAGTCCTGCTCGGCTTTCAGGCGCGCAGCGACAACCCGCCCGGCCATTGCCTCGGCCAAGCCGGACACTTCATCCTCGGCCACAGGCCCCAGACCCCCGTGCTGCGCAAAGTCCGCCACGGCCAGAAAGTCGTTCGCTACCCTCGGCGCAACAGTCACGCCCACAGCCGCCCCGGCCGCAGCCCGCACGGCCTCCTGATCATCGAACGCCTCGCAAATCATTCGCCGGAAGTCCATCGTCGTCAAACTTGAGCAATGGTCGTGCTGACAGTGCATTATGCCTGCACCCAAAAAAGCGAACCCGTCCGGACGCCCGTCCGTGTGCTGGTCCGCATTGGGGCACCTCGCCTCGACCACGCCCTGCCTGATCTGGACCGGGGCCATGCCCACCTCCTGCGCCAACTGGATGATCGGCTCCGGCGCGTTCATGTCCGCTGATCGGTCCAAATCTCCCCCAGCGCCCCCGAGCTTCTTGCCCGGCGTCAAAGCCAGGGGCAACACTTCCGTCCGCCAGTTCTCCCCGGCCAGCGCCCGGCCCATGTCTTCCAGATCGGCCCGACGACCCAATTCCAGTTCCACAGCCGAAACCCAAGGGAACCCTCCGCCTTCCAAAGCGTATTTCGGTTTGGAGTTCCACCCACCCGGCAACCGGATGTACCGCGTCGGGTCCACGACAACCGCCGCGTCCGACAAGCCTCGCGCGGCCATCAACGCCCGGACCTGCCGCACGTCGGCTTCCTGCTTGGACCCCAACGGGACCATCGCCCGGAGCAACCAGCCCCATGTTTCGTTCCCCGGCGAAGTCTCTATCTTGAATGACGGCGGCGGGAAACCCGCACCGATCAATCTCTCCCAATCCTCCCGGCTGGCCTTGGTCCCTATGTCGTCTGCCACAATCAGCCAGTGGCCCTCAATGTTCGCTTCCCTCCGCGCTCCCGCGCCCGGCTTCATCAAAGATATACAGAAAAACTCGTTCAGGGCTGCCTCCGGGTCCATCCCCGCCCAATCTCCTGCCCGTTTCCCGGTCCAATCCCCCGGCTTCGGCGGGAAGTCTCTGAACGCCGCCAGCCACGCCTCGTCTGCCCTGTCCCCAAATACCCCTTGCAGGAAAACCCGCAACTCCGGACTTATTCCGTTCATCTGTATTACTCCTGATATGGTTCCAATAAAATCTGTCGCTTGTGTCGCTCTGCAAAACCGACACACGGGCCGCCAAAAGACGCCCCGCATGTCCCATCTGTCAAGCCCGGTCTAAGGTAGCCCTACGCGTTCACTGCGCTGCGGAGGTTCTCCGGGCAATGGTGGCCGTAGACCCGCTGCACCATCTCCACCGTGTCCCCCAGCACCCCGGCGACCTGCCAAATGTCCACGCCGCGCTGCAACTTCAAGGTGGCCCACGTATGTCGCAGACTGTGCCGCGTGACACCATCAAAGCCGTGTTTGGCCCGGAACCTCTCCCACGCCTTGCGGGCCGAGCCGGTGGACAACAGCACCGGCCCGGTCGCGATGTTCTGGCCCGCGCCCCCGGACAAGGCAAACCAATGCACCAACACGGGCCGAAGCCGGTCCGAGATCGGGATCGCGACGCGCTTCTTCTTCGTAACCCGCCGCCCCGGTTCCCTGAAATCTATCAACCCTCCGGTCAGATGTACCCGATCCCACGTCAACCCTTCGATGGCCCGCGCCCGCGCGGCGGTCTCAAGCGCCAGACACACAAACACACCGATCCGCTTCTGGCCCAACGGCACCCCCGGCCGAAGCACCAACCCCTCGGCCTTCGCCCACAGACGCGCTTCCGCCTCCCGGTCCAGATAGATCTCCCTCGGCTGCGACGCGGGCGGCAGCGGCACATGCGGCAGCACAGTGTCCCGGTCCAGCTCGCCAGCCTTGACAGCCCACTTCAAGACCGCTTGCAGCGCACCCAACTCCCGGCGGATCGTCGCGTCCTTCACGGTCCCCGCCCGCCCCCGGCGGTAGCCCACCGCCTCCGAAGTCGTCACGTCCGATACGAACAACCGCCCCAGCGCCGCTTTGATCGGCTTCAAGGCCCACTTTTGACTGTCTGATAGTCCGTTGATTTCGACGTGGTGCGTCACATATTTGTCCACCAACGCCCCCAACCGGACCCGGTGCGCCGACGTGGCAACCTGCGCAGCGGCACCCATCAACGCACGACGGACTTCCTCTGCCAACTGGCGGTCCTCAGTGCCGCATGAATGGCTTCGCGTTCTAGCACGGCCTTGTCCGTCGCGCTCTGTCCAGCGGACTTCGTACCGACCCGAACGGTTCTTTTCGAGCCTTGTGTCCTCAACCCTTTGGGGGATTTGCATTGTTTTGTTTCCTTGCGTTGTTCTACAAAAGCAACAAGGTCCGCCCGCGAAATCATCACGGGCCGACCCGGCAGAAAAGGTAGGCCCTCGGCGCGAAGCCGGGCGACGTATTTTGTCGTCCGCCCCAACAGCTTCGCCGTCTCGGCCTGCGTCAAAAGGTCCACGTCACTCGCCCTTGCTCAAGAGAGCAATCACCTGCGAGGCTTTTTCCAAGCTCGTAATCGTGTTGACCTGCAAATGCACTCTGTCGTGCCGGTTCTTGACCATCGTCATGCCTATTGTCGGAGCCTCGGCACCCATGTCCGCTGCCAGCAGGTCCGGAGCCAAATCTTCGACCGTAACGCCCAGCGCCTTCGCAATGGCGGTCAGGTTTTCATGGGTGGGCTGGGCCTTGCCGCGCTCATAGGCGGACACCCGGTCCCGGTTCCGGGCCACGATGTAGCCCCTGTTGTCCTTCGTTGTGCCCCATATTTTGCGGGCCAGATCGGATTGGGACATCCCGGCCTCCAGCCTCGCGCGATAAAGGTTCTGTCCAAAATTACCTAACTCGACGCGCTGCGCATTACTCTTTGCTCTACCCATAACATCAAACCGCCTAGCGGCCTCCTTGTTGCACAGACCCTCCACCCCCACACAGGGGCCGATGAAAGAAGCGGACCCGGGGCTGTTTGGGCCGTCCGCTCCCTAGACATGGGCCTCTTTGTCTATTTTGTCAAGAGCGTCTTTTGCTGACGCCCCCCAAAACCACCCTACGCGGCGCTTGACCCCGCGTCATTTGTCGCTATTGTCAACCTGCAAGACCGACAACCCGCGTTCCCCTTGGCGCACGGTTGTTGGCGAGGCGTCCGGGTCTGGTTCCACCCGGACGCCTCTTTTCTCCACACCGAACCCACACACACACACGCACGATTGCAGATGGACATCGCAACATGACCTCCACCCCCACCGCTACCAACCCGGCCATCATTGCGTGGAACGACCCGGCCATCCTGAAAGCCGCCGGAACCTCCCCGGACGCCATCCGGCAGCACTTCGCGAAGACCGGCCAACCCCTCCCGACCGATTGGGCCGTCTACCAATGGTCCTCCCGCCGCCGCATCCCGGACCGCTGGCGGGCTGCGCTGGTCTATGCCCTGATGAACACAAACAGGATCACCCCCCGCGATCTGTTCCGGATCGTGACACATTCCACCGGGCCCCGCCCATGACGCGGACCCCCACCCTCACCCGGATCATCGTCGCCATTGACCCCGGCCTGACCGGCGCTATTGCTTGGCTGTCCGTGGCCGACGACAAGATCGACCTGCTCGCCGTCCACGATATTCCCACGGCCACCACCACGCAGAACCGCAAAAAGAAAAGCCAGCTTCTCATGGCCGCGACGGTCCCTCTTATCCGGACGCCCTTCTGTGTCGCAGCAGTGATCATCGAAGAAGTCAGCGCCATGCCGGGCCAAGGCGTAACCTCCATGTTCCGCTTCGGCTACACGGCTGGCGCACTTGCAGGGCTGGCCTCCGGCCTCGGTCTGCCGGTCCACTTCATTCGTCCCCAAGAATGGCAGCGCGCTGTCCGCCAACCCAAGGGCGACAAGGACGCCGGACGCCTCCGTGCGAACCAGATTTTCCCCAACCATGCCCACCTTTTTGCCCGCAAAATGGACCACAACCGCGCGGACGCCGCCCTGATCGGCCTCGGCTGGGCGCTGCTCAACACCCCCACCAAATAAAAAAAAAGTTTCCACCCGCCCCTTGACGCGATCCCCGGTTTCGTGTTTTGTCTGTTTTGTCAACCGACGCAAACAAACACGAGGAACCAAACCATGTCTATCGACACCGCCCCCGCCAATGTTACCTTGCAAGACTTTATCACGTTGGCGAACCACACCGACACCGCGCGCGACAGTACCGACATGATCAAGCAGTTTGTGGAGTACGTGCAGGTCTGCGACGCCGCCGCGAAGGTTTTGACGAAGGCGTATAGCGACGAAAGCCGCGCGCCACACCGCGACACTGTTCAGGGCGACAGTGCTGGCCAGAATGCGTCCCGCATGGCGGACGCTACCCTCTCCGAGGTCACACGGCTTTTCGCCTATGCGTCCACCGCGACCCGCCGGTTTTTGGCCGACGACGACGTTTTGAGCGCCCACTTGGCCGGGGACCGGGCTGTTTTTGCCATCCTCGCCGTCCTCCGCACTTACTATTCTATGGTGACACTCGGCAAGGTGATGATCGACTACCACGGCCAGACCCCCGGCTTGGAATACAACCCGAACGCCCTAACCCTGCCCTATGAAATTCTGCGGCAAATTGTCAGTTTTTCGGCGTACAGCAACGCGGACACCGGGGAAATTGTCGGCCCGGAAGACCCCGCGTGGCGGTCCGTCAAGACGGAGGCCGAGGCGCTCGCCGACAAAGAGAACAACACCCCGCCCCGGACTGTGAACTAGCGCCAGAAACTCCCGTTCGCTTCTAGTTCACAGTTCAACCCCCTGCTCGGACACTCAAATGGACCATCCTAAGCCTTTTCAACTTGAAGGAATTGATTTTCTCGCAGCCCGCGACTTCGCTATTCTCGGCGATGATGCGGGTCTCGGGAAGTCAATGCAGATGATCCGGGCGTCCGAGCAGAGGAACTTTTCCCGCATTCTGGTCCTCTGCCCGGCCATCGGGCGTGTCTCGTGGGCCATCCAGTTCCGGACATGGCTGTCCAAGCCCCGCCCGGTCTACACATACCCCAACGACACCGCCGGACTTATCCCTCCCGGACCGCTTGCGCTGATCGTCACGATAGATTGGCTCCAGAACCCAAGGAACGCCGCGAAGCTGATCAAAGCCCTCCGCACGGCCGACCCTTTTGGTGTGGCGTTCGTGGACGAAGCCCACTACCTCAAGAACCCGGAAGCCAACCGGACCCGCGCCGTCTACGGCAACAAGCTGGACCTCGCGCGCTCCGTCTTGGAACGCTGCCGCGCTGTCTGGCTGGCGACGGCCACCATCACCCCCAACCACGTCGGTGAGCTATACCCCCATTTGCGCGGCCTTTTCGGCCCCATGCTGTTGCAGCTATTCGCCAACGAAATGCCAAGTGACCACGACTTCAAAATGCGCTTCACCAACATGCGGCACACGAATTTCGGCTGGCAGATCGACGGCAATGACCGGAAGGAAATTCCCGCACTGCGCGACGCCCTGCGGCCCTACTTTCTGGCCCGGCTCAAAAGGGACGTGCTGCCCGATCTGGACCCGATCACACAAGTCCTGCTCCCGCTCGAAGTGCAGGACAAGGGCGACCCCATCGACGCCCGGCTGGCGGCTCTGCTCCAGACCGCCGAAGGCACGGCCCTGAACGACTTGCTGGACGACGAACACGTCGCCTCTCGCCGCCGCGCTTTGGGGGAACTAAAAGCCACCGCCGTGATTGAGTGGATCAAGAACCTGTTGCAAGACCCGGACAAAAAGCTGGTTGTCTTCGCATATCACCGATCTGTGCTGGACAAACTGCAAGCCGCATTCGCTCCCAAGTACGGCACAGCCCGGATTGACGGGTCCACCCCGCACTCCGCCCGGCTGCTCGCCGTGGACCGCTTCCAGAACTCCCCCGGCTGTCGTCTGTTTCTCGGGCAGACATTGGCCTCCAACACCTCCATCACCCTGACAGCCGCGCAGGACGTGCTGTTGCTCGAACCCGAGTGGACCCCGGTCCAGAACTACCAAGCGATAAGCCGGTGCCACCGCATCGGCCAAGCCGGATCGGTCACGGTTTACTTTGCCTACGCGCATGGCACCGTGGACGAGCCGATCATCAAAACCCTGCGGCGCAAAGCCAAAGACTTCATGGACCTACTCGGCGTGGACATAAGCGCCGGGACTATCTGACAACCCAACCCAACCTAACTGGAGTTTCCCCTATGCCTGCTGAAATTCACATCACCATCAACGCGGACTGCCCCGAAGACCTTCTGCACGCCCTGCAAACCCTGAACAATCACTTGAACGCGCAGGACCAGCACCTTGTCACGACCAGCGCGGCCAAGGTCGAAGACGGCACGGTCGAAGCCACGGTGGAAGACACCCCGACCCGCCCTCGCAAGACGACGAAGAAAAAAGCCGCCCCGGCGAACGATCAAAAGGAAGACGACAGCAAGGGCGACGCCTCCGTCACCGACAATTTGGTGCAGGACATGACCCCACAGGACACCAAAGAGCAGGCCAACAAGTTGATGCAGGACTTCTTCCTCAAGGACGGCGAACGCGCGATGGGCGAAGTCACGAAGTTGCAGGCCAAATACAAGGTCAAACAGTTTTCCGATGTTCCGCTGGACCGCGCCAGCGAGTTCCTTGCGGACGTGAAACTCGCCACGTCCAATAACAGCGAGGCGGCAGCCTAAGATGGCCCCGCTCGCCCACTCCGCCTTTTCGGCCAGTGGCGCGAAGCGCGGGCTATCTTGCCCCGCTTCGTTCCATCTGGCTCAGGTCCACGACGACGGACAGCGCCGATCCTCCCCGTTTGCGGCGGAGGGAACACTGGCCCACGCGATTAGCGAGGCTTGCCTGCTCACAGGTAAAGACCCCTCTGATTTCGTGGGCCAGACCCGAAACGCGGACGGCTATCAGATCGCCGTGGACGATGAATTTGCGGAAGCCCTCGAACCCTACGTGAACCTGCTTCGCGGCCTCAAGGCTATGGGCTTCATCGTACTGCTGGAGCAACGGGTTTCGCCCCAAATCCACTGGGGCGCTCTCCCGGCGCTGCCCATCGACTTGTTCGGCACGTCCGACTGCATTGCCTACCACCCCACGCTGGAAGTGCTGGTTATCGCGGACCTGAAATTCGGCAAAGGGATCGTGGTTGAAACGCCGGACAACCCGCAGCTTCTCTATTACGCCGCCGGGTCTATCAGTGACGAACTGTTGAAGAACATGCTGCTCGCATCCGGACACGCAGTCCCCGCTGGCCCGGTGCCGATCAAGGAAGTCCGAACGACGATAGTCCAGCCCCGGGCCTACCACCCCGAAGGCCCCGTCCGGTCCCATTCGTATGTCCCCAGCAAGATCATCGGGTGGGCGCAGCACGACCTCTACAACGGCGTCAAGAGGGCGCTGGAGGACAAAGGCCAGACGACGAACGCAGGCGATTGGTGTCGGTTTTGTCCGGCGTTTGTGCCCTGCGAAGCCCCCAAAAAGCTGTCCCTCGACACCGCCAAGGATATGTTCGCGGGCGCTGCGCTCGAAAACATTCCCGCCACAGGTGACACGACGATCATGCAAGCCCCGGTCCTTTCCTTCTCGGACGACGCCCTCGGGGAACTGCTGGACAAGATCAGCATCATCAAGCCTTGGATGGCCGCCGCAGAAGCCCTCGCCAAAGAACGCCGGGAAGCGGGCCGGGACGTGAAAGGCTGGGCGCTGGTCCCGACCCTCCCCCGGCGCAAGTGGGCCGACACCGACCCCGACGAACTGCGCAAGACGCTGGACGGGATCACGACGCTGGACCCCTCGGACTACATTTCGGAGACCATCTTGTCCCCGGCACAGGTCCAGAAACGTGTCGGCAAAAAGCGGTACGACCAAGAGGTCGCGCCACACGTCGTCAAAAATTCCGCCGGGCGATCACTCGTCCCGAACGGAGACCCCCGTGCGCGTGTCAGGAGCCGGTCCGCACACGAGGCTTTCAATCTACCGGCCATCAACAACCCCCTCAAGGACTAAAAGGAGCTAACCCCATGTCCAACGGCACAGTAATGACGCCCATCGGCGCACTCATGTTTCCGAAACTGTTCACCGCCGCAACCAACCCGGCGAACCCCACCCAAGCCCCGCGCTACTCCGCGATGCTGGCCTTCGATGAAGCCGGTGTCGGGTCCACCGCCTACCAAGACCTGCGCAAGCTGGTGATGGAGGCAATCGGGAAGAAGTTCGGCGCAGCCAAAGCCGCTGACGCCAACTTCGTGAGGGGCCTTCGCCTCCCCTTCCGCAACGCCGCCGAAAAGACCTACAATGGTCTGGAAAATGCGAACACGTTCATCTCCCCGTGGCGCAACGAGGCCGACGGCGCTCCCGGCGTGGTTGACCTTGCCGGGACGAAGATCATGGTCCCCAGCGACGTGTTCGCCGGACAGCTTGCTCGCTTCACAGTCCGCGCCTTCGGCTACGACAGCACCGGCAATCGCGGGGTTTCCTTCGCGCTCGAACACGTCCAGATCGTCAAGGCGGACATGCCTCGCCTCGACGGACGTGTCGTGACCAACCCCGAAGACGCCTTCGCCCAGGCTGACAACTCGCAGCTTGCCGCCCTCGGCATCGACGTGAACGCGGTGGCCGCCCCAGCGGGCAACGGCGACAGCAAAGACTTCCCTTTCTAGGAGGGCACGCACACGCCGGGCATTTCGCCCGGCGTGTCTGCTTTGCCGACCAACGGAGCCGACAAATGAACCATAAAAGAACCAAGGCCCTCGCGGCCATAATTGCCCGATACTGGCAGGCGCGCGGCTACCCGGTCCACGTTTGGGTGGAAAAAGAACCATACAACCACAAGGCACAATCCACAGGCTTCACCGTGCGGTCCAATTTGGTGAACGGTCTGCCCGTAAACCACCGGCCCGGCCTCGTCGCAGACCTCGCGGCCCACCCCTACCCCGACAAATAGGAGCGACCCAAATGGCCGATCACGTAAACCCCCGCAATCTCGTGTCCGGGCACAAGGCGGACGAAGACAAAGCCCGCATGGACCTGATACCCCCGGAAGTTCCCTTCGCTCTGGCGAGCGTGCTTGGCACCGGAGCCAAGAAATACTCCGAGCGTAATTGGGAGAAGGGCATGAAATGGTCCCGGCCCTACGCTGCCTGTCTCCGGCACCTGTTCGCGTGGTGGGGTGGCAAAGGCCCGACGACGGCCAACTTCTGCTTCGGTGACCTCGACGACGAAACCGCCTATTCGCACCTTTGGCACGCGCTTTGCTGCCTCGCGTTCCTGACAGCCTACGAAGAACGCAAGATGGTGGCGTGGGACGACCGCTTCACCGGCCCGGACAGTGTGTCCCCGGCGACCCCCAAGCCGTCTGCCCCGTGGCGCGCCGACCCGAACCAGCTTGACCTGTTTGGCGGAGAACCCCGAGGATGACCACCGACGCCATCCTCTCGATTGACTTCGAGACTATCAGTCTCGCGGACCTGCGCCGGACGGGGGCCTACACCTACGCGGAACATCACAGTACCCGCGTCATATGTATGTCGTTCGCCTTCGACGATGATCCGGTCTGCCGCTGGAAGATCGGCGACCCGTTCCCGCACGAAGTCCTCGATCACGTCCGCCGGGGGCGCACGGTCCAAGGCTGGAACGTGGCCTTCGAGTTGTGCATCTGGAACAAGACGCTGATCCGTCAGCTTGGTCTGGACCCCCAAATGGACAGTCTGGCACTGGCCCAAGTCTCGGACACGATGGCCCGCGCCGCCTATTGGGGGCTGCCCTTGTCGCTGGACATGGCGGGCCCGGCGGCGGGCGTCGCCATCAAGAAAGACAAGGAGGGCCACGCCCTCATGATGCGGATGTGCAAACCGCGCAAGCACGACCCTCGCCGGGGTATCACGACGTGGTGGCACGAAGATGAACCTGCCCGGCTGGAAAGGCTCATGGAATATTGCGACGTGGACGTGGAAGTCGAACGGGCCATCGCCAAAACCCTCCCGCCGCTGCCGGAAATCGAGCGGCAGACGTGGATGCTGGACCAGCGGATGAACGCGAAGGGCGTCGGCGTGGACTTGGGTTTCGTGGAAAAGCTGAGTGTTCTCGCCGAAGAAGCGACCCATTGGAGCAGTCAGCGCCTGAACGCGCTTACCGGCAGGCGTGTCCGGGGCGTTCACTCCACAGCGGCGATGCTGAAAGAGCTTCAAGCCTTCGGCTATCCTCACGACGATCTGCGCAAGGACACCATTGCCGAGCGGATGGAACACCCGGACTGCATAGGCATGGAGCGCAAAATCCTCACGATCCGCGCGGACGTTGCCCGGACCAGCGCGGCCAAACTCAAGGCTATGTGGGCCGCTTGCACGGCTGCTCAAGGGGTCGGGGACGTGCGCGGGATGCTTCAATATTACGGAGCCAACCGGACCGGGCGATGGGCCGGACGGCTCATTCAACTGCAAAACATGCCACGCGGCGACTTCAAGGATGTGGACGGCGCGGCCCGCATGGTGGAGGCTGGTATGCCCTACGACATGCTCGAAGCCCTGTTTGGTCCCGCTATGGGTATTGTCTCCACCCTGCTGCGCGCCTGCATCGTGGCCCGGCCCGGACACACGCTCGCGGTCGCCGACTTCGCGCAGATCGAAGCCCGCGTCATTGCTTGGCTGGCCGGGCAGCAAGACATTCTGGACGTGTTCGCGTCCGGCGCGGACGTGTACCGCTACACCATCGGTCGCGTCAAAGGGATAGATTGGAAGACGATCCCCAAGGACAGTCCGTTGCGCCAGCGCGGCAAAGTCATGGTGCTGGGCCTCGGGTTCGGCATGGGCAAAGACAAGTTTATCGAGACCGCCGCCAAGTCCGGCGTGGAAATGACCCTCCCGGAAGCAGAGGAAGCCGTCACCGAGTGGCGGCGGGCGAACAACGCGATTGTCCGGTTCTGGTGGGACTTGGACAGCGCAGCACGGACCGTTCTCGAAAACCCTCAGACCCATGTCGATGTGGGCTTCGTCCGCGTCGGCATGTGGGGAAAGCATCTGGTTATCCGGCTCCCTTCGGGACGCCACTTGGTCTACCGCAACGCCACGCTGGAGATGGACCCGGACATGCCGGGGCGGACCTCGATCACTTACAGGGGAACCAACCAGTACACGCGCCGCTGGGAGCCGCTGCGGACCTACGGCGGCAAGCTGGCCGAGAACGTGACGCAGGCCGTCGCCCGCGACGTGATGCGCGACGCCATGCTCACGGCGGACGCCGAGGGCATTCCGCTGATCCTGACGGTCCACGACGAACTGTTGACGGAGCCGGACGAAGGCAACGCTGACGGCACGCTCGCCCGCCTGTTGGCGATCATGCGAAGCCCACCCACATGGGCCGCAGGGCTACCTGTCGAGGCCGAAGGCTGGGTCGGCCAGCGTTACAAAAAATAGGCCCGTCGTCTGTTTTGTCGCTTGACAAACTAGACAAACGCAGCAAGAGTGTGGGTGAGAATAACTGAACCCACACCGCAGGAGCCTCGCCTTATGTCTTGCTTCGCAGCAGCCCTCATCGGCTTCGTCGGCGTCCTTGCCCTCGCCTTCGCGCTTCTCCAGTACCCGCGCCGGGGCAGAACAATCAAAGACCCACCCAAAAGGAGCCGCCGCTATGATTGACCCCGCAGACCTGAAGATCGAAGCGTATCCGCCGCGACCCCGAGGCGGCCAGCAGGTCGGTTTCACCCCCGTGGGGGTCAAGGCTACGCACCTGCCGACCGGGACCGAAGCGGTCTCGATGCTTGCCCGGTCGCAACACGCCAACCGAGAGGTCGCCTTGGACATGATCCTGACGGCGCTCATACACCCGAAGGGATAACGGACATGGGACAGTCCAAGACCAATCGCGAATACGTCCAAGTCATAGAACGCTACACGTCCAACTATTCGATGGCCGTCGCCAAAAGCGGGCACATGAAAATCACTATTCGGCGCGGCCCCGAAAAGCGCACCCTCACCACCAGCGTGTCGCCGTCCTCTAGGGACACCTTGCGCATGTTCGAGAACCAAGTCCGCCGGGCTTGGGAGGGCCTTCGCGGGCGCGGCGTCGGAGCTGCGCAGGGCCGCTAGATTTTAACAACAGGAGCAACAGGACAATGACCACAATGACATGGAGCCAGACCGCCTCCGGGGGCCGGTGGGAGTACACCAACCCCGCCGCAGAGAACGTGGAGTGGGCCGACGTGGCCCACGCCCTTGCCCACATATGCCGCTTCGGCGGGCATACTCAGATGTTCTACTCAGTTGCCGAGCATTGTTGCCGGGTCCACGATTGGCTGATCACCCAGCCCGTCCCGAGGTCTGTCCGGCTGGTCGGACTTCTGCACGACGCCCACGAGTTTGTGATTGGGGACATACCTACACCGCTGGCGAACGTCCTTGGCGCGGACATGATCCGTGACCTGAAAGCCACCCACGACGCGGCGATCTTCGCCCGCGCCAAGCTGCCATACCCGTGGGACGACGAAACAAAGACATGGGTCAAGCGCGCGGACGCGGTTATGCTCATGAGCGAGCGGGACGCCTTGCTGGTCCGGGGAGACCCGTGGCCCGATGGTCTGGAAGAAATCGAGCGGACCCCTATCGTGCGTCCCGGCTGGTTCCCGCAACACGCGGCGCGGGCTTGGCTCCTCCGGCTGCAAAAGTATGGCTACGACGTGGCCGTTGAGGGGAAGTGATATGGCGACGCTCAAGCCGGACCTGTTGTGGTTCCGGATCAACCAACGGGCGGAGGACGTGTAGTGGACAGCTTCAAACCCGGAGACTTTGGGGTCTCCATCTTTTACGGCCAACGGCCCGTGAAAAAGCCCTGCGAAAACTGCCCCTTCGTCGCGGCGGCAGCGGGCGCGGACTATCTCGCGCGGGGGCGGCTGGACGGGATCAAATTCGCTGTGTCAATGGGGCAGCTTTTCGCTTGCCACAAGACGGTCTACCAGAAAGGGGTGGAGTTTATTGCGGACAAGGAGACCGGCGAAGAACACGCGCCGGGTTTCCATTCCAAATATCAGGCTTGCGCCGGGGCGACCGAGTACGCCGAGGCGCTGGCCGAGGAGTTGGGGGTGGAACCGCTGCGCTGCGGCTCGCCGCCTACGCGCCGCCGAAAAGGGCCTTCCCGGCTGCGAAAACCAGAAGCAGAGCAATCGCTGCCAAAGGGACGCTGACCGCGCTAATCGTGATCCACATTAACATTTTCCCGATGCGCCGCGCCGGGGATTTTTCTTTTGAAGAAGCTGCTTGCGTCACGGGGTTATCCTCTTGTGTGGTTTGACGGTCCAGACAAAATAGCGTGCAGCACATTGCAGCGCAATGGACAATTGCCCCGGACCTGTGCAGCATCGCAGCGCGTTTTTGTCCACCTACAAACCAACACAACAGGTCCACGGACCCGGATTTTAAGGATTTCAATGGCTTATTTGTCGGCCAACGAAACCGACCTCTGTCTTGGTAAGGGAGAGGTCGAGAGTTCGAATCTCTCCGGCAGCACCATCACAACCCCCTGAAATCCTTAGATAATTCTTTGTAGATCGGTGTCTGTCCCCGGCCTACGAAGTGGACGTTTGTGCAGCATCGCAGCACAGATGTTTATTGTTCGTTCGCGGTCTGGACCCGTGTCGGGGGCTGGACCTACAAGCCGGACACGGGTTTTTGTCACTTTTTCTTGGGGCCAGCAACCACGTCGGCCGCCTTGGTGGACGCCGCGTTGGAAGTCGCCAGACCGATTGCTCCGTAGCGAGCGGCCCAAGCAACCGGCCCACCGACGGGGATCGCCGACAAGGCCCAAGCCGCCGCCGGGGCGAAGGCCATCCGATAGGCGGACTTGGCAGCGGTGTGTTCTGCGGTGTTCGTGTTCGGCGAGTTGCGCGTCCACAGCTTCAAGATATTCTGGACGTTGGACATGAGGTAAGAGAAGCCCGGCCCTGCGGCGAGGTTCACCACGTCGCGCTCGTAGCGCAAGCCGGTCATGGCGTTGATGAGCGGGTCCACCGGGCCATATATGCCGGTCCGGGACCAAGCGAGCTTGATCAGCCAATCCGACAGGTCGTCGTCTTTTTCGTGTTTCTCCCACTGCTCCGGGTTGTAGATCGCTTCGCGCAGCATTGAGATGAGGAACTGCCCGGCGAACATCATGGCGAAGCCGCCGCCGAGAGTGGCGAGAGCCGGGGCGACAGCCTGCATGGCCGCCGTCGTCGTGCTTTCGCCCTCCCCCTTGGCAATCCCGTAGTTGCGTTTGGCTCGCAAATAGGTCGCTTGGTGGACGTTGCGGAAGAACGTGTAGAAGAACGACATGAGACCGAAGGTCAGCCGCCCGATGGGGCTTGTGGCCGACAGGGCCTTGTCCATCCGCCGGGGGTTCTGGATCGTCTGGTCCGTGAACCGGGCCAGCGCGAGGGCCATCACCTTCCCGGTGCTGGACCGCATGTCCTCCGGCGTCGGCAGGCTGTCCGACTGCCCCAGCCAATCCACCACGGCGTCGAACTGCTCCGGCTGGACCCCGAGGTCGCGGAACTCCGCTTCGATGATCTTCTTTTTGACATTATCGGTTGTCGCGTATTGCTTGGCGAGGTCGCGCAGCCAGTAGAAGCCTCCGGCCATAGCCGCCCGGCGCTGCGCGTTCGTCAGTTGGGTCAAGCCGATGGCCCGGAAGAACTGCGTCATGACGACGTTGCCGGACACGACGTTGCCGTGGTCGCCGGACAGGCGGTTGAGCAGAACCGTGTCATGCAGCGCCGTGGACACGACCCCGATGGCTTCGGCCAAAGCCTGCCTTTCTTGCGTGGACTTCGCACTCCGCACCGCCTCCATCACATACATGCCGAGGGTCTGGACGGAAGCCTTCACCGATCCGGTCCGCATCATGGTGGCGATGGGTTCGGTTATGGCGGTCAGCGTCGCGCGCGGCAGTAGCGCGATGAAAGTGTAGATGGCAATCGTGGACGAGAGGGCTTCATAGGGTTTGATCAGCGGATCGCCGCCGGAGCGCCCGGTTATCTTCTCGACGAGGCCGCGCAGGTATTGCGCATCGCCGCCGTTCGCGCCCCACTTGACGGCCTCATTGACCATCATTTCCTTTATGTCGTCCACCTGCGGGTTGGCGAGGTCGCGGATGATGTTGAACGCCCCGGCGGACGTGTCCGGGTCGTACTTGCGGGGGTTCTGCTGCATCGCATCCTGAATGTCTTCCCGGCGCAATATGTCCGAGAGGAACTTCGGACCCGAGGACATGCCGAAACGCTCCTGATAGGAGGTCCGCTTGTTGACTTGGTGCAGATATGTCACAGCCCCATGCACCGTGTCCGTGTCGTAGAACCCGGCGTCGCCCAAAATGTCGTCCGCCTCCGGGACCAAGGTCCGGGTCTTCGCGAAGTTCGTGTTGGGGCCGTGGCTATCATATGAGAAGCTGTCCCCGGCCAGAATGCGGTGGCCCCACGCTTTCGCCGACGTGGTGGCGAACGGGTCGCGGAGCGCGGCCAAGAGCCGGGCTATGGCGGCGTCCACGGCGGCTTTGGCCTGCGCCTTGTCTGCGCGGGTCTGCGCCGTGGGGTTGGCGTCGTGGAGCGCCGTTGCGTTGTCCAGCACCCGGATCGCCGCGCGGAGGTTTTGGTACGGCGGGGCGAGCTTCCCGGTCTTCGTCACCTTGGCGACGGCTGGCTCAAATTCGGACATGACGCCCTTGGCGAAAGCCAACAGGTCCGCCGCGTTGATCCCGTCGGTGATGTGGTCGAACTGTTTCAGGTAGACCTGCTTCGCGGCGGCGGTGAACTCTTGCAGCCGGTTCTGGACTTCTTCCCGCAGAATGACGCGCGGCAGGTATCCGGTGTTGCGGACATAGCCGATGCCGACCCCCGCTGCGGACGCCGCCTGCCAAGCCTTGTCCATCAACCGGCGCAGTAGGGCCGCCACGGCGATTTCAGCGGTGGAGGCTCCCGGAACGGTCTGCCCGAGCATGAGCTTGCGCAATCTCATGCTGGCGTCTTTCTTGATCCGCCCGGACATGCCGTTGGAGACAAGCGCGGCTTGCAGTTCCGTGGTGTCGATGTTGGTCTGGTTCCCGGCGGCTTCCTCCCACGTAGCGACCTGATCCTCCCGGCCGGTGCCGGGGTCGGTGGTCAGACGGTTGACGATCCACTGCAAGAACGGCTGAGACTTCTCCGGCTGGCGGAGGACGATCATCTTCGCAATGCCGCGCCCGGACCGGACGATCTTCGCCATTGCGTCCCACACGTCCGTGATCCCCTGCTTCATGGACTTGGGCGAGGTGGCCGTTGCGCCGATGCCCGCGTTGATGGCGACCTCCGACGCGGACGCTTTCAGGGTCTGTTTCAGGGGTTGGAGCCGAAGCACCCGGAGCGCGTTGCGCAGCTTGAAGGCTTCTTCTTTAAGGGCCGCGACAACGCCCTGCCCGTCGCGGAATGCGGCGATCTTGGTCCACTTGGACGGGTCCGTTATGTCTTGATCCACCGGCAGGGGCTCCGCCGGGCCGACGCCGAGGATCGCTTGGGTCCGGATGTGGTGGAACACGTCGTCGAACGCCGAGAAAATCGCCAGCCGTTCGTGGCTTTTCGGGAACGTCATTTGCAGGCGGCGGTCCGCGTCGGACAGATAGTTCTGATCGCCCTTGGTGATGAACTCGTTGGACCCCCCGGCAGTCTCCACCTTAAAGGCGGTGTACGCCTCGAAGGCGCGGGCGATCATCTCGTGGACCGAGGGGAAATAGTCACTGCTCGGGTCGTATTTGGCTGCGTCCTGCCGGTAGGCGGACGGCTGAACCCGTATCCGGGTCGCCCCGGCGGCCAGCCGTTCGAGGGACTTCTGCGCCGCGAGCGCGGCCTGCGTCGGCTGTCCGGCTTTCGGGCCTTTCTTGATCGTGGCGTTGGCTTCGGTTTCCAGCCTGAGCATCTGCACGGCGAGGGCCGCTTCGTCGAAGAACAGTTTATGGATCAGGTTGATGAAGGCAGATTGCAGGTTGTCCGACGGGTCCAGACCTTCGCTACGCGTGATGCGGGACAGCAAGTCCTTAAACTTCGGAGTGAGGGTGTCTCCGAGGTAATGATCCAGCGCGTGCATCCACTCATGGGCGAACGAATTTGAGCGGCCCGGCATGTGGATCGTGTGGTCCGCGAGCGAGTACATGCCAAGGTATTGCCCCTTGAAGCGTTCGAGCGACAGCGTGAGCCTTCCCTGCAAGCTGATGGCCTGCACCGGCAGCGCCAGCGCGTGCATCATGAAGCGGATGTTGCGGTAGGCGTCGAGCATCTGGTTCACGGCGTCCGGGACGGACAGGTCCGTCTTGATGTTGACCTTGAAGCCGAAGACCTTTTCCAGCACGTCCGCCAACACTCTCAGCTTGCGCTCCGGCGGCAGGAGTTGCCCCCGGTCCGGGTCGATCCCGGCGACGCGGAAGGCGTCTTCGTAGATCGCCGCCCGGTTGGTGAAAGAGACTTCGGAAGTCTTCGGGGACATTGCGCCACGCGGTACACGGGTCTGCGGACCCGTGTCCGGGGCGTCCAGAAGTGCGCCGCTGGCGGGCGCTTGGCCCTTGGCGGCTTTCCGCCCCTGCATCGGCCCGGTGGACGTGACTTCGGAGCCGGGGAAAAGTTCGGAACCGGGCTGCGCTTTGGTCTCCGGTTTGGTCTGCGTTTTGGTCTTCGTTTTGGCGGAGGCCCAAAGATCGTCGATCAGGCTGTCCAGTTCGCCAGCCAAGAAGGCCACTTCCGTAGCGATCAGGCTATACTCCCCGGTCATTTCTCCTCGCAACCCGGCCTCGACCGAGACTTCTTTGTCGTCCGGGGTCAGCAAGGTCATGCCGTATTCGCCTGCCCCAGCGGCCCCGCCGCTCCCTTCGTTGCGCCAGAAGTAGAGCCTCCGGCCCTTCGCGTCCGTCGCCAGCGTCACCGGCCCGGCGTATCCGGGGAACGGGTTCTTCGCGGTGGTCAGGCGCGGACCGAAGACCCTATCCCTCGGGGGTTCGGCCTCCACTTCGGTTCTGCCCGCAAGCTTAGGTTCTGCTTCCGGTTTGGTTGTGGTCGCAGGCGTGGGTGTGTCGCCGGGGTCCACGGGTTGACCCTTCGCCGTGCTGTCCAGCCCGGCTACGATTTCGGCTACGATGGCCGTGGCGTCCGCAGGACCGCCGCCGAAAATGTCGTCTTCGGCTTTGGTCAGCCCCTCAGCTCTCGCCGCGTACCTCTGGAGCCTGTCCCGGATCGTGTCCGCGCTGGCGAGCCGGGTCTGCTGCTCGTTCAGGAACAACCGGGCCGCTGCGGCTGCCTTCGGGTCTATCGTCCGGAAGGCGTCCAGTTGCTTCATGAAGTTGGCGAAGTTCATCCCCTTGGTGCCCGCTTCGTTGATGAGTTCCAGCGCCTCGACAAGCACCTGCGTCATATCGAATTGCTTTTCTTTGCCCGCGCGTTTGAGTGCGTCGCGCATCCGGGCCCAAGCCGGTGCGGCGGCGGTCAGGCCATTGGTGATCTGCTTGTCCACGCCCTGCTCGACAGCCCGGCGGATCAGGTTCTTGTTGTCGTAGGCCCGACTAAACAGCGCCGCCGTGACACGCTGGACCCCGGCAGGGGTCAGTTCGTTGGCTGCGCCAAGCAGGGCGTTTTGCTCGGCCTGTGGAACACTTCTCATGAAGGTGCGGAAGAATGGGGCGTTTGCCGCCGCGCCGACCCCTTCGGTCACGTCCGAGTTGAACTCCTTGAGCATGTCTTCGGTGATGTAGTTCTTTTCCAGATTGGCCCGCTCCGACGGCGAAAGCGTCTGGTCCGCTGCCGCTGCCGAGCGGCGGGCGAGCAGCACCTTTTGGTCAGGGGACAGGGCAGCCGCCCGGCGGACAAGGACCGGGGCTTTCATCCCATCGGTGAGGTAGCCTTCGTCCTTCAAACGCTTGAGGTAGGCCGCGTATCTGTCCGGGTGAAGCCTCATCGCCTCCAAGATAGACGCGGCCCGCCCATTGCCGGACAGGATCGTGTTCGTTTCGTCAATGATTGGTGAGCCTCGGTCACTTTCGCGCGAGGACAGAAGCCGGGCCGGGTCGAGTTTTCTGGCGTTGTCGGATATTTGCGTGTCCGACTGCGTTCTGTCCCCCCGGTCCCGAGGCTGCAAGTCCCCGGTGGCCGAGATAAGAGCATCTAGCTCGACGACCTCAAAGTCTGTGTCAAACTCGAACGAGCCATCGGGGGTCACGACCTTTTCAGATTTCCCTGTCGGGTATCCGCGCTGGACGGGGGCCTGTGGATCGGGCTGGACCTGCGGATCGGGCTGGACCTGTGGCTGGACCTGTGGCTGGACCTGTGCTTCGGGCTGGACCTGTGGATCGGGCTGGACCTGTGGATCGGGCTGGACCTGTGGCTGGACCTGTGGTTCGGGAACGACTTGTTCAGTCGGAGGCGCGACTTGTTCAGTCTGCCCCTGCGGCGGGTCGAGGACGAAACCTTCCGGCAGGTCCGGGGCGAGTGCTGGGTCTGGCGCGGGCTGGGGCTTGACAAGCCCCTCGCCTGTTCTGATCGCCTTGACTGTGCCGGGGATTTCAATGGCAGACCCCGGTATCTCTGCGGCGGCTTCCATGAATACGCTGCCGGGGCTGCTGATCCCGCCGTCGTTCGCCAACTGCTTGGCGGCCTCGCCTCCGGCACCGCCTGCCGATTGCACCGCGACTTCCGCTCCGGCCCCTACAACGCCCGAGCCGATCTTGCCGGTGTGTGGCGCGACGACCCTGCGGACAGGTCCGAAGATGCGCCCGGCCATCCCGGCGGTGAGCGCGTCAAAGCCCCCGACGATAGCCCCGCCGCGCAGCGCCTCGCTCTTGGCGGCGGACATGAACTCCGGGTCCGACAACAGCTTGGTGACGTTCTCCTGTGTCACGGGGACGCCCGTATTGGTCAGGGCCTCCACAATGATCGAGGCAAATTCCGTCGCACCCGAGACCGATCCGGCCCCGAGGGCTCCACCTATGACGGTTCCTGCGGGGTTCAACGTGGCCGCCGTGCCCGCTGCCGCGCCGACGCCAGCCGCTGCGAACATCCCCGGCAGACCAGCCGCCGCTTCAAGCGCGGTCTGGCCCGTGGCGCTGGCAACGCCGGGGAAGTCGTCTTTGAGTGTGTTCCAGACCCCGTTCTTGTCCAAGTTCTCCATCGCCCGAGCGCCGTCCGTCGTCATGGGCGCGGCCTGCGCTTCGGTGTAATCCTGAATGATCGCGGTCGCTGCATCGGTCGGGGACAGCGCCCCCGTCAGATAGCCGCCGACGTTG
>Ga0208160_1000176_pt1 | contig 31377 bp, 59 predicted proteins | sample CB_VirMetaG_FD_184536 | JGI IMG/M metagenome (GOLD analysis project Ga0208160, IMG submission 184536) | Freshwater to marine saline gradient viral communities from Chesapeake Bay - CB_1504_1 Viral MetaG (SPAdes) (version 4) | ecosystem: Environmental > Aquatic > Marine > Coastal | place: USA... | reverse complement strand
TTTATATAACCTCCACTATTTATTATATTTCCGCTATTAGAGCTAAAAGTCCATTCATCTGGTTCTCCAGTTCCGTTTATATAAACAAATTCTTTTGTAAAAATTGTTCCGTTTATATCTGTTGGAACAGTTGCAGCGGCTCTAATAATTATTTCTTTAATTACGTAATATTGAGCAGCGTCATAATCTGGGGGCACAACCAATGAAGTTGTAGCTAATGTTCCCTCAATTACTACTATTGTGCCATTACCTCCAATAATAGATGGTATTTTAGCACAAATTAAATCAATCCTATCTAAAGTAGCATCAGCAGAACTTAATATTTTAGTCGTTGGTGGTGCATAATAATAATCATTTAAAATTGGATAATTATTAGCAGTAACATCAAAAGTAAAACCGCTAACCCAAACAGCAGAAACATCAACTACGTTTACATTGCCATTTTCAACAGCTATTAAACGATCGTCAATTTCATTAACAACTGTTTTTATCTCGTTCATATCATCATCCCAAACTTGGTTAATGTGAACATCTTTAGGGGTAATGCCTATTTTGTTATCGTATGTTATTTTAGTCATAATTAATATTTAAAGCGTTCCTTTATAATCTCTTTTTATCATTATATTTCTTGCAGACACACTAATACTTCCAGAATCTGTTTTTAAGAATATTTGCCCTCCATTTAATATAAATGTTTCTAAGCAAAATATAGGAAACCCAACGCTTATAGTGTATGGTGGTGTTTTAGATAATGATATATATCTTGTTAATATAACAACTGTCGGAGTTGCAGCACCGCCAATATCTAAAGTTAAAGTCAATTCAGTAGGCACAGACGCTTTACTTGCAATAGTAAAGTCTATTCTTAAATCATAACTATCTCCTAAACTAATAGGTGTTATTCTATTTAAAGTTGAATCCCATAATTCACTAATACCTCTTATTTCTTTTGGTAAATAAATAGTACTATTTGCAGCACCTAAAGTATCAATTGTTAATAATACATTTGTTGTGCTTATTGTTTGATTACCTGCGATACTATCAACATAGTGCGCCCATCCTTTCTCTTGGTTTTGTACTGTTTCACCAGCCACTAATGTAGATATATCAGCTGCATTAGTGCTTATATTCGCTGTATTAGTTAATATATCAGTAGTATTTACATCAATTAAATTAGCATTAAAATTATGCTTTGTTTTTATTTCGTTCATATCGTCATCCCAAACTTGATTTATATGAACGTCTTTAGGAATTACTCCAACCTTATCTGGATATGTTATTTTGCTTGTAGCCATTATATTGTTGTTAAATCTGTTAATATTTTTTGATATGCCAAATGAGCATCATATTCTTTTTTATAACTTCCTAAATACATCGATTTTCCATTAAACCAAAATTGACTAACCCATTTTTGATATTTATTAGACCAGCTAACACCCGTATATTTAGATGATTTGTTTCTTTTATCTTTAGAACAATTTTCTCTATTTGATATCAACTGTAAATTACTTAATTCATTATTTAATGGATTATGGTCTTTATGATCTATTATAACTTTATATTTGCAAGGTTTATGATTTAGAAAGTTTATTGCCATTAATTTATGAATAGTAAAATTTTTCTTATTTTTATTTTTAGTTAAATTAACAGTTAAATATCCACGTCCATTTTTACCTGGTTTTAATATTTTACTTTTATTAGTTTGTCTATAATTTAAACTCTTTACATTTCCTAAATTACTTATTTCATAACTCGGATAATTAGCTATTATTTTAAATATTTCTTTCATAATCTATGTTTTATGTAAATATATAAAATAAATAAATGCTAAATGGTCACATTTAAAGTATAATTTAATTGATCTTGTATATCTATGCTTTCATATGGTTGTCCATATCCAGTTAATTCAGCAGTAAAACTAATCATACTATCTATTTCTGCTGAATTTGATAATGATGTTATGTAACCAAAACCGTAATCATTTTTTAAAGGGTTTACAGTATTTGACCTCCAGCTTATTTTAGTTTTATTTCTTTTCAATAGTTGTAAGTCGCTATAAGTTAATATAGTTGCCGATCTATCGTTTTCTGTCAATAAACCACTAAATGAAATTGTATAACTTTGCATTGTTGGGATTGATGTTTTCCAACCATTCATATTTTGTCTTGTAGTAGTTTCCAACATATCCGATTGCTCACTAAAATCATTAGAAGTTAAGCATCCAATAGGCACATAATCACCATTTACATAAATAAAAATTAATTTTGTTACCCCATTTTTAAAATCACTCATATTTATATAATTGTAGGTTTAACTGTATTTCCATAATCTAAAGTGAATTTATACGCTCCTAAATAGTCTAATTCAGCTATTTCATCACCATAAATCTGTTTAAAAGTTGCTGATATGATATTTGTCATTGTATCATAACTATATTTAATTGGTAAAAATACACCATCTAAACCATTTATAGTTACTATGCTAAAATAGTTAAAATAACCGTAAACATCACCACTAAAAACCCTGCTAGGCAATTGATTTAGTCTTAATGTTTCTTCTCCCATTATTCTTAACAATGGCTTTTCTTCAACTATTCCTTTTCTATTCCAAGTTTCTGTTGGTGTTTCCGAATCGCTTTTATAAATAGTTCCCTCATAAATATCAGCTAAATTATCCCCTGTTGCAACTTCAACAACATCTTTTACTTTTGCACTTGGTTTAGTTAGTCTTTGCAGGGTGTGAAATTCACCGATTACATTATCACTACCTATTTTTAATATAGATACTTCATTTAATATTATATCTCCACTTGATCTTATAGGTGTCCATATACTAACATAAATATAACCATCTCCACTTATTGCATCTGGCTTTGGAGGTGTTGTTGTTTTTATAGTAACTCCTGAACCATAGTCAACTTTAGCAGTATTTAAAACATTTGAAGAAGTGCCCCAAGTAAAATCATCTTTTAAATAATATATAATACCTCCTATAAAAGGAATACCTTGCTCTTGATTAGATATAAATATTTGATATTGAAATTGCCTTTGTATTCTTGTTTCATCACTAAAATTAATAGTTATTTCAGCGGTATCTTCACCTTGTAAAATTCCATAAGTACTTCTTATTTGCTCTATACCAGGAAATGAACTAACACAATTTATAGTAATTCCACCCGTTCCAATTGCAAAAGGCGTTACTAAATTAGTTGTGCTTATAACTTTAAAATCATTAATAGTAACTCCATCATAAGAAATTAATGTAGTATTATTAAAGAATAATTGTATAGGGCCGTATTTATAATTTATACGATAAGCTCCAATACTTGATTCGTTTCTTATACTTTGATTTACTGAACAATGATGTGGATAATAACCGTTAGAATCGCTACCTAATGTAAAACTTAAATCTATTGTTTTAGTAGGTGGGTAAAATTCAGGGTTTAATGGTATACCTTGATAATTGTAACCGAAAAAAGTTACTGTACTTGAGTTATACAACTGATTAGGCTTGTATATATGCCACCAACCCTCATAAGATACTATAACAGCTCCGAAAGGCTCTAAAATATCCCTTATAACATCTTCACAACTCATTATAGTTTCACCATCATCTTTAATATATCTTTCAGTATTAGCGTAAACGTTTGCTAACACATCTAAAGTTTCAGATAACCCGGTATATCTTATATCTATTGAAGTGTATATTGGTTGTTGTAATCCTGTTCTTAATAATGCTAAACCTAATATTTCAATATACTTTTTTCTTCCTGTAATTGGAAAACCTGTCGCATCTTCTACAAAAGATAAATCACTTAAAAAACCTAAACCATCTACACAATAAAATGTTACTTTCCAATTTGTACCAACGTAATCTTCAAAAAAGCCTTCTGGATTTAACCATCCTTTAAATATAATCTGATCAGCTCTATAATAATCTACTCTATAAGTCTTTTCTTGTTCACTCCATAAATCGCTAAATGTTATATTTACATCGGCTTCCAATTCAATACTTAAACCTTGCCCTCTTATAGCTTCCAAAGTGTCGTCAGTATCTGAATAATCTAATATAACCTTTCCTTCTATTTGTATCGCTTCATCTACATAGGTATCATCATAAATATTAAATCTATGCTCAACACCTACAATATCAAAATATCTTATGTAATATTTTACAGCCATTTATCCGAATACTAAATTATTTGAACCTCCTAAACTTTTATTTCTGTCTAAAGTATTTTTCAACACTCCTATTAATTTTGTACCTGCAATCTCAAATACATAAGTTCCACCACTTGAACCTCCTCCGCTATAACTTGTTGAACTTCCATAATTAGCACTATTTGAACCTCCAGAATATCCACCAGCACCACTACTACCCATTGAGCTGCCTAATTTACCAGCACCAGCTTTAAAAGCACTCCCAATAGCAACTAATGCAACACCTGCTGCAATCGCTCCAACTCCAGATAATGATGTTAACGCTTTTTTAACAGCCTCAATTGTTATACCTGCTGCAATAGCTTGTTTTCCTAAGTCAACCATAATACCTCCTAAACCACTTAATAAAGCAGAACCAGCGGCTTGTAAAACATTACCGCCATTAACTAAAGCAGCACCAATACCTTCACCAATACCTCCAAAAGTATTTTGTAATCCACCTTCTATTATTTGTCTTGATTTTTCATTAAAATCTTCTAAAGCTTTTAATACTTTATCTTTTTCAATTTGTAGATTCTCATAATTTAAAACTCTACTCCAAAAATCAACGCCCATACCCATATAAGAAGTTTCTTGCAGTTTAGGTATATCTTCAACATATAAAGCTGTTAATGGCTCTACTATTGCTCTTTTAGCTTCTTTTATGTTATTTTTTAGTTCATCAATATTTATTACATTTGAAATCTCAGCACCTTTACCAGTTGATAATGATTCTTCCAATTCTATTATAGCAAATTTTGCCTTATCTACTTCATTTTTTATTGAATTATAAGTTCTGGCTAATTCGTTTAATTCTTTTTGTTCTCCTTTTGATATTGAAGGTAAATCAAATAAACCTAACGATGTAGCTTCTTGTTCTACTATATTATAGTTGTCAAGTGCTACTTTTAATTTTTCCTTTTGTAAAACTAATTGATCTTTTAATCCTTTTAATTTCTTTCTATCTAATTCAGTTGTATCTTGCCCAAATATATCAGCTATTTTTTTCTTTAATTTTAGATTAGTAAGTGTAACATCTAAATCTCCAATAGCTTCATCTAATTTCTTTATTCTGTCTGCTGCATTTTCAGAACCCCTAATCATATTACCTATTTCATCACCAAAAGCAACTAATAATGAAGTAACAACAGAAACAGCTAATAAAATACCTGCAGGACCTACTAAACTACCAACCATTGCTTTAAATGCCGCTTTTGCCCCTCCAGTTTTAGCACTTAAATAACCAAATTGAGATGTTAATTGTTGAATATTATTCGCAACCCCTTGAATACCATAAGGTGCATCTTGTATAACTCTCGAGAACTCTTGTGTAGCAGGAATAGCATTTACCTTAACAGCACTTGCCATTTTATTAGTTTTAGAAGCCATTTGATTAGCTTGGTTTCCAAAACTTTTAACACCTTTTTCAGCTGTTATTAATCCTTTCTTAAGACCATCAACTTTTGCAGATATTTCAATGTTTAATGTGTTATCTAATGCCATCCTCTAATGCTTTTTTATCTTTAAAATATTGCTCTTGTGCTTTCTTAATAGCTTCTTGCATCGAATCGTTAACTTCTATTTGTTTCTTTTCTCCTATTTGCCAAAAATGGTTTTTTGTTTTAGGTAGCTTTTTATAATTATAGTGCGAACCTATTAAAGAGTTCCAAGCTATCTCTCTTGCTCTTAAATCTTCTATTTCTTGCATCCTTCTATAAGCAAAGGCTCTTATTTGAAACTCCGCCCAAGTCATTGAATAGACATAATCAAGACTTGAGCATTGAAGTTCCATCAAAGCAAAAGAAATAACATCAGCACCCCAATCTATTTTTTTTTTGGAGTTGCTTTTTTTGTATTTTTAACATTTTCTTGTTTTGGTACATCTTTACTTAAAGAATTGACAAAAGCACCTAAAAATTCAGACATTGCTTTTCCGCCATCTTCACTATCTAATAAATTAATTAATTCGTCTTTAGTTAAATCTAAATCTTCATTTGTGTATTTTGCACTTTCATACATTAATACAGGTATCCATTTAAAAGGGTTTTTGTCTAACTTTTCCCCAATATCAAATACTGATAAATCTAAATTTTCTAATAGTTCACCTAAAAAACCTAAACCAAATGAGCATTTTAAAACTATATCGTTTATTTTTAATTCTATTTCTTTTTTATTCATTTCTTTTGCTTTAAAATTATACTATTGGATCAACTATTACAATTGCACCACTACCTGCTAAAGTACAACTAAAAGTAGCCATTTCATCACCAGCTGCAGCATCTAAACTTAAATCACCTACAACAGCACTACCATAATAAGCGACCATAGTTGTTAAACCACTATCCATTTTCCAAGTAACAGTCGTTCCCATTACGGTATATAAATAATCGTGTGATGCTTTTGTTACTTGAGCACCTACAGAAGTAGTGTCTATATATTGACCCTCTGCAGATATTTCATAACTCATAGTTCCAGCGTCTTTAATAACAACTCCAGGATCGCATTTAGTTTGGCTTTCAATAATGTTTAAGGTTTGACTTAAACTATTTGAAGTAAGACACGCAATAGGTCTATAAATAGAGCCATCGTGAATGTACAAAATTAGGTTTTCACCTTTAATAAAATTACTCATTTGTTTCTGTTTTTATATTAATTAATTAAAAATTCGATTCTTATAAACTTTCTAAATATTATTTGATTTGTATTTTCGCTTTCCAAATCATTAGGGAACGATTGTCTTTGCGTTACTATTTCTAAACCACTTGCAATATCTAAAGTTAAATTATCTGTTAATTCTCTTACTTTATCTAAAATGTTATCAGCAAATTCTCGGCTTCCTGTATTACCTCCTAAATCATACTTTGTAATAATATCTATTAAAATACTACTTTCCCATCTATAACCGCATTTAATGCTCTTATCTACTTCATTGGATTGAGTGCTTAGTATTATATAATTATCTTTGCTTTTACCTGTATATCTATAATCAAAGCAAGGTATAACAACACCATCAACAGTTATATTATTTATAGATGTATAAATAGCTTTTCTAATCCATTTGTCCGGTAACGCTTTAACCATTATTAAATTTTTTATTTAAATGTTTTAATGATTCTTTAATGTCTTTTTTATATTGGTTTCTACCTTTTACAAAAGCAGGATACATAAAAGGACGTGCTATTATATTTATTAATCTTATTCCTTTACCTTTAAATTGTGCCGCCATTTGCTCCCATCCTTGAGGTATTTTAACTAAACCACCAGTTCCAAATTCGTGATAAGCTGAATAAGGCATATAAGCTCCAACAGTCCAACCTAAACCTTTTTCATTTATTATAGCTGATGATCTTATATTTTGTGCTAAATCTCCTTTATCCCAAACACCTTTTATAGACGCATTATTTTTAGCATCTGCTTCTATTTCCTGCGCTCTTATTTGAGTTATCTCACTCAATTCTTTTACAGCATCTTCTCCGTACTTCTCAAAAGCGGCTGTAATTCCTTTTATATTTGAAACTTTAATACTTACCATTATTTAGAACATATCATTTTAATAACGTTATCTTCAAAATTAACATTTGCAGGAAATGATTTTATAGCGTATTTTTCACCTCGATACATAATAAACATTGTTTCTAAATCTATTGTAATATCGTTTCTTTTACGCATTGTTAAACTAATGCTATTACTTGCTGCTAAAATCCCTAATTCTGTACTTAAATTACTATTTATATTTACGTGCTTAATATCTGCCCAACTTGAAGTAACTAATACATTTGTAACTGTATTACCCCCGAAGCCATCAGCAACATCAGTACTTTCATATATATCAATTCTTTTATTAAAGGCTCTTGAACGCATTATAATATAAATCTTTTATATTGGTTTAATATTATTGTTGATAAGCTATCTAAGTTATTTAAATGACTTTTATTAGTTTCTTTTTCGTAATACATTAATTCAATTATTTCAAAAGCAACTTCTATAAGTTCTTGTGGCACATCAGCTACATTTACATAACCTACATTTAACGTTATTAAATCATTAGTTGTACCTAATGTATAGTTTGTATATAAAGTCTTATTTTCGCTTTCTAAATCGGCTGTAACTTCACTATTAATAGGATAATCATATACGCTTACACAACCATTTATTAACCTATATTCTTTATCTCTTGCATATAATATATGATTAGTCCAAGTTTCAACAAAAGATAATGCACCTTTAATCATTCTCGTAATTTGAGCGTCATCCTCTGTCAATGTATCATCTATTCTTAAATAGACTTTTGCATCTGCTAACGGTATGATATCTAAGTATGCCATTATTTTTTATTTACTTTTAATTACTTTCTTAGGTTGTTCTAAATAATCTTTTAAATCTGTTCTTTTACCTTTGTATTCTTCACTTACTTTATAAGTTTTCTGTTCTTGAATACAGTAAAATTCTTTTATTACTTTCATATTATTTGTTTAATAACCACCCCAAATTAATGAGGTGGTTTAATTATTAATTACTATACAGCAGTAAAGTCACCGTAAACAATACTCAATTTATCTTCAACAGCTAAAGCAACTTGTGCTTCAATTCTTGCAGTAATTTGATTTTTAACAAAGTTTGTACCTTCTTCTTCACTAAAATCTAAAGAAAGTCCTTCTGTTGTTATTTTATTGATACGTGACCAGTCAGCAACAAAGTACTTATTAGCAGTTACCCAAGTAGCTTTTAATAAAGGAATCCCATTAATTCTTAATACTCCACCATCTAAAGAAACAATACCAGGTAAACCATATCCAGCTCCTGTTGATTTTTCAGTAACTAAAATGTCCCAATAATCTGCTGGTGTCATTACGATAGCATTAACATCTCTATCTAAACCATCTAATTTAGCTATTTCAGCAATAAGCATTTCAACTTTATTTTGTCCTGTGATAATTTCAGTAGATGCCGTAGCCTCAGCAATTAAACGAGCGTTAAAATTAGCATTTTCAGCCTTTGCATAATCTCTTCTCAATACTTTAGGCACAAAAGATTCTAAGTAAGGAAGGTTATTTTTCATTTTCTTAGAATAACGAGCAAACCCAGCTAAGAAATCAGTACTAACATCAACATTTAAGAAATCGTAATCAATTTGAGTTTTAGAACTTCCTTCTGTTTGTGTTGAAATAGATCCTTCACCTACAACCTCACGTGTGAACGTATAAGTTCCGCCCTCAATCATTACATTGCCAACTAAATCAGAAACGTTAACTTTTTGATTAGGAAAAGTAACTACATCAAAGTTGTAATCTCTTGGAGCATCACCAGTAAGATTAGCAGTACCCATATCTCCAACTGCTTTAATTTCAACAGCAGCACCTTTTTTTACCGATTTTATTTTATCAATATTTTCAGTAATTGCAGCTTTTATAGCATCACCTTTAGATAATTCTTTTTTAGATTTCTCTTGTAGCTTCACATCTAATTTATCAGCGTGTGCTTGAATAGCATCTAATTTTGTTTGCATTTCATCTTGAACAGCTTTTACAGCTAAATCAATTGATTCTTTATTTTTAGTTTCAAACGCTTCAATAGCAGTTTTTACTTCTTCTTTAGACTTACCTTCTAATTTTACGGTTAAAGCCTCTAATTGTTCTTTTAATTCCATTATTTTAATGTTTTAATAAATTCGTTAATAATTTGATTATCTGTTAGCGGCTCAATCTTAGGAGTGTTAGTTTCTAACGGCTCTTTATTGCTAAGTGCTTTTAATATTGTTTCTATTTGTTTTAATCTTTCGTCTGAATAATCTAAATTGTAGCTTTTTTCTATCAATTCCATTATTCCATAATGTCCTTTTATTCCTTTTATCCCTTGAACTGTACTTAATTCATTAGCAGCCCAACTTGAAAGAAATGAGTATTCCATTAATTTATACTCTTTAATAATAGCTTTGTTTTTTTGATCTCTTGCCAATACTTGGTAACCTATGCTTAATTCAGCATTTAAACCGTTCTCGTGCATTAATTTAACATCAGTGAACATATCCTTTCCTAAAGGCTTATTCATATTAAATTGAGATGTAGTTAACAAACCGTAACTATCTTTTGTGTCAATAGACAATGGGACACCTATCATCATAGTAGGGTTATGATCTTTTAGTACGCGAATACGTTTAAAGTTTTCGCTAACTGTTTTATCAAAACTACCTTGTGCCGAAATATCGCCATCACTATCTTTAAAGTCATAAGCATTAGCGTACGCTATAACAACTCCTTTTGCTTCGTCAAGTTCTTTTAAATCGTAACTTATTTGCTTAAATTCCATATTATTATATTCTTATTAAATTTCCTTTTTTATCTCTTTTCGGTACTACTGCAACCGTACATCTACAATTAATTACATTTCCTGCTAATCCTTTTGGGTCTCCTGGATAACCTAAAGCATCAGCTCTTAAACTATTAGGATTAAAGATAAAATCATCTTTTAAACCTACTCTTTTACCGTTCATTTCTAAATGGTCAAAGTTTGCTTTTGGCTTTCTTCTTGTTCTTGCATCTGTTGCACTTATCCATTGCTTCTCCATTACAAAACCGCTAACGTTACCGCTTTGGGTTGCTGCATAGTTTGCTGCTCCTGTTGTTTCAGTTCTTGCAATCCTTTCGGCTTGCCATTTATAGAAACGTGGTGAACGTAACAATCCAAACACTTCATCAGTTGTTTCTTTTAATGTTTTACCGTTTAATAACCTTTCATTAAACAACTCAAAAACATCATCTAAATATGATTGATGAACTTGTTGTATTCTTGTTATTCCGTAATTTCTTAAAAACATTGGTAAATTACGTTCAAACAAAGCTATAAAATCAGCTAATGTAAATGACTTTTCTAATTCTATGTTAATGAACTTTCCTACTCTTTGACCGTGAATTAAACCAATTCCGTAATAAATAGCGAAATATGCTTGATACATATCTTCTGAACTTATTGAGCTTAATAATTGGCTTTTAATATCACTTTCTTTAAATTCAATATTTATAATTGTATTATTCCATTTCTTAAATACCTTTCTTAATTCCTTATAAGCTCTTTTCTCATAACTATTATGGTATTTAAGCCACTTTTGCCTGTATTTAGTAATATTAGCCATTAATAGGTGGCTCTATATTAAAATCACTTTCAATCGCTTCACTTAATGTTAATAGATCGGCTGCAACTGTGTAAATTTCCATATTAGCATCTTCAATCTTATCAAATGTTACAATATCTCTAACTTCATTTCTATTTAAAACACCTCTATCTAAAAGTAAAATACACCAATCCACCATTGTTTTAGTATCTTGTTGCATCTCTGGTAATTCACTTATATCATAAACTAATTCAGTATTTTTATAACCTTTAAATTTAGGCAAGAAATACTTATTAAAAGCCTGTTGTAACGGTATTAAATCTGGTTGTATATTATCTACTACAACCCTTTTTTGCTCTTGTAATTGCTTATCATATTTTCCTCCATCATCATTATTTAATAAAGCGTCAGACCATCCTAAAACATTACATATTTGTTTTTGATCGTATTTAAGAAAGTCAAAAGGCTTTAGTTCGTCAGTAGTTAAATTAACTCTTGTAAAAGCAACCTCAGCACTTAATCCAGCAATCTTTGCTAAATCTTCTGTGCTACTATTCATTTCTTTTAAACGCTCCTTAACCTCTTTTGCTTGTTCTGGAGTAAAAGCAATTGTTTTACCGTGAATAAATCCAAAAGCACCACCAGATTGCAATGTTTTAATATTAAGGTCAATTGCCTTATTAGAACTTTGCAAGTTCCTTAAAGCTGCTTTTAATCTGCTTTGACCATATAAATGTTCACCATTTTCATCATAGTTAGGATTAGATGTTTTAATATGAATTATCTTATCGGCTTCAAATTCTATATATTGTTTGCCTTCAATTAACATATATCCTTTAATTGGACTTTCAACACCCAACAAAGAAGTATCTTTTTTCAATACTATCTTCATTAAATGAGAAGGCAATAGATAAATAGCAATAGGAATACCACTATTCATTCCATCCTCTGGCATTAACATATAAATATAAACGTTACCAGTTAATGCGTAAAAGGTCTTATATAAAGCGTGAAATTCAGACCAGCTTTGAGTAGCATTAGGTCTTTCTAAAGGCATTACTAATTCATTATCTTCATACGCTTTATTCTCTAAAATAGCCTTTTTAACTTGTTGCTGTGGTGTTAGATTGTTCTTAGTAGCGTTAGTTAGAATATTTAATTTATTCTTTGCTCCTTTATCCTTTATTTTACGTATATAATAAGGGATTGATGCTGTTTTAGTTGCTTGTTGGTTAATAACAGAAAATACAACACTATTATAGTTATATCCACTATCTAAATATGTTGGTGCGTCTGTATCGTATGTTGTATTTTCTCCACCCCAATTAAATAAAAACGATTGATTGAATTTATTAATATTAGGATTTTTGAATAATCTACTAAATATATTTGCCATTTTTAAAACATAAACATTTTTGGTGTTAATTCAAACCAGTATCTCATCATTATACTATCCCACTCATCTGGTGATCTTCCTATCATTTGTTTAACTATATCTTTACTAACTAAAGCAATCTTACCATCCTTATCAATGTCCTTTTGCTTAACCTGTTCCATTTCTTCACTTGTAATAGTAATAACTTCACTTTCAACTACTATTTCACCTACTTCTCTATTAACTATCTTTTGAGCCATTTTATAACCGCATTGGCTCTTTAGGTTGTTAAAATTCTCATCATTTAAAGCTCTTGAACCGTTTACAAAACCTTTACACTTTAAGAAATCAACCACACCACCACCAACTCCATCTTCATCCGCTATTATATGACTTAAAGGTATGTTATATTTTCCTTGTAATTGTTTAGCCTTTCTAACTACTTCATCTAAACCACTCTTATCAATTGCGTATCTATGTATAACTTTCCAACCGTGCCAAACTCTAAATACTGTATTATCTTTTCCTTTTCGTGCTACATCAATAGTCATATACTTATCACCTTCTGCTTTAACGTGATCAGCTCCAAAATAATCTGCAATACTATCAGTATCTATTAATGTTGCTGGATCATTATCATATTCCCAATTACCATAGTATAAACGCTCCTTACTATTCTTATCTAAACTTAATAAAGAATCTAAATAACTCTTTGGTAAGTATGGATTATCTGTTGGTAATGCCTTTATAAACTTTCTATGATTTGGCAATGTACCATCTCTATCGGGCTTGTAAAACTCTTTATAAACCCATCCCTTTGTAGGGTTGCAAGTTCCAACAATCTTTGGTATTAATCCAGGAGTTTCTTCACCTTTAGAGTTTAACCATAAAATAGGTATTCCCTCAAAATTTACTTTAAGTACTTTCATACTTTTAGTTTCCTCTCCGTGAATATCCCACTTTGTAAGTAAGTATCTACATCTACTTAATACTATTTGCCAAGCCTTATAAACGCATTGATTACACTCATCTATAAAAGCTCCTGTTATCTCTAAAGAACCTAAACTATCAAAGTTTGGATCACTTGGATATAAAAATAAGTCTTTTAAAAGTATCTCACTACCATTATCAAACGTAATAACATTACTTTGAGAATTATAGTTAAATTGATTCGATATCCCTAATTTAGATGTTAATTCAAAGAACGTATTTAATGTGGTTTCTTTTAATGATTTCAATTTAGCCCTTCCAAGTAACCATCTTGAACCAGGATATAAATAACAATTTTCAATTAACTTTAATACTTCTAAAGCACTCTTACCTCCTCCAGCAGCACCTCCATAAACTAATTCTTTTGTTGTATTATCTTTTAAATAATAAACTGCGTGTTCTTGTTTTGGTAATAGTTTCATTCATTTGGTTTAACTCCATTACCTAAATTAATAATAGTTACTGGCTTATCAGTATCACCTCCTTCGTGTTGCATTTTAGACGTTTCTATTAAACCGTGATAAGATTTTAATACAAATATGCCTAATGCTACATTTATATCTCCTTTAGCTGTTTTATCAACAACAATTGATTCACATTTATTAGTAAGTCTTTTTATAGCGTTAAAAACGATTTTATCATCTTTAAATTTATTAGCAATATAATTAAACTGTTCTCTATAAGTATCGCATTTATCAGCAACATCAGATAAGAAGTAACAGTCGTTAGAAACAACACCAAAAGCCCTATCTAATATAGACAAAGCTTCTTCTTCTGTTAACCATTCCGCATTTTTATTTCCTAATTTACCTGCCATTAATATAGTTAATGTGTAAATATAGTTAAAATTTAGCAAAAAAACTATTTTATTTCAAAGTTACATTTTTTTAGTTAAAACTAAGATGCTTTTGATAAAAATTCATACAGCCTTCTAACTGAGTTATGATCTGACAAATCATAATTTTTATATTCAATTAATGAAGTTAATTCTTTTAATTTCTTTAAAATATAAAATTTTCCGTTTAAAGTATATCCTATTGAATATTTCTTTACTCTTTTTTTTGAAAACCTATTAGTTCGATAATTAAAAAGTTTTTTATCAGTTGTAAAATAATAGTCATCAAAGCCTTTTATTTTCCATTTTTTTATGTACAAAATCGAATAGTCTTTCATTTTTAGTTTGGAACTATTTATCGTTGATTATTAAGTAGTTATGTGTTTTTATGTGTTTTATATCCGTAGTTCACGTAATATTAACCTTTGTAATTCTTTAGGTAACTATCTACGATACCTATCGCATTTTTTTTGGTTTTTAATGTGCTTATAAAGTAATTATTAGCTTCCATAAATTCTAAAATCTCTTTTCTTAACTCTAAACAATTATCTTGTGTTTCTGTTAAAACTACTTTAGAACTACTAATAAAATCAATTTTAAGTAAGTCAGCTTTTATGTCGTGTAAATCACATCTTAGCAAATAACTATCACTTCCAAACCTATTATAAAGTTCAGTACCTAAACTATCTAATCTTTTTACTATTTCTTTTAAATCTTTCATTGTTTGTTGTTTATTTAATTAAAACTTATTTTATTAGTATGCGTTGGTTGTAATTTTTGGCTGATGATTCTCAAACCGTTTATCTGTAAATGATAGCCAAAAACTATAAACCCTATCGGGCAACCAACAGCGCATATAAGTAAAAAAAGTTTTCGCCTTTGCGCTTTTTTAATTACTTAATCATTATTGTAATGCTTTAAATAAGGTTGTTCTTTTTTAGTACACTTTTGTTTCCAACTTTTATCTAAAAAGTATATGTATCTAAATTGTCTTAATTCTTCTTTTACAGCTTTTTCATTAAAACCTCTTTGTTCCAACTCTGATTTTTTATTTCTTTTCCCGTTTGTTATTCTACTATTGTGATATATTTCTCCCTCAAAATTCCAAAAAACACTTGTATGTTCACCAAAATAACTGAAATTAGCAGCTTGATAAACTATTCCTAAACAACCACAACGTTCATCAGCAAAACTCTGAATCCATTTAACAGTCTTATATTTACCTTTAATATATTTTATGCTATAACTTATTGCTTTACTTTCTGTGTTTTTTTCTGCTTTATCATCAAACCACATTCTATTAAGTTCTTTATATTGATTTAATTCAGTTCCAGTTACAACAGAATCACAACTTTGAGGGTTCATAGCATAGCCAAACTGTAAAACACCAAGTAATTCACCGTCAATATAACATCCTAAATGTATATGTGTTGTTGCATCATTACAAACTTTATGAGAATAATGGTTTTTTATAATTATGTCTTTGCTTATTTGTTTAGGTATTTCAATAACATAAAAATCTTTAGTTCCATAACCAATTATGTCTTTGTGTCCAAACATCGGTATTTGGTCGCTGTAAATATATCCTTTCATATTGTTATAAATATTTGGCTATCGCCATTTGCATTTTTAAAACTTTTTCTACTCATATACTGCTAAAGTTATATGCAATTAAATTTTCTCAATCTTGCAGTTTCTTTTTCTTCTGTTATGGTTTCTTCACCATTAAAGTTTACTTTAAATCTCAAGTAATAACCATCAATCTTTTTTATTTTGTCTAAATATTTTATACTAAATCTATTCATTTTTACGATATTAAAATTTAACTGTTCGCTTTGCCATATAACTATGTACATAAAAAATAACTACTTCATTTTCTTATTTACAAATTCAGCTCTCATACCATATATAAAAAAAACAAAAGAAGAAGGGTCATTAATTATACGGTCTAATGCTTCATACATTGTTATATTTTCTAAAGGTGTGCATTTTGCATAATGATATACGTACTTATTAAACCACTTTTGGCTAACAACAATACTATATTCATTTATAATAAGTTCTTTAACTTCTTTTTGTTTTTTTCTTAGTTCACTCATAATGTTTTTAGTTTTTTAACCCGTTACTATTTTATGTACTAATCAGTTGTAAAACATTAAAACGATTTTACAACACTATATATAATTAATTAAACCTTACTTCCATTACTTTCAATGCTTCTTGTTTTATATAGTTCTTGCTTATATGTACCATATTAGCCTCTTCGTATTCAAAGCTAATTACATCAAACCAACATCCATACATCATTTGTATAAATTCATCTAAATCATCATTATCGGCTAATATTACAGTATCTTTTTTAACTTGCTCTTTGGCTTTACTATGTTCTTTTACTATTGTAATTATATTATATATTCTCATTTTATTTTATTTAATCGGTTTAACTAATTATATATTTTAACGTTGGTAACAATTTAACTAACACCTATAAACAATAGTGTTATTAACCATATTATTACCATAACCACAATAGTATCAGTACTTATATTATTTGTTTTAAATTCTGTGCTTGTTTTAGGTCTTTTAGATTTCTTCATAATGTATTTATTTTTTAATCGTTAAACAGTAACCAACAATGTATATAAAAAATAAGGGGTCTGTGTGATTAACAAACGTGTATTTCATTAAAGAAGTGCCACCACACTCACTTGGCTTGTTTTCTTTTAATCCCCTACTTTCCATATACTAAACGTTATAAAACATATTAATTTTTTTTGGTGAAAATTAATGAAATTCTTACTAATAATAATGTAATTCCTAAAACTTCCTGATTATGTGTTAATGCCATTACAGCTGCAAATGTTATTGCAAATCTTCCGATGTGTGGTATTGCTTTTTCCATATTTATGATATTAAAATTAAAACGTTTAATAACTCTCATTAAACAAAATGCTTATTTTTTTACTATTAAATAAATATATATACAACCATAAAAAATTCCAACAAATAGAGATATTGCTTGCAAATAATTATTTTTTATAATTTCAGATGATAGTATAAATCCCCAAAAGAAAATCAATGTTGTAATTCTTACTTCTTTCATTTTTATTAAGTTTATTTTGTTAATATTCGCACTTTGTTTATCGTATTTAGTTGGTAACAATTATTAAAAAAAAGGCGACCAATCATTGCAGTTTGATGTTTACTAAGTTTGCTATAATAACTTCTATTTGTTCGTTTAAATCTTTCATATTTGTTTTATTTTTGTCTTTAACTAATAATAACTATGTATATAAAAAATGTTATAATAAGTGCTATAAATTATACTTATTTGTACATAAACGTACATTTAAGCTATTTTTGACGTTAAAAGGGTTTTATATAACACTTTTCATATACTATTAAGTTAGCAGTAATTTAATGCTTGAAGTAACACACTAATCTATCATTTATTAAGTGTTGTTCAGCTTCTGGATCGTTCTCTATTTTCAAACTATCTACTTTAAAGGCTAATTCTTGGCAGTTACATTTTTTTCTATCGTGGTTAGCTGTGTGTTTTTCATTAAACTGATAACTAACTTCGCATAACTTTAATTGCTCGGTATGGTAATATTTAGCAAATTCAATCATTAAATCTTCACCATACATTGCTGCTCTAACATCGTCTTTATCTTCTCCATAAGTCGTTGCCCATTCTAATAATATTTTCTTGTCTTGTTCCATATTTATTTTGTTTATTTAATTAATCGCAACTAAAAGTTATACAAATCAGTTGGTAACTATATACTACTTTTTTAATCTTTGTTTTACTTTTACGATAATTATAGCAAGTCCTATTATCAAAAGTGCAAATGTTGTTATCTTAAATATTTCTATGTTTATATCCATAATGTTATTTTTAAATTGTTAAAATCTGTTTTATATATTTTAGAAAACAGTAAACAACTATGTACATAAAAAATAACTATTTTAGGTCTTTTTCATCAAACATTATATTTGTACTATAAGTTGGTTGCCCTCCAAAATTTATAGGTAGTAATTCAAACACACTGTGGGCTTGTAGTTTAAACCATACACAATTGTCTATTATAACTTCATAAGGTTTAATACAATGTTTTATATAATCTAATCCCACAGTTAAGCGCAAGTGATCCCAACCTTCTTTTGTAATTTGTATGTAAATACTGTCATTTATATTAAATTTTTTCATAATGTTTTGTGTTAATTTAACTGTAATTCAATTTGTTTTCTGGTTAAAATCTTATTATTTAAAAGATCACAAAAGCGAATTTCAATATCAATTTTATTATGTTTTAATTTAATGCTATTATATTTTTCTTTTAATAATTTATAACAATCTGAAACATTATTAAAATATAAAATTAATTCATTATACTTATTTAAGCCATTTATAACGCTTGAATGATCTCTATTTACATTTATGCCTATATTTGCTAAACTTTCTGAAGTATATTTTCTACTTATAGTATAGTATAATCTACGGTACATTACTAAATTTCTTTCTCTGCTTTTAATTCCAATATCTTCAATATTAAAATATCTCTCAATATCTTTTTTTACCAGTTCTAATGTTATTTTTTCTTCCATAATTTTTAATGTTTATCAAATATACTTATTTATTTTGAATAAAAAAACTATTTCTTTTAAAAAGGAACATCATTTTTATTTATAATTTCTTCATCGTGCGTAAATGGCAATCCTTCCTTATTTATGCTTAGATAAAAATCTTCGAATTTCATACCTCTAACATAACCACATCTTATTTTAACTGTATTATGATTTATTATTTTTCCTGAATCATCCACTAAACTATCCATAAATATAATAGTTTCAGCTTTAATTGTGACTGCTGTCCCTAAATGACCTCTTGCTTTATCAGCTCCAGCAACTTTATGAATAATTAAACACATATGTAAATCTCCTTCACCAGTCCATTTTAACATCTTTTCAGCTAACTTAGCCCCGCTCTCAATGTCATTAGTGTTATGAACTAAATCAGCTATTCCATCTACTATTAATAAATCTATTTTACCTTTAAATTCACTTTCATTTATAAGCCATTCTATTAATTTTATACGTTCTTCTACTGATTTTTTTCTACTTTCTAAAGGAATATAATTTTTATAGCGGTTTCCAACAATTCTTTCAACTCTTTGAAATGTCTTTTGAGCGTAAAACTCACCTTGTTCGGTATCTAAATCAATTATATAACCTTCATTTTTTCTATTTCCTACTATATGATTTGAATAACTTGTAGCATCTCCACCAACATAAGCAGCAACAATTAAAGATTTATTAAAAGATTTCTTATTTTTAGCAGGTGCAACAATGCAACTATATTCGCCTCTTGTTAACGCTCCTACTCTTCTATTTTGATCATCATATCCATAATATATTAATATATCTTGGTCTTTTAATTTACGATCTAAATTAACAAAGCAATCTTTATATAATTCCTTTCCTGTTTTTTCTTCTAAATCATCTAAATTTACAAATTCCATTTTAAGGTGGTTTTAAATTGAGTTAATAAATCAGATAACATGAATTCAAAGTCAGGATATTCAAAATTCCATAATTCAATTTCATTCTTTTTAATTAAATTAGAAATATAATTTGTTTTTAATTGGCTTATTATTTCAAGTTTTTTATATTCTGCATCATATGCTAAAGTATTATCAATTTCATCTATCATTTTATACAAAGGAATTTCTCCACCACTTCCAACATTATAACGTTTATAATATTCAAGTATTAAACCGTAAATAAGACGATTTACAGCATCTGTTTTATATTTATGTAATAACATATCATCAAACTCATTTAAAACAGTTATAATAGTATTTATACGTTTAGCATCTTTTTGTTTATTCTTTGAATATTTAAGTTCATATTTTAAATTAGCAACTTCTTTTTTTAAATTTTCAATTGTTTGGTATGGTGTCATAATCTCTCAACTTTTTTAATATTATTAGTAAACAGTTTTTCTTTTGTTTCAAAACACGTTAAATATTTTTCAAAGTGTTCTAACTCCAGAAAGTGTGTTGGTCTTAATCTTGTGCTTTTATAAGTATCTTGAAAAAACAATCCAGATATTGCTTCATCTATTTGTTTAGGTGTATAATTTTTTACAATATAATTAAAATTAACTTTTTCAGATTGAATCAATTTAGTTATATTAGTTGGTTTTTTATCATAGTACAATCTTGCATCTTTCCAACGTTTTAAAAAATCATTTTCTGTATATATAACTTGTTTCTCTTTCTCTTCTTCTTTATCTTTCTCTTCTTCTTCCTGCTTGGGGGTCGGGGGGTCTAACCCCTTGGGGGTCGGGGGGGTGTATAGATTGTTCCCTATTAAATCAGTTTTACTTGCACGTTTCCAACCTTTTACACTACTTTCTATTGAATGCCTTTGACTTTCATAACATAGATTTACTATAAAATTCAAGTCTTTTGGATCTTCGTCTAAAAATTGTTTATTTATTATTGAAAGTAAAAAATTAAGTTTATCATCTTTGTCTTTCAGCTCATTTAACACGTCAAAGTAACTCCGTAGAAAATTAAAAGCTTTTCTTTTTGTTGGTTTCATTTGGTAATAAAAAACCCCTTTATCATCAGGTAGTAGACTGAATCAAAAGAGGCTTTGTAAAAATTAGTTAACTGTGCTACTACTCACATTCTACAAATATACTAATTTATAGTAAATAAAACATACTCTTTTAATTTATTTTTACAAAATTCTTTAAATTCTTTTGATTTGCTTTTAGGAACTTTGAAACCAATTTGTATAGTTGGTTCTCCATAAATTAATTTCCTTCCAGCTCCTGCTCTTTTACCTCCTCTTTTCATTTTAAATATTTTTAATTTTATTAAACAATCTACGAACTAAATATCCTCTAATAATTGAAGCAATGAAAAATATAAATGTTATTAAAATATTTTGACTAATTGAAACTTCAATATTTAGAAAAGGGTAAATTATTAGTTGAATTGCAAAAGAAGTTACCAATCCGATAATTGTATTTGAAACTGCTTCAATTATTGATAATTTTTTACTTTGCATTCTTATTTATTTTTTTATATTTTTCTATTATTTCAATTAAAAAAATTCTATCCCATTTAAAACGCTTCTTATTTGCTGCTAATTCATCTAATTTTTCAACTCTTTCAATGCCTATTTTTTCTATTAGATTTTTTCTATATTCTAAAAGATTGCCACCGTTAAAATAGTTATCTGATTTACCTTGTAGATGTACGTTATCTTCGTTAAATTTTAATTGTGGATACTTACCACCAGAATAAAAATGTCCAGCTTGTGCGCTATCACTTGGAACTCTCAATCTTTGACCGCTCGAAATACAATGTCCATAACCATCAGGCGCATCTCTTTGCCTTATAAATCTATTAAAATGCGTTGTTGCTGTATTTAGCAAATGTTTAATAGATCTACTTTCATACTTTTTAATTAACTTACTTTCCATACGTTGATTGGTTTTTTATGACCTTTAGGATTTTTATAAATATCAAATCCAAAATGACTAATTAATTTACTTTTTTTCATTTCTCTTATAACTGCTCCCCAAACTCGTTTTTCTTCTGGAATTGGTGCGCCTGTTTTTTCATAATCTTCAATTAAATCTTCTGATGTAAATTTAGTTTTATATTTCAACCAACCTACTGCATAAGAATAACACATTAGAAATCTGTTTCTTTTTGCTTCTTTAACTTGCTCAATGTAATTTTCCATAATTTTTTATTTTATCAAATTCTTTTTTAAAAATATATTCAATTTTTTGCCCCATTAAATTGAAAAAAGTAGTTGTTGAAACTTGTTTATTAGTATAGAATTGATCTAAAATTGGCAAACCTAATTCTTGAACTTTTTGTAAAGCTTCTAAAAACTCTTTTGTTTCGTTTCTTGCTGTTAAACTTGGTTCATCAATTTCAGTTATTAATAAATCAGTTAACGTAAGGATTTTAAATAGTCTTTTTTGCATTTTCTCTTATTATTCGTTGTTCTCTATTAGCTCTTAACTGTTCCCTTGTTAAATCTCTTCTGCTATCTTTCCACATAGTTATAGGATTCAAACATAAATCGTAAAATGGTATAAATTTTTTCATTAGTTAAAATAATATAGGATTAATTTTTTCTAACTCCGTTTTTGAATATCCAACTGATCTAATTTCTTCTTTTTTAATTTTATTTTTACTTATTAATCTTGTTGCATCTTTGAAGAAATCTTTTTTAATTTCAAATCCATAATTTTTTCTATTTAAATTATCAGCAGCTATTAAAGTTGAACCACTACCAGCACAAGGATCAATAACAACATCGCCTTCATCTGTAAAAATAGAAATTAATCTTTCTAAAAGTTTTATAGGTTTTTGAGTTGGATGTATTTTTTCTGTTTCAGTATCTCTTTGCCAATCTAAAATATTCATAACCATTTTACCATTATTATTGAACTTTGGCAATTTATCCCTATAAAATATCAATCCATACTCAGCATTTCCAACAACTCGCATATTTGCTTTTAATACTTGAGCAGAAAAGTTTTTACGAAATACTAAATTTATATAATTATTTAAACCGTATTTTTTAGCTTTTTCGATTAGTTCAAATTGCTGCTCAAAAGCACAAAAAACTATCATGCATGGTGCTTTTCCCTTTTCTTTTGGCTCTGGTTTTAATAATTTAGAACAGAAATGTAAAAACTCCGTAATTCTAAAATCTTTATCAGTATCGAAAAATTCAGTTCCAGCAAGTTCACTTTCTCCGTTCTTGTTATCTCCTCCTTTATACCAACTTGGATTTGAGCCGTAAGCATTAATCCCTATATTGTATGGAATATCTGCTATAACTAATTGTGCTTTTCTTATATTGTATCTTTTGTAATTTTGAAAATGATCGTTTATTAACATAGTAGTTTATTTATTAATTTTCTTTTTTTATAAAACTTATATTACTTCTTAAAGCATCTACAACTCTATAAGCTGCGTTCATAACTCTTCTAAGCATATATAACTCTGGAACTTCTTCATTAGCTAAAATGAGCGCTTTTGATACTGCTCCTTTTTCGTTGTGCATTATAGAATTGTGTTTTTCTTGATATTCACTTCTAAATTTTTCTAAATAAAAAAGTTCACAAGTTAAGTTCTTTAGCAAAATACTTAATTCATTTCCTGAATTTATAGTAAGTTTGCTATAATCGTCAATTATTTTTGTAACATTAGTTAAATGAGTTACCATTAGTTTATTTTAAGATTTAAATTTTCTTGAATATAAACTCCTTTAATTTCTTCACCTGTTGAAAGTGCTTTTTTAAGTGCCGATTTGTCGGCTGATTCAGTAACTTTAATTACTTTATATTTTTCTGGTAAACTATTAACATCTTCAACTATAACTTGACTACTTTTTCTTGTGCCAAATTTTTGTAAACCAATTTCATAAACTCCAAATGTTTTAACCGCTAATAATAAATTAGAATTTAAACGTTCTATAACATTGTTATTAGATTTTTTTATTTGTTGCAGTCTTTTGATCTCGTTGTCAACTAATGTATTAAAGGCTTCTTTTTTTCTAATAACCTCTAAATAAGCTATACTTTTTTGTTGTAGTTGGCTTTCTGTAATTTGTAATAGCTCATCAATCTCTGGGGTAATTTCCCCGTCCATTAATTCAATTTGTAATAATAATTCTTGCTGCTGCTCATTAATATCATATAATGATTTTTCTCTCATTCCTGTAAATAATTCTTTAGATGCTCCCATATAAGTCAAATGTTTTAATTAGTAAATTTATTTTTCATTTTTTTAATTCTGCAATTCTATTTTCTACTATTGCTTTTTCGTTAGGTTGTAAAGTGTACGTTTTTAAAACAGTTTCTAAACTTTCTAACTCAGTAGATGTAGGTATTAATTCAAGTTGTTTAGGTGTTAATCTTTTAGGTGTTGGCACTGGTTTATTAACGGTTTTAGGAGTTTCTTTTATTGGTGCTGATGTTTTACGATTTGGGTTATCAATATCGTCTTCATCCGTTGCAATATGAAAAAACTTTAATAGAAAATAACGCTCTGCATAAGTCAAAGCACTTCCCAATCCTTTTTCCCAATCATTCTGACCGTTAGCTCCAAATAAATTTTCGTCTGTTTCTCCTGTTTCGCAATCAATCCAAGTAAAACGCATCATAACTTTTGTTAAAATTTCGCTTTTATCTCCATACTTAGTCTTATAGTCTTGTCTTTCGTTATCAATACTAAGTACTTCTTGTTTTAAAATTAATTGTTGTTCATCCATTAAAGGTTTAATAAATGACAGTAATTTATTCCCAGTTACATAATCGTAATTATGGCTTTTTTTATCCTTAGAAAGTCCTTTAACCGCTTTCTGAATAGTTAATAATTTAGTGTAAATTTTCATAATATGTAATTTTTAGTTTTTCAAATATAATACTTTTAATTGAATAAAAAAACCTTATCTATTTTATATTCTAAAATATTTTCAAGTTCTCTATATTTTCGGTTCATTTCAAATAATACCTCTGGAGGCATATCATTTGAAACGTTCTTTTTAATTTCATTCATCTGTTCTTTTATGCTCATTTTCTAATATGTTTAAGGTTATTAATTCAAATTTAGATGGTACTTTGTGCCAACTACAAAACCAATTTCTAACGCTGTTAGGTTGTCTATTACATTGCTTTGCAATTATGATATATATCAGTTTCTTTTTTCCGTAGCTTAATTGATCGTGAAGTTTAAATATTTGTTCCATATAAGTATATTAAGTTAAGTAAATGAATAAAAATCTTAATTAAGAAAAATATTAATAAAGCATAAAATAAGATTATAGGAATCCAATAAGTTATTTTATCTATTATTTTAAATATTTTTTCGCTCATAATTTAAGGTATAAATAAAAATTCATTATTAGTTATAATAGCTTCAATTAACATCATTGCAGTTATAACAATTATAAATGTTAAAAACCCATATTTAAAAATAGTTTCTGTTTTCATAATTTAATAATTTAAAACTTTTTTAATTTCAAAATCTTTAATATCACAATCAATCTCTTTACTGTTTTCATCTGTGATAATTATACCGGTAACCAAAACACAAATACGTTCATAATAATCTGTATCAGTCCAGTTTACCTCCTCTTCAAGTTCTAACTCAATATTGTAATTTTCACTTTCAATATTTTTAATGCAAGTTGCATAAGTTCTTTTACTGCATTCAAAATGATGGTCAAATTCTGAATGATATATTTCTATTTTTCCGATTGCTTCTAAAATTTCTGCTTTCATAATATATTTAGTTTTCAAAGATTTCTGTAAATTCGCAAAAGTCAAAAGATCCTTTACAAAAACAATTGTGTATATCTAAGGCAATAGATAAAATTATGTTAGTGCTGTGGTATTCTTCTTTTAGTGTTTCAGTTATTCTCGCTGTAATTTGAGGATATTTAGTCCCGTAGAAATCTAATTGTTCTCTTTGTTCGTCTGTTAATTGTTCATAAAGTGTTTTCATAATCGTTTATTTTATAAAATTTAATAATTCTTCTACTGTACTAAAATAAGTTTGACTTTTTCTGTAAGTCGCTTTTATTATTTTCTTTGCTGAATATCCTTTCATATTTTCATTCCAAAAAGATAAAGCATTTTTCTTAGTGTTAAATTTATGTGTTGAATTTTTTTTGTTTGTTAATTCAAAATTTCCGCTTCTTTTTTGTTTTAAATAAATAGTTTTCATAATAGTTTATTTGTTAATTTTTTTAATACGTTTTAAAATACATCTCATAGCCGCATCTGATTGTTCTTTTTTACCATAAGTAGCTATTAAATTAAGCCTCTCTATACTTCCAAGAGGCTTTGTGTTTATAATTTCTTTATAGTTTACCATAATTCATTTATAAATATTTCAAACTCTCCAGATTCCATTTTATCAATTAATAAATTTTCTGCTTTATCTGAAACCAACATACTTTCTGATGTTGTGTCATTTTTTAGAGCTATAACTATTTTTTTTAATTCTTCTATATTTAAAGTTTCTATTTTATTAAGTAAGTTTTTCATAATATGTTTGTTTTATACTTCAAAAGTAAACAAGTTAAACAATATAAACAAATGATTTAGTATTTATTTTCAAAATATTTTTAAATTATTTTATTAAAGGTATGGCAATACCAATGAAAACGGTCTTTTCTTGGTTAATTCCAATAGAATAAATTGTTTTTTTTCTATTCGTATATAATAAAGAAGCTTTTAAATCTAAATTTGTAGAAGTTTCAAACCCTAAATTTAACGTTCTTCTATTATTTGGTAGTATAATAGTATCATTTGTTTTAATAGTGCGCTCAAAGATATTATATTTTACCGTTTGAGCTATTAAATCCCCTCTTGTTTGTGTCCAGATATCTATACTTTGTGTGCTATCTTTAAAATTCTGATTATATTCTTTTACAGCAATAGCGTCTAAATACAATTTTAAACGTTGTAGGCTGTCTTTTGTACTTATGTATCTATTCTTATATATACTATCTATTTTAACGCTATTAGAACGCTTAAAAATAGTAATTGTATCAAAGGTATTTATAATCTCTGGTACTTTTACAATCACTTCTTTAATTAAAATCTTTGGTTCTGGTCCAGGAAGTGTGCATTGCCTATAAAAAAGTATTGATAAAATGCAGATTGCTATATAAGGAATATAATTTTTCATTAAAATATTTGTTTATGTATAAAATTTTTGTAAATTTATACTTTCATAGTAAGTTTGGTGTTAGGTAATCATTTTTAAGAGCAGAGTTTTTGTAATTTCTCTGCTCTTTTTTTATACTCTTTTCATCCATCCATTAAAAAACACTTCCTGACTTTTATCATTTTCGCAAATCCTAACGTAATTCATAAATTGTAATCCATTTAATACTTTTAAAAGTATATTTTTATTTACTGAATTATAAGCCGAAATAGTTTTACCCCCAATAATACCATCAACTATTAAATCATTATAATTTTTACCATTTCTATTTAATAGATTTAAAGCCTCTTGCAGTATTGTAGACGCTTTATAAACTCCCATATTTACAGCAGTATCAAATAACTCTAATTGTATATTATAATCATCTATATAATCTAATTTAATAGAAAACCAATAATCATTATAATAAATATTTTCAGCATTTTTTAATGTTAAACTTTTAATATTGAGATGTGGATATGCTTTTTGTGAAATACCGAATTTTGTTTTACCTCCTTTATCGTTTTGATTATCTACATATCCACCCTCAATACTTATAAGTTCTTTAAATGCTTTTTTAAATGAATTTGTCATCAATCTCTATCTTTTTTATCTTTTACCTGCAATTCAATGATATGAAGCCCTGTCATTACTTCATCGTGATTATCCTGGATTCTTTTTTGATTGCTTAAAATTATCCCTGTAACTGTATTAATATCTTTAGTATTTATAATAACGTGTTCAAATCTACGCTCAACATTGATTCCCCAAATTAATAAAGGAATTACAAATACAGATAATAAGCCTAAGATATGCCCGAAATTTACTTGTTTATTCATTTCATTTTATTTTTGTTATAAATTAATATCGTTAAAAGATACATAGGAATCGATATAATACTTCCTATTTGATTGTAAAATAAGAAATAAGAAATCCACACATAAATAGATAATAAAAATAATGGTGTGAAAATATTCTTTCTTAAATCTATTAACCAAAAAGTTAGAATTGAAAATTTCAAAAGACCAGAAATATCAAATAAAATATTCGTTAAATATCTACTATGATCATAAAACAGATAAATATCATATTTATCATTATTATTAAAAATAATTCTGGGCAAAGAATCAATTAAGAAAATAATAATAATACCTATATAATATTTAAGATTTGTTTTTTTCACTACTTCTCTTCTTTCTTTGGGTCTGGATGATCTCCAGTAGTAAAATTTTCTGAATGTGTTTGATCTCCATCTTTTGATAAAAAGAAACCAATAGCCATCAAACCAAAAATTGCATCTTGAATATTCATTCCATCTTTATAGACCGTTATACACAAGCCTATAATTATAATAATTCCTATCGTTGTTGTTTTCCAACTCTTTAAAATGTTCTTCATATTTTTATTTATTCAAAGTTAAACTATTTTTATTAAAAAAAAGTAAGGTTTTTCCGTACAGTTTATACGTTAATTTTTAATTTATAAATGAATCTATTGTCACTTGATCCAAACTGACAATACCACCATCCAGCACTATATGAAAACCTAAAATATTTAATACCTGTAATTGTATATGTAGCATATTGATAACCTTTTAAATTGTAACGCCTCCATTCTAAATCACCTTTTACATTTTCTTTTAATCCTACTTTTGGAGCTAATTTTAATTTTAAATTCCAATGTGGATTTCTAATTGCGCACTGTAAATAAAAACCAATTATATTATGATTAAATCTTCCAAAATCTCCTGCATCTAATCCTATCTTTGTATCGTTTAAAAAGTACCAAAAGAAATTTTCCTTATTATCTCTTATTAATTTTCTAAAAGGATATAAAAAAGGAGCTAAAAACCATCCTAAAACAGTCATTAATCCAAACGCAATTCCTAATAATAAATATCTAATTATCATAATTATAAAGATATTAATTCTTCATATACTTTTAATCTAATTTTTTCTAACTTATTATTGTTAAACACTTCAATTTTATTAAATTCAATTAAAGCTAAATCAAAATCACCACTATTGCACCAATTTAAAGCAAGTCTAAAAGGTGTGTATAATTTATCGAATTGATTTTGTGTTAAATTTCCTTTTTCTAATTTACGTAATAATCTTCTTTTAATTTTGTTATAAAATTGTTGACCAGCATAAACTTGCTCTTGTATAGTTGTAGCATCGTTTTCCTGTTCAATTTCAAGTTCTTCATCTGTTGGTATTGGCAATTTAATTACACCATACGTAAATGTTCCATTTTCTTCATCTATAAAACCGTTATTTAAATTAGTATCTAACCTTTGAAACTCTGTTAAAGTAGGTTTTATAATTTCTAAAAAACCATCTTGCAAATGTAACTCGGTCATTGTTTCATAACCTTTGTTAATATTTTTCACTCCTTTGTATCTGTCTTTTGGAACATTTACAACTTTTCTAATTCCGTTTTCTATTTTTAATTTTTTCATTGTTTTATATTAAATGATTTCCTAAATTTTGTTCATCAACTATAAAATCTACGTTTTCCTGCGTAAGTCCTTTTCTCCAAACAATTAACTCGTCTATTGTTCCACCAAAATATACCGTAGATGACCAACTTGCTCCACCAACAGTAAATGGTCTACCGTACCAAAACATTCCATTATATACTCCTACCATTGTATTTGTGGTAGCTTGCAATATTTTATCTATATAAAGTTTCAGACCATTTTCAGATTTACTAGCATCATAGGTAAAAGCCATCTTATATTCAAGACCAATTGTAGGTGAAAAAGGCATTATTGCGTTTATTTGTGTGCTACCACTAGTTCCAAACAACTGAAATCTTAAACCACCTTGGTAGTAAATAACTTGATATTCCCTCCCAGATGTAATATTTCTTCGATCTATTATCCATCCATCATTCAAATCTGACCAAGTTATGATAAAAGAAAAACTAAAAGGTAAATCATTAACTCCATCCGTAAAACTAAAATTAGCATTAGACACACTATCTTCTATGACTACTTTTGATGATGAACCATTAAAAACAGCTTTTCTACCAACTAAACCATCTGTGTATGTTACGCCATAAGCAACTCCATCATTTGCATCTACACTATCTAATACGTTATTCTCAAATTTCCAGTAAGCAATAATGCTATCTAATAAATTTGCTGCTATTCCTCCTCTAAAAAAATTCGCTTGTCCGTTCATAATTATATAGTGTATAAAACGTTAGAAACAAACACATCTCCATTTACATATTCCAAAACGAGCATATTAATTTTCGTATCGTCATAAACTGCTGAACCATCTGCAATTTTATAACTTAAAGGAAATTCCTCACTTGCAATTGCGCCTGTTCTATAAATGGTAATTGTTTTTTTTGTTCCTGTTATGGGTGGGTTAATTTCAGTCCAAACAACGGCGGGTGTGCCTGTGAAAGTTCTTAAAAGCGTTCCGTATGGGTTAGCCCAATCTATTACATTAGTTGCTAGTGTTTTAATTTTGTCTTGGAATAAGGCTAAAACGTCTGGAGCTAATTTAGAAACTGTTATAGATCCATCTTGTATGGTTTGAGTAGTTAATCCGCTGCCTATTCCGAAATTAATATTATCTATTAAATAACCTGCAAAAGTTTTATAAGGAAAAATTTGTACAGCGTAAACATCAGAGTTAGAAATGAAATTAAAATCATTCCCATTTATAACTAATCTTTGAACTGTTAAAAGCGAAGCATTAAATCCATAATCTCCATTATTTATAAGTAAATTATTAGTAATAGATATTCCATTAACATCTAATAATCTAATATAAATATAAGAAGTTCCAAATATTGCTTTTAATGTAATATCAAAAGATAAATTAAAACCTTTTAAATAGTTCAAATCACTTACAGCCGCATCATTTGTCATTGTAGCTGTATTTCCCTGCACTACATTTGTTCCGTTTATATAACCTCCACTATTTATTATATTTCCGCTATTAGAGCTAAAAGTCCATTCATTTGGTTCTCCAGTTCCGTTTATATAAACAAATTCTTTTGTAAAAATTGTTCCGTTTATATCTGTTGGAACAGTTGCAGCGGCTCTAATAATTATTTCTTTAATTACGTAATATTGAGCAGCGTCATAA
>Ga0208160_1000174_pt1 | contig 31501 bp, 71 predicted proteins | sample CB_VirMetaG_FD_184536 | JGI IMG/M metagenome (GOLD analysis project Ga0208160, IMG submission 184536) | Freshwater to marine saline gradient viral communities from Chesapeake Bay - CB_1504_1 Viral MetaG (SPAdes) (version 4) | ecosystem: Environmental > Aquatic > Marine > Coastal | place: USA... | reverse complement strand
TCGGACCTGTGAAGATCTGGCGAGACGACAACAGAGATAGAAAGCCAGACTACGAAGGACCAATCCAAGAAGGATCTTTTGGAATTAACATCCACAGACAATGGGGAGCCGACGATAGAGAATACACAGGCGGCGTATCAGCAGGTTGTCAAGTATTCCAAAGCAGCAAAGACTTCTACCAGTTTATGGAACTCTGCCACATTTCAGCCGAGACTTATTCAAATAAGTTTACCTACACTCTAATAAACGACACAGATTTAGAAAAAACACTTGACTTATGTATCTGACTTCAGTATATTCATACCACAACCTATCGCAGGAGAATAGTATGACACCTGAACAAAAGTTCGCAAAACTGTATAAAGAAATGTGGGACCTTTGCCAAGAGAATGAATGGGGAGATCCCTTCTCATATGCAAGGGCTAAAGAGATCTATGCCACTTGCGCTCTTGGACATTCAATGCCGGCACCAGATGCCTACTCTGGTGCCGATGGTATCAATGAGAAAGGCGAGGGTGTAGAATATAAATCTACTATTGGCAAGAGTATAAAAGGATCTTACACTGGAATATCGGTGCAGCCAACTTGGGAAGAGCAAGACCGATATCTGAGAGAAGAAAAGATTGCTAAATACCCAGAGCACTACTACAATCGCTTTGAAGATGGGAAACTAGTAGAATCTTGGAAACTGACTGGTCAGCAGGTATATGAGATTCTTGGACCAAAGTTGAAGGACAAGTTCTCTACCGTCCTCAACCAGAAAGACCCAAGGCTTTCTGCAACTGTGACGACAGGAGAGATCCATCAATATGGAAAGAGGGTTCTATGAGTTTAGACAGCAAAAAACTTATGTATTCAAAAGGCAATAACGATGAATGCTATACACCGGCTTATGGTGTTGAGCCTATCTTGGAGTTTATTCCCAAGGATGCCATCGTCTGGTGTCCTTTTGACACAGAAGAAAGTCAGTTTGTAAAACTTATATCAAAGCAAAACCAAGTCATCTATTCTCATTTGGATGAGGGAAAAGATTTCTTTGAGTATGAACCAGAGGAGTGGGATGTGATTATATCCAACCCTCCCTTCACAAACAAGCGCAAGTTCTTTGAGAGGGCTTTGTCATTCAACAAGCCATTCGCTTTGATTATGACAAACACTTGGCTAAATGATTCAGCACCAAAGCAGTTGTTCAAGGATAGAGACTTACAACTTCTAATGTTTGATAAGAGGATGAAGTTTATCTCACCTGATGGTAGGGACAATAATAAGATTACTTTTAGCAGCAGTTACTATTGTTGGAACTTCCTGCCAAAACAAATCATTATGAGAGAATTAAAAATACCAAAAAATGCTTGACTTCTTTTTTATCCTGCCTTATAATCTACCTATAACTTTTGCCAAGGAGATAGTAAAAAAGTAGTAAAAAACTACTAAACATACTATTTATAATTGTAAGGAGATAAGTTATGGACAACAAGCAATCTGAAAAAACAGTCAAAATGGATGCGGCAGCACACTCTATTATCAAACAATATTGTAAAGATAATGGTTTAAAGTTCGCTCGCTTCATTGAAAAGACTTGTCTTCGCTTTATTGAAGAGGAGACACAAAACAATGGAAACAAAGAAGTGTAGAGACTGCGGAGAAGAAAAGGCATTAGAAGAAAACTTCTACAAAAAGAGTGGAAGGATAAATCAATGGATGCCTTACTGTAAGCCTTGTCACTTGGCGAGGAACAATAAAGCGAGAGATTTAAATGCAAATACCAAAGAGAGAACGAAGAAAAACTACCAAGACTGGTATTCTAAAAATAAGAGGGCGAAGATAGAATATAATATTGCTTACGCAAAGAAAAAGTGGAATAATGATCCAGCGTGGAGATTGAGAAGATTGGTTTCTGGTGCTGTTTACAATGCTCTCAAAGCAAACGATGGCGGAAAAAACGGAGGCTCTATTTTGGATTACTTGCCATATTCAATAAATGAACTCAAGGAGCATTTGGAAAAACAGTTTGAGCCTTGGATGTCTTGGGATAATCACGGTGAGTGGCACATAGACCATATTTGTCCTCAATCAAAACTGCCCTTTGATAGTATGGAGCACCCTAACTTTCAGAAGTGTTGGGCATTAGAAAACTTACGACCATTGTGCGCTATAAAAAATATGAAAAAGAAAGACAAAACACTTGACTTTCAAATTTAAACCCACTATAATCTACCCATAACTTTTGCAAAGGAGATAGTATGAATATCGGATACGCCTGTATTAACTGCGAACTGTCTGAACTGCCCAAGAACGAGCGTGTGACTACCAATAGATCTATGATTAAGCGCACCTTCCACGAGAAGGGCATTGCATACGCTTCTGAACTTGCTTTGGCTAACTGCCGTGACCTTCTCACTATTCTCAAGTGGAACGAGGCTCACGGGTTCAAGTTCTTTCGTTTATCGTCTGACTTGTTCCCGTGGGCTTCCGAGTATAAGTTGTCTGACTTACCAGACTTTGACGACATTTGCTTGGCTCTACAAGAAGCCGGTGACTACATTGAAGACTGCGGTCATCGTGTAACAGCACACCCCGGACCATTCAACAAGTTGACTTCACCCAACGAGAGTGTAATCCAAAACACTATCCGTGACTTGGAGATCCACGGCGAAGTCTTTGATATGCTTGGGTTGTCTCGCACACCATACAACAAACTCAACATCCATGTCGGCGCACACTACAACGACAAGCCTATGGCTCTTGCTAACTTCTGTAAGAACTTCCACCGCTTGTCCGATGCAGTCAAGTCTCGGCTCACAGTAGAGAATGACGACAAGGCTTCGCTCTACTCTACCAAGGAATTGTACGACAGTGTATACCAAGAGATTGGTATTCCCATTGTCCACGACCAACACCACCACCTTTTCTGTACTGGTGGACTGGAACAGGAAGAGGCTATGCTTTATGCTGCTATGACTTGGGGTGACATTACACCAGTCATTCATTACAGTGAAAGCCGACCAGACGAACAGAACGATCCCAAGATCAAACCACAGGCTCACTCTGATTATATCTACAACAAGATTGATACATTCGGTTTGGATGTAGATGTAATGGTAGAAGCCAAAGCAAAAGAACGAGCAGTCCAACGATACAAGGAGTTGTGGGGATGAAAAAGATTAGACTATGGAAAAATAAACACGAGTTGTCAGACAAGTATTCTCTTGTAGATGATGAAGACTATGAGAAAGTTGTTGAAGCAAAGGACAAGAGAGGTAAACAAAAGAAGTGGTATTGTCATAATAACAACTCCTCATCTGACTATGCTATGGACGGCAACCGAAGGGACTCCATCCACAGACTTGTAATGGGAAACCCAAAGGGCATGTGCGTTGACCACATCAATGGAGATACTCTAGACAATAGGAAAGAGAACTTGAGAGTTTGTAGCCATAGTGAAAACCTAAGAAACAAGAGAACAAGAAGAACAAGTCAGTCTGGCTACAAGGGCGTTTATGAAGTTAAAAAGCCCAGTCGCCACAAGTATGTAAGCAAGAAAACAGGCAAAGTAACATACCACGAGAGTATGCCAAAAAAAAGATTTAGTGCTTACATTGGCAACGGCACAGGAGGAAATATTAAGTTGGGCTATTGGGCAACAGCCGAAGAAGCAGCAGAGGCTTATGATAGAAAAGCCCTAGATCTATACGGTGAGTTCGCTAGACTAAACTTCCCAGACAAACTTAAACAATACTTGGAGGAGATAAACAATGATTAAAGAAACAGTAAACCACCCAGAGCATTACAATAAAACTGCCCTAGAAGTTATTGACGCCATTGAGCAATGGGATCTAAACTTCAGCGAAGGCAATGTTGTAAAGTATCTTATTCGCCACAGGCACAAAGAAAATCCCTTGGAGGATTTGAAGAAAGCCAAGTGGTATTTGGATAGATTGATTAGCAAACACGAAAAGGAGAATGTATGAACATTAAGTTTTTTAGGATTAGACCCGACGCTAAACTACCAGTTAGGGCACACAGGACAGACGCAGGTATGGACCTATTCTATTGCCCCAACGGAGGCAGAGGTGCTTGCTTGGAAGACAACGGAGAATACTGGCTGTCTGCTCGGTCAAGCAACCTAATCTCTACTGGGCTGAAAACAGAGATCCCAGAAGGATATATGCTGGAAATCAAAAACAAATCGGGCATTGCTTCTAAGCGACAACTGGTTGTAGGTGCTTGTGTTGTTGATCCCGGCTATGACGGAGAGATCTATGTGAACCTCCACAACATTGGAGCAGAGACACAGATTCTCAAGCCGGGAGACAAGATTGCTCAGGCAGTCCTCGTCCCAGTTGTTCATTGTGGTATTGAGGAAGCAACCGAAGATAATCTCAATAATGGCTCTACCAGAGGCGAAGGTGGCTTTGGTTCCACAGGTGATCGCTAATGGGCAAACTATCCAAGAAAGTAGGCAGAAAAAAGGAAGTTCAGGCAAAGAAGGAAGCCCAAGACAAACTCGTTCGTAGTGTATCTATGTTCGGTTTGCGACCTGATGCCTGCTCTTCCTGCTCTGCTCCATTTGATAAAACCAGCAGAGAAATGGCTATGACTTGGCGAGTAGTAGTTAGTGAAGAACAAAAGCGTGTAACCCTAATCTGCCCTGACTGCCAAGCCAAAGTAGCCGAGGGCATAGAAAAAGTATTTGGAGATACTAATGAATAAGAAAGACTTCAAGCAGTTTTGCGAAGACAATAACCTGCGATACAAGAAAGACGCCTGTGGAGATCCTGTCTCTCCCAGTCGCAAAGGAACAAAGACCGACCAACTATACTGGACTGGTTCCGGCGACATTGGCGTTTATGTGGAGAGAGAAACAAAAAAGAAATACACTTTCCTCAAACAGAAACTTATAGAAGAGTATGGTCTTCGCCTACACCAAGACGGTGATACTGACGGCACATTCTACGCAACAACAGGACAAGCAGTCAAAGTTGCTTCTTTCCTTGGCTGCGCTAAGAATGCTGTATCCCAAGCAACAAGAGACAAGATGAGTAAATTAATGAAGGAGAGATTGCACAATGGCTAGTTTGAGTTTTGATGATGTCTTGCTGGTTCCCCAGTATTCAGACATAGAAAGCAGGACAGTCCTATCAACCAAGAATAGTTTGGGAGATATTGGACTAGACCTGCCTATTATTTCCAGTCCTATGGATACAGTAACCGAACTTGATATGTTGGTTGCTATGGAAATGAACGGAGGGTTAGGTATTATCCACCGCTACAATAGTGTTGACGACCAATCCAAACTGGTAAAGCAAGCCAAGGTTGTAGAAGTAAATAATGTAGGAGCAGCCATCGGTGTGACTGGTGATTACTTGGAAAGAGCACAGGCTCTCGTAGAAGCAGGTGCCAATGTTCTTTGCGTTGATGTAGCCCACGGGCACCACTCAATGATGAAGACCGCCCTTGCCAGCCTTCGCAAAGTCTTTGGAAACTCAGTTCACATTATGGCTGGTAATGTAGCAACAGGCGAAGGTGCCTGTGCCTTGGCTGAATGGGGAGCAGACAGCGTAAGGGTCGGCGTCGGCGGAGGAAGTATCTGTTCAACCAGACTGGTAAGTGGTCACGGCGTTCCAACATTTCAGACAGTTATGGACTGTGTTGAGGCTGGCTGTCCTATCCCAATCATTGCTGACGGTGGTATGAAAACTAGCGGAGACATTGTAAAGGCTCTGGCTGCTGGTGCTGACTTTGTTATGCTTGGCTCAATGCTGGCTGGAACAGACCAAGCACCGGGACAGGTTTTTGACGCAGGTAACAAAAAATACAAAGTCTATCGTGGTATGGCGTCAAGCGAAGCCCAAGTTAATTGGCGAGGCAAGACCTCTACACCAGAGGGTATCTCTACCACAATCCCATACAAAGGTGATGTGAATACAATCTTGGCTGACCTCAAAGGCGGTATCCAAAGTGGTATGTCTTACTCAGGTGCTAGGACAATCAACGATCTACAAGCCAAAGCCAAGTTTGTCCAGCAGACAACGGCAGGTCAAGCAGAGAGTTTCACTCACATTCTAATGAGGAACAAATGAGCGAAGAATACGAAATAGATTATGGTAATCTCAACAAGGTAATCCAGTTCAAGGAAACCGACAAGAGACACGCCGATCTTCGTATTCGTCTCCACTACGACGGCTTTTATCAAGGAGAGTTCTTTCGAGACATCGTGACTGGTTATCTTCGTGGGGACGACAACTTGATTGCTTATGTAGAGAAAATCAAGGAAGAGAAAATGAAATATAATAAAGGAAGGCTCCGTAAAGGAAAAGCCATTCGCAAGAAGGCTAGGGAAGTGGAAGAGCAGTTCGCTCTAAAAGAAGAGGAGATAGAAAACATCTTCGACATAATACAACAGGAGTTCCCAGATTTATGAAATGTTATGACCAATGCGAAAACCAAAAACAAAGTTGCAACAGGACAGGTTGCAGATTATGGATAGATTATGAACAAGACTTGAACTGTACAGTGGTCGCTGTAAACAATCACCCAGACAGCCACATGACCCTAAGAGAAGTAGCCGACAGGCTCGGAGTTTCTTTCGTGAGGGTAAAACAAATAGAAGAAAAAGCCCTGAGCAAACTAGGTATAACAGGGAAAGAATTAAAAAGGTTCTTAGATAAAAGCGAGACTACCTATTAGAAGCGTAATTTTATAATGCTTTTTAGGAATCCTATTACTATTTATTAATGATTTTGTTTCATTTTTTGACAAACACAAGGAGATATTAGAAATGAAAAAGAACGATATGTTGAACGAAAGCACCATCCGCCGCTTTATGAAGTTGGCTACCATCGGTGGTCTTAGCGATAAGTTCGTCACAGAAAACCTTTCCGAAGAAGAAGATCTTGAAGAAGGCTACGGCAAAGACGAAGAAGAAGAAATGGCTGAAGGCTATGGTAAAGAAGACGAAGAGGCAATGGACGAAGTTGCTCTCGACGAAGAAGAAGAAGAAATGGAAATGGATATGGAAATGGGCGCTGAAGAAGAGCCAATGGATATGGCTGCCGAAGAGCCAGCAGCAGGTGGCGCAATGGTTTCCGTTGATCAGTTGATGTCTGCACTTGAGAGAGCACTCGAAGATGTTCTCGGACAAGAAGTAGAAGTTTCCCAAGACGGCGAAGAAGAAATGGGCGCAGAAGAAGAGCCAATGGAAATGGATATGGATATGGAAATGGGTGCTGAAGAAGAAGGCGGCGAAGAAGAAGCCGGTGAAGAAATGGAAGCAGAAGAAGAGGAAGAAGAACTTGCTGAAGTTAACGCTGATGTAATCGAGGAAGTCTTCGCCCGTGTTATTCAGAGACTCCAAAAAGAAACAAAATCAAAATAATAGTTGCATTTCTAGCATCTCTTTGGTATAATACAGGGGTGATCCAATAACGGGTCTCCCCTTTTTTTATTTGGAGGTAAAATGGAAGTCTGGGCAGCAGCCGCATTATTCTTTGGAGGAGCCTTATGTTATAGGTTCATAGCAATCTTATTGGACTTAGGGCATATGCACAACACAATTAAGGCTACGACAGACCAGATTATTTTGTTGCTAGTCTCAACTTCACAGGACATTGCTTTCATAAAGTCAATCAAGTATGAGACAATGGAAACAATGGACCTTCCAGAAGAACAGATTGAGTTAGTAAAGAAGATTGATAAAGAAACATTTAAGATTTGGAAAGACCTTGTTCATTTGAAAATGTTTGATCTCTTTCCAAAAGCACACAAGAAGATTCTAACTCAATACAAGTGGGATATGATAACCAAAAGCATAGACGAGTTGTACAAATGATGATGCATAAAAAAGATATACTTGACTTTATTAGGCGATATGATGAGAACTTTGGCTTGCAGGATAATATTTACTATGCTACCAAAGCGTTTAAAACTAACTCAGTTATTAATTACTTAGGCGAACTCAAGGACAACGACGTTCTTGACTATGAGGAAGCAGAACAGATATTTGAACTCTTGGTTAAGTATCTCCGTAATGAAGCAGATGTAATCTGGGACAGAGATAGAGTAATGTTCAGAATGCTAAAAGGAGACAAAGCGAATGCCGAAGCAGAAGAAAACTAAGAAAGAAGAGACAGTAGAAGAAGAAGTAGTGGAACTCACAGACGAGGAACTTCACCAAGAACTCACAGCCCTATTGGAACAAGCAATGGGTCAGCAGCAAGAAGAATCAGATCTTCGTGTAGCCCAACTCTATGGCGACGTAGAAGAGAAAATGGCAGCAGACCTTATCTCTGCTTTCCTTATCTTGCGTGAGTCAGGCAAATACAAACTATTAGAAGAAGGTAAGACAGAGCCTATCACAGCCTACAAACCATTTGAACTTATCATTTCTACTCCCGGTGGAACTGCCGTTGATATGTTCTCTATCTATGATATGATGCGCCAAATCCAAGACGACTGTGAAATCCACACATACGGTCTTGGTCGTGTTATGTCGGCTGGTGTTATCCTTCTCGCAGCAGGAACCAAAGGCAAGCGCAAGATTGGAGCCAACTGTAGAGTAATGATACACAGTGTGATTGGTGGACACCACGGCTCTATTGAAAACTTGGAAAACGAAATGGAAGAGGTTCGTTGGATACAACAACAATACAACAAAGCACTCTGCGACGAGACACACCTTACACCAAAGTTGTTGAAGCGTCTCTTGTCTAAGAATGTGAATGTCTACCTCACAGCACAAGAAGCAGTAGACTACGGCATTGCCGACATTATTGTTTGAGGATAAAGAATGAAAGAACTACTAACAGAATGGCGAAACTTTATAAATGAAGCAGAGGATGCCGACTTGTATAAAGTTCCATTCGCAGACTCTGTTGCGAGTTTCATAGAAAAAAAGGTTTCAGGAGAAGATACAGAGTCCGATAACTTGATTAAAGGTGTTTCCGTTATACCTTTGAGAAGAGATAGAGGGGTGTTTGATAAGTGGCGATTCAAAAAACAATACATCAAAGACCCAGAACTCAAAGAAGAAGACATAGATAAAGTGCTTGATGATATGTTGATCTTTTCAAAATGGATTGAAAAGTCATTTTATGATTGGAAGGAAGGCGGTCAAGACGAAGATGAAGGCTTTACCCTAGCCAAAAAGGTTAGGCACATTGGATCTGACTATCGTCTATTGAGATCTTTCGCACCAGCATTAGAGGCACAGTTAGAGGATAAAGAATGAAAGAATTACTAACAGAGTGGCGGAACTTTATGAACGAAGAAGAAAGAACAGTCGTTGCCTATCACGGCAGCAATGTTCCTATTCGCAAGTTCAGCAGAGACTTTGGTGCCCAAGGTGTTATGTGGTTCGCAGAAGATAAAGACAAGATCATTAGTGGTGAAAGCGGTGCTCTATCTTCCAAATACATTATGAAGGTAGAACTAACTGTTGATAAGACTGCTGGCTGGGAAGAATACGACAAACTCTACCTCAAACAAATAGAGGACGAGGGTTATGATAGTATCCAGTTAGACGACAACTGGATTATGTTTGATCCCAAGAGAGTAAAAGTAATCGGAGTAGAAGAAAGAAAATGAAAGAAATCCTAACAGAGTGGCGAAAGTTTCTTACAGAAGCAAACGAAACAATCCAGTCAGGAGACAACTTAGTTATCTTTGCTGACTGGGTTAAGGGACACATTGAGCGAGGACACAAGGAGCCGGGGAAAGGATCTATCTTCGCCGACTTTGATTTATCCCTAGTCAATGATGCTGTTTCAAAAGCAGACATAAACCCAAACCAAGCAGTCTATACTGTCTCGGTTCCAAATGTAGGCTATGATTTGGTTATGCCTATGGAGGAAGCGATGAAACTTCCCGATGCAAAAAGGGTCGAGGTTTCAAAAGAAGAAAGAGGTGGAGAAGTTATAGTCCCCGGAATAGAAACTTCAAAGCCCTTACAAGACTTTCTCCAAGACAAGTTGTCCGTCGTCATTAGACCAACAACAAGTTTGGAATATGTCCCAGAAGAATTGAAAGACCAAGTAGCACAGGCAGTAGAAGAAGGAAAGGCTTATTCTATTTTGAGTGCTTGGCCCGGAAGAGGCGATGTTCCACCTTCTTCTGAATGGAAAGACAAGTGGGCTGTTATTATACCCAGAGGATAAAGAATGAAAGAACTAGACCAACTTGTAGAAAACTTCTTCCAGCCTAAGCGAGATACACTTGGGCTAGACCAACTCGTTGAGATGGTTGAGGACTTGATGGGCGAAAAAAAGAAAGTAGATCCAGAAGTCTTAGATGCCATTGAGAGAAGGGCGGCTTTGATAGATGATATCTATAGAGCACTACAGGCAGCAACAGAAAATGAAGTAGAGATCAAAAAACAAACTCCTAGCATCATGGTAATCGACAGAGCGGGTGATAGGGTAACTCGTGCTAAGTTGATTGATAAAATTAAGCAAGAGGTCAAACCAGAAAATGGATCTGGATTTAGTTTAGAGCCAAAGATGGTTCACGCATCTAACAAGACGGGAAAGCAATCAGTAGTTCGCCAGATTATCGTAAAGCATCCTAAGTTAAAAGATTATTCAATAAGGCTCAAGCGAGGAGCCGGTCAGTCTGGCTTAGACTCTACAAAGTTTGAAGTGAACCTTACAAATGCTATGAACAACTTCGAGCCTCCCTTGGAAACTGGAGATGCAGGGGAACAATACAACGAGTTGGCAAAAGATATTATCGCTCAAGTGAGAAATGATATACCAGATAAAAGGTATCAGAAACTTGCAAGAAAAGGCATAAAACTTAGCAAGTTGTATTCTGGAGCGGGTGTCTCCTCGAACGAGCCAAAGACAGATTTGATTTCCGACGATGGCGAAGTAAGAATATCGGTAAAGAAATACCCAAAGGCTCAGGCTGCTTCAGCCCAAGGTCCAGAGGCAGCAGCATTATTCTTGGCTGCTACTAGGGAATATCTTGAAGACAATGAACAATATGGATTTGCTGGGAAGTATTCAACAGCAGCCAAGATAAAGAAACTCTTTAGATTTGAGAGTGATTTATCTGTCCTAAAAGGCAAAAGCGAAGAGGAAGCGGCTCGTATTAGAGAAGAGAGAGCAAAACTTTTGGATGAGATTATCAAGGCAGGTATGCAAGATGATAACTTAGAGATATACTTGATTAAGGAAGCATACCTTGGATCTCACAAGTTTGATGAGAAATCTCAAAAGGCGGTTCCAAACTATTTCCTAACTTGGGATGACCTTTTACAAAACACCTCCTTCCTTTCAGCCGCTGAGTTTCTTGAAAAGGCTATAAAAGACACAAGAGTCGATCTCCGAGGAAGAGGTGGATCTCGTGGCTTATCACTTAGAATAGACTTTGAAGCAAAATAATACTTGACAACCCCACCACAATAGTATATATTACACAGACTAGACCACAACGAGGTAAAAATGTCTAAGCAATACGAATCAGGTCAGACACTCCAGCAGAAGATTGCTAGGGGTATCGACATCTTGGCTGATAATGTAGCAGCCACAATGGGACCAAGAGGTCGCAATGTAATCCTACACAAAGAAGGCTCCAACCCAATCATTACAAAGGACGGCGTAACAGTCGCCAAGTTCGTTGACCTAGACGATCCCTTTGAGAATGTCGGGGTCCAAATCCTAAAGCAAGTAGCAGACCAAACCAACACAGATGCAGGGGACGGCACAACTACTTCTACTGTATTGGCTCGTGCTATTTACAAAGCAGCCCAACAGTATGTTCTCGCTGGCTCCTCGCCAACAGAACTCAAACGAGGTATGGAAAAAGCAGTCGAGGTTATTACAAGCAATCTAAAACAATCTGCTACACCAATCAAAACCAAAGAAGACATCGAGCACATTGCTACTATCTCAGCAAACGGCGACAAGACTATTGGTAGCCTGATTGCTACAGCGGTAGACAAGGCAGGAAAAGACGGGGCTATCACGGTAGAAGAAGCCCGTTCAATGAATACGACCCTAGACATTGTTGAGGGTTTCCGGTTTGATTCTGGCTTCTTATCTCCACAGTTTATTAACGACGAACGACGCTCTGCTGTTACCTACCACGACCCAATGATTCTGGTGACTGACGCCAAGATTGATTCAGTAGAAGATATGCTACCCTCACTTGAACTCGCAGCCAGAGAAGGCAGACCCTTCGTTATTGTTGCGGAGGACATTGAAGGTCAGGCTCTTGCTGCCCTCATTATGAATGCTGTCCGAGGCACAATGAAAGTCGCAGCAGTCAAGGCTCCTCGTTATGGCGAGGAGAGAAGAAACATTCTAAGCGACCTTGCTACTTCTGTTGGTGCTACCTTGATTACCAAAGAGAAAGACCTGACCCTGCGTGATGTAAAGATGGACCACTTTGGAACAGCCAAGAAGGTTGACGTAACAAAGAACCTCACCACAGTTATCGACGGTATGGGAGAACCAGCCGAGATACAAGAAAAGATTTCTATGCTACGGGACCAAGTTGCTGCTTCTGATACTCTACAAGAAGGCGAAGCAATCCAAGAAAGGATTACCAGACTTGCGAGTGGAGTAGCCATTATCCGTGTCGGTGCCTCAACCGAAGTGGAAATGATTGAGAAGCGACATAGAATTGAAGACGCCCTCGAAGCAGTCCGAGCAGCAAAGGAAGACGGTATTGTAACTGGTGGAGGCACAGCACTCCTGCGAGCCGTCCAAAACCTAGAAGTACATACAGACAACGCAGAACAAGCGCAAGGTGTTGCTATTATTAAGGAAGCCTGTTATGAACCTATCAGGCAAATCCTAACCAACGCAGGTAAATCGCCCGACGTTGTAATCAATAACATACTGCAAAGCGACCAAAGCGACATCGGGCTAGACGTAGCAACCGACCAGTATGTTGACTTGTATGAAGCAGGAGTAGTAGATCCAGTCAAGGTAACTTGCTGCGCTATCAAGAATGCGATGAGCGTTTCCTCTACTTTGCTTACAACCAACCACGCTATTATCGGAGGATAAGATGAGGGTAAAGATAACCAAAACAGTAGACTTGAGCGACTTGGCTGGTGAAAGCAGAAGAATGCTTGACCAAGCCAAAAACAAAATTGTGTATAACTTGCCAGACCAGATGTCTCAAATCGTAAGAGTGTCCTTGTCTAATCAAGCAGAAGAGTTCTTTCAGGCTATTGAACTGATCGACAAGTTCAGACAGCAGTTGGCAGCCATTGACGAGAATCTGCAAGAAGTTCATAATATTATGCAGGGATACAAAGACGCCCTCCTTCCACCACAGCCAGAGGTTTCGGCAGAGGAAGAGCGCAATGCTGAATGGGCTGCAAAGGAACAAGCAGAGTATGAAAAGTTTATGTCCAGAGTAATGGATGCGGAGGGAAGCAATGAGTCAGCAGAAAATGAAGAGGGGTGATCTTGCTTGGTTGCCATCAGCAACTTCGCTCCTACAGTTTCAAAATGAAGATGACCCAGAGTCAGGGGTGAAGTTATTCTGCAACCCAAAGGTTCCTACGCACGTTCTGGTATTGGGAGAGATAAAAGACATTTACTATAAAGTAAACTACCGAGGTGGTGTCTGGGCAGTCCCCAAGCATTATCTGTATATTGCACAGGAGGCAACTAATTATGCTAGTTAAACTTATTGAAGTGTATAGTAAAAACACATACGCTTCCAACTCAGACGGCAAGGTAGAAGAGTATTCTTTAAGAGAAGTATTCGTAAACCCAGAGCACGTTGTTTGTATGAGAGAGAACGACAGTCTAAAGACAAGACTTTCAGAAACACCACTAGGACAGGAGATACACCCAGCAGAAGGTTTCACTAAGTTATACATTAACAGGGGACAATCAGGATTGGACCTTGACGTTGTAGGAGACTTAGGAGCAATCCAAAATAAACTGCTCGGCAAAAAGAAATGAAAGAAAGAAGCACATACTTCCTTTACACAATACCAGAATGCCCTTACTGCACAATGGCTAAGGAACTGCTAAGGGACAAGCAACACAAGTTTGTTGTAATGGAACTAAACAGAGAACACGCAACCCTCCTCAGACTAAAAGAGGAAATGGATTGGGGTACAGTCCCTATGGTATTCCAACTTGAAGGCAGAAACCATAAGTTTATCGGCGGCTATGTCGATCTCAAAAAGAAACTAGAAGGCAAGGAAAATGACGAGTAACAGCGACAAAAAGACTTCCTACGCTCTAAACGTACAATCAGCCTATAAGCAACTAGAAGAAGCAGAAACCCTGATTAACAAAGGGATTTCTATGATGGAACTGTTTTTCTGCGGAGAGACTGAACTCCTGCACAAAGACCACGCAATCAGACTTTTGGCTGAGTACATAACAAACAACAACTTCTACGCCAATCTGCTGGAAAAGCAACTGCATTCCAACAACAGGATACAGAACAAGAAAACTGGAGCAGACAGCATTGTGGTTGGTCAGACTGACTTTGACTTGATCAACGCTTATGTTATGATGACTGCTGCTTGTGAAAACGAGTTAGCATTGATAGGCATTTCTATGAGGACACACTAATGAGCGAAGAACATAAAAACCTTGACGAAACACAAGAAGTCCCAGAGGTAGATCTCAAGCCAAAGAAGCCAGCGAAAATCTGCTCGCAGGGCATAAGAACTTTCACCGTATGTCGTATCAACGACGAGAGTGGTGTATCTGGAACAGGTATTGTGATTGAGGGGATTACCTTGGCGACAGGGCAATGTGTTGTTCACTGGCTTTACCCCCCTCCGAAGGGAAGTATTGCTATTTTTGAGAGTATCGCAGATTTCGCAACAGTTCACATTAAACCTCACCCCGGCAATGAAACAATCATTACTTATGAAGACGGGGAGCAGGTCCATTATAAACAAGACGGCTCTGTACTACACAAGCCAGCACAACAAGAAGAGGAAACAAATGAGTAAAGTATTAGAAGTAAACGACACCAACTTTGAACAAGAAGTATTGAAATCAGACCAGCCAGTCATTGTAGATTTCTATGCTCCTTGGTGTGGACCCTGTAGAATGTTGGCTCCGCAGATTGATAAACTTGCCGAGCAGTATGAAGGCAAAGCAAAGGTTGTAAAAGTAAATGTAGACGACAGCCCAAAGACAGCGGCTTCCTTCGGCATCCGTGGGATCCCTGCTGTCTTTTCTTTCAAGGAAGGCATCATTGTTGATACGCAAATGGGAACTCCACCAAACACAAAAGCAAGGTTGGAACAACTGGTTGAAGGAGTAATCAATTGAGAACAGTAGAAAAGCCTTGGGGCAAAGAAGAAATCTGGGGAGAGACAGATAAATATTTAGGCAAGTTCCTATACATCAGAGCAGGTGAAATGCTTTCCCGCCAATACCACGAGGTAAAAGAAGAAACTATCTGTGTGCTTGAAGGCGTCCTTTGCCTTGAGATCGGCAGACCAGAAGAGACAGGCTTCCAAAGAATGTATTTGGGTGAAGGCTCAACCTATCACGTCAAGCCCGGAACAGTTCATAGGTTTATGGCAACCACTACCAATGTAAAGTTGGCTGAAGTCAGCACACCAGAGATTGACGATGTTGTGAGATTAGAAGATAAATATTCAAGGTAGGCCCTTGACAAGTAAAAATGTATGTTTATATTGTATCTATAATCAATGGCAGATAAAAACTGCCCTCAACCTTTAAGGAGATAATACAATGACAACATTGATTAGAACAAACAACTTTCCAAACACGAGTCTCTTTGACTCCCTCTTTGATCCATTCTTTACGACTGCGACAATCCCAACAAGAAAGACAACCTCAACGAATACCAAAGTATCCAACGAGGAAGATAGATTTATTATTTCCGTAGCAGCACCGGGATTGGACAAAGAGGACTTTAACATTTCAGTAACCGATGGTGTGCTTACAGTAGCAGCAGACAAAGCAACTACTGAGTTCGGCACAACCACATTCACAAAGACTTGGACCCTACCAGAAGGGACAACAACCGACAGGATTTCTGCTGATTACAAGCAGGGTATCTTGCGAGTGAATGTAATGAAGCCAGAGGCTACTACACCAGAAACTACAACTATCCAAGTAAACTGATGTCTCTTATTAAATCTATTTCATTTCTGTCAGTGGGAGGAGTTCTGCTCCTCCCACTTTTTTGTTTCTCCTGCAACCAGTTCAGCGGAGAGTTTGAGTCTAACCAGTTTGTATTGGTAGAGACAGTCAAGTATGATAATGAATGTATCACAACGCTGTATATTGACGGAGAATACACGACGAGAGTGAAAAGTAAAAACTGTAGGTTCTATGTGAAAACTACAACCGTAAACAAAAAATAAATATATTTATTAGGACTTGACTTATGGTTGAGTTAGTGCTAAATTTAGCACGTTCACACTAGGAGGCATTATGGCTAGAACAAGCGGAACAGCAAACAATAAAGCAAGGGCACACGGTCCAAAGAAGACCAGCCAAGGCAAGAGTGTATTCTCAAAGGTGGGAAGCAAGGGAGGAGGAGTAGGCGGTTCTACTCCTTCAAAGAGATACCGCAAGAAGTATCGTGGACAAGGGAGGAAGTAATTTGAATAACGCACATCAAAGACCAGAGTTGGAGTATGACATCTGGCAACCCAGTGAAATCAAAGGTCGCCCAGACCTTAATGTAAGAATAAGACTACACCCTATCACAGACAGGGCTGTCCAAAGAGTTCAAGAATACGGGGATGTTATGAAGTTGATGCACATTTCTCACTCTGGTCCTTTTGATTGTAGCGAAGAACAAATCCTCGTTATGTCTCTTAATGAGAGGTGGCAAGGTTGGTTTAGGAATGGGGTCGATGTTGACTTTGAGTTGACCTAAAAGCCTCTCCCTAAACTATTTATGTAGATGAATATCTACGAAGACATTGGTCGTATCCGAGTTGGAGACTTGGTTGCGCTAAAAGGAACAAGAGAACAGGACGAAGGTCCAATAGGTATTGTCTTGTCCGAGATAGTTGTAACCTCGTTTCCTGTTTCGGGACGCAAACAAATTTCGTTAGAGTATCGTTGTTGTATGATAGGCAAGAATGGTAAAATGATAACAATGACCTTTTCAGAACGGGACTTGGTGGTCCTCAGTGGCGTAGGAGCAGGGGGCGAAGGGTAGGTCAGAAGAGGCAAACGCCGATTTTTTTCGCCAGAAATTTTTATGAAATCACTAACAGACGAATTGCTAGGCATAAAGCAGGACAAGTTTAAGGTAGGAGACTTGGTTAAAACAACCGCTTCAACCTCCACAGTCCAAACTAAGCCGTGGCTAGGTGTAATCACAACAGTGACTTTGCTAAAAAATAAAGAAGGCGAAAAGAAAAATCTATACACAGTGGATTGGATAGAAGTAGAAGCAAAAGAAATACTTTGGTATGATTGGTATGACGAGGACTTAGAACTAGTTCAATCCGCAGCCAACTGCTAACAAACTAAGGGAGGGCTATGGGTGCAGGAATCAAAATATAAAGTAGGAGATTTAGTCTCCTGTTATTATAAAACTATTCCTCCTGCCCCACAGTGGGACCCATTCGTAGAAGGACGCCCAGCCATCGTGCTGGAAGTTCACAGCACCCTAAACAGCCAAAGCAAAAAGCCTCGCTACTTCTACAAGATAGTTGTTTCTACATTTGAAGGCGGCTATGTTACCCGCACAGTTACCCAGAACAATCTCTTGCCTTACGCAGACATACCAGAACTAGACCAAGAAATAGAACAACTGGTAATGGACTACTACAAAAAGCACCCACTTGCCTCAGATTAACCTTGACATTCCTTTCCCAATCCTTTATACTACTTACCAAAGACCACCACTAGAGGAGATTGGTATGAGAAAACTAGACATTATAATCGGCATTCTACTTGCCCTACTAACCCACGCAGCCTACGCCGAGAACGGCACACCACCCGACGAAGTTGAATCCCAAATATCGGAGACAGATACTTCATTTGTCGGTGCTCGTATTCTAAAACAAGGCGATGAAGTCTGGGGAGGAGCAGCCCACATTGGTCCATACGAAGACGAAGGCACCGACGGCTATGCTTTCTGGCAAGGGGACACCCTCTTCTTTGGAGGAGACAATCCCCTAACAGGCAATACAATCGACGGGGTTGCTGAGTTCTATTGGTTTGAATCTTCCATCCCTAAGTCTGCTGACTTTTATGTAATGGTTCTCAAAGTAAAGTCCTCGCCAAATATCATTGCCGACTGGCAACTTGCCCAAGAAGATGGCTGGCTTGGTGAGTTCTTATACAACATCTTACCTGCTCAATATGTTGATGTTGTTATGAAAAATAACGGCGATGCTGGCGCATTAAGGTGGGATTGGTCTGTGCCTTTCCAAAACTATAAGTGGGAGCCTGTCAAAACAATTAACATTTCTCAGTCTTATTCTGCTGGATACGACACCACAGTCTCAGGTCAAGGTGATGCTGGTGTTGGTTGGAAAGGCGAGTTTAAAGAAGCAGGTGTCCTAGCCGATGCAAGTGCCGGGGTTGCTATTCAATCCAAAGGCTATGTGAATGAACAATACAAAGTTTCTTCTCAGTATTCAGTTACACTCTTCAAGTGGGAAATGGTTGTGCTTGGTGGTGCTGACCAAATGACTTGGAACCTAATCATAACCAAAGACGGTTCAACTGCAAACGATTCTGCTTACCACGAATACTTTGTTGTAATGCAAGCACCACAGGGTGAGCAAGTTTGGTTGGAGGACATCCACATTGGGGCTTCGTTTCGTAACCCAAACATTCTTTGGTTTGATGGCTGGGACCATATCTCTATGTCTATTGGCGATATTGTGGTCAACCCGCCGATAGACATTGAATGCTATGAAGGAGACTTACCGCCCAAAGAAACCTGCGAAGGTGAAGGGGTATGTGCTGATACTCTCCCTATCTGTGCAAAGGGCAAATGGGCTTGTATCCCGCCAGAAACTAAGGAAGATTTGGAAGTATCCTGTGATGGGCTGGACAACGACTGCGATGGTTTGATTGACGAAGACCTTTTTGATTCTTGTTCTTCCCCTTGTGGTAAGGGGTTGTCCCAGTGTGTCTTGGGAACTTGGTTGGAGTGCGATGCTCCACAGCCACTTGACGAAGTATGCAACGGGTTGGATGATGACTGCGATGGGTTGGTGGACAACTCACCAGAATGTTACCCAGAGGTACCCGACATTTGGTTTGAGCCTGAACCAGAACCAGAACCAATCGAAGAAGAAGTTGTAGAAAAAGAATGGGACTGGTCTGCTTTCGACGAGGTTGAAGAAGAAAAAGAAGATGCACCAGACCCTGCTGAACCTGTTGAAGTAAACTGGTCTTCTACTTGGGCTGATGTTCAACAGCCACAAGAAGAACCAGAAGGCGAAGTGGTTTACACTGTTGAGGCAGCAGACGCATCAGGTTGCAACACAGAAAGCGGAAAGTCTGGTATTGGTTTCGCTCTTATCTTCTTGCTTGTTTATGCTTTTGGCGCAGTAATGGGCTACAACGCCCGCAAACGCCGCTATGAAAAAGAAGAAAATAATTCATAAAAACACTTGACTTTCCCCACAACTTACCTTAACATTATCCTATAACTTTTGCCCGGAGGATAAAGTGAAAAAGGAAGTATTCAATAATCTCTACAATCCTGACTGGAACTCATTCTTCTCGATGATTGAGCATATCGGTCCAGAGTTGAATGACCGCAAGAACCGATTTGATAAAGCAGATTTGATTGAGGCTGCGCTTGAAAAAGCAACAGGAGGTCAACTGTCTTGGGCTGATGACATTGGATTTGATAATCACGATAAGCAAAGAGATATTAAGTTTGAAGTAAAGTCGCAAGGCAATTGCTTGTTCACCAAAACAGGGAAGCAAAAAAGAGAAACATCAGATGTTAAGTTGACCAACACTCTTCAGCAAGGAGATGATAAAGCACTTAACTGCACTGCTGATTACCTTATTCTTATTGATACAAAAGATAGGAATAGTTTCGCAGTAGCAATTATTGATTTTGGTTTGGTTGTGGACAAATATTCAACTCAGAAGTCAGACGGGTTCTCTTGCAAAATACCTTCATCCGAGTTGACTTTTCTCCGCACTCCTGAAGAAAACACTTTGCTTTTGAATGAAAGTATGGTAAAGTCTTATGCAGAAAGCAAAAGGGCACTTCAATCAAATTACGTCGGACATTTCTTTGGGCAATAAAACAAGGGAGGATACAATGGACACAGTAGGACAACTTATGGCATACGAGAACGGAGAAATGAATGAGCAAGAAGTAATCGCTTTCTTTCAGTTTCTCCTTGACTCTGGTATGATTTACTCACTTCAAGGTTCTTACCAGCGAATGGCAGAGCATCTGCTGAACGAAGGTCTAATCGAACAGCCAAAGCAGAGGAACTAATGAAGTCAGGGGACCTTGTTCGTTTTAGAGAAATCCTCAGACACGACTACCCAGAAGTTCTAAGCGACTGGCAGTTGGGTGTGATGGTTTCCAAAGAATACAACTTGGTCAAAGTATTGGGCAGGGATGGTAAGGTAAAAACTATTTACTCATATCTCGTTCAAAAGGCAGGAAAGAAAGATGCTGAAAAAGATAAGTAAAGTATTTATTTTATCTCTCGCCCTTGTTGGCTGCGGTGAAGAAAGGTATTGGAATGGTGGATACATCAACGAATACCCTGACCCAATACCAGAACTCCCGCCCCAATGTGACCCAGTGGAAGACCCGCTTGACTGGGAACCTGCTGCTTGTGCTGAGAACAACTATGTTGAGCATTGCTACTGGTATGAGCATACAATGGCGAACAGGACACCAATGGCTATTTGCCGACACGATTGGGAATGGGATAAGTGGGAATGCGAATGGAGCCTGATTGTTTCTAACTGTGAATCAGTAGAAGGTGAAGTATGAAAAAGATTATTATTATCAATATGTTATGGTCGCTGCCTTCCTTGGCGCAGGAACTCCCACCAACACCAGAAGAAGTCCACCAGACCGTAGCCCAGAACTGGACAAAATGGTGCTCTAAGTGCCACGAGTCGGACGGTAAAGCAACCAATGTGGGTGCCTACCTTGGTGCTCCTGCTGACCTGAATGAGGCAACCAAAGACAAGACAGCCGAAGAACTGTTTGAGATTATTGCCGAGGGCAATAAAAAAATGCCTTCATTCAAAAAGAAACTAACCCAGAAAGAAATAGAGAACCTGTCTTATTACATCAACTATTCCAGTTTGGTTGAGAAGGTAATGAGCCGCCGTGAAAGACTGGACAAGGAACTCAAAAGAATCAAAGAAGATTATGAGTATTTACCAGAATGCGAGAACGTAGAATGAACATAGGCGATCTGGTAAAACTCAGAGGCGACAAAACAGTGGGGATTATCTTGGCAAAGAACAGGGTCACAACGAAATACGACGGGTCAAAAAGGGGAAAAACATTGGCAATGGAATACCTTGTTAGTCTAATTACTAATAACAAAGCGTCTTGGTATATCGAAGACAGTTTGGAGTTAGTGAATGAGGGAAAAGAAAGAAGAACGGGTCCCAAGAGTAGGCGACCTCGTAAGGAATAAAGCAACAGGTAACTTATACATTGTTACTGGAGTTGGAGACGGCGAACTATCTGTTTGGATATCCCTATCAGAAGTAGGAGAATCAGCCGCTTTCAGAAATGATATTGTTTATCTCTCCCAGTATTTTGAGTTGGTTAGTGGGGCAGGAGAAGACATTGGAAAAGAATAAACTTAGAACAGGTGACTTGGTGAAGAGAAGTATTGCAACACACTATACTGACCACGAGCACTCAGACGCAATCGGCGTTGTAATAGCAGCGCATTATCCATTGGCGAAGGTTTACTTCTATGACACAGGCAAAGAAGAAAGTTGGAACCAATCAGTATTAGAACTAGTATCAAGAAAACTAACGAGGAATGATGACGAAGAATAAATACAAAAAAACAATTTACTTGTATGGTGATGACATTGGTAGAGTTGACTATGTTGACCACGTTGGCTCAGATTTGACTGTCGTAAACTCAGCAAGAGCCAGTTTTGGTGTTGAGCGAGAAGACCTTGACGACAGAGACAAAAAACTAATCAAGTATCTGGTAGAACATAAGCACACTTCTACGCTTGAACATTGTTTTATTTCATTTAGAATGGTTGTTCCTCTATTCATTAGAAGTCAACACCACCGACACAGAACTTGGTCATACAATGAAATCAGCCGTCGTTACACAGAAGTTGACCTAAAGTTCTATGAGCCAGCCCAGTTCCGCACACAGCACAAATCCAATCGTCAAGCAAGCAACGACGAACTAATCAATCCTATTCTGTCTTCCAGTGATAGGGCAGACTTAGCGGTGAAACAGCACCACTTTGATTCAGTCAGGCTATTCGAGGAACTAATCAACTTGGGAGTTTGCAGAGAACAAGCCCGTGGTGTCCTGCCGCAGAACCTATATAGCACTTACTGGGCTTCAACAAATCTAAATAATCTTATGAAATTCATAGGCTTACGACTACACGACGGAGCGCAATGGGAAATCCAGCAGGTAGCCAAAGCCTGTTTGGAAATCGCAGAAGACCTCTACCCCATCACAGTCGCAGCATACAGGGAGGTGCTGAATGAGAATCGGTGATCTGGTTGAACTATCAGCAAAAGGCAAGGCTCTAAAATACTGTAAGGACTTTCTTGGTATGGTCGGCATAATCGCAGCCCTCGACCATACTGAGAGATACGGAAAGAAAGAATGGTTTTATGTGGATTGGTGTGGAGGCAAGAAACACCAGCCGCATCTTCGTACTGACCTCAAATATGTAAACAAGAAAAAATGAGAGTAGGGGCATTAGTATCCAACAAAGAATTAGGCAGAGGTCTTGTCGTCGAGCACGAAGGCTCAGGCTGGCTGGTGTATTGGTATGAACACGGCGAGGCTTCTAAACTAATGAAAACAGTAATCTACAGAACAAGCACCTATCCAATCCACTGGTCTTGCGGCGGTGGCTTTGGAGCAGTCGCTATCTTATCGCTTGGGGCGAATTAATGGCAGAATTCGTAGAAATAGGCGACTTAGTGAGCCATTCCAGCAGAACAGACGATTTATTTATTGTTATCGGCTTTACTTGGCGAGTATCTCGCTGGGGCAACCGAAGACTAATCAAGTTGTTCTGTATCACAACAGGTTCACGAGAATATATCATTGAGGATCAACTAGTTATGATTAATCCAGCAAATAATCAAAAAAGTTGTTGACTTTGGTTTCATAATCAGTATTATTGGAGCATAACTTAAACAAAGGAGAGATAATGTCTTACTTTGAGATTGACTTGGTTGGAGACGAAGACGAAGCGAATACTTGTGGAAGCGAAAACCCACCAGAGCACTTCGAGGATATGGAAGAAATCGACCATCTTTATATGGACGAGCAACTTTACCTGCAAAGTATTTTTGACCTGTAAGGAGGAGGCAATGTCAGTGGAGAATAGAAAGAGATTGCTGGAAATACTAGCAACAATGGAAGTACCAGAGATGAGAATGGAAAGGAGAGACTGGAAATGGATGATGCGAAACATATCCATCAGCAACTCTGACCATCCAGACTTGAAGGAAGCAGTCCAGTTGTTGAGAGAGGCAATCGAAGTAGATAACCGAAGACTATTGAGGGATTAAATGACAGAGCAACTTGAAAGAATGATTCAGACAAAAGTAAAAAACATCCTCCAATCTCACTTGGACGGAACACCAGAAGAGTTCGAGGCTGCATCCAGCGCAGTAATGAACGAACTTTCTTTCTTGGGTGGTAATCTGCAAGGGCTTGTGAATAGTATCAGCGCAGACATTACCACCAGCGAAGGAAGAGAAGAACTAGCAGAACAACTTATCCAATCTCTAAACGAAGAAAACTAGGAGGAACTATGTTTAATGATGGTCAAAATCTTGTTTGGTTGGCGTCCGAGAACTATACAGAAGAGAACTTCAATTCTTCTCTTGTAACCTTTACAGCAAGGACAGGCGCAAACACTGCCCTTGTTCGTATGGGCAACACAGAGTTTGAAGTCTTCCTTGACGAACTGGATTTCCCCGAGGCTCCCTAATGACTGACAGCGGTGCAGATAGTCCCTGTATCAAAAAGTGCTTTTACGATTGGGACAAGGGCTTCTGCACTGGCTGCGGTCGCACTATTGATGAGTTAAGTGACTGGGATTATTGGACAATAAAAGAAAAACAAGAAATCCTAGAAAAAAGTAAAAAAAGACTTGACTCTTATAAAAGTATTTGATATAGTTCAGAGCGTAACTTAAACTACAGAGGAATCATGAAGAGCGACTTCGTAAAGTTTATTTCTGGTATTGACGATCTTTTTTACAGCAAGAACTTGCACCCAAGTGACCATAGTAAAAGTAAAATTGTAGAAGTATTTTATGATACTTTTCGGAAGAATGCGTGGTGGTATCATTCATTGCATGGTGACGGCTTTGTTATGTTGGACGCTTTGTCTTCTAACAACTATGATATTAATTTTGATATAAGCAAGAACTCTGTCACAATGGCTTCTGAACTTATTCCAACTCTGGGGAAAAATAAAACTTGGAATAAAATGGCTCTTCCTCTGGTCAGAGCCACAATGAAGGGTGTTGGTCCGGGGGAAATGTTCCTCACCATTGCACATCCAGATGCGGTTTTCGATAGCGAAAAAGATTTGGTTATTGATGGGAAAGAACTTGAATGTAAAAAGTTCGATGGAGGTTGCTTAAAAGGTAATTCCGATTCTCAATTCAGAATAGCCAAGGCTCTGTGTACAAAATATGGTTTAAAAGAAAAAAGTAGGCAGACTGCAAAGAAGTATTATGAAAATATCCTGAAACTACCTAAAGCAAATGTAAAAGAATTCTGGAGACAGTTCTATCCCGACATGGAAGAAAAAAACATCAACACATTGTCAAGTATTAATATTTCTAATGCTTCTCAAGTTCATGGTACTGTTGTGATGAGCGAATATAGGAAGATAGATGGCTTTAACAGTATTGTGTTGATTAGTGAAGAAGATAATCCTAAGATTATTCACTTGACTGATTTTGAGGATAGTAGTTTTATTGATAAAAATGTTAAGTTTGCTCCCAAGTTTTGGCGTGGGGGTGATACAATGGCTGTTGGAGATGGTTATGTTGTTATTAGTGGAAAAAAGTAAAAAAAGACTTGACCCCACTTCCTAGTTCATTTAGAATAGGTGCATAACAAGGAGAAGGTAATGACTAACGAAGAAATCAAAAGTCTTTTGACTTCCGTTGCTGACTTTATCCCGCAAGCATCTGCTTGGGAACAGGGCTTCTTTGAGTCTGTAAAGTCTCAGTTTGATAAGAAGCATACCCTGTCGGTCAAGCAGATTGAAACCGTACAGAAAATCGCTGCGAAGTTTTCCCCAGAGGCTCTCCGTGAGCGAGAGGCTTGGTACCAGTCATTCGGCAAAGCACAAAGAGAAACTATGCTCGTATGCGCTCGCTATTACGCAGGAACTTCTTATTTCCGTGACTTGGTAGAAGATGTGCTGGATAAGCCCAACGAGTTTATCCCTACACCAAAGCAGTTCAAGGCTATGACTGAAAACAAGTATGCTATACAAGTGTTGGAAAACTGGAAAGCAAAGCCCCAGTTTCCTGTTGGTTCTCTGGTTACTCTCCGCAAGAATGCTGCGAAGACTTTTGCTTGGAAGTTAAGCAAGGCTGGCTCAGAAGATATCAATGCTCTTGTCCTTACAACGGACGAGCCTATCCTCTCTGCTGCTCGTGGTTCCAAGCGATACAAACTTGCGCTGGTTGGGTCAAATGAAATAGTTTATGCGGAGCAAAGGGATCTCAAAAAGATAAGGAAGGTAAAGAAATGTTAATTGCTATTGCTGTCAGATTCTTCTTGACTATGACTTTGTATGCTGCTAGGATGTTCGGTGTATGGGTAGTCAATCTTTTTATTGATGCCCTCCTACAAATGCTAGACGATTGGGTGATGAAATGGGTAGAGAGCAGACAAAAAACCGTGGTCTTATCGCAGTAGGCGACTTGGTGAAGCACAAATCGTTTGACAACCTGTATGGAGTTGTGACTAGTGTCACCCATCGGGACCACTCTTCTCGTATTGAAGTCTTGTGGACATACGACCCCGGCTATGGTCGGCACACTCCACACCACCCTGATAGATTGGAGGTAATCCGTGAAGGTCGGTGATTTTGTGATACATCGGTGCGGCGGAAGGGGCGTTGTCCTTGAAATAAGAAAAAGAAGTATAATGAGGAGACAAGCGGTCACAGGCAAAGTTGTTGGCGAAAAAGAACTGAAACCTATGATAACAATACTTTGGACTGACGGACAAACAACAACTTGGGCTGAACCCCTTGAATGGTATGAAGTCATAAGCGAGGCAAAATGAAAGTCGGTGATTTGGTATGTCCGGGTGTTGCTTGGTACCAGTTTGTAGGTTTATCCGCAATAAAAAAGATTGGTATAGTAATCAAGGTGGAAAAAGACTTTTATATCACCAACAAAGACGATAGACTTACTATTCGCTGGAACCACGGAGAAACCACTACTGAACCAGAGACTTACATTATGCCTCTCTCTGAGAGAAAATAAATGAAAAAAGTTATTGACTCTATCTTGCCTATCGCTTATAATGAGAGCATAAAGAAACAAAGGAGTATCCTATGAAAGTTGGTGATTTGATAAGGACGAAGAGTAGAACAGCAAAATACTCTCATTTAGTTGGAATGGTTGTGGAAAAAGTTGAGGGGACTGTTAGTGTTGTCTTTGCTTCTGGCGAGATTACAGGTATTCAAAAACTTTGGGACGAAAGTTTATTTGAGGTTATAAATGAAAGTCGGTGATTTGGTACATTACTCTTCCCGCCTTCTTATCGTCGTTGCCTTTGAGGAAGACAAAAAGAGCCTGATGTATGGTTGGGCCCGTTGCTGTGAAGTAGGCAGCAATCAAATGAGGCTTTATCACCAAAAACAACTGGAGATAGTAAAAAAACAAATAAATGAAAAAAGTTATTGACTCTACTTTCCCAGTCGTTTATAATGAGGGCATAAAGAAACAAAGGAGTATCCTATGAAAGTTGGTGATTTGATAAGGATTCTAAGCAACGCTGGCGAACCTTGGGTTGGTCTGGTCTTGGAAACAAGAACCTTTCCCTCTATGACTATTGGACGAGGGCACTTCCGTGAGGAAAGAACAGAGATTAGGGCTTGGTTTGCGGAGAACCCACAAATGTCAAAGCATTTTTCTAATGCGAAGTTTTTTGAAGTTATAAACGAGGCAAAGTGAAAGTCGGTGATTTGATAAGAACTAAGAACAGGCAATCCAACTTTTCTCATTTGCTTGGGCTTGTTGTAGACATTAGAGATAACAGAAGGGTCCACTTACAGAAAATGACGACAGTGGAAGAGGTGTTGATACTTTGGAACTCTGACGAGTTTTCAGGTCCAAGCGGATACTTTCTTTCTAATCTATTTGAAGTTGTAAACGAGGCAAAATGAAAAACAAAAAACCTATCGCAGAGTTAGCAAAAAACTGGAACACTAAACAAAGAAATGAGTTCCTAAAACTTATTCAGCAATCCCTACAAGATTTAGACATAAAATAATCCTTGACTTCCTGTCATACTTGTCCTATAATATAAATGTAATAAAAACAAGAACAATAAAAACATTATTCTTAGGTGCGAAACAAAAGGTTGACATTCATTTCTAAATGAAGTATAATTGTCTCAAATGAAGTTACCCTGATTGTAACGGGTGGGGCTGGAAACAGTCAGTTAGGTGGGTTGGTTGCCTAACACCTTTTTAGGAGAGAAGAAAATGAGTATCCACTCTTATAATGCTGGTTATCACAGAGGACTAAACACAGAATACCACGATGTTCCTATTGAAGAACTCTTTGCTAAATGGATTGCCGATGTTCGCAGACCAGCATCAGCAGAAGCATTTGACCCTGTTGCTTTTGAGAAAGGTTATAACGACGGCAGAGAAGATTATGAAAGTTGGAAAAAAGAAGAAATTCTACACGACCGCCCTCACAAAGAAGTAGGAAGAGCAAGAGCAGCAAAGGTTCATAGAGTCCCGTCTGCTGACGAGATGGCTGGAGAATAAAGAATGAAAACAACATCACTCAAAACAATCTATCTTGAAGAACACGAACTCAAACAAGCAATCGTGGAATATCTTGAAAAGGAACACGAAGAACTCGCACAACATCTCCGCAATAACGAATGTGAGATGGTTTGGGGGCAAGACGGCAAAGAGTTTCTCGTTAGTATTGATGGCGAGATTGATGACGGCGGCAACACACCAGAAAGAGTTGAAGAACAGATAGAATGGTTGAAGAAAGTCGCAGAACAGAAAGAAATAAACAAGATGGTCGATCAAGTTGAATCTGCCGCTGTCAAAGCAGCACATAAAGTAATGGAACAACACAGCGAAGCATTTGAGAAACTTGCGGAGAAGAGAGTGACTGACGAAATCAAAGAACTCAAAAAGCAAGTAGAAGAACTCAAAAAAGAGAATGCAGAACTACAACGAGAGTTATCAGTTCATGATTTTCTTGATACTGGTGTTCCACAAGAGCGACTTGATTATCAGCGAGAGTTAAAAAAAGAAATCATTAGGTTGAAATCGCTCAATCGCAGAGCAGCAGATGAGATTAGAGATTTAGACAACATTATTATTGATTTTGTTGAAGGTAATGCTTTTCCGCATAAGAACGAAGATGACCTATGGGCAGGCGAATCATCAATCAATCTTCTAAACCGATTGGATGGACGAACCAAAGGTGGTTATGTTGAGAACTATGAAGACCTTCTTTCAGAAATGAAAGCGATTGACGGAGGGTAAAATGAAAATAAAAACCACACCAGAATATGGAGTATCCAGAACCAGAAAGAAATTTCTGTGGCTTCCCAAAAAATTCTACATCATTGAAAAAAGAGAGACAGGAAACAAAGAGGGAGCAACTCACATTACAAAATGCTGGGGGAAGACTGAAACCCTTTGGCTTGAAACAGTTGAGATTGATGAAGAGTGGAAAGAGGGCGGGGCACCAGAGGGTGTTGATTATTGGCAAATGACAGAGCACCGAAGGCTTAAATTTTAGTTTCAGAAATGAAAGCGATTGACGGAGAACAAAGAGTGAAACAATGTCAGTTCATAAGAACCAACAACGAAGCAGGTTCTATTTTTGTTCCTATGCCTAACTCTTGGGAACGGCATCAGTGGCTGAAAGGTTATTTTGGAAAAGAGTGTTCTGTTGCTGGAAGAGTGTTGTGGAGCCTCCTCACCTATGAATACGAAGTTATGGTTCTTATTGAAGAGAACGGAATATTTCGTGAGGAGAATAAAGAATGAAAGTCGGTGACTTGGTAATAGCGCATAATAAAGCACAAACTATTGGGGTTGTTATGTGTGTTGATTCAGCATCCGGCTTTGTGCCACGAATACAGGTTCTTAGTACCGAGGGGGAAATGTGCTGGTGGTGGAAACATAATGCGACGATTATTTCGGAGGCAATCAGTGAAAGTAGGTGACCTTGTTGAAGTTACCCAGACCAGAGGCGCAGGAAGTTATTATAAGCACATTCTTCCCCGTGGTCTTGGCGTCATTGTTCGCATTGAAGAAACAGAACCAATGATGTATGGTGCTGTTGGTCCTATTGACTTTGGACCTATGATTTATGTATTATTGACCACGGGGCAAACTGAGAGATTTGTTGCCCAAAGTGTAAGCGTGGTAGCGTGAGAAACAAAGGATACATACAGCAAGGAGATTTAGTCAAATACGCTTCTCGCCTTCTTCTCGTCGTCGCCTTTGAGGAAGACAAAAAGAGCCAGTATTATGGTTGGGCCCGTTGCTGTGAAGTAGGCAGCAATCAAATGAGGCTTTATCACCAAGGACAACTGGAGATAGTAAAAAAAACAAATAAATGAAAAAAAGGTTGACACCTAGAGCCAAGTGAAGTAAGATTGTTCCATAACTTGAACAAAGGAGTATCCAAATGAAAAGACGCTGCTCGTGGTGCTGGCAAGCCGGACACAACAAAACTACTTGTGCAGAATACAAACAACACATTGCTGATAACCCTGACGGATATCACGCCAGAGAAGAACGAGAAAAGTTGGCGAGGAGAGAAAATAAAAAAGTAAACAGTCCTCGCAAGTGCGGCTTCTGTTCAACAGAAGGACACAATACTAAAACCTGTTCAGCAAAGAGGGTTATTCATAATAAGTTCATTGCTCTCAACTCAGTATTCCGTCGCAGAGTATTGGAAGAGTTGTCTGTTCAGGGCATTGGCGTCGGTGCGCTTGTAACACTCAGACCTCACACCGGGACAAGCGACCCTATCTTGTCAATCGTTAGGAAGATTGATTGGAATGCTATTCACGCTGGTTCTGAGGGTCGTAGTTACTCTATTGCTTTGGACCGGATTGGACCACCACCAGAAGGCTACCATCGTTCAATCAATCCTCGTTCGCTGGGGACAAGGCACCTAACCCATTTGCTTAGTAGGCCTATGATGGGAGAAATCTTCCAGCGCAAAGAAGTCTGGGAACGGTTTGAATGGCAAGGTGGCAGGGAAATGGAAGTGGTTAGTCCTGTTGATGAGGCTACTATCAATCCACCAGACGGCTGGCTTGCTGGCTCAGTTAGTAATGTAGAGTATTGCCGACACAATCCACTTACGGATGATAATGGTAAAACCAAGCCACTTTGGGATTTAAGGCAAAGCGAATTTGGCGAGTGGGCATACTTCGCTGGGGTGCTTGGGTTGGAAGAAACTCAAAGATTTTTTCAAAGTTATTTATAAGTCGTTGATTTGATTGTGAATAAAAATGAAGAAAAGTGTTGACCTTCAAAACTAATTACTGTATAATATACGCATAAACAGAAACAAAGGAGAAAACAGTTATGGCTATCGATTTCGCAACTTTCGTAAAAGTGGCTCCCCATGTAGCAGCAGTACGCAAGCCGGTTCTTATCCGTGGTCGCCACGGTGTTGGTAAGTCTGAGGTTGTATACCAGATTGCTGGTGCAATGGGCAAGCCTGTTGTCGAGCGTCGTGCTTCTCAAATGACTGAGGGCGACTTGGTTGGTTTGCCTTCTACTGATGGCAATACCACTTCGTTCAATCCACCAGACTGGTTCAAGACCGCTTGTGACAATCCTGTTGTCCTTTTCTTGGACGAGGTTGACCGAGCCACTATTGAAGTGCGTCAAGGTATTTTCGAGTTGACTGACTCTCGCAAGTTGAATGGTCATGTCCTTCACCCGGACACCCTTATCTTCGCTGCTGTAAACGGCGGAGAACACGGGGACCAATACCAAGTTGGTGAAATGGACCCTGCTGAGTTGGACCGTTGGACTGTGTTCGATGTCGAGCCTTCTGTTGAAGATTGGCTTGGCTGGGCGAAAGGTCGTGTTGACGGTGTAGTCTGGGACTTCATCAACCAG
>Ga0208160_1000172_pt1 | contig 31596 bp, 33 predicted proteins | sample CB_VirMetaG_FD_184536 | JGI IMG/M metagenome (GOLD analysis project Ga0208160, IMG submission 184536) | Freshwater to marine saline gradient viral communities from Chesapeake Bay - CB_1504_1 Viral MetaG (SPAdes) (version 4) | ecosystem: Environmental > Aquatic > Marine > Coastal | place: USA... | reverse complement strand
TTGTTAATACCCCTAACCTTACGGAGTAATATCCAGATAGTCAAGAAAATAAATTCTAGCGTCATAAAAACAACCGATAATATAGGTAGAAAGACAGCGTTTAAACAAGGTCTATTGGCTCTGGTTGGGCTCTGGAAATAGGAACTATATATAATTTTTCATGCGTGTGAAAGGGTCGTAATGTAACATATCTATCTAGCTTGTCAAGTAAATAATTTCTCCGTCGGTAGCTAGCTAGGTGGTATGCTTTGGAAAATAGCTGAAAGCATGAGCCTAGAAAAAAAAGACTTGACTTTTAGAAATAGCTGTAAGTTAACATATATAAGGAGTTACAACCAAATTTCAACCTAGTTTTACAAATCCTAACTTGAAAAAGACTGGGGGGGCGATTGAAAAAAAAGACTCACGCAAATACTTGGGCAATTTTTTTAGATAGGGTTTGTTTCTGGAAGCCTTGATATTGTTAGAGTTACAGCTGCTGCTAACATACTAACTATACTAGCTAGTAGGTTTGCATAGTTATTCAACTAGAATTTAAATAGAAAAGTTAGCGATGTCAAGTATAATCTTTTTAAGGTTTTAAAAAATATTTTAGAAAAAATTTCTTGCTTTTTCAAAACTATTTAAATAAGTTCTATTATGTTTAATGGACCAAATGGAGCAGGAAAGGGTGATAAGCCAAGACCGATGGGTATTACTAGAAAAGAATACGAAGAACGTTGGGACAAAATATTCAAGAAAACCAAAAAGAAAGACCAAAATGAAAAAAGAAAAAAATAAAGTATTTACCGTATTGGTTTCTGTAACTACAAAGGAAATTAGAGACCAGTATGATTATTGGTGTAGTACACAAAAAAGCAATATGTTTACTAACCCATTAACAGGGCACAAGAAATTAGATGAGCGATTACTGGATTGTGTTTCAGATGACGAATTAGTTTTAGCTGCTGAAGCAGTTGACTGGAGTTATGGTGGAAAGTTTGATGAATTAAAAAGTGCTTACATTACATCACTACTAAATCTAATTATGGAGCAAAAACAAAACCCAATAGAAGAGGAATAGAACATGGCTATTAGAAAAAAACAAAAACCGACTATGAAAGACCTAGTGTATAACATTGTAAAGAATAAAGAACAAATCTTTACTTTATATGAAAAGGTAATGACCTTAGAAGGAACACTGCATGCTTATATGGAAATGAAAAAAGACACAGATAAGTTTAAAAAATACTTACAAAAGGAGATAAAGAATGCAGAAGCTAAAGAAAAAGACAAATAAGCCATTATCATTAGATATTAATGGTCATGATTATGAAATACGGTTTATTTCTGGTGCTAAAACAGATTTTGGAGCAGAAGATACAGAGATATTAGGTGCAGTATCCATGCGTAAATGTGAGATTTTACTAGAACATGACATGAAAGATAGTAAAATACTAGAAGTATTATGCCATGAAGTGATTCATGCGATTACTTTTGGTACAAGTCTAGAAATGACAGAGACTCAAGTACAAGTTATGGCAAATAATTTGTTTAGATTGGGCTTTGGTAACTACTTATGGGAAAAATCAGGAGGAAAGTATGATTCCTAACTACGATGCAATCGTCAAAAAGGCAAAATCCTTGTGTGATAACAAAAATGTTGATTATGCACAGGTACAAGAACCATTTTCAAACTTTGAAATGGTCGAATCACTAAAAATATGTGATACACAGACTGGCATTCTTGTTCGTATCTCCGATAAAATTGCTAGAATAGCTAATTTATTGAAGAGAAACGGAGAAAGAGCGATAAGTGAAGAAAAAGTAGAAGACACAATGTTGGATTTAATAAATTATAGCATAATATTATTGAGTTATACGTTGTATCAAGACCAATATGACTCAGAAAACGGAGAAGAAAATGATTAATCCAGGTAAAATATTAGAATACAATACAAATAAGTCTAAAGTCAACCTACACTGCTTGACAGATATACATGTTGGAAGCAAAGTCTTTGATAGATTGCTATTTTTAGATGCAATTAAAAAGATTAAGGAAGACCCAAATGCTCTTTGGTTTGGAAATGGGGATATGTTAGAGTTTATTCCACCTAATTACCACATTCCAGAAGGTGACCAGTTATTTGATAACAATGAGCAGTATGCACAATTTGTACAGATGATACGCCCTATCATTCATAAGTGTATTTTTTTACGTGGAGGAAATCATGATACCTTACGTTCTGTAAGAGCAGCAGGAATTGATATTATTCGTGTACTATGTGATGACCTTGAAGTTCCTTATTATCCATTTCCAGGGTATACAGTGATAAATCATAAACATAATCGCTTTACATTTGCAAGTGGTCATGGAAAAAGTGGAGCTAAGAATGGAGACATGGAGTTACAACGTCTCCGAAATATTTTCCCAGATGCTGATATGTATTATTTGGGTCACAACCACCAGTTGTACGCTAAACCAATCGATTCATTCGAAATCATGCAACAGAGTGAAGAAGTTAAAAGACAATGGTTTGTGCGTGGAGGTTCTTTTATAGGATATGCTGAATATGCACGCTATTCTATGTTTGAGCCACAAACAAAGGGATGGGTAGAAATAAGACTAAGTGATAAAGACCCAGAATATATCGTACATCGAAAGTAATGAATAAAAGAAAAGTAAAAGGTAAGGAGCACATTGTTTACGAAAATATCAACGAGCTCAGGCAGGCTATGCCATTTCAAGACGTGCAAGAGGATTGGAGAAAAGCCCCTGTTGGAACATGGACTGTCACAGACGATGGGCAGGTTTGTGAAGTGTTGGAACGTGGGACTATCAACAACCAAAGATATGTACGCACAGCGATTGGTATGTTTAACTGTGCTCCTTCTGTTAAGATGGAAGGAGAACTTAGAGAGAATGTATACACCTTCAGTGGAAAGAATAGCAATACGCTATTTAAGGAGCGTGTAGAACCTTCTAAACAAGAATTTTTATTTGCTAGGTATATTGCCAAAGGCGAAGGGATAATCGAGTCGTTTAAACGAGCTTATCCTAAAGCACAATCAGAACAGTATATCAAAGAGCAAAGTAGTATGTTATTAAAAACAGAAAGGATAAAAACCTTGATTGACAAAGAAATAGAAAAAATACTGAATGAAACAGAGATTACTCCTAAGTATTTGTTGTTGAAGACTAAAGAGATTGTAGACAATGAAGAAGCAAGAGATAGCGATAAGATTTCGTCGCTAAAGATGCTAATGGAAATATCTGGGTTACTAGGTAAGAAAGAACAAAAAACAGAATCAATAGCTTTGTTTAAAGGCTTTAGTCCTGAACAACTAGCTGCATTGGAAGGAAAAGATGTCAAAAGAATTGCATCGCAAGAACGTGAAGTACTTGGATTGCCAGATATGTCAGAGGAAAGTGAAGGTTAGGAAGTCTAACCCTAATTACAATGACTTCTTGTTAAACACTATTGTTGGTATTCCTATGGATAAATATATAACAGTTGACTGCAACTGTCTATGCACCTATGATGATGACATGGACTTAATTGCATTCAGTAAGGAGTTTATACAGAATAATGGAAAAGCTTAGTGTTTCTGATAAGGAGGTGCTGTTACATAAAGCATCGAAGGATTTAATACTGTTTGGTAAGCTTTTCTTACCAAATGATTTTTTACATAAATCAGCTTCCCCTCCTTTTCATTATGAATTAGGTAAAAAATTAATTAGCACAAAACCAGGAGCACGTATTTGTAATGTGCTTCCTAGAGGTTTTGGAAAATCAGTATTAATGAAAGCAGCAATTATGCATAGACTCTGTTTTACTCCAGAAGATAAAGCAATGTTTATGGCATGGGTAGCTGAGGAACAAGGTCAGTCTATTGACCATATCAAGTATATTCGTTCACATTTAGAGAATAACCATGCTATTCGTTATTACTTTGGAAACCTTTGTGGTTCAGATACTGGAAAGAGATGGACAGAAAAAGACTTAGTAACCAATAAAGGACATCGTATTATTGCGAAAGGTACTTCACAACGTCTTAGAGGTCGTGCTGAGGTAGATACACGTTATACTGGTATTATCTTAGATGACTTTGAATCAGAACTAAACACAAAGACAGCAATACGTAGAGATGAGATTAAACAATGGATTGTATCTACAGTTTATCCTGCGTTAGAAGAAAGTCCTGGTAAAGAGGGATGGATATGGTTATCTGGTACGATTGTACACTATGATGCATTCTTACAGAATATTGTAGATGGATGGAAAGATTCACAAAAACATCAAAAGAGCTATCCATGGGATGTAACTTTTATTCGAGCAATAGAAGATGGTAAACCTGCATGGGAAGAACAATTTCCATTATCAAAGCTAAATCAAAAACGACAAGAGTACATTGAAGCAGGAAAGATAGATAAGTTTGCTCAAGAGTATTTAAATGACGCAAGAGATTCATCTTCTGCTACATTCCAAATGGATAATATTCGCTACCATAACTACGAATTTTACACAGACGGTCAATTTGCCTATTTAAAGAACGAAAAAGAGATGATACCTATCTACACCTACATGGGAGTCGATTTGGCTCATACAGCATCAAATACGTCCGATTATCAGGTAATTATGGTTATGGGTATAGATGCCAACAAGAATCGTTATGTTATTGACTACTATCATGATAAAATACCAGCATTCGATATGCCAGAGCAAATATTAAAGATGGCTAAAAAATATTCACCTATTCGTAGATGTTCTGTTGAAACCGTTGGTGCACAGGAAATGGTGCGTGATATGCTAGAACGTATGGCTAGACAAGAAAAAAGATTACTGCCTGGAATTAACCAAGGAGTTAAACCACCTCATGGGATTAAAAAAGAAGATAGATTAGAAATGTCTTTAGGAAGTATAGTAAATACAAAGAAACTATTTATTCGTAAAGAACATTCTGCATTGATAGATGAAATATTTGAATTTCCAAAAGGAAAGCATGATGACTTGTTAGATGGATTGTATTATGCTGACTTTTTTGCAAAGCCACCACGTAGTACCGTCATTCAAAATAGTGAGTATGAAAGACCTGATGATTTTAAAACTCAAACACGTACAAAAATAAATTGGATGACTGGATTAAAAATATGAGAAATCGCCGTTTTCTTTGTAATAAATTACAAAGGGTTATGGTATCTGATTACACATTAGAACAGTACATAGACTACTTAAAAAGGGTAGAGGGCTACGAGAATAAAGTAGGGGATAGATTTTATCCATATCCTTCACCAGAAGGTGGTTTGAAAACAATAGGGTACGGATATAAAATCAAAACAATAGAAGAGCAGAATGAGCTCGAAGAAAAAGGAATGTCGGTAGCAGACGTTCAAAAGACATTAGAGCATGAAGCAAAAGTTTCATTTGATAAAGCAAGAGCTTATTGTTCGTTTAAAGAAATGAGTTGGGATAAAGTTGACGCTAGACTACAATATGCGTTAGCTGATTACTGTTTTAACTTAGGAAGTTTAAAAAAGTTCCCTACTACTGCAAAATATTTATTGATGAATAATGTCGAAGGTGCAATGGAAGATGACCCAGGTAGACCTGGTTTTAAACAATATGAACGTGTTTACAGAAATACTATGGGAGAACGTAAGCCATTAGGAAGAAATAAAGAATTTTATAAAGAATTTTTAAAACCATATTTGGAGAAAGCATGAAAATAGATACAACTAGCTTAGCAAGAAGAATTTACAATTTTACAAGTAAAAAAACCAGAGACTTTATGGATAGATTTACTGTAGAATCTGAAAATCAAAGAAGAGGCATTTATAATGCACAAAGAGATTCTGGCAAAGTAGATTATCTACCACCTAGAGAAGTAATGAAAGAGGAAGGTAGAATCAAAAATTATATGAAAAAATCAAAGGTTAAATAATGAGTCAAATAAAAGAAGATTCTAAAGCAAGAGAGAATAGAGAAATATTTCAGCGTTATGCTGATGCACGTAGAGACTGGGATGTTGAAGCTCGTGATGCGATTGATTTTACTTTAGGTAATCATTATACTGCACAAGAATCAGAAGTATTGCAATCGATTGGTCAAGCTGACTTTACCATCGACAGAATTTATGCTGCTATAGATAAATTAAAATCATTAATGACCTCTCGACCAGTTAAGTTTAGTGTAACTGCTAGAGAAGATTCTGATACTAAATTAGCCAATGTATGGAGAACACTATTAGAATATATATATGACATCTCTGATGGTCAACATCATTTTAAACAAGCTGTACATGATTATGCTACTACTGGATTAGGATATTTTTATGCATATATAGAACCAGAATCAGATTATGGTAGAGGAGAGGTAATGTTTACACACTTAAATCCTTTCCGTGTATATGTAGACCCTGCATCTAGAGATAGATACTTTAAAGACGCAGCAAATATTTTATTATCTACTATTTTAACAAAAGAGCAATTATTAGACTTATACCCAGATGTAGAAGAGTTTCTACCTAATATTGAAACCTACAATATGTCTGACTACTATAATGATTATCCTGATTCTCAGAATAAAAATAGTATTAATGTATTTACTCCTGCAGAAGTAGAAGATAAAGATTATGAGAGCACTATAGCTCAACGTTATCGTATTATTGAACGTTTTAACAAAGTAAGAGTTCCTTTCTATCGTGTTGCTGACCAAAAGAATGGAACAGAAACCATTATGAGTGCAGAAGCATTTGAAATGTTTTTAGCAGAGAATGAAGCAAACTTTGAAAATAATACTTATGCGTATGTAGAAATACCACAAACAAGAATTAAAGTTACAGCATCTTTAGGACAAGTCCTTCTTTATGAGACAATTTTAGATACTGACATTTATCCTATTGTCCCTATTCCAAACATTTGGACCAATACACCATATCCTAAATCAGATGTTAATAAAGTAAAAGATATGCAAAGACTGTTGAATAAATTATTCTCGCTTGCATTATCTCATGCTCAAACTTCAGCTGGTTTGAAACTATTAGTACCACAAGGAAGTGTAGAAAACATATCACAGCTTGAAAAAGATTGGGCTAATCCTAATGCTGTAATTGAATATGACCCAAGTTATGGAGAACCACATTTCCCTTCTCCACAACCATTGACTAGTCAGTTCTATGCGTTGATTAACCAAATAGAAAGATATATTGACTTAAACTTTGGTGTTCCTGAATTACTACAAGGATTTAAAGAAGGTGCTCCACAAAGTGTAAGAGGTACAATGTTATTAGCACAAATGGGAGAAGGTCGTGGTGCTTCTAAGTTGCGTGATATTGAAATGTCACTACAACAGCTTGGAAAAGTATTATATCAAATGTCAAAAGGACATTATTCTTTTGAAAAGAAATTTAGAATAGTACAACCAAATAATGACATTACTCAATTTGCAATCAATAACAGATTGTATGATGATAAAACAAAAGAATTAGTAAAAATTGAAAACGATATTACTTCTGGTCAGTTTGATATTCGTGTCGTATCAGGCTCTACAATGCCTAATAATAAACACGCAGAGTATCAAATGTATCTAGAAGCATATCAGTTAGGTCTAATTGATAGAACAGAAGCGTTGAAGAAAACTGAAATCTTCGACAAAGAAGGTGTACTTGCACGTACTGGAGAAGTACAAAGAATGCAAGGCATTATCGCTCAATTACAAGACCAAATAAAGATTCTATCTGGTGATTTACAAACTGCCCAAAGAGAGTCTATGAACGACAGAAAACGTGTTGAGGTACAGAAATTTAAATCTGAACTTAATAAAGTGGTTACTGGTGCACAGGCTCAACAAAAAGTAAATACAGAAAGAGTAAAACGTCAACAAGAACAACAGGTGCAGGCTGGAATAACTTCATTGATGTCAGAAGATATTGGTGAATAAAAAAACAGCACATCGAAAAGGAGATAATATGAGTGACGAATTAATGAAAGAGTATGAAGAAACTTTTGAAGGTTCTGAAACTTCTGAAAATAATGATATAAGTGAGCCTGAAATCGAACAGGATTTGAGTTCTGACGTGCAAGAAGATGAAGCACGTAAATTCCAGTCTATGTACGACAAAGCTCAGGCTGAGTTAAACAAAATTAAACCAGTAGCAAAGCTATTTCAGGATAATCCTGAGCTGGTAGACGTTGTTAGAGACCACTTATCAGGGGGTAAAGGACAGAACAAAGATGAAATACAAATTAATGAAGAGGAATTTAATCCTTGGGATGCGTATACAAATCCAAATAGTAAATCGTATCAACTAAGACAGCAAGAAATCGAGCAAGCTGTAAGTAGCAGAATGCAAGACTATATGTCTAGATTAGAAGCTCAGCGTTCTATAGATAGTTTAAGATATAGAGCACAAACTGAGTTTAAGTTGTCAAATGATGATGCAAATGATTTTATTGAATTTGTAACAAAACCTAAAGAACAACTTCCTTTAGATACACTGTTTAACGTATGGAACGTTAATAAAAACGGAGTACCACGAGTTAATCAAAATATTGAAAGCGTAAAGCGTGCACAACAAAAACCAAAATCAGCTGGTTTAGTACAAGGTGGTCAACCACCAAAAGCATCTGATGAGGATAATATGTGGAGCAATATTATGAAAGCTGGAGGTACTACATCTATACGTGGCAGTTTAGTTAATAAAAAATAAAACGTAAAGAGGAATTAAAAAATGGCAATTACAAGTGGACAACTAAAAGCAAGTAATTTAACTGCTGCCACTACAGCTACTGGTGTCTCTGGCACTGGTGTTGCTCCTGACCAAAGAAGACTGTTTAATTTTTCTGATAGAATTGCTGAATTAGCACCTGAAGAATCTCCATTCTTCGTGTATCTATCAAAAACAGCTAAACTTCCTACTGACGATTCTTTGTTCCGTTATCTTGAAGATAGGTCAAAGATTAGTTATACAAGTAGAGAGTTCTTCATTGATGGAGCTGTAGGAACTGTAGCAGCAGGTACAGATTACACAATTACTGTTGATGATAATGAATCATCACCAGCATCAATCGATTTCCTTGTTAAAGGAATGGTTATTGCAGTTAGAACTGTTGGTGCATCAGACACAGCAGGATATGGAAATGCAATCTTAAGAGTAGAATCAGCTCCAGTAGATAATGGTGCAGATACTACTTTCCAAGCTAAATGTATTTCAGTATCAAGCGTTTCTGGTTCTGACAGTATTGCTGATAACGACAGATGTCAAATTATCGGTTCAGCTTATGCAGAAGGTACTGGTTCACCAGACGTATTCTCAGAAGGCATCGATGATGGATTTGGATATACTCAAATCTTTAAAACAGCTGCTGAAATTAGCAACACTGCATACGCAACTCAACTTCGTGGATATTCTAACGAATTTGAAAGAGTGCTAGCTATGAAATTAAGAGAGCACAAAATCGACATTGAAAGAGCAATGTTATTTAATCAAAAAGCAAGAGTTGGAGGTATTCAATATACTGAAGGTCTTGTTGGACATATCATCAAAAATAGTACTGTAGTTGATAGAACTTCAGCTAACTTAGCATATAAATCAGGTAAAGCATACTTCTCAAGTTATGCAACATCTGAATTAACTTATGATGCATTATTAGCTGACTTTGAAGTTCTATTTGACCCTGCTAGAGGTGGTTCTAACGAAAGATTAGCACTAGCTTCTCTTCCTGTTATTTCTTACTTCAACAAAATGGGTAACAATAGCTTCTCTGATGCTTCAACAGCTTCAACTCAGTATCAAATAAACATGGATGAACTATCAGGACAGTTTGGTCACAAATTAATGGAAATCAACACTGTTCACGGTTCTGTATACATGGTTAAAGAACCATTGTTTAGAGGACATTCATCTGGTTTAATGTTGATGGCTGATATGAGCAAACTATACTACAGACCATTAGTTGGTAATGGTGTAAACCGTGATACTCAAGTTATGACCAACGTACAAAACGCTGATGAAGACTTGAGAAAAGACATGATTCTGACCGAAGCTGGTCTAGAAGTATGTTTACCAGAATCACACTACCTAATTAATGTGGAGGGTGTATAAGATGGCTAGAGCAAGTGTATTAGAAATCAATAGTGGAAACTATGGTGGATTACCACAAGGTTTTCGCAAGTTACCTGATGCTAACGTTACTTTAACATCTAGCGATTCAGGAAAAGCAATTATCGTTATTGATAATTCAGCAGATAGAACTATCACTTTACCAGCTGAAGAAGTTGGTTTGAACTTTAAAATCTGGTTTGCAGGAACTGCAGCAGATGGACACGATATGATTATCGATTCAGGTTCAGACACTAACTACTTTGTTGGTGGTGTTGTTCATCTAGATTCAGATGATGCTGGTGACAATGTCGCTACAGTATATTCTGATGCAAATAGTAACAGTAAACTTCAGATTAATTTACCTGAAACTGGTACTATGGTTGAACTAATCTGTGACGGTACACTTTGGTATGTAAATGGTCAAGTTGTTTCTACAACTGCACCAACTTTTGCAGACCAATAATACAGTTAAGCTACTGGGGAGGGCGTTTAAACGCTCTCCCAAACAGCTAAAAGATTAATTTTAAATTGGAGATAACATGGCAGCATATAACGCAAATGTAAAAGTTATTATTAATGATTTGAGTGTTAAAGCAGACAGTGATTCAGGTTCATTAGCAAATGATATTAAAACTTTTGTTAATACTCTTGATGACACAACTAATACAATCATTTCTACTGAAGCAGTAAAATTAGATGCAACTAGAGTAGCATATATTATTCTTTATAAATAATAGATGAATTGTCAACATTGCAACGAACCTAATCCTGAAGGTTATTTTTATTGTAGAAACTGTGAACAGAGAGCTTCTGCTCCTAAGTTTACAGTTAATACTATTATGAGAGATACACCTATGGCAACAGCTATTAGAAAAGACCAAATAAACTTTGGTTCAAAAAGTATGGGTGACCATATTAAGCAGGTTCAGAAAAAAAACGCAGAAGAGAGAGAAAAGAAGATAAACTCACTTATAAAATGGAAGTAAATTTATAGGATATATTATGAGAAAAACAAAGAAAAAAGGGTTATATGCTAATATTCATGCTAAACGCAAACGAATAAAAGCTGGTTCTGGGGAAAAAATGAGAAAACCTGGAAGTAAAGGTGCTCCAACTAAAGCTCAATTTAAACGTGCAGCTAAAACTGCAAAGAAAAGAAAATAAATGCCTATTAGAAAAGTAAAAGGTGGGTATAAATGGGGAAGCAAAGGCAAAGTCTATAAGACTAGAGCTGGTGCTGAAAGACAAGCAAAAGCTGCTTATGCTTCTGGTTATAAGAAAAAAGGTAAATAATGGCTGATTTTAAAACACAAGTTGATGATTTAACAGGATTTGGAAGCACTGATGATGTTGCTTTAGCAGATTGGTTAGCTAATGGTGCTAGAGAAGTAATTAATGTATTCCCTATGGCTAAATTAGACAGAATGTCTGAAGAAGTATCTTTTCATAGTGGTAATACAAAAACAACCAATCCTATTGATGGTCTTAATGTAGAAGACGCAAAAATTCTTCATGTATTAAGAGCAGTAGATATTACAGCTAGTCCAGTAGTCTATCAACCTTGTAGACACATTCATTCTTCTCAAATAGGTAGAGCTATAGACTCTAATTTTATGGAATATGCAACATCAACAGACCCAGTATATTATATTTCAGATAAGTTATTAAGAGTATTACCAGATAACGATGCTACTAACGCTGGAACTGCAGATTGCAAATTACAAAAAATAAACGAAGATTTTACGATTGCAGTTACAGATACTACTGTTGAGAACTTTCCTAAAGAAGGAAATAATGCAGTAATTTTATTTGCAGCTAGAAATGCATTAATGAGATTAATGAATAATTTGCAATCAAATGATTTAATAGATAATGCTTCGACTGGTACACTAGCACTGATGAATGCTCAAATAGACAATGTAACAGACGCATCAACTGGTTCATTGCAATTAGCACAAAATAAAATTAATGATTTTTATACTTCTATAGCTGATATAGATGATATTACAGAATTATGGGATGATACAAATAAAAGATTTAAAGTAGTAAGAGATTCTTTATTAAAAGCACAAGATATTATAGATAATGATGGTTTTGGTACTAACTTAGATGTAACAGATTTTGTTGGAGACGTAGATACAGCTTTAGGTAAAATAGATGCACATTTAACTGATGAAGAATCTATATTAACTGACGACCCATCTGATGGAGCTATTTTTACAGCATTAGGATTAATTAAAACAGCTGTAGACCAAGCAGCAACAGCAGCAGGCAAGTTTACTTCAGCTGATGAATCTGTTTTTGGAGACGAAGATACATTTTTAACTGATAGTTCTCAATTAACTAGAGTTAAAGCAGCTTTAGATGAAGCAGAAAATGTTTTAAATGGTAATCAGCCAGATGCTAATACTGATGCATTTGGAGCTCAAGCAGCAGAAGATGTAGAGCTAGTAGCTTCTGCCTTAAATATTGTACAAACAGAAATACAAAAAGCTCAAATGCATTTAGCAGAATGGACCAGTATTGGAGATATGAGAGTCAAAGAAGTACAAGTAGCATTGAATGAAGCAGATGGTTATGCAAAAGAAGTACAAGCTAGACTTGGATATGCAACAGCTTACATAGCTGCAGCAAATGCTAGAACACAAGAAGGTTCTGCTAGAATAGCTCAAGCTAATTTGGGTGTGGCAGTAGCACAACAAGAATTACAAAGAGCTAATGTAGCAATAGCAGAAATTAATTCTTTAATGGCTTCTTATCAATTAGAATTATCAGGCGTTGCTCCGTATCTTCAAGAAGTACAAGGAAGATTATCAGCAGCAGCTCAATATGGTCAAGAATTTCAAGCAAGATTAACTAGAGACCAAGCTAAATACCAATGGTATACTCAACAATATGCATCTATTGATGCTCAATATAAACAAGCTTTACAGTTAATATCTGTTGAAAAAATAGAATCAGAAGAACAAAGATTATACAGAGAAGGTAGATAATGGCAGCAATAGAATTTACAGGAAAAGAAATCTATAGTAGAGTTTTACAAGCAGTTCCTAATGCAACAGAAAATTATGTTTTAAATTTAATTAATGAAGCATTGATTGATATGGGTCAATTTTTACAAAAAGTAGAGAATGCTAAAACAGACCTGCAAGAGAATAGATTATGGTATTCAATAGATGATGATGAAGCTATTACTGTTAATAAAGTATTTAGATGTGCAATAAAGAATGATAAAGGTGAATATATTCAAATACCTAGATTAACTAATCAAGAAATAAAACAATTTTATGTTGAATCAAATACAGCAGATGAGACAGATTGGAGCATAGTATAATGGCATCTATAAGTAGTACATATAAAGACCCTTCAACATCATTAGTTTGGTGGATAGAAGGAGATAAATTAGCTATAGCTACAGAAATAGGAGATGGTGGAACATCAGAAACTGCAGAATCAAAACTAAAAGCAGTACAGTTAGGATATACATTAGTTTATCAATCTACTGGAGACCCATTACCTAAAAATTTAACCAATGAAGCTTTAGATGCATCTGAAACAGATGTAGATGTTGATGAAGGAGCACAATTCACTGTAGGAGATATTATTAAAATAGACTCTGAAATGATGAAGGTTACTGCAATAGATACAAATACATTAACAGTAACAAGAGCTTATAATGGTACTACTGCAGCAACTCATGATAACGACAGCGAAATATATACTCTAAATTATGTACAAGATGGTATTGTTATTTCTTATTATGCTGAACCAATTAAATTAACTTCTCTTACTGGAACTATTGATATAGATAATACTTTACAACCTTTATTAATTGACTATGTAAAATCAAAAGCATTAATGGATGCAGCAGCAAGAGAAATGAACCCTACTATAGCACAAATAAGAATGGCTTCAGGACAACAATGCTTAGCTAACTACAGAGAAGGCTTAAGAAAATTTGGAATGAAGAAAAATGATAAAACAGGTGGAACACGTGGTATCGTTCCAGCAGATATGAGATAATGGCTAATAAATCACCAGTATGGGAACATAGAAGAGGCTTAGAACAAAGACTAAGCAATCTTGAAACTCATGTGGAAAATATTTATCATCATGTAAAAAGAATTGAACATTTAGTAGAAATGCAGAATGGAAGAGTACGTAAGAATGAAGAGCAGATAGCTAAATGGAGAGGAGTAGCTAGTGTTATTATTTTTTTGTGTACTGGAGCAATAACATTATTAGCAATTATATTAGGAGCATAAGGTGGAAATTAATAAAGAAAGTAAATTTACAATCAGCATTGAAACAGGTATTAGCATTGTTGTTACCATCGCTATGGTAGTTGGTATGTGGTACTCTTTAAAAGCAGAAATAGAAGAAGCTAAAGAATTACCAGAGCCTCCTGTGTCAAGAATGGAATACGATTTGAAAGACCAAATGATTCGTAATTCTATTGTAAATACAGAATCTAAAGTGGAAAAGTTAGAAGAAAAAGTAGATGATATTAAAGAAGATACTAAAGCTATAACTCAGACACTGATTGATATGAACAGCAAATAGAGGTTACTATGAAAAAAATAATATTATTCTTAGCACTGTTACTAACAAGTGTAAAGGCACAAACACCTACACTTAGTACATTGCAAGAAATACAGTTAATGAAGAATGAGTTTTGTTCTGTAATAGAAGTAAACGCATCTTGGAACTGGAATAATAGAATACCATTAGAAAAACTAGAGAACTGTTATACAGCTTATATTGATTTATCAGATAAGAATATAGGAGCATTATTGCAGAAAGAATGGGATATTCGTGTAGTTCCTACTGTGATTATATTTAAGAATGGTGTTGAGCAAAAAAGATTTGAAGCTAATTTAACAATGAAGTTTAGTGAAGAAGAAATATTAAGAAAAGTAGAAGCAGAAATAAAGAATTATGGCAACTAAAAAAACATCAAAAAAAGACCCTCGTTTATCAAGAGCTGGTGTATCTGGTTATAATAAACCTAAACGTACTCCTAATCATCCTAAAAAGTCACACATTGTTGTAGCTAAAGAAGGCGATAAAGTAAAGACTATACGTTTTGGACAACAAGGAGTAAAAACTGCAGGTAAACCTAAAAAAGGTGAATCTGCTAAACAAAAAGCTAGAAGAAAAAGTTTCAAGGCAAGACACGCTAAGAATATAGCAAAAGGTAAAATGTCTGCAGCTTATTGGGCAGATAAAGTTAAATGGTAAAGGAGATAATATGAACTTAGTAATCAGCAAAATCCTAACTGGGTTAGGTACTGAAAAATTCATCAAAGCTATCCTTCTACATTTAGGAGACTGGCTAGTAGCTAAATCTTCTAATAAGTTAGATGACAAGCTTTGGGATGAAGTTAAAAAAACCTTAAGCAAATAGGAGATAACATGAATTGCGAATGTAACTGTGGGTGCTGTTAAGTGCCTAGAGCATCCCTACAATTAAATAACTTTAGTGGAGGACTTAATACTAAGTCCTCTCCTAGGGATATTGCACCTAATCAGGTACAATTAGCAGATAATGTTATTTTGTCTAATGTAGGATTAGTACAATCCAGTAAAGACGCAGATAGTAAATTAACAGGATTTAATAAAACTACTACTGGTAATTATGGTAATGGTGCTTTTATTTATAATCATGATTATGATATTAGTGATTCATCAGCACCAGTAACACAAACAGCAACACAAATTATAGCATATCCAGATGGAACTGATATAGAATTTTTATATAGAACCTATAATACAACTGGAGATTTTACTGATGGAGATACTAGTAATGCTATTACTATGACTGGTGATGCAACATTTGAACCAGTGTACTATTATGTTGATGGAGTGTTGTATATTGCAGATAAAGATAGAGTAGATGCTACTGGTTCATATACGCAAAAATCTATACAATTAGTATCAAAAGAAAGATTTAATCAACCAGTAAATGCAGAATGGGTATCTGGAGATTCAGGTCCATCAAGTACTACTGATGCAATTTTTGAAGCAATAGAAAATGAAACTACTGTTAGTTTAAGTACTGCTTCTGCAGCTGGTGAATTTAGATTAGGATTTAATAGTTCTCCTACTCAATCATCTTTATCAGACTTTGAAGCAACAGGTGAAGCAGTATATTTGCAAGCAGATTTATCAGGTACTGAATTTGTTTCATTAGTGAAAGTAACAACAGCTAGTGGAAATGATGCTAGTTCTTTATTCACAGTTAATACTAAAATATATTTAAATGGTGAAATTATGGTTGTTTCTATTGCTCCTACTTTTTCAGGTGGAGTAACATCATTCTTTGCTAATAGAGGTCAATTTAGTACTTCTATAAGGTCACACATTGCAGGAACTGATAGTACATTACAACAATCTAGTGATGAACCAGCTGGTGGAGGTGCATGGGAAGAAGGGATTTATGAGTTTTCTTATACTATAGTAGATTATGGTGGTAATGAAACATTACCTCATGTTTTTGATACTGCTTTAAGTCATGCTACTATAGCATCAGGTCAATTCTTTGATGATGTTGATATTAAATTTAATACTGCTAGTGCTTTTAGAAAAAATGAAAAAGGTGTAAGAATATATACTAGAATTAAAGATTCAAATGATAGATACATTTTATTTTTAGATGTAGACTATGAAAGAGGAGCAAGAAGAAATTTATTTGAAGATTTTGAAGCATGGCATGCAAGCTCTACTTATGGTAGTGCTGGTAATACAGCTTATTTACAAAACCAATTAAGAATACTAAGACCAGCATTAGATACTTATGAAAGTATTAACGGATATTCTCAAGAAGAAAAAAGTATTAATTTAGGAGATAAAGGTGGATATAAAGCAGCTACTATCTGTTCAAGAAGAGCATGGATTGCGAATGTAAGAAAAAATGATGTGGTTTATGATGATAGAGTTTATTATTCTCCAGTAAATCAATTTGCAACATTTCCTGATTCATATTATTTAGATATTGGTATTAGTGATGGAGACTCATTCACAGGATTACATAGTTTAGGAAATAGAGTGCTAGCGTTTAAACAGAAGAAACTATACATTATTAATGTATCTTCTACTTCAGATGCAGGATGGTATTTAGAAGCAGAATACGAAGGTGTAGGATGTAGAACTCAAGAATCAGTATGTAAGACACCATTTGGTGTATGTTGGGTAAATGATGATGGAGTGTATTTATTTGATGGTACAAGTGCTCCTAAAGAACTATCATTATTTTTAGACGATAATACATTTAGAAATAATTCAGGAGAAAGACCAGCTATAGGTTATAATTCTAAATATAAACAATTAGTTGTATGTCAAGATACAAGTGCAACAGATGATTTCCTTGTATATGATTTTCAAACACAAGGATGGTCTGTAACAAAATCTATGACTGGTGGAATGTCAAACTTTGTTCAGACATCTGATGGTCTATATTTCATAGAATATGGTTCAGTTAATGCTAAAACAGTAATGTTATTAACAGGTGATACAGGAACAAACAATATAGATTTAAAAACAAAAGATTTAGATTTTGGTAATCCTGGATTAGTAAAAAGAGTTAATAGAGTATTTGTTACTGCAAAAGGAAGTGGAACTACATTAACTCTTAAATATGCTAATGATGGAGAAACAACTTTTGCTACAGCTACAGATGGAAATCCTGCAGTTTCTTTAGGTACAGACTATGTGATTAAAGAATTTACAATAGACTCAGCAGATAGAAATTGTGAATCAATGGCTTTTGAATTAACTGCTGATGGTGCAATTACTATTAATGATATTAATATAGATTATAGACAAACTAATAAGAGACCTTCATAATGCCAAAATCAGGAGAACATAACGTCAATAATGTTGACTCCTTTTTTAAGGTAAGACCATCTAGAAATACCATAAGAGAAGGAGAGTCAATCTCATTTCTTGAGAAAGGTCAACTTGTCAAACAAGAAAAAAGAAATGGCGTTGTCTACGAAACAAGATATTCAGAGCAAGGAACAAAAGCACTTTCAGCAATTACTATTTCTACTCCAACTACTGAACCTAGTGGTGATATTACTGCTGTTATTGCATCTACTGGACTAAGTGGTGGTGGAGCATCAGGACCAGTTACACTTTCTATTGATTCTACTGTTGCTACTTTAACAGGCACACAAACCCTAACTAATAAAACTATTAGTGGTTCAAGTAATACTTTAACAAATATAGGAAATAGTTCTTTAACAAATAGCTCTATTACAGTAACTGCTGGAAGTGGATTAACAGATGGTGGTTCAGTTTCTTTAGGTTCAAGTACAACACTAAATGTTGGAGCAGGAACTGGTATTACAGTTAATGCAGATGATATAGCTGTTGATACTGCAACTATCTTTGCATCTCCTACTTTTACTGGTACAACAAATGCTGCTAATCTTACTTTATCAGGTAATTTAATTGTTAATGGAACAACCATTACTATTGACACTGACACTCTTGCTGTTCAAGACCCACTGATAAAATTAGCAAAAGCTAATAGTGCATCAGATACAGTTGATATTGGTTTTTATGGTTTATATGATACCAGTGGCTCACAAGATTTATATGCTGGATTATTTAGAGATGCTGATGATAGTGGTAAGTTTAAGCTATTTAAAGATTTACAAACTGAGCCTACTTCAACAGTTAATGTACTTGGAACAGGATATACTACTGGAACATTAGTTGCTGAATTAGAAGGGAATGCTTCTACAGCAACAGCTTTAGAAACTGCAAGAACCTTTACTTTAACAGGAGAAATAACTGCAGGTGGTGTTAGTTTTGACGGAACAGGAAATGTATCTTTATCTACTGCTATAAGTGCAGGTGTTATTGAAGATGGAGATATAGCAAGTGATGCTGCAATTACAATTACTAAATTAGCAGCTTATACTATTAGTGGTGTTTCTTTAGGTGGAACTTTAGGGGCATTAACAGTTGGAAGTGGTCTTAATTTTAGTTCAGGAACAAATTATACAGGAGCAGTCGCAAGAACAATATCAGTTGGTTCTTTAGCACTTTCTAATTTTGATGCTGATGTTATTATTACAGATACAGAATTTAATTCTGGCACTCCTCCTACATTAAATGATTCAAGAATTTTAACTGCATTAGCTACAGAATCTAAAATTGAAGAATATGGATATGGCACTGGTACAGTAACTAGTGTCACAGGTGGAAATGGATTAACTGGTTCAATAACTACTACAGGAAGTTTAAATGTTGGAGCTGGTACTGGTATTACAGTTAATGCAGATAGTATTGAAGTAGATATAAATGGATTAACTTCTCTAGCTGATGCTGTTGATACAACAAATGACCAAATAATGCTATATGATAATTCTTCAACAAGTATAGTTAAAACAAATGTAGGTGATTTGCCTTTTACTAATAACACTGGAGATATTACTTCAGTTAGCATTACTGCAGGAACAGGTTTAACTGGAACAGTAAGTACTACTTCAGGAGCACATAGTCAAACATTGTCTGTTACTGGATTAACTGTATCAGAACTTGCAGCTGGTTCTTTAACAACAAGTGCAGAAGTATTTGCAGACAATGATACAACTCTTATGACTTCTGCTGCGATTGATGATAGAATATTATCCTATGGTTATAGCACTACAACAGGAACAGTAACCAGTGTAGGGATTACTCCAGGTAGCTTAATTGATGTATCAGGTGGACCAATCACATCATCAGGTAGTATTACGATTGATGTAGATTTAAATGAAGCAACTGATATGAATGGTATTGCTATGGTAGGCACAGACCAATTTATTGTATTAGATGGAACTACAGAATCAAAAAAACCTGCAAATGAAATTCCTTTAAGTATTTTAAATAACGATGCAGGATTTATAACCACAACAAGCACAGATACTTTAAGTAATAAAACCTTAGCTTCCCCTGCTTTTACAGGAACTGCTACTGGTGTTAATCTAACTCTTAGTGGTGATTTAACAGTTAATGGAACAACCACCACTTTAGATACTACTAATTTAAAAGTTACTGATAATATTATTGAACTCAATCAAGGAGTTGCTTCTAATTCTAACGATTCAGGAATTATTATAGAACGAGGTAGCACAGGCGATAATGCAATGATTATTTGGGACGAATCTCAAGACAGATGGGTATTGGGAACAACCACAGCAACTGCCGATGCTACTGGAGATATTACTTATACAGAAGGTAGTGTTCAAGCTACCACATTTTATGGGGCATTATCAGGCAATGCTTCTACTGCTACCAAATTAGGAACTGCAAGAAATATTGCAGGAGTTGCTTTTGATGGTAGTGCTAATATTGATATTCCTATTGGTAATTTATCTGATGTTACAATTACTTCTCCAAGTGCTAACCAAGCATTGATTTACAACTTTGGTACTGGTTTTTGGGAAAATGGAACTGCAGGACTCACCTACAATGGCTCAACTGCTAATGGAGTATTGACTTATGGTAGTAGCACTACAATAGATGTAGAGTCAGAATTAACTTATAGTGCAGGACAATTAGAAATAAATAGAAGTGGTAGTAATGCAATATTACAATTAAGAAGTGATACTAATAATACAAGAATACATTTTAAAGAAAACACTGATGTAGCTTGGAATATTGGGTATGATGCAACTAATAATTGGTTTAGTTTTTATGATGCTTCAGTACCTGCAACACCAGTAAAAATTAAAGATGGTGCAGGAAGTGATACTTTAGTAGTAGATAGTACTTCAAGGGTAGGTATAGGAACTGCATCACCTGGTGAAAAGTTGGAAGTATCAGGTAATATAAAAATATCTTCTTCAAGTAATTATTTACAAGCATCTAATATTCAAAATCTTATTAGTGGTGGAACATTTAGAATTAAAAATTATGGTGGAACTTCTTTAGCAGAATTTCAAGATGATGGAGATGTATATATTCCTGGCTCAGTCGGTATAGGAACTACCTCACCTTTAGAAAAATTACATATATATGAAATTGGACTTAGTGCTTATAAAACTTATACTTCTGCAGGTGCAGGTGTATTAATTACATCATATCAATCGCAAGGAAGTCCATATACAAAAACAACAGATATTGTTGCTAATTCTGATGGAACAGTACCATCTGAAATGAGATTGTTTACAAAAGCAAGTGGTGCTTCTTCTGCTTCTGAAAGATTAAGAATAGACTCAGCAGGTAATGTCGGTATAGGAACTACAACACCTGGATATAAATTAGATGTTAATGGTTCTTTAAGAAATTATGCTAATGGTAGTGCAGTATTTAGAACAGAATCAACAGCAGCAGGTTATGGTGCTTATAATAGATTAATCACTACTACCAATACTTATGATGTATATGCCCTAAATGGAGATTTTATAATAGATGAAAATGGTGTAGCAACAAGATTTAAAATTAAAGATACCACAGGACATATTGAAATTCCTAATGATTTACAATACCTTAAATTCGGTGCAGGTGGAGATGGAGTTTTATATTCTTATGAAGATAATTTTTATATTGCAAATTTCACAGCAGGTAAAGATACTATATTTCAAAACTTAAATAGTGCTGGTAGTGCTTATGTAACTAATTTATTTATAGATGGTAGTGCAGAACGAGTCGGTATAGGAACTAACTCACCAAGTAAAAAGTTTGTAGTAAAAGGTGCAAGTGGAGACCAAGCAAGATTTGAACACAATGGTGCATTAGGTGCAGTAGATATTTATAGTGGAACAGATGGTGGATTAATAAATATAAGAAATGCTTCAGGAACTTCAGTTATTAATCTTGATGCAAGAAATGGTACAAATTCTTATTACAATCATACTGGAAATTTCGGTATAGGCACTAACTCACCTACACAAAAATTACAAGTAGCTGCAACTGCTACAAATAGTATAAAAAATGCCCTTCATTTATCAAACAATTTAACTGATACTACAAGTGCTGTTGGCAATGGTGTTGCTGTTACTATGGGTAAAGACGATGGTAGTTATTCTACTAAAATAGCAACAGTATATGAGGGCAACAATCCAAGCTATCTTCAACCTGCTTTAGCATTTTATACTATGTACAACACTTCTGCATCAGGAAGTGAAACTGAAAAGATGAGAATATCAGCAGCAGGTAATGTCGGTATAGGAACTACATCACCAAGTGCAAAGCTACATGTAGCAGAAGGATTTGCTTATATTTATCAAACAGATAGTCCAGGAAAATTAGAATTAAGAGATAGTAGAGCATCTTATGATGCAGAAATATCACAAAGAAGTGATGGTAGAATATCTTTAGCTACAAGAGCAGGAACTTATGGAAGTAATGGTTCAATAGAAATTTTAGATTCAGGTAATGTCGGTATAGGAACTACATCACCTGATTCTAAGTTACAAGTAGAATATACTACAACTTCTAATGGTACTGCTGCTATTGCAGAATTTGGAACTTCAGGTAGTGGTGCTATTGCTAATTCAGGACATCAAGTTATTATTGGTGGGCCGAGTGTTGGTGGATATACTGGATTATTAATTTATTCTGATTCTATATCAGGAAATGGACAAATATCTTTTGCAGATGGTAGAGGTGCTAATGACTCTTGGAGAGGAACAATAGTTTATGAACATTCTACTGATGCTATGGAGTTTTGGACTAATGCTACTGAAAAAATGAAAATAGACTCATCAGGAAATGTCGGCATAGGAACTACATCGCCTGGAGATAAACTTCATATTGCTGGTAATGTAAGAATAAATGGTGGAGATGTTTTAAGATGGAATGGTCAAGCATTTATAGATACGATAGGTGCTAATGATATGAAATTTAGACCAAATGGCACAGAAAGAGTTATTTTTGAATCAGGAGGAGATGCACATTTTGACCAAGATGTTATTGCATTTTCTACAACACCATCAGATAAAAGATTAAAAACAAATATTAAAGAAATTGATTATGGTTTAGATACTATTCTAAAACTAAAACCAAAACAATATGACTGGAAAAAAGACAATAGACACGATATTGGATTTATTGCACAAGAAGTAGAAAAAGTAATTCCTGAAATTGTCAAAGATAAAAAACACTTTGATAAAGAAATAAAGACTTTGGATTATGAAAAATTAACTGCTGTATTAATAAAGGCAGTTCAAGAACAACAACAACAAATAAACGAACTGAAGGAGAAGTTAAATGGCTAAAGTAATATCAGAATATACACCTGAACAAGTTGTAGCTGATTCACCAAAAATGATTCAAATCAAACATACAAGAACTGTACAAGATTTAAATGGTGCAGATGTAGAAGTGCTTGATTGGACTGAAAATAAAATGCTTGACCAAGCAATTAGTGATTGTGAAGCACACAAAGCAAGATTAGAAGCTGACTTAGCATTATGTGAAGCAGAACTTGCAGATATGATAGCAATTAGAGATGGTCAATAATGGCATTACCAGTAGTACCAGCCACTAATATTGGATTGTATGCAAACTTGAGAGAATCTTGTAGTTGCACGAATACATCTGATATAAGTTTAAGAGGACTATCCATTAACAATCCTGCAATGTCTTATTCAAGTATTAGTAGAACAATTTTACCAAGTACACCTGAAACAACCACCAATGGTAGTTTACAGAATTGGTTAGTAGCTAACCCTGTTGATAACACTTATGACCAAACGATTACCACAGGTCATGCAATGTCAGAATTTCCAACAGGGAGAGCAGCCGATACAAGTGGTTATACAGGTGCATAATGAGTAAGAAAATAGTGGAAATGGTATTAATAAAATGGATAAATTAGTGAGGATATATACATGAGTAACGGCTTTTCACAATATCAACAATCACAACTAGGAGTTTCTGCTGCTAAAGCTAGAGCTACATCTGAACGTAGTTATGCACAGTTTCGTACTGGATTAACTGCTATTCAAGAGAAAGAAGCATTAGAAAGAGCAGCAGACCAACTAGAAAAAATAGCAAAAGAAGCTGAAGAAAATGCACGTAAACGTGGAAGAAGAGTTTCTTTTGGTAGATTATTAGGTAGTATCGCAGGATATGCGATTGGTGGACCAGCAGGAAAAGCAGCATTAGGTACAGCTTTAGGTTCTCTAGCAGGTCAAGCAGCTGCAGGTGGATTTAAAAGCTATGGTGTAGAAGTACCTGATAGTTTAGTTCCTGGTGGAGTATTTTATGGTAGAGAAAGAGAAGCATTTAGAGAACGTGCAGCAGACTTAGAAGAAGCATTCGAAGACCTTACAGAACAACAAAGACTAAATATTGGAAAGAATGTCCTTACTGATTATCTAACAGGTAGAGGTCTTGGTAAATTAGGAGAAGCTAAAATAGGAGATTTAGGTGTTTCTTTAGATGATTTATTAGAAACAGGACAAATATCTAAAAAAGATTATTTAGTAGATGTATTAAGAAGTGCAGCTGGTGGTATTGGAGAAAAAAGAATGGGTGAGTTGTCTGAATTATTAACAAATGTCACTCCTACTGGAAACTTTACAAGAGCTTTGGGAATGACTCAGATACCTAATACTCTTGGAGGTCAAGTTCCTAATGTATTAGACTTTTCAAATAATTTATTAAATAGTGCTACTAATATGGATGAATTAAATTATTTACAAAATCTATATCCTAATTATAAAAAAAGAAATAGTTTATTTAATTATAGTATTACACCAATGAGATATATAGGAGAGAATCTGTAATGCCTAATCAATTATTTACACCACAAACAACTCAAGAGTTTCTTGAATCTATGTATGGACCTTTAGGTGTTACACCTTCACAATATGGTCAATATGCTCAGTTTATACCAGAAATACCTCAAGAATTATATGCTTTAACTGACCCTAGTGCCGATATATATCAACAATTCAGAGGAGAGCAACAACAGAGATTATCACAACAACTTGGTGAAACTTATACTGGATTACAATCAAGCTTATTCCAAAGTCAAAGAGAAGCAAGAGGTATGATGGGTAGAGCTGGATTAGTAAGAGGTAGAAGTCTTATGGGAGAACTTAGTAGAGAAGCTTCTATGAGAGGAGAAAGAGCTGCTTCTGCTTTTGGAAGAGGACTATATGATATTGAATCAGATATTGTAGAAAGAGTTGGAGCTGAAAGAAGATATGTAGCAGAATTAGAAGCTCAAAGAAGGTCAGATGCTCTACGTGTTGCAGAATTAGCAGGATTATTTGATGAAAACAACAATAGAACTGTAACTACAAATCCAATGATGCAACAAGATTCTCAATTTCAATACAACTTACAATCACAATTAGATTATTTATATGGTGGTGGATTTCAATACAACCCAACTGGAGGAACAGTTTAATGGCTAGAAGCGATGTAGACGCTATTTTAGATGCAGCATCAATGGCAGCAAGACAAGATACTTTAGGTAATATGTTAAATCAGTTACCTGGATTATTGGTAGAACAACAAAGATACAGAGACGCTAAAGAAACAGAAGATAAACGTTACGCTGATTTACAAGCATTTCAATATAGACAATATAATGATTTAAAAGATGCTAGAGATTATTCATCTGATGTAGAATTGGTTAAAATAGGTTCTGAGTTAGAGGGAGATTCAGCAATAACATATTTCGACAATTTAAGCCTCAAAACAGATAATGGTAGAAGTCTAGCTAATTCTGTTAGTAAATCTAAAAAGGTTACTATTGAAAACAATAATAACTTAAACTCACAGATTAAAAATTTATATACCAATATAGATAATATGACTTATGATGAAGCTCTAAATGCAACTAATGCACTTAAATTAGATTTAGAAGCAAAAAACATTAAAAGAGATTTATCAACAATAGATAAAAAAGTAGCAGTAAAACAAGGTAGAGAATTTGCTAATGGAGTTCTTGATATAGTAGATTTTGGAGCTAATGAAGACGAAATAAGAAATGTTGTAAACAGTTCTCAAAATCCAACAGAAATATTCTCTTTTGTTATTGGAAGATTAGATAAACAAAAATTAGATTCTATTGAAAACGAAAAAGATAAAAATAAATTATTTACTGATTTATCAAATGCTTTACCAGGACTAATAAATGCAGGTGCACCACAATTCGTTATCAATAATGTTGAATCAAAACTAAATGAATTAAGTAGAGTAGAGGATGTAAAAGTTGGTGAACCAGGGTCTGTTACAGAAACTGGAGGTTTTTTAGAACGAGAAGAATTAGAAGCATTTAAGTCACAAGGACAATCTGGAATTATAGTTGTAGAAAATAACGATGAAAGTAGAACAGAAAAAAATATAGAAATTAATCTAGATACTGGAGAATATAGATATTTTGACGCAGTATTTGATAAAGAAACAAAAAATAGAAAAATAAAAGAACTTCGTGATAAACGCAAAGAAGCAAAAACTAGAGAGGAATATGACTCTCTAACTAGAGAACTTCAAAAAATAATAGACAGACCTATAGAGCAAACTGTAGCACAAAGAGCACAGAAAGAAGAAATGTTAAGTAGAATAGGAATGTCTGGTGCTTTCTAAATAAAATAAACTATGGCAAATGGAAACCAAACAAGACCTAATTTCTTTGAATTAGCAGGTGTAGATACATCTATAACTCAAACTCAAACTCAAAACAGACCAAACTTCTTGGCACTGGCTCAAACAGAAGCTCCTACACAAACGACATCAATGATTAGACCAGAAATGCCTACATTCACTGAAGCTTTTTTTAGCAGTCTTGGTGAAGAATTAACATTCGGTAAATTATATAATGACCCAAGATTAGATGCAGATGAATTATCTGGTGCAGCAAAAGCAGGTAAATTACTAGGTTCTGGAGCAGCATTTTTTGGTGTCACAGCTTTAGCTACTGTAGCCACTGGAGGTCTTGGTGGATTAGCAATGTTAGGTTCAAGTGCTGCTAGATTACAAAAAGGAGCTCAAATATATAATGCTGCTAAAAAAGCAGGTAAAGTCGATGATATGGCAGTAGGTATTGCTGAAGCTGGTATTGGTATAAAAAATTCTTTCTTGATGAGAGCTCTTGGTAAGAATGGAGTTCAAAAATCTTATATGGACAAATTTATGAAACTTGCAGAGACAGATGTTGCAGCTGCAAGAAGATTTGTTTTAGCACGTGAGATGGGTAAAGAAGCTTTAATCTTTGGTACAACTGGTCAAATGATGCAAGAAGATGACGCATCGTTTAAACAGCGTGCAGTAGCTTTCGGACAAGATGCAGTAGCAGGTGCTTTATTTGCAGTAGCACCAGCTTTTAAATTTACTAATAATCCATATATAAAAAGTTTAGGTCAAAGTAAATCAGCAGAATTAGGTTCTTATTTTATGTCTGGATTTGTTACAAGTTTACCTAATGAAGAAGGATTAGATTTAGGAAGTAGAGTATTAACAGGTGCATTATCTACTGGTTTAGGTGCTTTATTTGGTGGTGCAACAATGCAAGCTTCTAAACAAGATGTTAGAAGAGCATTAGAAAGAATTGGTTTAACAGATGAAAAGAAACTCAGTGAATATTCAGATATAGCTCTTGGTGTGATAAATAAACAAGCTATTACTGCTGTAGATGAACAATATAAAACTGTAGATTTTAGCAGTTTTGATAAAACAACAGGTGAAGTAAAAACTACTGCAAAAGTAAGAAAAGTATATGTAGACCCTCAAGATAAAAAATTAAAAGTAGAATATCAAACATATTATAAAAATGGAGAGCCAAAAGATTTAGTTACAAGAGACTTCAAAAATTTTAATGAAAACTATAAAAGGTCAGATAATAACCTTGTACAAGAAATAAAATATAATCTTGATGGTAAAGGAGGAAAGTTCTCTTTCTTTGAAGACCAAAAACAATTAGAATCATTTTTAAACACAGAAAAATTTGGAATTATAACAGCTAATAAGCCTGTTTTTTATGATAATAAGGCAATAGGTCTTTATGGAGAAACTCCTAATGAAGTATTAATTAGAGAGTTATTATCTAGAGGGTATAAAAGAAATCAGATAATGGCTGTTGAAGGTGTATATAATAATGTTTCTGATGGTAGAGGATTTATTGTAAAAGGTTTAAAAGAAAAAGATGCAGTAGAATTATCTAAAATATTTGGTCAAGAATCAGTAGCTACACAAAAAGGAATATTGAATATAAGAAGACCTAAAAGAAAAATTAAAAAATTAGAAAATGGTGAACCTGTATATGATAAAGATGGTAAATTAGTTTATGAAGAGGTTGGATATAAAGTAGGAGAAAAGAAAAACGAAATAACAGAAGTTGTGTACAATTTAAAAGCACAAAACATGACTGAGCCAGATGTTAAATATAGACGTGCACATCAAGCACAAGGTCCAGAAGATGAATTACCAGTTAGATTAGATAATCTTACAAGAAGCACTACAGGGGAAAGAGCTGGTTATCCAGATTATTTTTATTCTCCACAAGGTAAAAGAGTATTTGCACCAGGAGAAAGAAAACTTACATCAGGAGAAATAGATATGGCTGGTAGGTCTAATGATGAAAGTTATCGTCTTGCAAAAATATATAGAAATAATCCTAATGCAACAGTTACAATATATAGAGGAGTTCCTGAAAATGTAAATGAAATTAATAGGGGAGATTTTGTTACATTAAGTCCTACATACGCAAAGCTTCATGCAGAGAATAACTTAGGTCCTAATGTAGGAAAAGTTATATCTAAAAAAGTAAAAGTTAAAGATGTATATTGGGACCAAAATGATATAAATGAATTTGGATATTTTCCTGAGATAAAAAAGAATATTTTATATGGAACAGATGCTCAAAAAACTGAATATTATACAAAAATTACAAGCAAGAATAATGAAGAATTATCATTTAGTTATTTAATAGATTGGAAGAAAGATGTAACTCTTAGAAATCCAACTATGAATAAAACTCAACAATTAATAAGAGCTGATGAAATATTATTAGAATCATCAAAAAAGATTGCAGCTGCCCCAGAAAGAATTAATTTATATAAAGAAATTAAAATTCTTGAAGGAGAAGCTGGATTATTATCAAAGTCTCCATTAGACAATAGACACACTGCATTAAAGCTAAACGTATTTGGTAAAGACTCTATTACAAAAATGACAGATGATGAATTACTTCAATATAAAGCTTTAATAGACAATCAACCATCTTATACTACAAGATTAAATGATGAGAATGGTGGTATTCTTTTTGACAATAATCCTGCTATTAGTAACTTCAAAAAAACATTAAATAGATTCTTACCTGTTAGTACTAAATTTGGAAATCTTGGAAGAGACTTAGGAAGTAAAGAACTGATTAAGTTAGAAAAAGATATGACTCAAATGACAAGGATGAGAGAAGAAATAAAAGGTACTTATAGAGCTTCAAGAGATAAAATGAAAGATAGATATAATTTTTATGATTTATCAAAAGCAGAAGCAGAACAATTAGATAAAGAATTGATTTATCATATTGATGATAGATTTGAAAGTTTAAGAAGTCCTTTAAATAATAAACAAAAAGCAGCTTTAAATGATGTAATTAAAATACATGAAAAATTTGTAGATGATATATTTACAAGAATGAAAAAAGCAAATGTACCAGAAAAAGTTTTTAATGGTAAAAATTTTGAAAATCAAGATATACAAAAAGTTAAGAACTTTGTAAGTCTTACTGTTTCAGACGAAGCATCAGAATTATTATCTAGACAAGATGGACCATTAAGAGACTCTATGATTGACGCTATATTGAAGACAGATAAAAGGTTTAAACGTGGTGGTAATTTCTTTAATGCTAAAAATAAATATGAAATTGCTAGTGAAATATTAGATGATACTTTATCTCATAGTGCTAAACATGGTATTTATGGTGCTCAATATTCACGTACTGCTAAACTACCTCCTAAAATATTTTTAGATGAAAGTGGTGCAATTATCTCTGGAGTAGATAATATGAAATTAGGTGTAGGAGATACATTTAATGGAGTCAAAATTGGTAAAGTAGTTGATACTTACATATTAGATTATGGATTGACTATGGATAGATATGCAGGTAGAGCTGCTAGCATTACATCTACTTCAAAATTTTTTGGTCCTGAAGGTGTAATTAAAGATGGTAATTTTACAAAAAAATTTACAGAAAGAATTAGAAAGATGGAACAAGAGGTAGGTAATATTAAAGATATTAATTATATCAAAGGTGAATTAGAAAAAGATATGGATATTGTTTTAAGAGGTGACTCTTATGATGAAATTGTAAGTCCTGTTTTAAGAAAAGCTACAGCATGGACAGCTTCTGTTGGTTTAAGTAGCCCTAGGTCAGCTTTAAAGAATCTTGTATTAGGTCAAGTTCAAACAATCACTACCTTTGGTTCAAAAAAATATATGAGAGCTATGTTTAAAATGATGACTGATGAAAAGTTTCAACAATCAGTATATGAAAGAGCTGTTAAAGTTGGTGCTTTAGATGCTGGAGAACAAATTGTAGAAACTGTTGGTGTAGCAAGAAGAGGTGAAGGAAAAAGTGGAGCTATTCAACGTTTCTTAACAAAAGGAATGAAAGTTACAGAGCAGAAAAACAGATTAATATCAGTTGCAGTAGCAGAAGTTGCATCAGATGATGCATTAAAAGTATTAGCAGGAAAGACAGATGATGTATTTCTTAAAATGGATAAATCTCAAGCAAGAAGAATTTTAGAAGATGTATTTCAAGTAGAAGGATGGGAACAAGCAATTAAAAGAGGTTCATTTAATGAAGACCAATTAAGACAAATATACTTCAGAGGTCATACATTAACTCAAGGATTAGCTGACCCTACAGCTCTTCCAAGATTCATGAGTAATGCTTATGCTAAACCTTTTACTCTTTTCTATCGTATTGCTTTACGTGTAACAGAAAATGTATATCAAAATGCTTATAAACCTTTAGTACAAAATGGAGAAGTAGCACCTATGTTAAGATATTTAGCTGCTTCTACTATAGCTGGTGCTACATTACAAAACATGTATTATAAAATTCATAACACAGACCCAGATAAATTTATATCTGCTCCAGAAAGATTGTGGAATTATTTTGTTGAGGGAGAAGGTTTAGGTATATTTTCAGCTTTCGCAGAAACTAATAGACCTATAGCTCAATCATTAACACCTGCTATTGTTCAGAATGGTCAGAAACTATTAGGTGCAATGTCTTTAGCTTCACAAGGATTGTTTTTTTCTGAAACTAAAGGTCAACAAGAGATATTAATTAAAGAGGCTGCAAAGCAACTAGGTCAGTCAGTTCCTATCTACAATGATATTATTAATGGAATTAGAAAAAATACAGATAAAGCAACATTAACAAGATTCCAAACATTCAGACAAAAACAAGGAGCATTTAAAAGCGACATTTTAAATACTGAATTTAGTGGAAGATTTAATTATAGTGAAGCAACAACAAAAAGTTTAATGTATAAACAATTACAAGCTAATCTATATAGTGACAGAACTTTACAACAAAAAGATAGA
>Ga0208160_1000170_pt1 | contig 31863 bp, 44 predicted proteins | sample CB_VirMetaG_FD_184536 | JGI IMG/M metagenome (GOLD analysis project Ga0208160, IMG submission 184536) | Freshwater to marine saline gradient viral communities from Chesapeake Bay - CB_1504_1 Viral MetaG (SPAdes) (version 4) | ecosystem: Environmental > Aquatic > Marine > Coastal | place: USA... | reverse complement strand
CACAAACAGTTGTCAGTACATGTGTGGACTCACCGAGTACTGCCAATTCTCTATCAAGAAGGATAAATAAATGGCCGAAGACTGGAAGTTACAAGTATCGTACAAGACACCATCGGGTGACATGATTAACGTGCGTGCTCAGACAGCAGACGAACTCAGCGTATTACTAGAGGGAATTGGTGACTACTCTCATCAAGTCGCTTCTGTACAGCGTTTGATTGTAGGTGCTTACGGAGCACTCCCTTTAGCGACATCGCCTTCAACTCAAGGCACTCCGCCACCAGTATCATCCGTACCACCCCAGGCGCAGGCTCCGTCCGCTACGGCTCCAGCAACCCCCGTACAGGGTGGACCGACGTGCCAGCACGGACCTCGCAAGTACAAGTCGGGAATCTCCAGCAAGACGGGAAACCCATACGCGATGTGGGTCTGTCCGATGCCTCAGGGCGCGGACCAGTGCAAGCCAGTAAACTAATACCAGAAGAATTTCCATTTTGAATTAACTAGGAAGAGAGCCAAATGAGAACACTAGTACGCTCAGTAGGACGTGCCTCTATTGGAGGGGAACCTCTTCCTAGTTCGTTCAGAGCATTTGAACAGAACAAGATTATCATACGTCGTTCAGAAGTTTCTATGTTTGCAGGTGCTCCAGGAGCGGGTAAATCAACCCTAGCCTTGGCACTTGCACTCAAAACGAATGTGCCTACTTTGTACATATCTGCGGATACTAATGCACACACTATGGCAATGCGTTTGGCATCTATGATTTCGGGGAAGAGTCAGTCAGACGTAGAGCAGAAACTTAATACTGATGTTGGTTGGACTAAAGCAGTCCTCCAAAAAGGAAGTCATATAATCTGGTCGTTTGAATCCTCACCAACCTTAGAAGATATCGATGAGGAAGTCCAAGCATTCGAAGAGTTGTGGGGATGCAGCCCATCTCTCATTGTCTTGGACAACCTCATGGATGTTGCCACCGATGGTGGCGAAGAGTTCGCTTCCATGCGAGCCATTATGAAGGAGTTGAAGTATCTTGCGAGAGCAACTAATGCAGCGATTGTTGTACTACACCACACTTCGGAAGCAGTTCCAGGAAATCCTTGTCAACCGCGAAGTGCTATTCAAGGAAAAGTCTCTCAACTCCCTGCGCTTATATGTACACTTGGAACTGTTGGCACATCAATGGGCGTTGCATCAGTCAAGAATCGCTATGGACGAGCAGACGCGAATGGAACGCTCATGACATGGCTTGCGTTTAATCCAGAATATATGTACATCGACGATATACCAGAGAATGTTTAGGAGAGGTTATGCTAATGGAAAAGACACTAAAGATTATGAAGCAGGAAGCGTACGTTCAGGGGTGGCAGGATGCAGCGGATGCAATCACATCTAAGTTTGAGGAATCGCTCCGCAATTCAATCGAGAATCTAGAACTACCTAACTTTGAGGATGAAGATGACAACAAGGAAGAGTCACAAGGCTAGAGGTGCGACGTATGAAACCGACATCCGAGACTGGTTTAGAGCAAATGGATACGATAGTGAACGACTTGCTCGAACAGGTGCGAAAGACCAGGGTGACGTTGTTGTCCGCAAAGACTTCCTTGGAAGCATTGGCGTTATCGAATGTAAAGCGCCAGGTGCAGGCAACGCCATTGACCTTAGTGGCTGGACCAAGGAAGCCCAACTCGAGGCAGTTCACTACGCGGAAGCAAGAGGACTTGATAAAAGCCAAGTCTTACCCGCGGTATTAATCAAAGCAAGAGGCAAGTCAATAGCAGATTCATATCTAGTATTAAGGTTGGGCGATGTATTTGGTGGATGACTTACCAGACATAGTATCAGTGTTGAAGCACTACGGTGCCAACATTACACGTGCCTTTGGTCAAGTCAACATCAAGTGTCCGTTCCATAATGATAGTCATGCAAGTGCAAGTTTCAATACAAGACAGAATATATTTAATTGCTTCGCGTGTGGTATGCAAGGCAATAGCATTCAAATAATTGCTAAGAAAGAAGGGTGTGATATACGTGAAGCAAAGTCTATCGCAGAAGGAATTACTGGGGAGAGCCACCAGCAAGTACGCGGGAAGTATTCATCTGGCGGAAGATTACCTGGAAAGTCGGGGAATCACAAAGGAAGTAGCGCGTCTGGCGCGATTAGGCGTAGTAGAGGAGCCTGAACCTGGACATGAACAGTATACAGGAAGGCTCAGTATTCCGTACATTACGAAGACTGGCGTGGTTGATTTGCGTTTCCGCTCTCTTAATCCTGCCGTTGAACCGAAGTATATGGGTATGGTCGGTGTTGATACTCGCATGTATAACGTACTCGACATTGAGCATGCTGGCGATTGGATTGGAGTCTGTGAAGGCGAGTTGGACACGCTTACTATGTCTAAGTTGGTTGGAATTCCCTGCGTTGGCGTTCCTGGAGCAAACTCTTGGAAGAAACACTATACAAGACTCCTTGCAGATTTCGAACGTATCTTTGTTTTCGCCGACGGAGATGCCCCAGGTCGTGAATTCGCAGCAAGCCTTTCTAGAGAGTTACCAGTTACTACTGTTACTTTCGGCGATGGGGAAGATGTCAACTCGGCGTACATCAGACACGGTGCTGACTTCATTAGAGAAAAGATGGGACTAAACATTGATTGAGATTCCACCATGCGCAGTGTGCGGACAGCAGTTCGATAACATCTTCGAAGCAACTGACCACATGATTGACGACAATGAAGAAGAGGAATTCAACCCTGAGATAATCTTGCCTAATGGGTATAGGTTATTGATTGGCAGCCTACTACGTCAACTTTTTGACAAGGCTGATGACCCAGAGGAAGTACGCTCCATTGTACAACTAACCTACGGAACATTGTACGCAGCAGAGTCAGACATAGGTCTGATGAAGAAGTTGGTCGAGGATGCAATCATTCACGAACACATGTCCGAGATAGATTATGAATTAAAAGAACTACTAGACGAAGGAGAAGAAGATGGCAAACACTAAGTTCGTTAATGACTTGGGAGATACTACATCTGAACTGTTCGACTTGCTTCTATCGAAGCATGCAGACTACGGTCCGAAGAACATCAGTGATAGTCCTGGCGGTCCATTAAATGGGCTACGCGTACGAATGCACGACAAACTAGCGCGAATCAATAACTTGGTCGACACAAACAAAAATCCAGAACACGAATCACTTGAGGATTCTTTCAAGGATATGGCAAACTATGCAATCATTGGATTGCTAGTACTGAGAGGACAATGGGATAGCGAATGAAAATCTTCGGACCATATAAAGGCAGTAAGCAAAACGGCGGGAGACCAATCTATGTCTTTAAGCGCAAGAAAAAGGACGGCAGTACTACCACTACGTCTTCGAATAAGGCTCGCGTGGATTATGAGAAAGCAACGGGTAAAACCCTCCCGAAAGATTCGGAAGTAGACCACAAGAATAACAAAGGTAGAGCAGGCGATGACAGGCTCTCAAACCTCCGAGTCATTTCCAAAAGTAAGAATGTGGGACTAGAGAACAAGCGTCGCGCTAAGCCGACTGCTAAGCCTACGGCTAAAAAAACTACTAAGAAAGCGGTTAAAAAGAAGCCATGAAAACTATAGTCTGTGTGTCCGATTTGCAAATACCTTATCACGATAAGCGTGCCGTTGCCAACCTTGCTGCTTTTATCAAGGCTTACAAGCCAACCGAAGTAGTATCCGTTGGTGATGAAATGGATATGCAGACTATTTCTAAATGGTCAAAGGGAACTCCACTAGAGTATGAACGCTCTATTGGTAGGGATAGGGACGAGACAACTCGGGTACTCGAGTCACTCAAGGTCAAGCATATCATTCGGTCAAACCACACGGACCGATTGTATAACACAGTTATGATGCGTGCTCCTGGGTTACTTGGGCTACCCGAGTTGGACTTACCACAGTTCTTGCGCCTACCAGATATCGGTGCTACATACCATGAGAAGCCTTATGAGTTAGCACCTAACTGGTTGCTTATGCATGGTGATGAAGGCTCTATGAAGTCCATTGGAGGGCTTACAGCCCTTGGTTTAGCGATGCGTACGGGCAAGTCCGTAGTGTGTGGACACACGCACCGCATGGGTCTATCACATCACACGCAATCCTATGGTAACTCTACACCTCAGACTGTATGGGGTATGGAAGTGGGCAACCTTATGAAGTATAAGGAAGCCAAATACATCAAGGGCGGACTGTTCACATGGCAACAAGGCTTCGGTATGTTGTATGTAGATGGCAAGACAGTAGTACCAGTAACAATTCCAATCGCTAAAGATGGTTCATTCATTGTGGAAGGTAAGGTGTGGGGCAGATGATGTTACCTTGGGACAGAATTGAACCTTGGGATTATGTCATCGCTCATGTCTCTGATGAATACCATAAGAAGTATGACATGGTTGAGCGAGAAGATATCCAACAGTCATTGTATGAGTGGTTCCTTAAGCATCCTAATAAGTTAGATGAGTGGGAAGCAATCGGTCATAAGGATGCCAAGAACTTAATCTATCGTTCGCTTCGCAATCAAGCATTAGATTATTGTCAGGCTTGGAAAGCCAAATCAGTTGGCTATGAAACATCAGACTTGTTCTACTATGAACCAGATATGGTTGAGGCATTACTGCCTGCAATATTGCGTGATGACTTTACTGTAATGCCTATCCTTAACCTTGGTAAAACAGGGCGACCACCAGCACCATCAGAGGGCGGTAACATGATGGCGATGATGGTCGAAATTAAAGCAGCATACCTTAAACTAAATGAAGACGATAAGACTGTCCTGTTCTACAAGTATGCTGAGTCCCTGGATTACGCTGCTATCGCCAAAGAAATGGAGATAGGTAGTGAAGATGCTGCTCGTATGAGGCACAATCGTGCCATCAAGAAGTTAATCAATCGTATCGGTGGTTACAAGCCATTCCTAGACAAGGATATCGCTGACCCAGTAACTGAGATAGACGACGAACAACCAGAGCAGATAGACGAAGCCGATGATGAGTAGTGGTACAAGTACAGGCGAGATGACCTTAATAAATAGTCTCAGTTATCTTGTCCTGTTCTGAGTTGTAGGTTTCATAAGCATCGTGTGCAGCAATCTCCTTAGCACGTGCCGTTCTCATGTGCTCTAGGATTGCTCCAGGAGTTACGAGATAGCCACGTGAAGGGTTAGGCTGGATGTCGCAAGTGATTGGTCTACCAACCTCCCAGATAACTTCCTTGAGTCTGAATAGTGGAACTATAAGTACCGAATCTTCAAGCACGAATCCCCAATGCGTAGCCTGACTAACCCGAATACCAGATGGTTCCCATGATTGTGAGTTCTGATAGTAACACTCAGTCTCGATGTATAGATTGCCTGTCTTGACCCACTTCTTGTCGGTCTTAACTTCTACTGTATCAAGGTGAAGCAAGTCTGCGACCTTACTCTCACCCTCTAGTCCTGCCCTGTAATCTAAGTCCCAATTGCTATCTTTCATAGACTCCTCCTCTGGATAGTGTGGATAGTGTGCTTTAGTTATGTATTCTCTTGTCATTGTGTATCCAAGTATTTTTGGAACGCTTTGTCCCAGTCGTAAGTATCAAAGTATTCTTCGATACCTTGGATAATTTGCTCTTGTAGTTTCTGCATCTCTTCATCGGTCATTTACCCTCCTGTAGAATAGAAGCCAGTACCATTGAACTTAATTGCTGGTGCTGAGAACACGCGCTCCATAGGTTTGTAATCTACTTCGCACCTTACAACATACTTCTCATACTCTTTATGATGGATGAATACCTCTCGCATCGCACCACAAGTACCACACTTGAAATCATACGTCGGCATTAGTACCAACCTTTCTTTTGATGAAACTTCCATGCCATACAAGGCGTGCCGTATCTATGCATGATGTAGGCGAAGCCTCTGTCAATCTGTACTGGTGCAGGTGTCTTGGGGTCTAACCCAAGTATCTGCGGTATGCCTCCAGCATTCTTACCCATTACCTTTACTTTGTTGTATGCCTCTGCTCGCCAGTTGGATTCCTGCGTCCAGAGTTTGTCCAAACATTCGTACTGATTAGCAGCCCACGCTAGGACAACATCATGAGCATACGCCTTGCTGTCTTCGACTACCCATTCTCTATCTACTGGTAACTTATCCTCTGTCGGGCTAACCCGACTGTTATTGAATATGTATACCGATGCAACAATAACAATAAATATAAGCATCTTTCTTGTCATACTATGCCTCCAAGTAGGGTCTAATCCTTGTCGCAAACATTGTCGCTGCTTCTTCTTCGTCGGCAGTAACCTTACGACTTGGACCTACTTCATCACTGTACCTAGAGCGAACCTTTCGCCCTGTATTGTAAGGGTCAACCCGATAGTCAAGCCCTCGTTCCTTAGCCATTGCTATTCTTTGACCAGCAAGTATACCACCCCAAATACCATACGCTAGGTTTTCAGGCTTCATGCCTTCCTCTAGGCACTTCTCCTGAATAGGACACCTACCGCACATGTTCATAGCATACTTAATCTCTGGCACCATACGCCTTAGAATAGTGTCAGGTCTGCCACCATTCGGCACAGTTGGAAACCATGCATCAGGGTTCTCGTCTCCACTACAAAGCCCTTGCAATTGACTAATCATCGCCCCACATCCTGTCTGGTTCTCCGTCGTAGTCTACTAGGTCGTCAAGTGTATCCTCGTCAAGTTCCTCGTATTCATCATCCAACTCGAATACATCATCGTTCAATGGTGGCTCATAACTCATGCGCCTACCTCACTTTCCAAATCAAATACAGCATAGTCAGCAAACTCCTGACCATACTCATCTACTGTGATGTTGTACGCAATCTTGAGTGCTTGGTCTTCCGACTCTACATCTTCGATAGTAAGCCACTCTTCATACTTTACTCGTACTCGTATACTGTTTACCATTATGCCACCTCTCGTAGTAGTAATCGGACTTGTGCTATGCGTGCGTCGTGCCTACCTTCGTATTCATATTTATATAGTCCTGTGGTACTTGTAAGCACTTGCAGGTAGTCTATCAGGACTTCCCGTAACTGCTCTCTCTGTTCTGTCGTCATGATGCTCCTATCCTGCGTTGTGTGAGGGTACAAATATACGATACACCTCTACATTTGTCAATTCCTTGCCCCACTCTAGGGCAAGTTCCTTGGTGTCGAACGGACCATAATGTACGAGTCCGTCAATAGTTTGTGTCGAAGTTATCCAGCCAGCCACCCACATGCCTGCAAATGGGTCTGACTGTCGGGCTAACCCGACACTAGAATCCGAAGTAGTTGTCATACTGCCATACCTTACCCTTCTTGTTGGATGCGTAGCGGTCTGACTCGGGTGTCCAGCATAGGCAGGTATCTTGGTACATACCATCGCAGTCATAGCAAGTAAAGCACATCTCGCAATAGTACGGGTTGGAGTCTAACTCACCAACACTTAGGCAGTGAGCACATGCAGCAACTTCTTCATAACCACTATCATTGAGCGCATTGGCTGATGTAGCACTAGGCGTACCTAGATAGGTAGACCATGATGATTGCTTGTAGGTAGAGTTAGACCACCACATGCCCTCGTCGTCCCAGAAGCCTGATGATTCGTTGATGATGTAGCAAGTCTCCTTAGCCTTAGGGTCTAGGGTAAAGATAACAATCTTGCTACCTAGTGACCACTTGCTAACCATAGCCCACACATGGTCGTCATCTAATGCAGACACACCACCCATAGCAGGCAAGGTATCCTCTGCAAAGATACGCGTATCACTTCTGCGGTCGCCAGCGCTGATGTTGATGTCAAGGATACCATTGTGTGCAAGGTATGTATCTGGTGCAAAGGTAGCATCATACGGAACCTTGAACGGATGACAGTTCTCCTCATTCTTGACACCATGCGTTGCATAGCGAGCATGGAACATGGCGTAACTATCTGGATACTGCTTGCGTACTTCTAGGAATTGCTTGATTACTTTCTTGCTGGACATACCACGACCAGTGACAATGCCATCTGGCGTGACTACCGCAAAGCCGAAGCCATGCGGATTATTACATGATGCACATTCCAAGTCCTTCTTACGAGGCGTGGAATTAGGCGAGGCTACAACTAATAAACACATCTTACACACTCTCATTCTGTCGGGCTAACCCGACAACTAATTTATCTATACGGGCGGTTAGTTCTGGGTACAACGCTTCATGCTGGAATACATACCACATGAAGTTATCGGCAGACAATGCACCTTCGCGCACATCTTGGACAGTAAGGGTTCGGGTGTACTCAACGCTGGCATGCGCTAAGTCTATCTGGGCTTTAATCGTGTCACCATTAACGCTACCTCTAAAGATACGCATCTCTAGTGTCTCACGATTGTTGGTATTGACCGCTGAGTATCGGTCTGAGTTGCGGTCGGGTTGCAACTTATGCATGAAGGTGCGCTTGTCAGTAATTTCGTACCCTGTATCCTCACTCCATACACGCTCACCATTAGCATCACGCTTGTATTCGCGTTGCCAGATGTCTGTGAACTTAGCCCATTGGTCAGATGTCCGACCTGCTAGGGTTGAGTAGAAGTCAGGATTGGAATACACAAGGTTGAGGAATCGGTGCATGTGCGAACCACCATTGAACCCTGTGCGTGAGATGTGAATGTGCAAACCACATGTTCTTGTATCCCAAGACTTGACTCGTATGCCACTTTGTGAACGCAGACCTTCCATTACTGCAAAGAAGTCACCAGCCTCATTCTTAAAGAAGTCATGAGACATAGGGTGTGTGACTATCTCGAACCCGTTATTAAGCGAGCCGTCATGCTTAAGATAGGCTAAGTCCATAGACTCTAGTTGATGTGCATACTCAGCAGATTCACGAAGGTCATCCTTAGCCTCTACTTCTATCTCGATACCAAAGAACAATCGCTCATCCTTGTTGGTCGAGTGGAAGATAGCATCAGGGCGGTAACTGTAATCATGAATAAGGCGTGAGCCGTCACTACTCATGTCATCAGAACACCTATCGCATCCGTCTGCATTGTACTCATCACATTCGTCACACCAGTAAGCAGAAGCATCAGCGCAACCCTCACACCAAGACTCTTGCACATCTGAGATGTAGAACGAAGTGCCTGAGTCATACTCCTCACAACGCTCACACCAATGCGCTCTGCGCTCGGTACATGACTCACACCAGATGTCGTTACCATCTACTGTGTGGAAAGCGTCATTGATTGAGCCAACGCTGTCACAACGCTCGCAAGTGGTAACGCAATCACCGCATACAAGACTATCGTATTCAGTTGTAATTAAGTCGTCCACACTATACTCGGTGGTACATACCGAGCAAATGTCTTTGACTTCGTTATCTGTCATTGTCGTTCCAATCTGTCGGGCTGACCCGACAACCTAATCCGTTACGCTTTGCAACGAATACCCTAATCATACTACGCTGGCAACTTACTGTCAATCATGGCATCATTCATGCGAGAGCGAATTTCTTGCATTTCCAATACCAATGCCTTAAAATCATTACGCTTGTGACCTTCTTCCTGCATACGCAAAGCACCCATGACGGCATGCCACTCACGCTCGGAGAACTCAATCTTAATCATCTCTGAAAACTCATAACAGTCTCAAAGACTACATCATCAAGAGCCTCAATCATCTCTGCCCATTCTCCTTCTGTCAGGCTATGCCCGAGGATTTCTTGGACAAGTTGGTAATCCATACGCGACTCCCACGAATTTGTGTCGGAAATTCCGCTGGCTACTAATTCATCTGCGCTTGGGTACATTTACTTAGCCTCTCTGATTTGGCGACGAAGTTTAACAATCTGCTTTTCTAATACATAGACTCTGCGAAAGGCTAGGACTAGAACAACATTTACTGCGAATAGTGCGAGTGTTATTGCGAACACATCACCAGTTTGTAGGTACATCATAACTCCTTTATACTGTCGGGCTAACCCGACATGATAACGATTTGTTATCACGCGCTCACCGCAGGAATCGAACCTGCACTCCACATGTCTCCAGAGTGAGCCACCAGCCTAGCGTATGCCCAAATTCATAGACTAGGCTATCCGCTTAATACCTTAATTCTATCATGCGGGAAACATTTGGGCAAGTTCACCGCTTTCAGCGTAATGGACATAACACTCATGGCACAGGGGAATGTCATCATCTATGCGACCTTCTAACCACATAGGCTTCTTACACCCTTCGCAATTCATACCATGTTCACATTCAGGATAGTAAAACAATCTGTGCATAGTTGTATGTCTGTGCCGTAGTCATCATTTATCTCCGCGCACAATGCCATCTCTCGATAGCGCAATTCGATACTACACTTAGTGCATCTAATCTTCATTGTGACTCCCTATTAGAAGCCTCACGCATGGCGCGTACGCCACGCTCGTATCGTTCCTGCTCTGCTCGCTTCTCGTTCAGTACATTCGTACGAACTTCAAGGTGAGCGACTAACTCATCTAGGTTCATTTCATACTCACTCTCTGTCGGGCTAACCCGACACTTGGGTTTTATCAGCAAGCCCTATTGCCTGCCAATAACTTAAGTATAGACTACGGAAAACAACTGGTCAAGCACCCTTAATCCTTCGAGCCGTAATCACACTCCTGTCGGGCTAACCCGACAAAGCACCGCGAATAAACAGCCGTCACCCCGCAAATCAAACGCCGTCCGACCGCGAATAAAAGTTTGTGTTGGTTTGTGTCGGGAAATTTTCTCAGGATTTTCTCAGGAAACTCTCAGGTAATTTTGGGCAGAAAAAAAGACCCGACCCTTTCGGGTCGAGCCTTTTCTCTTGTCGGGTTACGCCATGACCTCGACCTTGTTTTCGATAGTCGCGTGGATTTCCGCGATTAGGTCTAAGTCATCATCCGTCATTTTCGCAAGGTCTAGCGCGGTGAAATACGCGAGGATAGATTTCAAGGTGTCCGCGTTGGTCTTTGCTGGCTTTGCTGGCTTGTCCTCTTTTGGCTCGCTTTGCTTGTTGTTCTTTTCCTTGCGCTCGCGAGCGATTTCAGACTCCAACGCATCTAGGCTCGGCATCTGCTCGCCGATACCTGCGCCGAGCAATTTATAGGAAGCGGTAGCGGTTGAGAGTTGCTTTGCGAGAGGTAGGGCAGAAAAACCCGCGACCTTTTGGAGCGCGAGCATGGATGGCAGACCCTCGACATGGGAAACCTTTACAAAGGGAGACTCCAGACCTGTTGCCTTGATGACTTTCTGAATGTCGCGGATTGAGAGTTGAGATTTCTTCATCTGCTTGGCGAGTTCGAGACAGGCGCGGATCGCGCCTTGCTCGCTGGTAGTTGTTTGGACTACTAGGTCAGACCATGCGGTTTCGATAGCTGGTGCAGAAATTACGACAGGTGAATTGTTAGTGCTAGACGCTGCTTTTTTGCTTGTTGTTGCTGACATGATTTTTCTCCTTGATTTGGGTTCATGGCGTTGTTGCCATAGGAAAATTGTAGCATGGGAAAAGGAAATCTCGTACATGTCGGGCTAACCCGACAGGGGTCGAGCCTTATCGATTTATCGACATTTCTAGGGATGCGAGGACTCTCAGGTTTCTCTCAGGAATCTCTCAGATTTTGTGTTGGAAAATTCTCAGCCAATTCTCAGGATACCCCCAGATAACTCTCAGGCTTGGGAGATAGTTCCATGCTCAGGAAATCCTCATTTAATTCTCAGGTATCTCTCAGATACCCTCATCTCGTATCGTGAGACTAGTGTCTCACTATGTGGACAGATAGAACCTTAAAGGTTCCTGTGAGTTTGCTGAGAATTGTTTGAGGGTGGGTTGTTAAAAATCGTTGGACTGTACTCCTATAGTATCCAACCATAATTTTCTGTTATATTTGGGGGCTATATACGCTCAAAAGTACTACTGCGAAAAATATATTCCCGAACTTTGTTCGGATTTACCTGTTTGAACAGGTTATCTATTATGTATATAAATACATATTACGGAGTCGCTCCGTTTAAGACTCCGCTCCTCCTATATATAATATATATGAAATTATAATTATAATGGGACAATTATGCCCGTTTAGCCCTACCGTTAAATAGGCGTTTTTAGGAGATTAAATTGGGACGTAAACCAGGGGTACAATCGGTACCTAAAGAGGAAGCCCAGGCTAAAGTACTAGCCCTACTAGAACAGGGTGCTACCATAACAGCGGCTATGGCGGCAGTGGGTAGACAAGATACTGCCTTCCGTCAATGGGTCATGGTGGACGAATCCTTCAAGGAAAAGTCTGAGAAAGCCCGCCTTGCGGGTAAGGGCATCAAAGCAGACCTGGCAGAACTCAAGGATATATCCTATCCCGATTTCTCAGAGCAGTTCCTAGACACTACCCTCTTTGACCATCAACTTAACTGGCTAGACCTGATTGAAGGTCGTGACCCACGATGGCAACCTGCAGGTATGACTTACGAGCCAGGAGACCCAAAGCGTGTCCTGATTAACGTGCCACCTGAGCACGCCAAGTCAACCACCATTACAACCAACTATACGTTGTATACAATTGTGACCAACCCTAATGCGCGAGTAATCATCGTGTCCAAGACCCAGGGTATGGCACGTAAATTCTTAGGTGCGATTAAGACACGTCTTAGCCACCCAGCATATATGAAACTCCAGACAGCCTTTGGGCCAAATGGAGGCTACAAGGCAGATGCTACTCAATGGTCTGCTGATATGATATATTTAGGAACGGGACGAGATTCTGGCGAGAAAGACCCCACAGTGCAAGCACTTGGATTTGGTTCCCAGATTTACGGCGCACGCGCCGACCTGATTATCCTAGACGACGTTGTGATGAACTCAAATGCCCATGAATGGGAGAAGCAAATTGAATGGCTTCAAAAGGAAGTTATCACACGTCTGGGACGGCACGGAAAATTACTTATAGTAGGAACCCGTGTCGCTCCCGTAGATTTGTACAAAATGATACGCGATGGCGCACAATGGACTGGTGGTAAGACCCCGTTCACATATTGTGCCATGCCTGCCGTTCTACAGTTTGACGAGAACCCGCAGAACTGGAAAACGTTGTGGCCTAAGACCAACATCCAGGAGAACGATTTAGATGAGCAATTTGAAGATGGACTATACCCCAAGTGGGATGGACCCTCGCTCTTTAAGCGTCGCTCTGAGGTCGCTCCGTCTGTATGGGCTATGGTCTACCAGCAAGAAGATGTCCAGCAAGATTCCATCTTCCCGCCAACAGCAGTTGCAGGATGTGTTAACGGTATGCGAAAGCGTGGACCGCTTAAACCTGGAGTCCCAGGACACCCAGCAAGAGCAGGCTCAACCTACACAGTAATTGGTTTTGACCCTGCAGTATCTGGTCGCTCTGCTTTCGTAGCAGTAACTTACAACCGCGACGATGGTCAGATATATGTACTGGACTGCGTAAACATGGCAGACCCAACACCTCAGAAAGAGAACGCTCTTATTCGTGAGTGGGTTGAGAAGTACCATCCTCAAGAGTTCCGTGTGGAAATTAACGCACACCAGAAGTACTACGCTATGGATACGGACTTACGTAACTACCTAGCAACATATGGTTGCCAGTTGAACTCACACTTCACAGGCAAGAACAAGTGGGACACATCTTTCGGTGTAGCATCTATGGCTAGCCTTTTTGGTAGCATTAGTAATGAACGTTACCAGAACAACGGTATCATTGAACTACCAAGTAACGAAGGCTCAGAAGGACTTAAGTCTTTGGTGCAGCAGTTGATTACTTGGAAGCCAGATACTAAGAACCCCACTGACTGCGTGATGGCTCTATGGTTTGCTATCATTCGTGTACGTGAATTAATGCAACAGTCTTCTGCGGTGGGTCAGTACCAAACCAATCGCTGGGCTACCAGAAGTCAGAAGCAACAACGCATGTCATTGAACTTAGACGAAGCATTCGCTGAGCAATGGCAAGAAACTTATAGTTAGGACAACAATGGCATTATCAATGGAACAAGTTGCAGCGAGAGTTGAGAACCTTCGCTACCGCAACGCTGAACGTGACGGTCGTAACCTTGACGTTCTTGCAGTTCGCAAGGGTAACATTGCATCCGTCTATCCTGACTTCTTTCCAGACGGAGTAGATGCTAACGTAGTTGCCAACTTTATCGACATTGTCGCACGCGACTTGTCAGAAGTTATGGCTCCGCTTCCTGCGGTTAACTGCTCAGCGGCTAACTCTGTTTCAGATAGAGCACGTGGATTTGCTGATAAGCGTACACGTATTGCATCAAATTACTTTTCTCATTCAGACCTTTCGGTACAGATGTACCAAGGTGCTGACTGGTATCTAACCTACGGTTTCCTCCCATTCTTTATTGAATTGGATGAGGAAGCAAAGTTGCCGCGCATCCGCCTAGAAAACCCACTGGGTGCTTACCCAGAATTCGACCGCTACGGACGCTGCATTGCCTTTGCAAAACGCTACATGACTTCTTTGGCAGAGTTAGTTTCATTATTCCCAGAGTACGAATACTCCTTGTTAGGTGGCCATGGCTACAAGCAGGATTTGAATACTCAAGTTGAAATGATTCGTTACTTCGACAAAGACCAATCAATCATCTACATCCCTACAAAGGATAATCTGGTTCTTTCACACGCCAAGAATCCATTGGGAAAGATGATGGTTGTCGTAGCCCGTAAGCCATCTATTGATGATGAACTTCGTGGACAGTTTGACGACATCCTTGGAATTCAATTGCTGCGTAACCGCTTCGCGTTACTTGCGATGGAAGCAGCAGAGAAGTCAGTACAGGCACCTATCGTACTTCCACAGGATGTACAGGAGTTGCAACTCGGTGGAGATGCGGTTATCCGTACTTCTAACCCAGCAGGTGTACGTCGTGTAGAACTTAATATTCCAGCAGGTGCATTCACAGAGCAAGGTTTGCTTAACCAAGAACTTCGCGTGGGTGCTCGCTATCCTGAATCACGTACTGGTAACATCAGTGCATCAGTTGTTACAGGACAAGGCGTACAGGCTCTTATGGGAGCCTTTGATACACAGGTTAAATCTGCTCAAGCAATCTTTGCATCTGCACTACGCGATGTTATCCAGGTATGCTTTGAAGTTGATGAGCGAATCTTCCCACAGGAGAAGACAATTCGTGGTGTTGATTCAGGTTCACCTTATGAAATTACATACTCACCTAAGAAGGACATCAAGGGTGATTACTCAGCAGATGTTCGTTATGGTATGTTGGCTGGTCTTAACCCAGCACAGGGACTTATCTTCATGCTACAGGCACTTGGTGGTGGATTAATCTCCAAGGATATGGCTATGCGTGAACTTCCATTTACAGTTAACGTATCTCAGGAACTAGAAAAGATTGAAATTGAAAAGATGCGCGATGCGCTTCTTGGTTCATTGACTGCATATACACAAGCAATTCCACAGATGGCTACAAGTGGTGGAGACCCAAGCGTAGTTGTTAGAAAGATTGCTGATGTTATCAAGGCACGCCAAAAGGGACAGGCACTTGAAGATGCAATTGAAGCAACCTTTGCTCCAGAGCAACAAGTTCCTCCTGCTGGGGTTCCATCGGTTGAGCAACCGTCCCCTGTTCCCCCTGGTTCTCCAGTAGGAGGCTCTCCAGAAGGCGCACCAATGCCAGAAGGAATGCCAGAAGGAGCACCACAAGCACCACCAAGTATTCAAAGTTTACTCTCTGGTCTATCTGGAGGAGGAACTCCAACAGCATCAGTACGCACAGTAACGCGTAGATAACTTAAGTAGGGGACAATGACAACGATTATCGGATTGCAGCACGACGACAAGTGCTTAATTGTATCTGATAGTCGTGTTAGTGCGGGTGGTAAAGTTTATACCCACCCTAGCATGGTCAAAGTAGTTGAACGTGGAAGTTACATTATCGGCGGCGCTGGTGATTACCGCGCTTTACAGGTAGTGCTTCATGGATGGACACCTCCGTTAGTTACGGTAAAGGCTAAGGCAAACTTATATGAGTTTGCAATCAACAAAGTAATACCATCACTTAAAGTAGCACTCACCGAATCAGGTGTGGAGTTCAATAAAACATCAAATGATGATGATAAATTTGAACTTAACTTGTTACTAGCAATTAATGGAACTATTTTTGAAGTAGATTCCGACTTTGCAGTTGGTATGAATAACACAGGATTTTATGGCATCGGTTCTGGTGGAGATTTTGCAGTAGGTGCTCTACACGCAGGAACTACAATGCTAGATGCAATGCGAATTGCAGCACTTAATAACAACGAGACGGCTCCGCCGTTTCATATATTTGAACAATTTACTAAGTAGGAGGAATAATGGTCAGTGGAGGAATGCGCCCAAATGCGCCACAGAACAATCCTGCTAACGTTAACGCACTAGGTGGTAATGGTCAGAGCGGAAATGGAACACAGGCTCCCAAGTACATTCCTGGTATGGGTTATGGGCAGGGACAGGCTACAATGCGCCAGCAAGAAGGCGCTCCAATGGCAGGACCAACACCTACACCAAAGGCTGCTACACCAAAAGTAGAACGTACTATGCCTATGGTAGAAGCACGTCCATTGACTGCACCATCTGATTTCCCAGAAGAGAACATCACAACAGGTGCTCCAATTGGCAGCACACCAGGACCAGAAACACTAGCACTTCCAAAAGAAGAAGTAGTTGTTAACGACCCTGATTTAGATTTAGTACGCGAGTATTTTCCAATCATCGAACTATGGGCAGAGCAGGTAGATACTTCACAGGGTACTAAGGATTATGTAAATTACCTTAGGACCATTCTATGAATTTATGGGAATACATTGGCAATCTTCAAAAGGACATGGGCAACAATGTCAATACTGATGCTGTCCCAGCAAAGAATGGCCGCATTCCTTTTGGTGTAAGCCTAGATACTGCTAAGTCAATTCCAGCAAAGACTGGTAACACTGTCGTGCAAGCACGCTTTGCTCCAACTCGTAAGATTACAAATCAAGATGTTGAGAAATTGCGTGTTGCAACAATTGAAGGCGCTACTAAGGCTACAGAATTAGCAATGAAGTACACACCACTTGCAGTCATTCCTAAGATTGACGAAGCAACTGGTGGTAAACTTTCAAAGGCACTGATGGCTGGTGCAAAGAATGTACGTTCTAACTATGCTTTCGTCAGAGCAACAGCAGAAGATGATGCTGCAAAAGGATTTCTTGCTGGCTTAAATATTATTGCTAGCGGAGTTGCAGGAGCACTTGCTGGCGGAGCAGTTGGTCTAGCATTTGGTGGCGTTGGTGCTATCCCTGGAGCAATCGCTGGTTTCTCAATCGGTGCAGGTCTTGGCGGTAAAGCAGGACGCGAAGTATCAAAGTCTGGTACATTTGGCAAAAATGTAAAAGAAGATGCAATCTATGCTGAATCTGCAGTTGGTCAAGAACATTATAACTTTGGTAAAGATGTTGTAAAGCAAATAGCACGCATCAAGGGATTCAAAACACTTGGCGATACCAACATGGGTATCGGTGCAGTTACATCTGGTCTACTTAACTTTGGCTTTGAAGTTGGCGCTGACCCGTTACTAAAGGGAACTAGCGTTACTGGTAAGGCTGTAAAGAACGCACTAGTTGGCGGAGTTGTACCTAAGAGCCAGGGTTTAGTTGCAGATGCAATCGGCCGAGCAACTGGAATTCGTTCACTTGAACTAGCAGATAAACTTGAAATCGATATCGATACTATCAAGAAGACCGCTGCAGGCGAAGCAACAATTTATACGCCTCTATTTGATTTCTTAAAGAACAATGATGCTGCTACGATTCTAAATCATCCAACATTGAAGAATAATGACATGGGTAGCGTTGCTGCATCAGTACTTGCTGGCAAGTCAAACGAAGAAATTGGTCTTGTGCTACGCATTGGTCGTGGAGATAAGAGTGCAATTGATGAACTTGAGAGCAATCCTAACTATGCAGATACATATGCTGAGTTAAATCGCTACGAATCTGCCGTTTCTGCACTTGAACAAGATGGAATGATGTGGTTTCGTCACGAAAACAACCTTATGATGGTTGGTAGCAAGTATAAAGATGGCGCAGACCTTATTAAGGCTGAACTAGAAGTACTTCGCAAGAAGAAAGACTTCGTTGAGCGAGCCATTAGCCTTGATTCTTGGTTGCAGACAGATAGAACTGTCTCCCAATTTGCATGGGTTGAGCGTATGCGTGCAGACAAGGCGGTACGTGGTGCTGCTACAAAGATATCTGGCAAGACATACAACAATGAACTTATTGATGGTATCCGCCAAGAAACAGAGTTTGGTGATATCATCACATCTGTGTACAAGAACAATATGTTCTCCACACCAATTAGTTTCGTGAGCCGTCTTGTTGATGATGCTCCACATATGACTGTTAACTTTAACGAAGGTGTTCAGTCTGTTACCCGCGTACGCACAAGCCTACGCGATGCAGTAACTCGCAAGGTTATTGACGAAAAAGAAGCCCTACAAATTCTCAATGACTTTATTGCTGCACCTAATGAAGGTGTAAAGAATGAGATTATTGAGAACTACGCAAAGACCGTAATTCGCAATGCTGCTATTAACTATGGACACCATGAGGACATTGCAGAACTTGCTGTCAATACCTATATCAAGAACCATCGCCTAACCAAAAAAGAAGCAACACAGGCAAAAGAACAGAACCGTGCATACATGGTTGGCGAAGATGGAACTGCTATTTCTGACCCACAGTTAATTACTCAACTTGCTAACGGTGCTTATCTTCCAGATATTGCAATTATTGACAAAGCGTTCAAGGAGTTTGGAACACGCCCTGGTTCTATTACTAAGGCTGGACGTTCGACTATATATGGCGTAAAGACAGCACTTGATGAACTGCAAGCCATCTGGCGTGGTGGAACATTAGCACGTGGTGGTTTTACAGCCAATATTCTTCGTGATGCTAACTTTCGTGCATGGGCAGACACTTCAATGTTCTCCTTGTACTCACAACTTGGACTTAGCACCCTAGGTGCCGTAACTAATGGACTTAACACAGTTAAGAAAATTTCATCTTGGGAAAAGGATATCATCAGCCCTAAGCGCAATATGCGCAACATCCGTGAGGCTATCGATGAGAATGATAAAGTTCTAAAGAAGTTAGAAGGACGACTAGAACAAGAGGGTTTCTATAAGAAGCCTAAAAAGGGTGCAAAGCCTGTAGAAATTACACCAGCACTTCAACGTGTTATTGAGTCTCGAGATACAATCGCAGCAACTCTTGCAGAATTGCGTCGTCAAGAGAAGGCTATTGTTGATAATATCCCAACTCAGGTAATCAAGAAGGATAAGATTAGCGTATCTGGTTGGGAATTCCCAGCACCGCTTTCTGGTCAACTTGGTGAGATTAGCCGTCAGAAGTTAAACGGCAAAGAAGAAATTCGTGGTGCGCTCGCATCTGTTCGTGAACTAGAAATGGAATCTGTACGCCGTGGAAGTTACGGTGGCACGGTTTATCATGCTGCAGACAATGAAGCAGAGCATCTTGTAGCATGGACTGACATGCTTAATAACCACTTGCGTAACGACCCACTTGCGGTTAAGATTATGGAAGGCAACATGAGCAAGCCAGAGTTAATGAACTGGCTACAAGAAAACTCTCAGCGCTCTTACATTGACCGCTTTGGTCTAACTGTTGTCGAAAAAGGAAAACCTGCTCGTCGCCTACGTCGTGATGATGCAGAATACATTTATGACCGTGTTAACTTTGCCGTAAATAGCATCGCTGCTAATGAGCAAGTTCGCAAACTGGTTCTCAATAACCAATTGACAGCAGTTGAGTTAAAGAAACTGTACCCTGTAGTTGCAGAGCGTCCACCAGTATCTGGAGACGTTACAACTGCTGCACTAGGTAGAAGCAATATTGCACGTGGTTTAGTTAATACTCAAAAAGAGATAGTGCAGTGGCTTGCTACACAGCCAACATCACGCCTTAATTACAACCACTACTTTGCGGCAAAGTACTATGAGAAGTTAGAAACTCTAGTAATGAATGCTAACGAGCGTGGTGTTATTCCTGGTGCAAAGCAGAAGGTTCAATACGAAAAGATTGCTCGTTCTTATGCAATCAATGAGTATCGCAGCAAGATTAACGCGTTCTCAAAGGATATGAACTTTGCTGGACTAATGAACTATGTTATAGCCTTCTTCCCTGCGGTTGTAGAGCAGTTCAGGGCGTACGGACGCATTATGATAGATAACCCAGAGTTGCCTATCCGTCTTGCTTATGCAGCCCAGATTCCAGAATACATCGCAGATACACAAGAAGATGCCTATGGTAATAGATACATTGAGTACACTATGCCATACACAGGACTAAAGGCACGCTTTGGAGTTGAATGGTTTAACCCAATTAACCCAACATCTGGTTCTATCCTATCTGCTGGTCCACTAGCAACCACCACTGCTAACCTTTTTGCTAAGCAAACAGACTTTGCCGATAGTAAATTAGGTAGTTTCTTGCTACCATTTGGTGTATCAACCAACAATATGTCTGCTTATACTCCTAATACATGGAGAAAAGCATCTGAGTTATACAAAGCCTGGCGAGGCGATGGAGAACAGTTTAACAGAGATGTGAACATGATTTCCAAGCAGTACTTATTTGACTTTATTGAAGATAATGATAAGCAACCAAATCCTTCTCAGTTGAATCAGATTCAGATTCGTGCAGAAAAGGACGCATTAGCGTTATCTGTATTGAAGTTCGTATCATCATTAACACTGCCACAGCAGCCAAAGATGCGCACAGCAATCTCATTCTATCAGGATAGATTCAACGAAGCAATGAAGCAAGACCCAATTAATGGCGCAGAAGAGTTCATGAAGGATAATCCTGAGTACTTTATGCTTGCTGATAAGTTGGAGAACAACCTATCTGGTATTCGTGCAGACGAAACAGCGGTTGCTTTGCTACAGCGCAACAACATGGCAACAAGAGAAATAGTTACAAACGTTACAGACCTAAGCGCGTTAGGTGCAGTCTTTAATGATGACAACTATGCATTCTCAAGTGCAGCAGATGCTTACCTTCGCACACAGAAGATTCCTGGCTTGGACAGCAAGTACAAGGCTAGCGAAGCATCACTTCTTAATATGAAGTCAACTGTTGTTAACAAGGGTTGGACTGATTGGTTTAAGTTAATTCAGGTAGTTTCAACAGAGATGAAGAAGCCACCTTACAACCTAGACCCTGCACGTGGCTACGGAGACGTAGTTCTACAGCAGTACAAGGACGCTTTCATCGAGCAACAGAAGACCGAAAACCCTATGTGGTACGATGAGAAGATTAACAGTTCTGGTGGTGGCGACAAGGGTAGAATGGCTAGCGTTATCAAGGCCGTTACTATCGCTGCCAACACACCTGAGATGTGGAAAGACCTATCTCAGCAACCACGCTGGTCTGCTATTGTTGAATACATGAACTTCCGCTATCAGATTAACGATGAATTAAAGCGTCGAGATATCGGATACGATACTAAGTCAGCAATTGACCTACGTAATCAAGTCACACTAAAGGTGTGGGAGTTGCGTAATAAGGATGTAAAGTTCGGTCAGTTCTATGACAGATATTTTGATGGAGATGACTTTAGCGTTATCTTCGATTATACACCACCAAAGAGGAGCAAGTAATGGTTGACCCAATTATTGGTAGAAAGCCTACGCCATCAACAACTACTACGCCGTCTCCTGCGCCCGTTCCTGCTGGTCTTGGTGTATCAATTGAGCAGGCTGCAAAGAATACTCAACTAAATATCAAGACACCTACAAGCGTGTCAGTAAATACAGTCAACTTTGTATCTAGCCTAACCAAGGCACAGATGAAGCAGATTATCCCATGGCTTGATAAGTTTGGTGCTAGCAAGACAGATATCTCAACTATTGGTAATGCTAAGAAGTTCTTACAGAATAACTTTAACACCTATGTTGAAAACGCTGGCAACAGTGTAACTAAACTAATCCAGTTATTTAAGGATGACTATGTTCCATCTGCAGACGATGCAGAAAAGATAAAGTCTAGCGGAGTTACACAGTATGTTACCAAGCAGTCTCCAGAACTTATTGCTAAAAATGTAGATAAGTTCTTGCTAAGCACAATTGGCAGCAAGAACATTAATCAAGAATCTCGCGATAAGATTATGGCCGAGATTAACAAGATGATTGAAACTGGCACCACAACAACTACCAAAAGAGACAAAACTGGCAAGGATACAATTACTCAGACTCCTGGTTTTAGTGAAGAGCGTCTTGGCGAAGTTGTCTCACGTGTTGCAAAAAAAGCAGAACCAGGCAAGTATGAACAACAGAAGCAACTAGACTTCTTCGACTTCATGCAACAGGCAGAACAAATGCGAGGTGGCAGATAGTGGCTGATTTATCAGGCTTTAGAGCAGCAGAGGCTGTATCTGCGGCTGACATAGCAGGAGATGCCGTTAAGGGAATGTCACCTGGCTCAGCATGGGTATTTAATGAGAAGACAAAGAAGTGGGAAAAGCCTGCTAAGCCAACTCAGGGTAACAAGACTTATACTTGGGATGACAATAATGGTTGGGTTGCTAGTGGTGTTGATACATCTGGACTAACAGCAAGCCTTGGCTTTGTTCTTTCTCGAGCACTTCTTGATGACCCTACATATGGTAAGGGTCCTGGAGGACTACAAGAGGTCTACGACCTATGGGCTGCTGGAGACCAAACCGCAGCACTTAATGCATACTTCCAGTCTAACTACTACCTAAAATTAGGTAAGACCGCTGCTTCACGTTTTGCATTAAGTAAGAATCAACCAGAAGTATACGCTGCTGACGAGGCTGCTTATATTTCTAATCAAAAGAATCGCCTATTCAAATTAGGTGTTCGAGTTGAAGATGCAGAACTTACTGACTTGCTAAAGAAAGCATATTCTGGTAATCTTACTGATACTCAATTAGATTCATCTATTGCATTATCAAATGATTTTGGTGGTAAGTTCGGCGGAACTATCCTTAGCCAAATCCAAGACTTCAAGAATACTGCCCGCTCATATGGATTATCATATACTGAGGCTAAGTACAACCAGTGGGGTGCTGACTTATTCGCAAATCGCATTACTGACTCAGAGGTTGAAGAATTAATCAAAACTGAATCAGCAAGTAAGTATCCAGCATTTGCAGACCAGATTATGAAGGGTGTAACTGTTGATGCATTAGCATCTGCTTACAAGTCATCTATGGCTACTCTTCTTGAGATTGATGCAGATTCTATTGGTTACGATGACCCAACTCTTAACAAGGCTTTACAATACATTGGTCCAGACGGCAAGCCAACAAGCAAGCCACTATGGCAGTTTGAATCAGACTTACGTTCTGACCCACGTTGGCAGTTTACAAATAATGCTAGAGACTCAATTGACTCTATGCAGTATAAGGTTATGAAGGATTGGGGATTGATGTAATGAGATACAATCCAAATGTAATGATGGTTGATGATGGTGGAAACACAGTACCTAACAACCCTACCTTAACTCCTGCTCAAGGACAAATTGCAGTTCGAAAGTTAACTTCTGGTCAGGCATTAACTGATGCAGAAAAGGCTTATTTAGGACTTCCAGTTTCTGTAGCGACAACAACACCTGTTGTACCAACTGAAACACCTGCAGAAGATACATCAGCAGCGGATGCTGCAAAGGCAGCAGCAGCACAGGCTGCAGCCGACAAAGCAGCAGCAGATGCCGCAGCAGCGGCAGCGCGAACTGCAGCAGAAGCAGCAGCAGCAAAGGCTGCACAAGAAGCAGCAGCACTAGCAGCAGCACAGGCTGCAGCAGCGCTAGCAGCGGCTAATGCAGGAACTAATGCATCTCTTAAGGCATTACAAGACCAGATTGCTGCATTGACAAAGCAACTTTCAGGCAATACTGCAGCGGATAAGGCAGCAGCAGATGCTGCTAAATACAATGAGCGCATGAGTGTTTACGCATCAATGGCGGACCGTTTTAATAAGTACGGTCTTACTGGACTTGCTAATAAGATTAAAGAACTTGCTATCCAAGGTGCAACAGAGGCAACAATTACTTTACAGTTGCAAGAGACACCAGAATACCAGCAACGATTTGCAGCAAACGCTGACCGCCTTAAGAAGGGCTTAGCAGTATTAACTCCTGCGGAGTATGTCAATGTTGAAGATTCATATCGTCAAGTACTACGTGCTTACGGATTAAAGCAGTTTGACAATGATGCATACGTGAGACAGTTTATTGCTAACGATATGTCACCAACAGAACTTTCCAACCGTGTTGTCACGGCAGTACAGCGTGTACAAAATGCAGACCCTGCTATTGTTAACCAACTCAAGCAATACTACGGTATCGGTGCAACCGATATGGTTGGCTATGTACTTGACCCAGAACAACAGTTCCAGAAGATTGAACGTCAGATTGCAGCATCAGAAATTGGTGTAGCAGCAGGTCGTCAGGGACTTACCGCTGGTGTGTCAGTTGCAGAGCAACTTGCAGCACAAGGTGTATCTCAAGCAGAAGCACAAAAGGGTTATGCGACTATCGCAGATATTCTTCCAACTGCAGAGAAACTATCCGACATCTATGGTACAACCTTAGAAGAGTATGGACAAGCCGAAGGCGAACAAGAAGTATTCAACCAACTTGCATCAGCACAGCGCAAGCGCCAGAAACTCACACAGCGTGAAATTGCAGCCTTTAGCGGCTCATCTGGTGCAGCAAAGACAAGCCTATCTACACCTAGCATAGGCCAATTCTAGAATCCTGAACGGACCTATCGGCCCCGTCAGAGTAATAGACCGAGAGTAGGAGCCAGCCAGTTTCCCCGAACTGAACTGAGGCCTGCGAACTACAACGAATAGAAGGGTGGGTTGCTATGAGCAACAACTACTGGGATGAAGAAGACGATGACCTCGATACCGAAAATGAGGCGCAATTGGACGGCAGTGACTTACTTAAAAAGTTACGTAAAGCCAAGCGTGCTGATGAAAAGCGTATCAAGGAACTTACTGAGCAACTTGAGGGATTTTCCAAGGCGCAGCGTGAGTCAACCGTTAAGGCTATCCTAGAACAAAAGGGTGTAAACCAGAAGGCAGCGCGTCTAGTCCTCAAGGACTTAGACGGTGATTTCTCAGAAGAAGCAGTTACAAACTGGCTCGACGAGAACGCTGACTTATTTGGCATTGAAGTCTCTCAGAGACCAGATAGTCAAAATCTCGCTACACTACGTCAGCAAGATGTAATGACACAGAATGCCGTTACACCAGACCGAGCACAGGACCTTGAGCAACGCATGAACAATGCAAGTTCTATGGAAGAACTCATGTCCTTAATGCAGAGTCAACAATAATATCCGTTCATAGTCAAGGAGACTAAAAAAAATGGCATACACAGATACCTCGTCCACCTCATTAGGTGGCACAGTTGGTGGTGCTGGTCTCGTACAGAAGGCATACGACCGCCTTCTCGAGTTCGCTCTCCGCTCAGAACCACTAATTCGTTCTGTCGCAGATAAGCGCCCAGCAAAGCAATCAATTCCTGGCTCAACCGTAGTTCTACAGAAGTACGTTGACCTTGATGCTAAGACATCAACACTAACCGAAACAGTTGACCCAGATGCAGTAGCGGTGTCAACACCAACACAGGTTACAGTAACACTAAATGAGTACGGTAACGCAGTTCTAGTAACTCGCGCATTGGAACTCTTCTCACTTGCAGATGTAGACCCAGCAATCGCTAACATGATTGCATTCAACTTGGCAGATTCTATCGACCAGGTTGCAATGACAACTCTACGCTCAGGTTCAAACAACATCTACGCAGGAAACGCAACATCAGTTGCAACTGTAGATGCTGCAGATACTCTAGACTCAGCAGACATCCGTAAGGCTGTTGCAAAGTTGCGTTCCAACAAGGCCAAGGGCCGTCGCGGAAATGCATACTGGGTTGGTATCCACCCACAAGTTTCACACGACCTTCGTGCAGAGACAGGCGACCTTGGATGGCGCTACCCACAGTCACAGTCTGCTTCTGAATCAAGCAAGATTTGGGCTGGAGAAATCGGTGAGTACGAAGGCGCATTCTTCGTAGAGTCACCACGTCTATACAACGCTAAGACTGGTGCAGACCAGACACCATTAGCAACTGCTCCTGCAGTTAGCGGAGTTTCTGGCGAGTTCACTATCGTAGTAGCAAATGCTGCTTTCGGTGGTCGTGCTGAGGTCGGAGATAAAATCTCTGGAACTAACGTAGGTACTGCTGCTAAGATTACAGCAATCTCAGTTGGTGCAACAAACACTACACTTACAGTTTCTGTTGCTAACTCAGGTACAGTTGGAACTAATACTCTAACAGTAACTCCAGTAACACGCGTATTCGATACAATCGTTGCAGGTTCACAAGCAATGGCAGAAGCCGTAGCAGAAGAACCACACGTAGTTATCGGTAACGTAACTGATAAGTTGATGCGTTTCCGCCCAATGGGTTGGTACGGCGTACTCGGCTTTGCAGTATACCGCGATGAGGCTCTTTACCGAATCACATCAGGTTCAGCAATCGCTGCTAACTAAGTAGTTAATTGACTGCTGGGCAGGGGAAACCCTGCCTGGTGGTGAGTCCACTAAAGGAGGAGTCATGACAGATTATATCTTCGAGACACCAACCGTCGACGAAGGATTTGAAGGAGTTCAGCGACTCTTTACATTCTACAAACTAGCACGTGGAATCACTATCATCAGGGTTGATGGGACTTACCGTCAGGTTCGTTACCCATACGATGGTGACTTAGATACATACCAAGAAGTTTATCTTGGTGGTAGCAAGTATACTGTAGATGATACAACAAAGGCAGCACTTATTGCTGGTGGCGTTGGTGTAACGGAAGCAAACTTTACAGCAGTATAAGGGACATATGGGACACGAACATACAAGCAAAGTTCTTGAATGGGCTTATAGGTTAGTAGATGGAGACATGATTCCATACTCAGCATTATATGGGTGTGTGTATTGTGATGCTACATCAACTGAGCCTTTCCCTGACGAGAACAATATCTTTATAGACCACACCAAGTGTGGACCTGATTGCTTTGGCTGTAAAGCCAGAGGACTTCAGATGAATACTGGCGATGCTAACAGTCAGCGAAACGCTCCACGTAAGCGATTCGAAAGCGAACTATCTGCATACGCTAACGCTAAGGCCCAGGGCATACAGCCTGGTGGTACATCGATGGAAAAGATTCGTGAGGCAGAAGCGGCCTCCGAAGTATTGAATAAGCCTTACAACGCTAATTCAATGCCTGATGCAAAGCATGTAAACAAATCAACCGCAGCGGTAATGAAAGAGATAGGACAAGCATAATGATGAAGAACAAGGCTTATAAGATGGGCGAAAAGATGGAGTCCAAGGCTGAGAAGATGATGGAAATGAAGATGGGCAAGAAGAAGATGGCTAAGAAGACAGCCAAGAAGTCCATGAAGAAGATGGGTAAGAAGAAGTAATGCCAGTCCGTAAACCAGGCAAGTGCCGCAAGTGCGGCAAGTCAGATAAGGCGTGTAAGTGCTAATGGCAAATCCAAAACCAAAGACTACTCCTAGCCCACAGGCTACCAAGAAGTCTCAAGTTGTTGTAACCACTGGTCGTGGTACAACTATCAAGATGGGTGACCTGGGAAAGAAATCTCCCACACCTACAGCAAAGCCTCGCATTGGTGTAATCAAGGAATGGTCTCCATCTGGTTATGATGCAATGCTAAAGAAGTGGCTTAAGGATAACAAGAACCGATGAAGAATAAAGTTGAGAAAGTAATGGGAGAGTTTAAGCGGGGAACACTACACTCTGGTAAGGGTGGTAAGGTTGTTAGAAACCCTAAGCAGGCTGTTGCAATTGCTCTCTCTGAGGCAGGCAAGTCAAAAGCAAAGAAGACTATTAAGAAGGCGAAGAAAAAATAATGGACCCAAGACTAAAGCGAGCAGGAGTAGCAGGCTTTAACAAGCCTAAGCGTACACCAAGTCACCCAAAGAAGTCACACGTTGTTGTGGCTAAAGAAGGAAACAAGGTCAAGACTATTCGCTTTGGTCAGCAGGGCGTTACTGGAGATAAGAAGCCAACAGCACGTCAGGCTTCCTTCAAGGCTCGTCATGCTAAAAACATCGCTAAGGGTAAGATGAGTGCCGCGTATTGGGCAGATAAGGTGAAGTGGTAATGGCAACAGGAGTAGCAGGTAGCACATTTGCTGACGAGTTAAATCGTCTTGCAAATGGCGGAACATATCCCACACCAGATGCATACCAATCTGAGCAAGGTGCAGCAAATAACTATGCTGACACTAGCGGCTTAGGTATTATAGCAGCATTAAATATTAAAGCCGACACAAACCGTCAGCCTAATAATTACAAGATGATGAACGCTATCTGTAATGAATTAGCAGGAACTACTGGACTATCAGCCGTTGTTGCATTAAGGAGCATAGACCTATGACAACTTTAGCACAGATGATTGATGAAGTCCTTATCAACCTTTCAGGTTATACATACCAACAGGACCGTTCAACATATCTTAAGACTGCAGTCACTACACTCACATCACCAAGTTCAGCACCTACAATCCTATCTCTAGGAGATACAAGCAACGTAGGTAAGGGTATCCTTGAGATTGATGAAGAGTTGATGTGGGTTGACTCATTTGACCGCGTATCTAATACAGCAACCGTCTCACCATATGGACGTGGCTACTTAGGAACACCAGCAACTACACATGCTGCTGATGCAAAGGTAACTATCTCACCTATCTTCCCACGCTACGTAGTTAAAAAGGCAATCAACGATACTATCCGAGCAATGGGTGCAAGCCTGTTGTCTATCAAACAGACTACCTTCCCATTTAATGCAGCAATTAATACATATGAATTTGAAAACCTAGGCATTGAGAATATCCTTACTATGTCATGGCAGGATACAGGTCCTTCTAAGGAATGGATTCGTATCAAGCGTTGGGACTTCGACCCATTCGCAGATGTAGACACTTGGGGTTCGGGCTCACAAACAGTTACTATCTACGACTGGATTACTCCAGGACGTACAGTAAAGGTTATGTATGCAACACCACCAACACCATTTGTAAACAATACAGATGTATTTACAGACACTACTGGATTCTCTGAATCAGCCCGTGACATTGTAATTCTTGGTGCATCATACAGATTATTGGCTTACCTTGACCCTGCACGTGCGGGTCAAATCAGCCCACAGGCGGACGAAACAGATGGCAAGCGCCCATACGGTGCAAGTGCATCAGCAACAAAACAACTCTTTGCTCTTTACTCACAACGTTTGAACGAAGAAGTGTCAGCAATGCAAGGTCAATACCCGCCACGAATTCATTATACTCGATAGGAATATAAATGACAACACGCAATTACTCCTCTCGCTCCCAGCAAACAACGCTGACAAGCGCAATCACCGCTGGTGCAACGTCAATGTTCGTCGTTTCAGGTTCAGCGCTCATGGGTGGTGTAACCATCCCTGCTGGCACAACCTTTACTATCGTACTAGACCCAGATACAGCACTTGAAGAAATTGTAGATGCCACGGCGGTATCCACCAATACCTTTACAATAACACGTGGTATCGATGGCTCATCTGCTCAGGCTCACTCTGCTGGAGCAGTTGTTCGTCACATGGCTATCGGTCGTGACTACCGCGAAGCAAATACCCATATCGAGGCTTCTACAGGCGTACACGGTATCTCTAACTCATCTTCTGTAGTTGGAACAACAGATACACAGACACTTACCAACAAGACTCTTACATCCCCAATCCTTAACACACCTACAATTACAAACCTCACACTTGGTGATGGAAACCTTGTATTTGAGGGTGCTACCCCAGATGCCTTCGAAACTACACTTACTGTCACAGACCCTACTGCTGACCGTACTGTAACTATTCCTGATGCAACAACTACTCTAGTTGGCACAGATACTACTCAGACTCTTACTAATAAGACACTGACAAGTCCAACACTTGTTACTCCAGCACTTGGAACACCAGTATCTGGTACTCTTACAAATGCAACTGGACTTCCAGTATCAACTGGTATCTCTGGTCTTGGAACTGGTGTAGCCACATTCCTTGGAACTCCATCGAGTGCAAACCTTCGCTCTGCTCTTACAGATGAGACAGGTACAGGCTCAGCAGTATTTGCTACAAGTCCTACTCTGGTAACTCCAGTTTTAGGTGCTGCAACAGCAACAACTATTAACGGGACTGATATTCCTGCTAGTGCAACTCTTATTAAGACTAGCGATACTGGCACAGTAACAAGCACAATGATTGCCGATGCAACTATTGTAGATGCAGATATTTCTGCAACTGCTGCTATTACTAAGACAAAGTTGAACCTTGGTGGAACAATTACATCTGCTGACTTGGTAGATGGAACTATTGTTAATGCTGACATCAACGCATCTGCAGCCATTGCACTTAGCAAGTTGGCAGTAGACCCACTGGCTCGCGCTAATCACACTGGCACACAGGCAGCATCTACTATCTCAGATTTTGATACACAGGTTCGTACATCTCGTTTAGACCAGATGGCAGCACCTACTAATGCTGTCTCTCTTAACAGCCAAAAGATTACAAACCTTGCTACACCGACTGACAGCGGTGACGCTGTATCTCTTGGTTATATCAATGGTCAACTTGGTACTGCAAATGGTATTGCTCCACTTGATGGTTCAGGCAAAGTACCTATCGACCATCTACCTGCACTTGCTATCTCAGAAACATTTGTAGTTAATTCTCAGGCTAATATGCTTGCATTAACTGCACAGACTGGTGACGTAGCAGTTCGTACAGATGTCAATAAGTCTTTCATTCTTACAGCGACACCTGCTTCTACTCTTGCTAACTGGCAGGAACTTCTTACACCAACAGATGCAGTTCTATCTGTTGATGGACTAACTGGAGCGGTAGTTCTTTCAGGAACATACTTAAATCGTACAACTGGTCAACTACTTGGCAACCTAGATGCCAATACCAACAAGGTAACTGGACTAGGAACACCTACAAGTGATACAGATGCTGCTACTAAGGTATACGTAGATGTTGTTGCAGGTTCTGCTACCGCTGCTGCAGCAAGTGCTGCCGCTGCTGCCGCATCATACGACTCATTCGATGACCGTTACTTAGGTGCTAAGTCAACTCCACCTACAGTAGACAATGATGGAAACCCACTAGTTACAGGTGCTATCTACTGGAACTCAGTAACCAATCAGATGTTTGCTTGGACAGGTTCTGCATGGGGTTCAATCTCATCTACTGCAGATATCTACCGATACCGCTACACAGCAGCAGGCGGAGAGACAACAGAGTCTGGTCCAGATGATAACGGACTAACGCTTGCTTACATTCCAGGTAAGGAGCAGGTATACCTTAACGGTGTTCTTCTTGCTCGTACATCTGATTACAATGCTACAAACGGTACAAGCATCACAGGACTAGCAGCACTAACTGCTGGAGATATCCTAGAGATTATTACCTTCACAGCATTTGAAATGGCAGATGCAATTGCTCGTTCACTCTTTGACGCAAAGGGTGACATTCTAGTTGCCACTAGCGCAGATACACCAGGTAAATTAACCGCTGGTGCAAATGGTTTATATTTACGAACAAACTCATCTACAGCAACTGGTCTTGAATGGGCTGTTGTAGATACATCAGCAATTGATAACAACTATATCCTTGCGCTAATGGGCGCAATCTAAGAAAGGTAGTAACTAATGGCTACAACAT
>Ga0208160_1000166_pt1 | contig 32153 bp, 57 predicted proteins | sample CB_VirMetaG_FD_184536 | JGI IMG/M metagenome (GOLD analysis project Ga0208160, IMG submission 184536) | Freshwater to marine saline gradient viral communities from Chesapeake Bay - CB_1504_1 Viral MetaG (SPAdes) (version 4) | ecosystem: Environmental > Aquatic > Marine > Coastal | place: USA... | reverse complement strand
ATTTCTATGAAAATTAAATACAATATTACTTTTACATTTGATTCATAAACAAAAACAAAAAACGACATGAAAAATTACACAATCGCATTTATGGACAATGATTATAATGACCTTATAATTAAAAAAGTTCAATTTAATAATTTAAAAGAAGTCAAATCTTTTGCTAAACAAATTTTAGCGAACCTTTGCGATAACGATGTCACTAACTTTAGAATTTATTAATATGGAAATTTTAGCTTTTATTTTTTGCGCAGTACCTATTTTATTTGTACTTTTGTTCGCAACCGCAGTTCACTATTTTATGAAAGCACTTAAAAAACACGACAATGAGAAATCTATTTGAAAGACTAAAACCAGAGCATATCGAAAAGCTTAAAGAAGCACAAACTTTATACCCAGCGACAATTCCAAACTTATTTTTGGAACTAGAATTAAATACTTTTTGGGCAGACTTAACTTATTCTTGCGTATTTACTTTGGTAAGTTATTTAGACCTTTACGATTATTCACCTTGTGCAATAGAAAACTTATTTGATAATGACTAAGCTAATAGACAAAATGGATAAGGTTTATTTAGATAAATTTTATGCACTACCAGAAAGCGAAATGAAAACTAAAACTTTACACGCTTTAAAGACTGGCAAAAGTTTTGGATGGATTGGTGGCGATATAGCCGACTACCTTGAAGATAATTTGTTAAGTGAAGAAGAACACCCTTTTTTATTGGACTTGCTTAAAACGTACGACAATCGCTCTAGTGGGTCGAAGTCATCATTCGGTGAAGGTGGTATGTCAATAAAAAGTGGATGGGGTTTATAAGCCCCACCCTCTTAATATTTAATCTATTAAAGCAGCAATGATTGCAGAACTAACCTCAGGTGAAAGAGCTTTTTCTTGACCGCTAAAAGTTAATTCGTAACCTGAACGGTCACCAGTTGCAGTTCCAGACGCAGCAGTTCCAGCAGTGATGTCTAATCCACCCGCTTGACCTAGCATCCAGTATTTACCATTTTTATCTTCAGCAATAGCGATTAAGCTATTTTGTGCTAAAAGTAAAATTTCATTACGCGTATTAGCTTGTAATTTATTTAGAATTACAGTCAATTCTTGAGCGTAAAAGATTGTCCCGTTTTGAACGGAAGCTGTAATCGTTTCTGTAAAAGAAGATGTTTCTTTTATTAAGTCGTATTTATAGAAGAATTTTCCAACCGCTAAAGTTATTGCAGTAACAACACCAGCTACTTCAGTTGTGGCAGTTACGTTTCCTTGCTCTATAAATAAAACTGATTTTAAACCTCCGAGCGACGATTTACAATCGTAAATGTACCCTTGCGTTAATGCACATGACATATATTTGAGAATTAAAAAAGGGTAGGCAGATTGACCACCTACCCTTTTTGGTTAAAAATTAATTAATTATTAAGCAACGCCACCTTCTTGCCAGTAAACGATTTCAGTTGGGAAAGCATATTGAACGCCCATTTTGAACTCAGCAACGAAACGCATTTCGTCAGCTTCTTTCGCGTAGAACAACTCAAATCTTTCTTCTTCGTTTAGTAAATCAACACCTAAATAAAGGTTTGACATTCTAGTTGCGATAAGCTTATCAGTTCCATTCAAACCATTTACAGCAATTAGCTTAACGCTAGTTCCCGGTATAACGATTTCGAAATCTACTGACTCAGCAGCGTAATGGAAAAGATTTGCAGCCTTCAATGCAACTGTGTACATTCTGAAAGCATCCATTCCCGCGAAGATAACAACGTCACCATTTGAAACGATGTCAGCAGGTATCAAAGTATAAACTTCATCAACCGCTGCAATGATAGTGCTTGTAGACAAAGCAGCTACATTACCCGGATTGCCATCAATTACACCCGCAACAGGTACACCAGCAGGAGCTATGAGCTTCAAAAGTCCATCAAATTTATTTAATTGTGCGTTACCAGAAGCGGTATCACCTTGCCACAACCCAACTTCTAGAGCTTCGCCAATTACAGCGATTTTCTTAGCAGTGTACTCGTCAGCAAACGGCATGTAATCGTACATAGAACCAGCTCTCAAAGCCTTTTGTGTGTACTTAGCCTCAAAAGACTTAGGACAAATTGATTCGTTTACTTTAATCTTACCGGGAGTTAATGCTCTTTGTGTGAAAGCAGTTGTACCGCTTGAGCTAAATCCACAAGTTCCACCAGCTTGAAATACAGCATCGGTTTCCATTAAGTTAATTTTTTCGGAGGACTTGATACCTACCTGAACGTTACCAGCTGCTTCGATTAATTTTGCAGTTTTTGGCGCGAACACTAGAGAAGTAGCAAGTTGTTGCTCGTTCTCTTTTACATAATTGGTTAAACCAGTTAAATCTAAAGCCATGTTTTTTAATTTTTAATTGTTTGAAAAATGTTTTGTAATTTTTTAAAGCTATCCGATTTTACGTTTTTGCTTTGTGCAAGAAATGTGTTTTTCGGTGCTTGTGTTTCTGGTGCAGATTCGATTGTCGCAAAAGCTTCCATGAATTCAATTAGCTTTTTAGTAACATCGTTTAATGCACTTACTTTGGTTTCAATCTCGGACATCTTAGAATTGAATGAATCGCTAATCTCAAGAAATTTAGCATCGTAATTAAATGCTTCATCTTGCGACTGCTCAACCTCAACCTCAACAGATACCTCTTCCTCTACCATTTTAACTTCGGCAATTACGCCCGGCTCAGATACTATAACGATAGTTCCGTCCTCAAGCTCATGCTCACCAACTGGTGCTGGAATCTCTCCCTCTTCTGTTACAACTGAAATTAAACCGCCAACTTCTAACTTGTCGAACTTAACGATAGTACCGTCGGCTAAAACGCCTTCAGCAAATTCAGTTATCACCTCTTCTGGAGTACTCACAACCTCGTCGGAAAACAACAAACTTTTAATTTGCTCTAATGCTTCCTTTGCTTTCATACTTTTTGATTAATAATTATAATATATATGTTAATTGATTTTATGCAACTTAAATCTCTGCTGAACGTAATATCTCTTTTATCTTTTCAAGCATTATATCTTCTTTCTTTACGATGTCGGAATAGCCAAAAATACCCTCAACGCTAAAGCCTTGAAATTCGCCAGACTTTACCTTTGCCCAAATGTCCGCGTTGTCTACTTTATAGCTTCCAAACCATGACCCGTCTTTTGCATCTTCAAAACCCTTGATAGGCATCTTGCCCATTTCTTTATTTACTAGCCATGATTCAAACATTGTAACGCCCTGCACCGCCTTATCTGGATTGTGCATCTCGTTTACGTTTGACTGATAACCACGTTTGAAGAATTTCTCTGCTATTTGCTGAATAGTTCCTGAATCGAAAACTACATAGTGTTCGCCAAACTCCTCATTATTTCTATAAATAGGAATGTCTGCTAACATCAAAGCACCAGATAATATTTGTTTATCTTCGCTAATAACTTCAAACTTTAAACGCTCATTGAACGCTAAGAAATTTTTCTGAATAGCTGGTCTATCTACTAGCGCGATGTAGTCTACTTCGCTATCGTCCGACATATCGGAGTTAATAATTAATTTGTAAATTGGTAAATCCATATCTTTAAATATATTAAATTGTTGCAGCTGCTTTTATTTTATTAATTCTATCTTGACTATCTGTGATGTCTGTTTCTACAACGAAAGCCTTAATCGCTTGTTGGTTTTGCACGTTTACGTTTGCAGTTCCTAATGATTGAGTTTGTGTCACGTTAATACCTGATTGAATAGGTGCTTGAGCTGAAGCAGTGCTAAAGCTTTGTGGACTTCCACCACCCGGAATAGAACCACCACCTCCACCGCCTGGGACTTTCACAGACATAATACTTTTGACTGCCTTAAATCCTGTAACCGACGCAGCCAATACCGCTGGAATAGCAGCTGGGAATCCTAATTTAACCCCCGCCGTAATACCTAAGTAAGTATTTATCAAAGCTTGTGCAACCGCTAATGCCTTACCCGCTGCCGATTCTTTGCCTGCTAAATCTGCTAGTTGTCCCGCTGTGCTTGATACCGCCGTTAAAAGTTCTATTTCCGCTGCAGCTGCTTTAGTTTTTATTTCTAAATCAAACTTAGCGTTTTCTTGAAACTTAGCATATGTCTTTGCATCTTCTTGTTGTTTTTTAAAATCGGTAATTGTTTTTATTCCTAATTCAGTATCTGCCGAACGCTTTAAAAAATCTTCATTGCTTTTACCTAATTGAGTAATTAAGCCTATTCTTTTTTCTTCTCTATCTTTTATTTCTTGTTGTTCTTTCTCAAATGCTGCGACCCTAATTTCGCCTTGTTTTAAAAGTCGTTCTTCCTCATCTTTTTTGCGTTTTTCTTCAGCTTCTTTTTGTACTGTTAATTGGTCTGCTGCTCTTTTTTCAGCTTCGGTTTTTAGCCTTGCGGTTTCTTCAGCGTCAATTATTTTCTTTTGATTTTTTAAATCTTCAAAGTTTTTTAAATCTTCGCCACGTAATCCATTTTCTGATTTATACTTTGCTCTTAATACGTTTAAATCGTTTTCGGCTGTTTGCTTTGATAGCTTTGCAATTTCAGCTTCAGAACCACCTTGAGCTTTCAATAAATCAATTCGTCTTTGAATCGCTTCATTAGCTGTTTTGTTACTACCTGCTAATTTATCATAAGCACGTGATGCTTCGCTAGTAGCACCTACAAAATCGGTAACACTATCTACTAATTTTCCAATAAAATTAGTAATATTAGAAAGCGGACCGATAAGATTTTCAACTACTTTTTTAACTTTATCGAAATTAGCTATCAATAAACCAATTACCACAACGGCAGCACCTATTCCAGTGGCTATAATAGCACCCTTTAAGGTAGTGAATGCAGTTATTACATTCTTTTTAATTACAACCGCTAAGTTAGTGAAGGCATCTTTTGATTCTAAAACGCTATTTAAGCCCTCAGATAATGCCAAAGCACTTTGCACCTTCAATAATTGCTTTTCAAGTTCCGCGCTTTCAGTGCCGAATAAACCAATTGCACCCTGAACACCTGCAAAACCACCCGCCACACCTTGCAAAGTTTGTGAAAACGCTTTGAATTTAGCATCTGGATTTAAGGCATCGACTCTATCTTTAAAATCCCCGACTTCATCCCTTAGATTTGCAACCTTTTGTTGTGCTTCGATTGCTTCTTTCGAGGTATCGCCAAACTTTCTAGATAGATTTAAGGCTTCCTGTGTGGCTTCCCTTAATTCGGTCTTTATAGACTTAACAGCCTTTTCGGTTTGACTTGTGTCGGTTGTTATCTTAAACGCTACTTCTTCGGTTGCCATCTATATTTTTTTTAATAATTCTACTTTTGTTAATGAATCCCCTAAAGGATTATACCCATCTATTTTATTTAGGTAATATAAACCGTTTTGAACTTTGATAGGTTTCTTAAAATCTAAATCCATAATGTCGATAGTATTCAATAATAAATATAAAGTAATTAGCTTAGCGTCTTTATTATCTTGTGACTTTATAAATTCCTGATAATATTTAACGAATAAGTTATACGCGGGATAAAAAGCGGTTTGAAAATAAATCTCTTTTGGTGCTTCAAAAGTTAGGTCGTATAATTCAGTCGTCGTGCTATCAATTAAATAATTATAGATATGCCCGAAATAAGGGTATTGCACATTCGTTGCATCAAGCAAAGTATCACCATTGTAAATTTCAAAGTTGGTGCAATCTTGTAACCCTCCGTAAAATACTAACTTTGGATTTGTCTTTACTTTCTTATACGTGCCATCTGTATTTATATCAAACATTGCAGGTAATGCCATATCGGTATTAATAAACACGTTAGGGACTAAAGAGAAAATCAATTCAAATGCTTTGTCATCTTTGCTAAATTCGTTTTGAGTTGTGTACGTTTTATTACCATACGCGCTATTATATTTATTGAAATACAATTTTGAATAATAGTCATTATCGTTTTTGTATTTAAAGCTTAAAGTTTTAGGTAGAAAATCGTTTGATGATTTAATTGTAAACCCTTTAGACAAATCCTTCTTATTATCCCAATCGATTACATTGTCATTGTAGAAATCTGGATAAGGTATGAAAGTAAGTTTAAATTCATCGTCTTTATCTTGAATGACATACAAGTTTAAAAGATTAATAATTGACTTTAAGAAATCAGCTTGTTTAATCGCGGTCGGGACAAATGATTTGCCTTCGAATTGCTTACCATAAATTGCAGGTACTTTTGCCGAATTATCAAAATTAGTAATTACTAGATTAGAAGATAATTGAATGTTTAAAATGGTTGTACTTAAAGCATCACCTATCTTTGCCCTAAATTCATTCGCTGCACCGGGTCGTAATACAAAAGTAAACTCATAATTGAAAGAACCTATGCCACCAGAGATAGGATATTCAGAATAATTCTCAACGCCTGTGAATAAGTCAATCATTCCAATAGACATATTTTCGGGTGCAAAGGTATCGCGCTCCCAAACTATCATGCCGGTGAACTTTGCTTTTATTTCCGAAGCTGAATTGTTTACGATATAGTAATTTCCCAACCCATCGTCCGCGAAATTAAAATAACTAGGTACTAAACTTCCGGGGTCTAATTGCAAAGACCTGTATAAATTATTGACTTCTTGAGCTTCTAAATCCGCGCTACCTAATGCCGAAATGTAGACCGTGAAATCCTCTTCATTATTTAAAAGCGTTATCTTATCTAAGTTATTACTATCCCATAGCGTAGTGTTATAAGTGTAACCCGCTTCGCTCATTATCTTATCGAATATTTCACGACAAAACAATGTAGGTCTAAAATTAGTTACATCTAATTTGCTCGGCGTTGCATTTTTAAACTTACCATAGTTTGCCAAAGTATAAATATAATCGTCACGCGACCAACTTTCTTCGATATTTGTTAAGTTATAAACTTGATTGAACTCACTTAGGTTTAAGTCGGTCAATAGCTTGTCACCTACGCTACTAAAGAGGTTGTTTAACGAACCGAATAAAGCGCACTCGTATATTAGCTCACCGTTCAAATACTTTATCTCTAAAAGCCTTAAAACGCCTACAAATATTTCGATATTATCAAGCGTTACCTTTGTAAAAGCTTTCTTTAAAGGGTTAAAATTAACCCCGATATTAGTTTCTAAACTTGAATATGGATTTTCTATATTAAAGTCAAAGTAACTACCGAATAAAAAGTTGTTATGAGCAGTGCCAGGAATGTAAATAGTCTTTGAAAATGTCGTTGTTCTTTTCTCGAAGTCCTCAATATCTACTATCGAATAAGTGAAATCTATATCTACGTTCTTATCTAAATCTAAAGCAACGCCTTCCAAATATATCTGTGTCCTTTGCGTAGCCATTATTTAGTTAGTTTAATATTATCGTATGAATACTGAAGCTCAATTTGAACGTTTTGCAATCCATCTACTCGCTGTATTTTAGGCTCGTAGGTCGTCGATTTAATCGTCGCGGGTATATAATAGGTAACTCCATTTATCTTTTCTTCTACGTAAAGAGAATGCGCTTTGATAAGTTCCCAAAACCACTCATGCTCTGCATCGTTTAGCAAATCTGAATTTAATACTACGCCCTCTGTGTAATTAGTAAAATAGTTTTGATTCGAAAGATTAAACATATTGTTTACGTGCTGACTATAACCAGTAGGTGTAAAGTTATACGGATAATTTTGAATACTCTTTCTTTCAATGTCGTAACGTTTACGCTTTACCATGTTAAACGTGTAACTATCAAACCCTCCAAGGCTATTCTGCCAGTACACGTTTGTTTTTGCGTACTTAGAACAATAATCATCAAATGTAAATTTGAATGTTTCGCTGACTGCAATATCGTCTGCATCTAATAAGGTAATTTCACACGCTGTGACAAAAGGATTAATTAAATATCCCCCTACCGTTTCCCAAGTGGAATCGACCGTCTCCCATGCTTCTGATACATCTTCCCAATAAACGAAATCCGCGCCGAATGATTCACGACTAATTGCAATAATACCCGCTAAAGCTGAAAGGTCTGGAATATCAAACTCATAAACGCCCGTTGGAATTAAAGCGTTGCTTTCATATAACTTTAAAAGTATCTTTGTAGCGGGTGAAACCCCATCAATATAACTCAAGAAATTTGTACGCTCAAAGTCTGTGCTTAAAACACGTGGCGAACTTGTCAAAAACTTTGTAGTTGTGTTTGTTGTTGTAAATTGTGTTTGATTAAATTGCACAAAATCAGTGAAAGAAACTTGTCCATTAAAGGCATAACGAACAGTATCATTATAAGACGTTCCTCCGATAGTTTCCACGCACTTAATCTGGTAGTTCACATAATAACTTAAATCGTTTAAAGGCTTCCAAAATACGTCAAACTCAAAAAACATTTGGTCGTTTTTTATAAACGATAACAAGAATTGTTTAACATCGCAATAAGCAAATCCATCTTCATTAACAACTAACTTAACCCGACCGATTAAAGACGATTGAATATAAATCTCTAAAAATACGCTTGTAATTGCCGAATTAGTTTGCACGTAATAAATCATGTCATTATTTATCGGTGTCCAAAGCTGTGGAGTTTGAATGTAGGTTATTGCCATCTTATTTATTTTTATACTTTTCCGCCAATGGATTAAATACCATTATATTATTTCTTATATCTCTTTTTAATGCGCCTGATAATTCTTTGTAGAAATTCTTTTCAACTGACTTAATAGCATTCGTTAAAAAATAAGTCGGTGGAGTTCCTTTTTTCCCTATGCTTGAAGCTATTTTGTAAGCTGTCATATCTAAAATTGAAACTTTCTTTTTACCCGAAAGTACTTTCTTTTTTGATTTGCTAATTAAAGTACCTTCACGCTTATAACCATTTTTAGTAGTTCCCCCATCGTCAAGTCTTAACTGCTTATCTCTTATCCATTTTTTAATATTCTCAATCGGTGGGCGCTTACTATTAGGTCTACGCCCTTGGTCTACTATCTCAAAGTAATCAAGCATAGTAACCTCGATTGAATAAACACCGCCCATGAATTTAACAGGTGAAATCTTGATACTTTCTTCTAAGTCACCAGAAGCATTCGAACCGCTAGGACTATTTTTTTTAGGTTTGTTTAAATTCTTTGCAGCACGTGACGCAATTAAACCAGCATATTTAAAAAGGATAAGCTCAAGTTCAGGAAGTGCCACCTCATTTTTACCCAATATCTTGAAGTCACCTTTGCCACCCCCTAAATTTGCATAAAAACTTTCGTCATCTACCATCTTATTTCCTTAACTTTTCCAACTGTCTACGTTCATTTGCATTCTTATCCTTTAAATAAGCTAATGAATTTAACGCCTGTATTATATTTAATTTCCAAACTTCGTTTAATGCTACTCGTTCAAACTTTGCGATAAGTTCGGCATTGTAAACCCACCCCCACCGTTTTTCAAAGGTTTCAGAATCGACCTCAATTTCTCCTTCGTCACTCGTTTGCTCTTCAAAACCTCCTTGACCGAATAGACCCCTATAACCTTTATTAAGGCGCTTATAAGTTTCAAAAAAAAAACGCTTGTATGATAGCAATTTGCAAAGTTTGACTTCAGCATATCGCTTGATACCTTGCTATGCTCTAAGCTACCATAAGGCATTACACTTTCTTTGCCATACCAGTTAGTTTTAACAGGCATTGACAATGAAGCCATGATTAAGTGCAAGTTTTCTACCATTGCGTTTTCACCAGCTAAGAAAGTTGTGATATCTACATATTGACCATAAGTCAATTTAAAAGCATCTAAAGACATTACATATTTAGTATCGTTTACTTTCACGTACTTTTGAAGTTTACCTTCAATCGTACCTTTATGCAAGAAATCCAAACTAGGTTTTAAATCTTTGAATTTATCCAAAGGCATATTATCAAGTTCGTCTTCTGAAATTTCATTAATTATTGAAATCAATTTAACTTCTTTTTCAAAGTCATTCATATTAGCATCGTTTATGATACCATAAATAAGCTGATAATCTTCTATTGTAATTGTATTCCAGTTCTTCATTATTGTTTAAATATAATGTAAATAAAAAAAAGACTTACCGTTGTGGCAAATCTTTAAAGTCATTAGGGTCATTATCTTTTCTGAACTTTCGCCAGTCTGGTGATACGGTAATCAAACCACCGCTATCGATATAGTCCTTTAGATATTGTTTAAATGCTTCGGGGTCATTCTTAGCTATTTCCTTTATAGCTATTATCTGACCGCCTAGCATTGAATCGAAAAACTCAAAAGCTTTATCTTTCATAATTCAAATATACAATAAATCTGCACAATAAAAGTGCAAAACAATGCACAATAGTTTGGCAGTTTTCAAATATAATGCCAAATTATTGTATAAAGTGTGATATAATGCACAATAATACGCTTTATGTGTATAATAAAAGACATCATAAAATAATTTTGTAAGCTTTGTTTACAACTTTTTTTAAAAATTTGTCACACTTCATGCTTACTTTGTGACAATAATAAGCGTTTTACATAAAATATAGGTGCAAATAACTATTTTACACAAATAATAAGTGTTTTTCATATCAAAGCATATTGCCCAAGTGTACGCCCTTGAATAAAACCACGCCACGCTAAGGCTAAAGAACATACAGCGTCATCGTGCATCCCTTGAGGTGCTGAATACTTAACGCCTGTTTTGCTATACACATATTCAAACAAACTTAATTCGTCTACGATTGACCCCTCTGGGTATTTAATCAAACCTTGCTGAATAGCAATGACTAATCCCTCAATTAATTGCTGTTTAGAAGTGCTAGTAAATTTAAACCCTTCAATCATGTAATCGTCACGTTGCAAGTCCTCTACTATTGGGTCGCCAACGCCGGTGGCATCAATTACTTTCGGTACGTTTGCTAGTTGTTTTATCTTATTCTTAGTAGTATTCCAGTCAGCTTGAAAGCGGTCGTAATGACATACGCAACCATTACCATCAAGACCGATAATGACAGTATAATCGTAAGACTTAGCCAAATCAATGCCGTAGCAAACGGGAACGGCACTGGATATTTGCGTAATGTTTTGACGAATAAAGTCCATACCAAATGGATTAGCTGCATTCTCCATCGGATTCGCGAGATATTCCTGCTCAAAGACCGCCGAAGGTAGCGAAGCACGAGCATCGTCAATTTCTTGATTGTTAATAAATGGATTGTCATATGTCGTGTATTTAAAGGATTGAAAGTCTTTGTCACCATTACGCAAATAAAGTCGATAAAAAAAGTCTTTACCACGTGGGGTGGATATGAACAAGGCACGACCTTGATAGTCGGTAAGCGTTGGTCTTATTGCGTTGTTCCATGCATCTTCTAAGTGTGGTATATAACAAGCTTCGTCTATTATGACATTGTGAAACTTTAAACCACGCAAGTTATCTAATCGCTCACCTGTAAAGAAACGAATCTCACCACCTGTGACGAACTTAAAAACCAAATCTGATTTGTTTGCGGTTGCTACTTCGTTCGGGATTAACTTTGCTATCTCGTCAAAGAAAACTTTTGCAAGTGAATAGGTCGGAGTTATGTAAGCATTAATATTACCGGCTAAAGATTCCGTAATTGTGTACTGTTTACTTATCAAAGATTTGCCCCACCTACGACCACACATTAAAACCCTAAAACGTGCCTTTGATTCTAAGACGTTACGCTGTCCCTCGTGTGGTTTAGGAAGCTCGATTGCTATCGTCTGCATCTTTATATGTTACTTCAATTTTAAACCCACCTGAAGCGTTTAAATCCATTTGCTCTTTAGGTTTACCATATACACGATTCCATAATAAATCTAATGAATAAAGAGTACCTTTTTCGATTGACTTTCTTATCGCACCCGCAACGGTCTTTTCTAAAACGGTTGTATTTTTATCTTGATAAACTTCTTTAAGTTCGTCGATAGTCATTGACATCAAAGCCTGAATCGTATCTGTGACCTCTGAATTTTTATAGCCTTGTTCTGTTAATGTAGATACCCATTTTCTAGGTCTACCGTTTCCCTCGCGTCTTGAATCATAACCTTTATTGAAAGGTTTTAAATTTTGTTCATTTGCCATTATTTCGCTTTTGTTTCACTTTTATTTAAATCACCGTTAAATATATCCTTTAAGCTATCATAAGTATAACTTGATTGTTTACCCCAAAAGAAATCACATTCATCTTCAATATACGGCGGGTCTACAAAGTAACTTTGATAATCACTTGGTGTCGCTGTGTAACGATAGCAATCATTTTTTAAAGGGCAATCTTCGCCCTTGCACATTGTGAAGTCTGGCATATTATAAATAGTTAAATATACCTATAATTCCCAATACTAAAAAATACGTTGCTAGTCCTAAGAATGAAACGTATAAAACAAATTCAATTACCTTTTCCATATAGTCTTTCTTGAATTAATAAGTCGTGAATGTCTTGTAAGTATTCTTTATGTTGTTTCTTATCTCCAAACTCGATATGACAATCTCGGCACAAAGCTTGTAAGTTATCGATATGGTCTGCAAGTTTAGAGCCACCCATTCCCCTACATTCTAGGTGGTGAATATCTACCGATTGTTTGCCACAGACTTCGCAAGAAATGAAGTCGCTAGTATCGTAGCCGAAGAATGATAAATAAAGTTTAACGTGCTTTTTCATTTGACTTTCATTATCGCACTGTATTCGTCACACAAGTTTTGAAGCTTTTCATTCATTTCAATGAAAGCGTTATTCGTTGTTTCGATTGAAATCTTAATGAAGTTTTCTTCTTGAGCTTCCTCTACCGTTTGCATATCTTCTTTTGATTCGCTAACACCCCAATTTAAAGCTTCCTGTTTAGTCCAATCTTCATAGACATTATCCATGTCCCAATCGATATTTGCTTTTGCTGAAGCATTATCTGCAAAGGCTAATTCTCGACCAATTTTAGAATCCAAATCAATATCTAATCTTTTGACCGCTACGATTTGATTGCCTGTCGTTTCAACAATAATAATATCTTCTAAGCCAATAGCGTTTGCGTTTTCAATAGTTTTGTTACCTGCTATGATTCGATTGTTTTTATCTAACAAGATTGAACGACCCGCCCCGAACTTCCTTAATGATTTTTCAATTAATGAATTACCAAATTCAGTACCTTTGTTATAATTTTTATCGTCTGGGATTAAATCCGATATTTTAAGTTCAATCATAACTTATCAAGCAAAGTATCTATTTTGTTTATAACCTTTATCTTCATTGGTATTGAATTACCTAGCAAATCAATGTCATCTAGTTGCGCGAGTATTTCAAGCATAACCATTATCTTATCTAAGTTCTGATTCGTTTCTTTCTCGATTTCGATTTTATTAGACATTATTTCTTTTTTGATTCTTTTATTATAATAGCTTCCCAAGCTTTTTGAGCTTTCTCTTTAGTATCGTAAATACAAGCACCCTGCCCGATTTTATACTTTCCGTTTGAACATTTAATTACTGGCATTACTTTCTTGATTTACGCCCACGCCTTTTAGGCACTTGCTTATTCACATCTTCAGGCTTAAAGTCATTTATAAACGTAGCTTCTACATTAGTAGTACTTTGTATTGATTCTGCAAACGCTTCGATAGGTTCAATGTAGCTATCGTAATTAACGCTTAGATATATCCTTTGAATCATTTCCGCGACGCAAGACATACACCATTTATTAACAAAGAATTTATCGTCTACTTCTTGCTTGTAAATAGCTTCAAGTTCTAAGATAGTAACCTCGTTTAAGTTCTTGATAAACCCTGCATCTCGTAATGAAACCCAATGCTCTTTATATTTATCAAGTGTTTTTTTAGTTAGATAGTTCATATAAATTTTTTAAATAATATAGCCACAATACTAGCTGCGAAAGCAATCATTAAAGCTGTGATAATTATATAGTTAAAATATAAAGCTGATAACAAACCAACCCAAAAGCTCAAGCAATACCCGCAATCAAAAGGCTTCAATCGTAAAGGTGTCTTAATAAAATCGTAACCCTTTAGTTTGTTACCGATATTAAATCTATCAAACAACCAACGTGATAATGATTGCGGTATCATTGAAATTTCGGCAAAGCTAAAGCCTAAACAAGCCGACCCGACAATAAGAAATAATTCATTCATATTCTTTAACATTTAATTTAACATTATTTATAGCATTCTTTACTCCGTTTGCGATTGTTCGTATTGGAATGCCAGTCTTTAAACTCACATTCTTATACGTACCTAGTTGTAAATATAACTTTAAGACTTCACATTCAAAGAAGCGAAGTTCTGATATACTCTTTTCGACTGCTTGAATCCTAGTTTCTATCTTATCATAAGCGTTATCGTCTTGTAATTCAAACAAATGATTTGCGAATAATATATGGTCGCTATTTTCAATCAGTTCGTCGTCAATAATATTATCACTTATCCTTTGATTCTTGAAATTCTGATAATAAAACTTTGAGTTTTTAGACCTGAATTGATTTAATCCTATGCGAACAATAAAGAATTTTAAGCACTTTCTTTCGTGCATATCAATTATTTTCGTCTGGTCGTACTCGCAAATCGTTAAAAATACATCTTGACGAAGTTCTTCCCACCATTCACCAGCGATGTTTTTAAAGAATGTTATTATATCCTTTTGCGTGTAATAATCGCTTATAACTCTATTATAGTTCATTGTGCATATACTTATCAATCAATTCTATTGTATTTGTTACACCAACGCCAAACGAAGCGAAAGCACCCTCTCTATTTAGGTAGTCAAGATAATTCTTTTGTTTAGTTAAATGCTCATTAGTTTTCAACATACCATTCAGCTTAAAAGGACTTTCGACTTTTAACTCTAAAACTAGCATTGAGTACTTACCGTTATTATGAAATATAAATAAGTCTGGTGTCCCTTGCCCTGCTTGACCTAACTTCTTTGCTTTACGCGCTAAATAAATCGGAAGCCTTGCACCTGAAAGATAATTAGCCATAAATCTGACTTGTGGATATTGCATTTTTAAATAATTAATAACGCTTAACTGAATTAAATCTTCTTTGTTTTTCATAACAAATCTTTAATTTTAACTAATACACCAGTAGATAAATTACTATCACCACCCTTTATGTTTGCAAATGCCTTACCACTTTTTACAAGTTCTTTTATTTTTTGTTTTAGTTCTAATGTAGATATGATAAATGCGCGTTCTTCTGAAAGTTTAAACGCATAAAAGTCGGCTTCACTTGTAGCAAGTCCTGACATTTTACCCCTGCATTCATATTCAATATAAAAATTACCTGTTATTGAAGAGATTTTTTCTTCATTCTTAACTTCTATTTTCTTGTTTTCTAGTAACCTATGAATAAATGTTTCACCGATTAGTCCGCTAGTCAATAAATCATATTTAAAATCCGAGTTGTATTCCATAACTATTTATTTATCAATTCATTCCAGTTATTATTCATTTCTTCCTCGAAATCTTTTTCAAATAGTTCAGTATCTACCATATTACGCTCCATCGTACCCATAGCTTTACGGTGCGCATTAATTAGCTTTTCAAACTTGTGTTGTAACTTACCTGCATCTTCATTATTCAAGACTGATAATTCATGTACTGCGACTTCTAAATTCTTAATCGACATCTTAGAATGAAGATAAGATAATATTAATGAGTTTTCGAGTGGTGTCATAACTTTTCTATTTCTTGTTTAACTTCTTGATAATATTCGTAAATTGTTGAATTTACACCAGTAAATACTTTATAATGACTTTCTAATATTTCATCAACTGCTATTAATGAACAATCCCTAGTATATTTGTGGTGTAATTCATTAAACTCAGAATCTGTAAAACGATAGAATTTCCAATATAACTCTTTTGATTTTTCTTTCGGTGTCATATACTTGAATTTAATTTAATCACTTCCTTTTCTAAATCGTTTACATATAAAAGCAAAGTTCCTATTTGCATTCGCATTGTTTCTAATTCAATCGCTGCGAGTTCGTACTTTGCAAACATCTTGCTATATTCATTCATTGCCTGTTCGACATATATTTGAGCTTGATTGATTTCGTTATCAAAACCTTTCAAATCTGTTAAGGCTCTATTGATTATTTGCAAGTCTAAAGCTACCTTTAAAAGGCTTAGCCTTTCGTCGTCGAAGAACTTGTAAGCGTTTAGCTTGTTTTGTAAGTCGTTTATTAATTCTTTATAATTCATATCTTAAAATAGTTTAGTTTGTGCCATGTGATTGTTAATTCTTTGCATTGCTGAATCAAAATACTCTTTGTCTAATTCACAAGCTGTTAAATCAAATTTATAATCATGACAGGCTATTGCAATACTGCCAGAACCTAAATGAGTGTCTAATATTTTATCCCCTTGTTTTGCGTATTTGTCAAGTAGCCATTTGTAAAGTGCTGCTGGTTTTTGAGTTGGGTGAATTCTATTTTCTTTGTTTTTCATATTGCCTTGCAACATTCCAGCCCATCTAAATTCAAATTTTCTAACTGCTGTCTTAAAGTTAGTCCAAGCAAGTTCACAATCTGCAAAGTCATTATCCCCATTTTGTTTATCCCATACAACCCAACTGCTGCTATTTGAGTTTGGTATATCTTGAATAAAATGATTTGCGCCCCAAATAATAGTATTTTTAGATACTCTTAATAATTCAATAAAATATTCTTTTTTAGGTGTTTCTTTATCCCAATTTTTAGGAGTGTATAATTTTGGCTTTGTTGCTTTACCTCTTGAATGGTTTTTAGCTCCATCCTCATTAATTCCATATGGCGGGTCTACGATAGCCAAATCAAAATAGTTATCAGGATAACGAGCCATTAGCTCCATATTGTCCTCATTTGTTATTTGTATTTTATTTGTGCTTTTCATATCTTAAAAATCAAAGTCTTTACCAAATGTACTATTTAAAACGGATATATTACCCGGTTCTTTATTTAATTTTTCTTTCGCTTCGTATTCAAGACCAAAGTAAATTGCGCCCTCGATTTCCTCATAAAAGCGATTTTTCTTCCAGTCCCAAAATAATTTACACATTCCTAGCTTTGCCGAACCTTTAGGCTTAGCCTTTGCAATAATCACATGAGTTTCATTTTCTTTATAAGGCTGACCATCTTTGTCATTAAACCCAAATGGAGGTCGCCACAAGATTATAAACGCCATTGCTTTACGAAAGAACGATTGACCACCAGCGGATTGTCTAGGATGTGGGGGTGGATAATAAGTAACACCGTTTTCGGTTATCGGTTGTTGGTCTTGAGGATGCATACAAATAAAAATATGCTTTTCTTCTTTCTTTGCGTAACGTCTAAGCTTACCGACTGCGTCCTCGATATATAAGTCTTGACGACTGCCAAACTCGCTCATATTGTGTTTGATTTCATTATAAGGGTCAAACAAAATATTATCAATCTTGATTCGATTTTCAGCTTCTAAGATTTTAACTTGACCTATTATGTCATCAAAGCTAAAGGAATTTTCGTCGTTATCTACAATAAAAAACTTATCACTTAAAAAAGCAATAGCGTTGTAAATTTCTGATTCGCTACATGCATTAACGTCACTTGCAAAGAATGGTTTTCTAATGTATTTAGATATTAGTTCTTTCGCTAGGTCTTTATAATCTCCTGTTTCTGGACTAAATATTACGTGCTTTTCGTTGTGCTTAATTGAAAGGTTTAAAAGTATTTCGAGATTAAATTCTGTTTTACCTGAGTGTGGTGATGCAAGAATAAAAGTCATTGACCCTTTTTTCTTTGTGTATAAAGCATCTAAAGATTTAAAGCCAACGTACTGCCCTCGTTGTATTCCCGACTTATGAAAGTCTAAGATTTCGTTTTCAAATTGGATTAAGTTTTTTATCATTGTTGTTTGTCGTTTGTCAAATGTAACTAATTAACTGGTATATTAAAACTTAAAGTATTATTTGTGTTTATTTTATTTTCATCTCTAAACCATACGCCCCTCATTTTTTGTTTCCAGTTTAGAACTTTCTTACCATTGCTATCGACCCAGCCAGATTCATTGTAATATTTATAAGCGTTCTTCGCTGCATCTGCTTTAAATCCATTCTCTAAAAAGTACTTAATCACTTCATCAATATCGGGCATATATATATTTACTTTACTTTTCTTTACTTTAGGAGTGTTACACGCGCGTTCTGAATGCGTTACATTTTCTGTAACTGCTTGTTTCTCACGCCATTGTGAAATTCTTTTCGCGTTTTTTTCTTTTTTTATCTGGTACTTTTGTGCAAAGTTTAGTAATTGTTTGTTGAAAGTTTCCCCATTATTCGAGGAAATCAAGTCTATTTCTTCCATAAAATCCCAGCACTTTTCAAGTCTTTTACCAACTTTGCATTGATGTTTTAAGACGTTGGTTTTGATAGGCTTTTCTTGACGTGCCATCTTTTCAATCAAAGTATAGAACAATCCAAGACCTTCATATCCAAAGTTTATAAATAGCTCCGAGATTTTTTCATCTTCAAAACTTGCGGTGTCGTGTAAGAAATATTTCATTTTAATAGTCGATTTTTTGAATTACAAATCTAGACAATTTTACTTGAGGTTTTCTCGTTGCGTTTAGCGTTTCTTTATTTAAGCTATAAAGATAAAATTTAACCGCTCCTTTAGTTTTGTTTAAAATATCTGCGTAATAACTTACCGAGAAATCATTTGATAAGTTTGTTTTTATAAAATCTTTGTCATCTTCTGATAAGATACCTTTTGAAATAGGTCTGTCGCGCATTATTGTGCGCTGTACGCCATTAATTATATCGAGCATGAAGTCATGCCTGTATTTCATTCTTTTGTCGGTACGAAGGCTGTAAAATACCTTGTCAATCTGATAAATTATTGAGCTATGATTTTGCAATTTAAATTCTTTTGCTATTTGCACCATAGTCATTTTGTAATGGTTATACAAAAAATAAGAAACTAGTTGCCTTGCTTTTGTAACTTCACCAATACGTCTGTTAGTAGTCGTTAATAATTGGTAAATATCGTTTGAACTTAGCTTCTTAGATTCATATAATTCGGAAGCGTAGTAACATAATTTTAATGTGTCTTGATTCATGTCTTTAAATATTTTCAGTATCTATAAATAAATTTTTAATAGTCCCAGAATTGCAATCTTTTAATTCACAATAATAAACTAAATCAATTATGCAGTCATACGTTAATTTTCTGAAATAATAATTTTCATGAAGCTCTTTATAAATACCATTGATACTATTTGGGTATAATTCTTCTACCCTATCAAGTTTATATTTAATATCTGACTCAAGGCGTTCAAATAATGTCTTTTTGTTTTCGTTTGTCATGTTGTTTGTATAAAAAAAGGGAGGTTTTACGCTCCCTTGTTTGGTTTAAAATGCGTCTTCTGTCGTTACAGGCTTTAACTTTTTAGTTTTGCCTGTGTCATCATTTGCAATTTCTTCCTGCTTTGGCGTGAAAGTGTCGATTGCTTCCTTTACTAAAACGCTTTCTTCTAATTTAAGTGCGCCAACTGATTGAGCCTTTAAGGCTACCTGAACAAGTATGTTCAATGCTTCGTTTTCTGTCATGATTAAAATGGTAAATCTGTTTTTGATTCTGTTAATTGTGTTTCCGTAGGTGCTACGTAATCGTTTACGTAGATATTGAAATCTGGTTGCTTTTCTTCTTTCTTGTAGCCATTTGCCCACATCGAATAGCGAGTTCCATTAATTGCAAAGTTAATTACTTCGCCTTTTGCAGTCTGTCGCTTCCATGCGCCAAAACTTACTTTTTTTTCGTCTGTCATAGTTTTCAAATTTATATAATTTATTTATTAAATTCAAGTTTTTTACTATTTATTAATTCTTTAAAGGTTGTATTTGTGTGAAACATTGGGTATGATGCCCAAATTGCTTTTAAACTATCTACGTTATCGCACACGTTTGTTTCGGCTATCGCTATATTAAGCAAGTTACTTAATTGCACGGCTTCACCTGCTGAAATCTTTACAGGCTCTTTATCGTTGTTATTCGTTGCGTCACTATCTTTGGTGTCATCAATCGCAAACATTCCATTTAAGGCATATTTACGTGCATAACTAGAACACGCCCCGGTGACTTGCGAAGCATCCATCCCTTTTTTATTTTCTTCTTCACGTGCGAATCCATCAACTAAATATTTGTCTATTCCGTCTGTGATGTTTACCGAAGCTTTGATATAATACCTATCTCCGATGTTTACAAGTTCATCTGTGATTGATAAGAACAAACCATGCTTTAATAGATGCGGTTTAACGGCTTCTAGTATATCTTCACATGAACGGTATTTATATTTACCAAAGTTATTAGTTTGCCCCTTTGGTGCTTTCAATTCGCTTTGAATTGTGACTAGCTTTTTAATTAGTTTTTCCATTTCTTATAAAATTACAAATTCTTTATTCTCAAAATACCATTCCTCAGGCTCGTTAAACTCATTGGTAAATTCAATCAATGAAAACTTAAACCATCGTTTTAAAATGATACCTGTTTTTCCTGTCGTTTGTACGTCAATCCCTTGCGGATTAGTTAATAGTTTTACTTTGTTATCCATGATAATAGTTTTTTAAAAGTTGTTTGTTTGTTTTGATTTGATTTAAAGATTATTTGTTCTTCATAAAGCTTCATATATTGAAGCCTTGACTTTTCGAGTGGTGTTAATTCCATAATATTAATTTGAAAGTTCATCAATATTAACAAATAATAAAGCCATTCCAATAAATATTTGAATATAGCCATTTCTTTGAGAATCAAAATCAATAAATGAAATTAATTCGTTTCTGTAAAAAATAGGTTGCTGTTGGTTTAGGTTTTTCATATTATTTCTTTTTGTTGTTGAAACAAATATAAGGTCAATCTACAAAAGAATTGTCATAGAATTGTCATAAATAAAAAAAGGCAGTCAAATTAATGACCACCTTCTAAACAAACAACAATGAAAAAACTTAATTAAAGCGTTTAAACGCTACATAAGCACCGACAAACAAAAGTAATAAAAATAATGAATACTTATAAAAAGAGTTTTTAACAATGACTTCCTTTGTCTTTGTGATTGTTTTTGTAATAGGAATGATAATTTCTTTAGGTTTGCAAATACCTTGGACTCTTATATACTTATCTCTAAATTTTTGAATAGTTATAGTCATCTGCCCCGTTGTGTCATGAATAGTTACGATTGAATCTTTAAATAAAACCAAAGTATCAAGCTGAATCTTTGCGGGTACTATAATAGTGTCCTTAATTGTAATCGTTTCCGTAAATCGTTTACTTGCACACGAAGCGATTAGAAGCGATGTAAGCAACGCAAATAGTAAATCCTTATAATTTGTCATCATACGTGCTAAAGTTTGTTAGAAACTTCCCTACAACGCCAGAAACGATAGCAACGATTGCTACCCATTCAAAACCTGCATAAATTGAATAACTAGCTATCATTGTAGAACAAGCAAGTAGCGTGTCACCTATTTTACGGAACGTCTTTGGCGTTGGTTTCCAATATCTATTTTTTAATTTGCTCACAATCATAAATATAAAATTAATAAACGATTTGCAATTCTACTCTTTCATTGATTTGAATAGCTTTGTTTATCTCTTTTATAAGCTTGACCTCAGTACTGCCCTGAATCCAATTTAAGACTTTGCCAAATGGTTTATTAATATGCTTTGTGTTTGCTACTAGAATACAGCCTTCCGTAGATTCATGTGTATTGCCTCCATGAATTCTGATTCCCGAAAATCCTTTGACTTTCAAAACTTCGGGCATTACTCTTTTAAATCTATTGCTCAAAGTTAATATCACTCGATAAGTTCCTGAAGGTATTGCCGTAACACCAAATTTCTTTTGAGTTTTTATTTCGGATTCAATTTGTAACTGGTGTAGCATTCTGTCTTTGTCCTCAAGCGTATAACAAAAGAACTTATCATTGATAAACATCGAACCGATAGTTTCGGTATCTGTAAAGAATTCCCTTTTAACTGTTATTTTCATGCTCTTTATAATAATGGTCTATTGCTATTCCTTCCTTTTGTTCGTTCTTCATTATTAATTGAATGCCGAACATAATACAAGCTAAATGGTCTTCGCTTCTATCACCTAATTCATACTTAGCTAAGTGCCTATGTAAACTTTCAAGTGAAGATTCGTCTGGTTGCCCCTTTTGCCAGTTGTTTTTTTCGTACTTATTAGCACCCATTCGCAATAGATAGCCAAATCTTAGCCTTACATAAGCATCTAAATGGTTTACTAATGGCTTATTTGTGTCGTCATCTCGCTGACTTCCGCTTTCGAACACTCTTTTATTTGCATTTTTTACATATTCCGCGATAGGATTGTCTTTCTTTTCTTCTATATACTCATAATGTACGCCCGGTATTCTTTTCATTTTTGTATTAATTTTCTTAATGCCATAACTATCTCTTGAAGTTCCGCTTCTTTCAAAGCTTTTAGCTTCATTAAACCCTTAATCTTTTTATTCTCGATTGCCTTTTCCTCTAATATCTTCATGTATATCATAACCAAGAAATTTTACTCCCCAAATTCATTGGCAAAAATATTGCTGTTTTACCATCGATAACTATTCCACATCCTAAAGTAGGCTTCTTTGCGTACACTTTGCCATAAGCCATTGCATAAGAACGTACATCAATACCACACCCGACATTCATTCCGAAAATCATATCTCTATCTGATGCTGAATAGTTTACACCACCAAATGAATGAATATGACCTATCACTGTGGATTGTCGATTATCCCTTGCGCGGTTGATTGCACCTTGCGCACCGCTTGACCCTGTGCCATGGATATATAATGTGTTATCTATTTCATGTGAGTACGCCCATTTCCATCCTTCGGGATAACCTAGCATTTCGTTATACGATTTGAACATTGATTTTGGCAAACCAGCTGTTTGAAGTTTTCTAGTTGGTAGGCTTGAATGGTTACCTATACAACCATAAACATTTGGGAATGCTTCGTGCCATTTAACGTGGTCTTTACGTGCTAGTTCTAATTCATTACCAGCGCTTTCACCATCAGGGTCTGATTCATGGTAACTAATTGCGTGAAAATCGGTATCGTCACCAATATCCACAACTGTTGAAACTTGAAACTTATTAAACACTTCGTACACGAACTCAAAGTAATCTGGATGTGTGAATGGAGCGTGTCTATCGCCTATGATGCCTACTACATTTGAATTACGAAATGATTTTATCAAGTCGTATTCATTAGAATTTAATCTCGGTCTATACATTTTTGTTTTGTTTTAAAACAAAGATACTTATTTTATTAAATAAAATAGTAATGTTGAAAAATGCTAAAATAAAGCAGGGAATATTTTTTTAATTAATTCCGTTATTTGCCACCCTCCAGTGATACCTACCCCAATTAAAGTATAGTAAACATATTTAAACTTATTTTGAATCGATGCTATTTCTTCAGTGTTTTTTTTAGTTTGAAGTTTCAATCCATCCCCGAAATATTCACTTCCTAGAATAGCGTCCTCAATCGTTTGCACTTTATGCGATAGATTGCGTAATTCTTCAAATACCTTTTCTAAAGTAGCAGATTCTTTTTGAGTCATTACACTGCATCAATTAAAGGGTAATCGGAAGGCACAGCGCACCTATCTGCAACGTATGGAATAGCAAGTGAGATTGAAGCTTGAACACCCGCTACAAGGTCTGATAATCTTTCTGTAAAGAAGTTAATATTAACCGAATTACCGAGCGTAAATTCAAAAGTATCGCTTCGTAATTGTGCGATTATATCTTGACAAACTAGCATCTGGTCACTTATAACATCGTCCTCGTTCTTTTCGTCTGCAAATACTAAATCAGCAAAGATAATAGACAAAGAAAGGTTAAATATTGACCCGCTTACGTTTGAACTTTCGATTGTGCAATACATGAGCGGATAAGTAATTGATTTACTTTCACCTAATTCCCAAACATCGCCCCAACCAAAGTCATTGATTTGCTTGTGGTCGGTTGCTAAATTATTTAACAGACTTTTTACTTCCTTGATTGTCATTTTTTACAGTATTTAGGTAAGTCTTTAGCTTAACCACGTTCTTATTAGAATAATCCTTTGCCATTAATCTCTATAATCTTTACCTAATGCACCGAATTGTGATTGATACATATCTGAATAGTCTTTGTAATCTCTTTCAATACCACCAAGAAACATTCCTGTGCTATAACTAGAACCGTTCGGGTGTATGATATCAGAACCGCTACCGGGATTGTTATACAAAGGATAATCGATTATATTCTCACAAAGATAATTTGTGATTCTTTGCGCGTACCATTCAGCTTTATTTTTGTAATAGCTCATTAAATCAAACAATTCAGACAAACTAGCTTCGTTTGAATTTTCACTATTTTTTCTAAGCACGTTTTTGTTAGTCATTTTAAAACCTAATGACATAACCATTTCACTTGCGACATACCAGCAAATACAATCTGTCACGTATAAATCAAGAAGCTTCTTATTTAAAACAGTCAAAGAATTATCTTCTATTTGAGTTTGCAATTCTTGATATAAACCCGTCCCTAAAATAGGCTCAATATACATATCCTGAGATTGCTTGATAGTTGGTCTTATAAGTTTAGGGTCTACATTGTCCTGCAATAGTGACCTATCTTTTAGCGTTGTTTCGCTTATAAATAAAATATTCGCGCTCATTATCTTCTTTTAATTACAACTTGTTCTACCCAACGATGACGACAATATGGTGTGGTTACTTGTGTTTTAGGATTATAGTAAAACCCGCCACGTCTTTGCCAAACTGAATATCCTAACCTTTGACTTATTGCTTGTATTTCGGCACGTGAATAAATCTTATCTAATGTGATTAAGTTTTCGCAAAACCTCCTAGTAGTTGGAATAATTGGCGGACCTAAAACGGGATTAACCTCATATGAATATCTTATCTGTATGTCCGCTATTGGTTTACGCGCTGACTTTTGCTTTTTACCTTCATCTGTAATCTCGCGAGATATAACTTCGCTTCCATTATCATTGAAAGGCTTTACATTTATTAGCTTGTTATTTTCTAAAGTAGAAAGTGACCCGATAATGACTTGTTTATCTACCTTTAAAGCGGTTGCCATATCTTCGACCGTAGTTAAAGGATTCTTTTGCAATAAATCTAATATCCCACTTTGTACGTTTGTGATAATAATATCAATATCCGCGAATTCTTGATGTGGTATCGGTTCGAAATTGTCATCAAATTGAACACGCCTTGACTTTATAACATCATACTCGCTTTTCGCATCGCCAAAGTCTGCAAATATACCTATTGCAAAGTCATCATCTTGTTCGCTAAATGCTTGAGAGGTCGCTTCCGGTATGGCTTCGCCTTCTTGTTTTGGTGTTAATCCTATTAATGCACGAATTTCGTTTGGTGTCATTGATTCAAGAACCTTGTTAGCAACCAAAGGACTTAATGAATTAATACCGTTAATAACATCTTGCTGTGAGCTTTCGGTCTTTGATTCTAAAAGAGGCAATCCTAACTTTTCGCGGATTTCTTCTTGTGTCATATTAGCCGAAATAATCGCTTCGCTAAATTCAAAGCCTAAAGGTTCGGTATGTTTAATATGAAATTCGGCTGTGATTCCAAACAATGGTAAAATATAACCGAGCCACCTTTCAATAAATTGTTGTTTGCCACTTACATAAGTATTTTGGAATATCTCGTAAGCGTCGCGCATTTCAGTCCTTGCACCTAATGCGCCCTCTTGAGCGATACCAAACAATGAAGCTGAAGTAATCCTATGACCAGAGAAAATCTCTTGTTGTATAGTCTTATTTAGCATATCAAATTGCTTATCTAAATCGGAAGCGGATAAGTCAATCACGGTCGGAGCTTTTGCGGGGTCGTTATTAAAATTAATAATAAATTTACCAGCGTTCTTTTCACCAGAAAACTTGTCTTTAACTTGACGCTCAATTTTACGTTGTTCTTCTTCGGTCGGAATACCATTATTAAATGATAACATTTTTGAAGGCATCATTCCGTTATGAATAGCGTTTAAATGAAATTCAGAAACCGCGACATCTAGCTCGATATAATTTAAAGCACCCTGATAAGTTGGTAACGTGTACGTATTAACGCCCGGACGATACTCTTTTAAGTAAATTAATTGCTTACCTACTTTGTTTTCGGGATTAAATGCTGAAATAGATTTAATATCGTTTGGCTTTGCTTTAATATCCCATTCATTCGATATGTAGAAATAAGTATTATCTGGATTAGACCTAACTTTTGCGTAGTCAATATGGTATAAAGAAACCGCATCGCCAAAATGATTGTAAATAATCTCAAGATAGCAACCTCCGAAAGTTTCGATGTCTAAAGTAATTTTATCTAGTATATCGTTTATGTTTTCTTTTGACCTATTGATAGGCTTTTCAACTAAATACTGGTTCGCTTCATCGTCAAATACAATACCACCACCAGCGATGTAATTAGCCTTACCATTTACGATAGCGTTATGCTTTGCCGACGTATTAAGCAATGAAAGCAAGTGCAAAGGGAACTTATTATCTTCGCCATAATTAACCCAATCTTGATTCTTCTTTTCAGTGAACTTTGGTTGTGAATATTCGCTAAAATTTATCGCTATTAAATTACTCATTTTTTAATATTTTTATTTCCTTGCTCTTCAGTTGTGTATTTCTTTAATCCTAATCGTATTAACAACTCATTAACTATAAAATTGTCATCTTTGCCCCACTTATCAAGCGTTTCTTTTTTTATAAATATAACTTCTTCAAAACAAATACAATTATTAGCGTCGCATATTTGACAAATGATATTTATGCCCTCACAAAACAAGTCATATCTAAAAGAAAGTATATTAACCGAATTAATTTTTCGTGAAATATTACCGACTTTTAGCTCGGTATCTAAAACCCTAATCTTCAACTGTCAAGGATTCCTTTACAACTGGAGCTACGTAATCCCCTGTAATAACTAAATTAAGCTCACTAGCGCCCCAGTTATAAGCAACCTCGTCATCATTACCCCATTCGTTATAAGATTCGCCTGACATCGTTAAATTGCCATCTGCAACCATAACTAAATCACTATCTAATAAAGCATAATAAAATGTTGCACTTTGAAATAGTTCGCCACCGATAGGACGTAGATTAAAAATAGTTGCTGTTACTGCTTGACCTTTTACCCATGTAGGGATTTCTTGAATTGTTTTCATTTTATTTGTTTTCTAATTGCGTTATTTTTTCGTTAAGCTCTTGTATTGCTTTTATTAATACTGGGATTAAATCTTGATAATTTAAACCTAAATTTTCTTTGCCATTTTCATTTTTAATTTTAAATACCGCTTCTGGATAAACTTTTTCTATATCTTGTGCAATTAAAAATAATCTTCTTTTATCTTCATTATCAGTTTTATATTTACCAATAACTGTCCTAACCTGAGATAAATTATCACAAGCATTCATTATTGGTTCAATTACATCTTTAGAATTTTCATCAGATAGTGAACCCCATGAAGTGCCTCCATTTGCTAAAACAACTCCATTTGTATTACTTATTATTCTTATTTCAGCGCCAGCTCCTCCATTTGCAGTAATATAATTTGCACTATTTCTGCTAAAAAATACCTCAGCTCCACTTCCACCAAGAGTTAAATTTGCAAGTGTACCATTTATTATAACATCGTTAGAGAATGTCGCTGCACCTGTTACATCAATACCGCCACCATTAGGGCTTAAAAATAATGTATAAGGGTTACCGTTACTTATTACATTTGCTTGAATCCCTATTTTACCACCAATAACAGTACCAAAATTTAACTCTAAATTTTCACTTGTGTATCTATTATTTATTCCAAATCCGCTTGTATGACTAAACCTCCCAGTCCCATTAACATCTAGCTTGTAACCTGCATCTGTTGTAGTGCCTATTAGTACGTTACCAGCTCCATTTAAAACTAATTGACTTGTATTGTAACTACCTGTTGTACCATTGTTTGTTTCAAATACTAAATAATTGGCAGAACCTGAAGCAGATATTGAACTTCTAATTCTATTTTTTTGAGCATTTGGATAACTTGCATTACCAAAATACATTACATCCCCAAGAGTACCATCTATTCCACCACCTAATGCCGTCACACTACTAGAGAATGTAGCTGCACCTGCATATAAGCCACCAATGCCCGTACCTGGAACTGCTCCAATAGTTAAATTACCGCCAGATACTAATAATTTTGCAGCATAAGTTGTTCCTGTTTGTGTTGTTGATTGTGCTAAAGCCCAATCACCGTAATTATAAGCATCGCTATATATCTGCCAAGAACGAGAAGCAGCATTTGCATCATACCCCATTCTAAATGCAAACCCAGCTGCCCCACTCCCTGTTCCTACTATACCACTAAATGTAGCACTTGTACCATTTAAAGTTCCTGATATAGTAGTATTTCCAGCTGAATTAATCGTTAATCTTGCAGACGCTCCAGTTTGTAAAATCAAACTACCAGTCGACTCGTAAACAAAAGTATTATCTGCGGAACCCAATTTAAGTATTCCTGTAATTGTTGCACCTCCTGTAACTTGTAGCTTATCGCTAGTAGCATTTGTTCGTGAACCTAAAAGCAAGTTACCGCCTAGCCATGTTGATGTAGTAGAAGAATTACCTATCCACGTTCTACTATTTTCGGTTGCTGACTCTCCGACTGTATTATAGCCAATAAAAATATTATTTAATCCAGTTGTGTTTGCATTCGTTCCGCCTGAGCCATAGCCCGATTGATAGCCAAATGCGGTATTTAAAGAGCCCGTTGTATTTGAAAAAAGAGCATTTAAACCAACTCCAGTATTTGTAAAAATATTACCGCCACCTCTACCAATAGTAATACCGTTTGCCGTTAAATCATTACTAAAACTTTTAGACCCTGCTATTGTTTGCGCTCCAGTGGTTATTACACCGCCAAAACTTGCATCAGCAGGTTGTAAACTTAAAAGGCTACCAACTATACTAGCTCCATTTGCGTTTGGTGTTATACCGATAGCAGCTAAAGATAAAACGGTGTATTGTGGAATGTTTAAAGTATTGCTTATAAATGTAGCTGCACCGCTTGTTCCAGTTGTGGTTAGCGTAATTGTGTTTTGCTTACTATTAAATGTAGTCCAATCCGTAGAGGATAAATACCCATTAATAGTAGAGGTAGCGGCAGGAATAGAAATAGTGTTTAATGTTCTAACTAAAGGAGATGAAAAAGTTAATACATTTTCTTTGCCGTTAAACGTACTCCAATTAGCTGAGCTCAATGCCCCTCTATTTGTAGCACTTGCAGTTGGTAGATTAAAGGTATGAGTATCTAAAACACTAGAGATATTAAAATCGCTTCCAGTCGTTCCAGTTGCAAAATATTGAGTATTAGCCGTTAATCCGTTAAGAGCTGCAATACCACCTGCGAAAGTTGTAGTTACTAAACACAAAGTATTATCCTCAGTGTGTAAAGTAACTGTACGACCGCCTGAATTATCTACGATGTAAACCCGAAGAGCTAGCCTATCAGTGATTAATAAAGTAGTTTCGGGAACTGCTAAAGATGTGATATATAAATCTGTGGTTGTTCCGCCTGTTATTTCTTCAGGAACAGCAACCGAACTTGCAATACTTGTAAAAGTCGAACCGTTATATTTTAATAGCTCTACATAAAACTTTTGCGAACCTCCGCTAGATGAAACATTGAAAAACAATTCAAAGTTCCAAGCACCACCCGGAATAAGCAATCTATTTGGATTACCTGCATCTGTTAAGAATTGAGCAATTAAACCATTGCCAGTCAAATTAAAGTCAGTACCTGCACCAACTATGGCACTGTTAGCCATTTGCTTGTATGTCGCTACACTTGCAGCTACCGAGCCGTTCAAATAATAGTTAACATTAGCACCTCCGCTTGATGTCGATGGTATAGTCGCTAAAGTTCCATCGCCACGAATGTATTGAGATGCCGTACCTATTGCCGTGACTTCTAAAGTTCCCGAACTTGTTATTGGTGAATTAGCAACGCTAAACGCTACTGGCATCGTTAAACCAACGCTAGTAACCGAACCAACCCCTGCACCAATATCTGCTAAAACTTCAGCGCCTGTCCGATATTTAACAACACCATCTTCAGAAACTAGAAATTTATCCGTGTCATATAAAGCGTTTTGAATGTTAGCTATTTTTAATCTAAAATTAGTATCTATTCTTAACGCTTCTGTGTTGTTTACTCGGATTATAAAGTCATTGTTTATTGTCGAACCTATGTAAGCATCATTATCTACGCCCGGATTAATTATCCCAAAACTTGCATAGCTTGAAGTTCCATCGGTTAAGTGTATAACATTACCGATTTCATTTAAGATTGAATTTCCAACAGTTCCGGAGCTTGTAAACTTTGATAGTCTGCCAGTTGTGCCTGAAATGCTTGAGCTTGACGCGCCACCAATATCTGTTAAGACCTCGGAAGCTGTACGATATGAAACGGAATTATCTGCTTTTAGGCTTAGAAACTTTGTAGCGACTTCTAAATCTGTAAGTGCTGAAAGAATTAACGTTCCATCAATTTCGATATCAGTAGAAGAAAGTTGCAAAGGGATTTCATTTCCAAATCCATCTGTAATCCTTTTCTTTATTCCTGTGATTGTATTGTTATCGGTTACCTTTAAAAGCGAGTCGTATGTTTCCGAAATTAATTCTCCAGTAAGTGTAGCCATTTATTTGTATGTTATAAAGTCTTCAGATTGTCCATTGTATTCAGTGAAAGTAAAAGCTTCACCCACTAATTTCATTTTACCGATTTCCAATTGTTTTTTTATTTCTGGTTCTTCTTGAAATTCAAAAACTTGATAAGTCCAAAAACCTTCCGTTGCATTTAAAAAATAATCATTTACGTTTATCTCGAATTCTGAATATCTTTCAATATATAAACTTTCGTTTACTGCTTCAAATATAACGATTTCATTCGTAATATCATTAACAAATTCAAACACATAAATAGGTGTTTCTAAACTTATTTTTTCTAAGCTTAAAACCAAATCTTTTACAGTTCCTTTTTCAAAAAGTATCATAATCATAAATATAATTTTTAAACGTAAAAAACACTATATATATATATTACTTTACTTTACTTTACTTTACAAGCGTTACGAACACATTCCGAACGCGTTACATTTTTTGCAATAGTTTAAATATCAATTAGTTATGAGATTATTTTCTTAGTTTTTTTTTGAAAAACCTTTGCACTTTCACTAAACTTTAGTGAAACTATGCTGAAACTATGGTGAAAGTATCATGAAAACATATTAAAAAAACACAAATTTAATGTTTAATATTATTATACATTATGGCATTTCTATGACAATTAAATACAATATTACTTTTACATTTGATTCATAAACAAAAACAAAAAACGACATGAAAAATTACACAATCGCATTTATGGACAATGATTATAACGACCTTATAATTAAGAAAGTTCAATTTAATAATTTAAAAGAAGTCAAAGCTTTTGCTAAAGAAATATTAGCTAATCTTTGTGATAATGATGTCACTAACTTTAGAATTTATTAATATGGAAATTTTAGCTTTTATCTTTTGCGTAGTACCTATTTTATTTGTACTTTTATTCTCTACCGCAGTTCACTATTTTATGAAAGCACTTAAAAAACACAACAATGAAAAATCTATTTAATCGCTTAACTTTAGAGCATCAAGAAATACTTGAAGAATTATGCCAAGAATATCCTAGTACTATTAGTGATATTAAATATGAGTTAATTAATAATTTATATTGGACTGAATTAAAATATAGTACAGCTGTTAGCTTAGTTAATTTTTTAGGTCTTTATGATTATTCACCTACTGGGCTTAATAAACTATTTGAAAATGAGTAATTTAATCGACAAAATGGATAAGGTTTATTTAGATAAATTTTATGCACTACCTGAAAGCGAAATGAAAACTAAAACTTTACACGCTTTAAAGACTGGCAAAAGTTTTGGATGGATTGGTGGCGATATAGCCGAATACCTTGAAGATAATTTATTAAGTGATGAAGAACACCCTTTTTTATTGGACTTGCTTAAAACGTACGACAATCG
>Ga0208160_1000165_pt1 | contig 32282 bp, 26 predicted proteins | sample CB_VirMetaG_FD_184536 | JGI IMG/M metagenome (GOLD analysis project Ga0208160, IMG submission 184536) | Freshwater to marine saline gradient viral communities from Chesapeake Bay - CB_1504_1 Viral MetaG (SPAdes) (version 4) | ecosystem: Environmental > Aquatic > Marine > Coastal | place: USA... | reverse complement strand
CCGTGCTATGGGTCTTGGTGGCGATCGTTTTGGTGTGGGGGTTAACTGGCTGCAGCGACTTGCGGCGGTTGACGATGACCAAGGAGGAACTGAGGCTGTACGGGGATGTGACCTACCGCCAATGTTTGGACCCAACAGTGGTGTGCATAAAACCATGAAAATCAACGTGGATGTGGGTAGTTTGGTAGTAGGTGATAAGTTCTCACTGGATGGCGTGGAGTACGAAGTGATGCGAAATGGGGGCGGGCGGTATGTTCATGCCCACGGCACCAAAGTCCAAACCAATACGTACATCCCTTCCGAAGAGGAAGTTGAGGTAGAGCGCGATTCTGACTAAGATTTACGCAGCTTTTACCGGGGATCACCATGCCACTCAAGAAACTTGTCCTAAAGCCGGGGGTCAACCGGGAAAATACTCGCTACACGAGCGAGGGTGGATGGTACTCCTGCGATAAAATCCGCTTCCGTCAAGGAACTCCGGAAAAAATCGGTGGGTGGCAACGCATTTCTGCAGCTACCTTTCTCGGAGTGTGTCGTGCTTTGTGGAACTGGATCACCCTTGGCAGTCAAAATCTGGTCGGGGTCGGCACAAACTTAAAATATTACGTAGAACTGGGTGAAAGCTACAACGACATCACCCCTCTGCGGACTACGACAACTTCAACAACCACCCTCACAAACCCAATCGGCGTCACAAACGCCAGCACAACGGTCGTAGTGACCCATACCTCTCACGGTGCGCATACTGGGGATCTGGTTTATTTGGCAGGCTCTGCAGCGGTTGGGGGTATTCCTGCGGATGAAATCAACGGTCGGCATGAAATTACTGTAATCAATGCCAATTCTTATTCGTTTTCTTCTACATCCCCAGCTACATCTACCGTAGCTGCAGGTGGCGGCACGGTAACTGCGTACTACATTGAGTACCACACGGAACTGACTGATCCGTTCTCGACCACCTCTGGGTCTTCGATTGTCACCGTAACCGATGCAGTGGGCGGCTATATTGACGGGGACTTTGTGACCTTCAGTGGGGCTTCATCTGTTGGCGGTCTAAGTTTAAACAACGAGTACCAGCTTACGTATTTGGGTGGTAGCACATACACCATCGATGCCGGAACGAACGCTACGTCGACAGCCACGGGTGGCGGCACAGTTTTGGCCGAATATCAGATGAATGTCGGCCCTGCGGTTGTAGTTCCTTTGACTGGTTGGGGTGCTTCAGGCTGGAGTTCGGGCGCATGGGGAATCGGCACCACCTCTACGGACGCTTTGCGTCTATGGAGTCATGGTAATTTCGGTGAGGATTTGATCTTCGGACCGCGTGGTGGAGCCATCTACTACTGGGATGCGACCGGTGGCGTATCCACGAGAGCCGTAGAACTCTTTACCCGAGAGGGCGCTTCTGACGTGCCTATCCAGCAGAATTTCTTGCTGATCTCGGACATCAATCGGTTTGTCTTTGCGTTCGGTGCAAATGACTGGGGTACGGCCACGGTTGACCCGATGCTGATTCGCTGGTCAGACCAAGAAGACGCCACAAACTGGACCCCAGAATCCACCAATCAGGCAGGCAGCCTCCGGCTTTCTCACGGAACTGAGATTGTTACGGCGATTGCAGCTCGTCAGGAAATCCTCGTGTGGACCGATGCGGCACTGTATTCACTGCAGTACGTAGGCGCTCCGATTGTCTGGGGAGCCCAGACCGTAGGGGAGAATATATCAATCGCCAGCCAGAATTCTGTGGCCTATGCGAACGGCGTAGCTTATTGGATGGGTATTGATAAGTTCTACATGTATGACGGACGCACACAGACCCTCCCGTGCGACCTTCGTCAATATGTGTTTAAGAACATCAACTACCAGCAAATCGATCAAGTCTTTGCCGGAACCAATGAAGCTTTCCACGAGATCTGGTGGTTCTACTGCGCAGGCAGTGACATCGAGGTCGGAAACTACGTGGTCTTTAACTACAAAGAAAATGTCTGGTATTACGGCACAATGGCCCGCACCGCATGGTTCGACGCAGGGCTTCGGAATTACCCGCTCGCGGCAACGTATTCTAATAATCTGGTGAACCACGAGTTTGGCGTGGACGATAATGAGACGGCAACAACTCAGCCGATTTCAGCGTTTATCACGTCCGCTCAGTTCGACATCGAGGACGGGCATAACTTTGCATTCGTGTGGAGAGTCCTGCCAGACATTACCTTCCGTGGGTCCACTGCGACGAATCCGTCTGTGACAATGGGCCTCCTGCCGTTGGCAAACTCAGGGTCTGGGTTCAATAGCCCGCTCTCTGAAGGCGGGTCGAACGAGGGCACTGTAACCCGCACGTCATTCCATCCGGTCGAAGAATTCACGGGACAGATCAATACCCGAGTTAGAGGTCGTCAGATGGCGATACAGATTTCCTCCGATGGCGAGGGGGTTGCTTGGCAGCTAGGCTCTCCACGCATCGATATGCGTCCTGATGGCAGACGCTAATGGCCGGACAGATCCAGAAAATTCAGCCTCCAGCCCTCCCTTGGGCTCGGGATAAGTACGAGCGCAGCGCAGAGGACCAGTACAGTAATGTGCTCCGGTTGTTCTTCAACCGGCTGGTAAACATCGTCAATTCCCTCCTCGGAACGCAAGGGGCGCAGTACATTGATTCCCCGAACGGCCTGTTTTACTGCACAAGTAATCAACCCATTGCGGTGGTTGATACGGCCCAGCATATTTGCTTTGAGAACACATACCTAAGCAATGGCGTCCGCAATCCTGACGGGGACACGATCATCATCGACATCGATGGGGTCTACAATTTCCAGTTTTCCGGACAGGTAGAAAGCACAAATTCCAGTGCCAAATTGGTCCGCGCATGGATTCGCAAGAACGATGTGGATATTACGTATTCCTCCCATGCCTACACAATTTCAGGGGTCAACCACAAGCTTGCCATCACGTGGAACTTCATCATCGATATGCAGGCTGGGGACACCCTGCAGATGATGTGGGCGTCGGACAACATAAATGCCACCCTTACTGCGATCACCCCTGTAGCCCCGTACCCCGGAACCTCTTCTGCGGTTATGGCAATCACTTACGTATCTGCACTTCCTGACGTCCTGCCGACTCCACCGTAACAACACACCACATCCGGTTGCGTACCTTGATTTCCACTGTCTATACTGGGAATCCCTTTAACCAACAAGGTGCACAACAATGAACGAAACTGAATTTCTCGAACTGTGGAATGCTTGTGTTGAATCAGCAAAGCCGATTCTTGACGATTACGTCCCTCCAACTGACCTAACCGCAACTGTACAAGGTATGGGGTTGGATAGTCTTGATACCGCGCTTACGCTTGCGATAGTGGCAGAGGTGTACGGAATTTCTAATGAGGACGGGGCTTCAATGCCAAAGTCCAGTTTGCAGGAAATGTATGAATGGATTCAAAAGCATAAGACCCGTGATTACGATAGCGTAGCAGAAGCCATGAAGGTGGTCGCATGATATACATGACTCAATGCGCCACGCTATCAACTGAAAACTTAATTGATGTTGAGGATATTACTTACCCACAAAAGGCTTACGTAGTACCTGAAACGTATGCAAGGGCCAAAACAGGACTTGCTTATCCCCCACACAAAGCGTTTGACCGGGTAATTAAAAAGGAAATTGTAGACTATGTAGTAAACAACCCAGTCAAAGGTAAGACTGGGTTCATATTTGCTGCAGGAAGTCAGGGATGGGGATCAAATTCTGGGGGTAAATACGACGGCAATCCAGATGCTAAGTTGCATCACACATGCAAAATCCCGTTCATCACGCTGACCAATATCTACGCAGGGCGGATTGCCGGTATTTTTCGAGTATCAGATCACGTCTCTACCGATGGAAGTGCTTGCGCATCAAGCCTGAAATCCATGATGGACATGCAGCATCTGTTCAATTTATACGGATTTGATCGGGTCATAATGCTTGCAGGTGAGGACTCGACTAACATCCAAACGCTTGAATTTTTTGGGGAAGCAAACGGGCATATACCATTGGATTCTGGACGACTACCTTCCGCATTCGACAGTGAGAATTACGGGTTTCACTGCGGCCAAGGTGCTGCCCTTGCAGTATTCGAGCGGGAGCACAGCGGGATGGCTGAACCGCTCTGCCAATTTTTGGGCGCATATGCCGCATCAGAAGTCAGTACAAATCCACTTGGGCAGCGCGAAGATGGGCAGGGGTACAAAAAGGCAATTTCTGGAGCATTAGAAATTGCTAAAATAGATCCGAAAGCGGTGAAAGTCGTAAAGACCCACGGCACAGGGACAAAAATGAACAACGCATCAGAGCGATCGGCACTGTGCTCTATTTTCCCAGAATTCATAGCAACTTCCTATAAACCAAGGATTGGGCATACGTTAAGCGCCAGCGGACTAATGGAAACCGGTTTATTGCTCAATGATCTGAAAAGCGGTATCGTACCCAAAATTGTTAACAGAACGGAGCGTGACGACGTGTTCCTCTCTTACGATGCACCAGCCCCATCAAAGGGCCCGTTCTTAAGCCTTGCTGCAGGTATGGGTAACACCTACGCTGCAGCTTTGTTTAGTACGGATTTCTAGTGATGGATACGGTCGATAGCAAAGAGGAGGTGTTGCCGTTCCCTGTCGTAGTGACGAGAAGCGCTCAGCGGCTTATTGATGCGGGGGGTATTAACTTACCCTTACAAGTTATACTTATTGCCCTTGCCAAAGAAGCTACATTAGAGACAGCTAATGTGTATCAGGCTGGAAACACAGTATTTATTGGGCATATAAGCCCAGATAAAAAACGCATGTGGGGGCGGGCGCTTAATATGGACACCCCCAGAAATTTGATAAACAACGCTTTGCAGTACCTTCGTTACATAAATAAAATTGGGGTTAGGGATTACTATACAAATTTTAATAACCCGTCATTCGCATCTGCCTTTAAATTTATGGAAAAATCTTCTATTGCTAAATACATAGATTTAGATGTATATCAGAGTAAAAAACGCCCAAACGAAACTATTGTGCATATCCATATGAATGGGAAGATTGAATTTTAATGAGCGTTATAGTCGACATTGGTGAAGATCTTATAGACGCCGTAGACGATTTCGTCGGTGACGTTATTGATTTTACTGTCGACGTTGTTGAAGGCGCCCTTGACGATCCGATCGGCACGATTGCAACTGTAGCCGCAGTAGCCACTGGTAATGCGTGGGCAGTCCCGCTGATACAAGGGGCAAACGTAGCTATCCAAGGCGGTGATCTTGGGGATATTGTAAAGACAGTAGCTATCTCCTACGCCGCAGGTAAATTAGGTCAGGCCGTAGGGCAATCAGTAGGCCAATATGCTAGTGAAGCCGCCGCTGCAGGGCAGTATGGAACTCAGTTCGGTTCAGCGCAGACTGCAATGCTTGCAGCGCAAGAAGCGGGGATGCTCACTGCTTCAGATATTGCAGCTTCAGTTATTGGGGCCGGGACGGGTAGTGCGACTGTTGCGGTCGTTACGGGACGGGATCCAGTCCAAGCGTTTTTTACTGGGGGTATATCCGCTGCGGTACCAGCCGCTTTGGGTAATATTGAAGGATTCGATAAACTTTCAGTAACTTCGCAAAAGGTAATCAACTCTGCCGTTACCAGCGCAATGCTTGGGCAGGATGTAACTGGGGCGACAGTAGCGGCCATCATATCGTCTAGCAATTTCACCACTAAAATGGTGAATAGCATTAGTGACTATACTGGCGGCGGTACGATGACTGATGGGCAGCAAGCCCTAATCACTAATGTAATCTCCCAGACCGCTGCCGCTGCATTTGCTGGCGGGGACCCATCTACTGCATTCCAAAATGCGCTTCTCAGAGAAGGTACACAGCAGCTTGGCGACATGCTGCTATCGGATGAATTTATCTCATCTACGAAAGAATTTTTTGGTCTAGGCACGCAGGTTACTGAAACCGCCGAACTTATTGAAGATAACGAAAAATCCCAGCAAGCCGTTATTGATAAATATAATGGTGTTGCTAACACTATTACTACCCGCCAAGAGAATCAGCAGAAACTATACGATGCGATGATGAAGGCTCGTGATAAGTACGAGTCTGATAAGAACCAAACAACATTCGATGCTGCTAACAATGCAACAAAGGCATATAACGACTACACCACTAAACTAAATAATGACTATACGAATACGTATAAAAAGCAGTTAGACGATTACAGTGCTCAGCTAGACATGCTCAAAGAAGAGCACGTCATTATGGTTGAAGATTGGGGCACTTACCAAGAAAAATTCATGGCCGAAGCCGATTCTATCGATTTGGTAGTACGGCCTCTATACGATTCGGCATCTGAGTTCTTCGTACAAGAAATGGATCCGGGTTTTAATGCTGACGAATACGTGATGATGAATGGCCTTGGGCCGGAAGTAAATCCGTATCAGCATTGGCTTGAAGTTGGTCAGTATCAGGGGCTTCCAACAAACTACGACCGTGGCTTCTCTGTTGCAGAAGGGGAAAGAACTCTCCTTATCGATAATATTTTGCGTGATAACGGGTTAAGCCTAAGTAACGCCAGCAGTGACACTCTTGCTAATCTTTACGGCCTCGTTTTTGACGAGTACAGAACTCCTACTGGCGCAATGGATTATGCGGGATTATCACAAGATTCTAAGGGTCTACGTGAAAGATTGGCAAACGACCAATCCTTTAAGGATGCTATAGCCGAAACTCAAGTACGGGAAGGTGTTGTCATCAACCGCCCATATACGGCGGAAACTTTACCTGCTAACGGTTTAGCAAGCTGGGAACCAGCTCCGGGTTGGACGTATGCTACGCAGGATCAAGTCCTTAAAGGTGAAGCACGTCTCATTACCAATCGTTTCGGCGATCTGGTTTATGTAACTCCGGGCACCGATGCGGGGCGTATTTGGATTCCTTCTGTAGGTGATCTGGTTGATTACGATTCAGTACTAATTCGTCCGACTGAGGATGGGGGGGTTCCGGTTCTCCCACCAGTATTAGTCACAGCACCAAGTCTCGATGATTTGTGGGACATGGACCCAGAAGCCTATCTGGTCACAATGTCTTCAATGCCTGTTGAGACAGCGGTTGAAAATGGCATCGACGAGTTCTTTATTCGTATGGCTCAGTCCGCCGTTGAGGCTGCAGAGGCCAGCGGCAATGAGACCTTAATTAACACTACGGCAAATATCATCAGGGCAACTGGCGGTATATCTCAAGCGTTTGGTGCGACGATTGGCCTTCTTTCTGGCGACACCCCGGTTGACTCAAACCTCTATAAGTTCGGCGATGCGCTGGCGAAATTGGGTGAGGCATCAAATACTCAAGAATATAAAGACCGCATTGCGTTCATTAAAGAATCAATCGGTGAGGCTGATGGGTTCTGGGAAACCACACAAGCTATTTTTGACCAAGCCATCCAAGACCCCGCAGTATTCGCTGCCGAGTTTATTGGGGTTGAAGCAACTCAAGAACTGATTCCGCTGGCGATCGGTGGTGTTGCAGGTGCGGGTGTTAAAGGTGTTGCCCTTGCTCGTGGAGTTGCCACGGAAATCGCAGAAACAATGGGTAGACGTGCTGCAATTAGCGCAGCCCTAGCATCAGATGTAGCCGAATCCGTAGGCGCAACAGCAGAGGAAACTTATAACACTAGCTACGTTATTGCTATTAGAGAGGGGCTAAGTGAAGCCGATGCCGAAGCATGGGCACTACAGAACGCCCAGAAATCTGCGGTTGTAGCAGGTGTGGTAACAATGGCCGCTGGCGGTATGGGTAATGCGGCTCTTGAAAAAGCTATCTTTGGCTCTCGCGTCGCTACCGCAGGGTCAGATGAGGCGCTAAATGCGATCATCAATACGATTAAAAATTCCACCGAAATTGCCATCAAGGAAGGCGTTTCAGAGTACGGAGAAGAAGCAATCATTACCGCTTCGCAAGAAGCAATGTACTCCGTATTAGATCCAAACCGAGATGTATCTGGGAATATCGCTACTGCCGGTACTCTCGGCATGATCGCTTCTGGTTCTATTGCTGGCGGTGTATCTCTCGCAGATGGCGTCGGTAGCACCACTGGAGACATGGTGCGTAACATGATCCTGAGTAGTTCTGGTGTTGAGAATATCCGCCAGACTGCTACATCGGTAGATGAAGCTTACACAGCACTACAAGAACTTGGCATTGCAGACGACCCCTACATCACGGCAGCGGTATATCACGATGTCGCACCTAGTGAATATGCTTCCGTTGGGCAGATTAACGCCGACATTACTAAAGCAATTCAGGCGGAAACTGGATCTGATGTTGGCAACTACACCTTCGGTGCAAATGACTTTGCAAACTTTGTAGGGGTCAAAACCCCGGATCTTGGGTCTGCGATCCAAGAGTATGTCGACAATCGGTATACCAATTTTGCAGAAGCTAAGTCTTATTTAGTAAGCCAAGGTTACACAAACCCTACCGCTGCTGAAGTAAACAATTTCGTCAAACAGGGCATGGAAAGCGAAACCGAACTTCTGATTCGGGAATTCGCAGATCCGCTAGTTACCGACTATAACGAAGCGCGGCAGATGCTGCTTGACCTTGGGTACACAGATCCAAGAGACGCAGAGATCAATCGTTTCGTAGGTAAATACGCCGAAACATTGTCCAAAGACAAAGTAAGCGCCTATGTTGATCCGCGCCAAGTAACAGAAGCGGAAGCCCGTGAATACTTCGATGCTCTTGGATATAACCCAACTCAGGCTGAAGTAGATCAGTTTGTTAGACATGGTTGGACCGTAAACCAAGATAGGGTTGGGACCGAGCTTGGTGAATATGTAGACCCTCGTTATGTAGATATTGATGAGGTTCGTGAAGCCTATGAAACTCTTGGCCTGAGCAGACCGACGGAAGATGACCTAAGCAAATTTGTTGGTCAGTACGCGGAAGCAGACTTGGCGGGCAAGGCAGAAGAGTACCTGCCGACAGCACGCTATAACTCGATCGTTCAACTGATCGACAATCTTGCAGCTCAACAAGGTACGACCCCTGAAGTTCTAGACGCTCTCAACACCGTCAAGCAGGACTTGGCTGCTCAGATTGAGGATCTTGGCTTTGTAATCGATGAAGCCACCGGAATGGTGCTTACGGAGATGCAGGCCACTGAGAATCGCCTGACTGACCTCATTACTGAAAATGAAGCCGCAGGCATGGAGCGTGATGAAGCGATCCAGTCTGCGATTGATGCTCTAGCGACCGATCTCGGCACTACCGAAGAGAATATTCTTGACCTTCTTGAATCGAATCAGAGTGACCTGCTGACAGAAATTGAAGGGTTAGGAACTCAGATTTCTGACCTTGAACAAACTCTGCTTGATGAAATTGCGGCCAATGAAGAGGCCGGAATGGACCGTGACGAGGCTTTGAATGCTGCAATCGAAGCCGTAGCTACGGATCTCGGCACGACTCGTGATGACCTTTTAGACCAGCTCGGCACCACAGAAGAAAATCTACTGACCGAGATTAGCGCTCTTGAAGAAAGAGTTGGAACCCAGATCGGTGCAGTTGAGCAGTCATTGCTTGACCAGATTGCAGAAAACGAAGCCGCTGGTATGGCTCGTGATGAAGCAATTCAGGCCGCAATTAACGATGTAGCCATCGACCTTGGCACCACAAGAGACGCCCTACTCGACCAATTAGGATTTACGGAAGAGAACTTAGTCGCAGAAATGGGGGCTCTTGAGGAGCGCGTAGGCACCCAGATCGGTGCGGTCGAACAGTCCTTGCTGGATCAAATGGCTCTATATGAAGCTGCTGGCATCGACAGGGATATAGCTTTAAACACCGCGATTGGAGATGTTTCTGCAGAACTAGGGATCACTCGTGACGCATTGCTTGACCAGCTAGGTGTAACAGAAGAAAACTTATTAACCCGTCTTGGCGAAACAGAAACCGCCCTTAGCGAACAGATCACCGGGGTAGAAACTGCGCTCAGCACGGAAATTCAGAACGTCGCTGACATTCTGGGCAAACCTTACACGGACGTTACACAGGCAGACATTGACTTTGTTACTGACGTCATCGCTCAGCAGGAAGGCACATCAGAGTTTACTTATACACCTGAGCAACTTGCCTACGATTACAACGGCGATGGGGTTATCGACGCTGCCGATTTGACTGCAATCCAGACCCAGTACGGGATTACCCAAGGGACAATTTCTCCGGAAACCCAGCCAGAGTTCCAGTTTGATCCAACGACTGACACTGTATGGGGCAAGCCGACCGGGGTGTTTGCAGACATCGCTACTGCGCAGGAAGAACTCGGGCAGCAGATGTTGGAGGGGCAGCGCAGGCAGGACGTCAACGCGTTCCGAAACCTGCTTTTGGGGCAAGCAGACTTGTTTGGTAGGCAAGCTACCGTAAAAGCCCCGGATCCTGCTAGAATTGGTCCTGCTTACGACTGGAGCAGCATTTTCGCCACTCCTCAGCAGCAGCAGTTCTATTCTGGCTTTTCTCCGTATGGAGCGTACGCTGAAGGAGGCACCGTAGAAGATTTACTACGGTTACTGGAGGGTAAATAATGGCATTGCAATACGACTACGTTAATGACACCTACTGGGATGACGGCACCGGTGGTAGTGACTACCTATTTGAAGGTGAAGGCACGAACACTACTGGGTTTTGGGACGACATCAGCGGGATGATCGGAAGTGGTTGGGATGCAATTTCTGGCGCATTTACCAATGATTCCGGGGATATTAACTGGGGTAATGTTGCTGGCGTAGGTGGTGCACTTCTGGGTTTGTCTGGGCTGGGTTCATCCAGTCAACCTAAAGTTGGCTACCAAGGCGGTATTCCTTCCTACTCTGCGGTACGTGAAAAAGTACCTCGTACCTACGACCCAACACGTCGTCCGGGCAGTGCAGGTCAACAGTATTTCAGTGACACCCGCTTTGTTGCTCCGGAGAATGTAGCGACGACCCGTACTGAAGCGCAGTCAGAAGCAGAGCAACGCGCGAAATCTAATGAAGCCAACCCTGCAATTCAACGTAAAGCACAGGGCGGGCTGGCCTCTCTAGCCAATACCAAAGGCTACTATCTGGGTGGCCCGACCGACGGTATGGCAGACAAAGTTCCCGCTACAATCGGCGGAAAACAACCGGCGGCTTTGAGTGATGGGGAATTTGTTGTCCCTGCAGATGTAGTTAGTCACCTCGGCAATGGCAATTCCAATGCGGGTGCTGACCAGCTTTACAGTATGATGGACCGAGTACGTCAAGCACGTACCGGCACTAAGAAACAGGGTAAGCAAATTAACCCTCAAAAAATGATGCCAAAGTGAGGTAGATCATGGCGGATAGCGCGGGCACTACAACTACTACCACTGGGTTCGACAATGCCGGACAAGTGGCGGGTACCGAATCCTCCCTGTCTAACTGGGTTGGTCCTTACGTAACTGAGATGCTTGGTCGCGGCCAAGCCCTCGCCAGTCAACCATACCAGACATATACCGGGCCGCTTACAGCGGGTCCGTCCACTGCGCAAACTGCGGCATTCGGTGGTATTGCGGGATTAGCGATTCCTACCCAACAGATGGGCGCATTTACTCCTCAGTCTTTTACTGCGCAGGGCGTTGCCCAGCAGTACATGAGTCCATATATCCAGCAGGCGCTTGACCCTCAGATCGCTGAAGCTCGCCGTCAGGCACAGATTAGTCGCTTAGCCGACGTATCCCGTCTATCTAAGGCCGGGGCATACGGTGGCACCCGTCAGGCCCTTATGGAGTCTGAGGGGCAGCGCAATCTACTTCAGAATCTGGCCGGTATTACTGGCACTGGATACCAAAAAGCCTATGAGCAGGCTGCTCAACAGTTCAACACTGAAGAACAGGCTCGCCGTGCAGCACAGGAACTTGCTAACACCTATGGCTTGACGGCACTTAGTAAGCAAGCCGAATTGGGTGGACAGCAGCGCGCAATCGAGGCTGAAGGTGTTGCTGCGGATAAGGCTCAGTTTGAAGAAGAACGTGATTATCCGTACAAGCAGGTTCAGTACATGCAGTCGCTCCTCCAAGGGCTTCCTTTGGCTGCGCAGACCACCACCTACACTGAGCCGAGTGCTCTCTCCACCATGCTGTCTACTTCAGGCGGATTGATGGATTTGTATGATCGTATCTTCGGGGGCTAAGCCATGATCGGTAACCAAGGCATTGACGCAGATGTATCAGCACGTATGGACGCCTATCGGGGTAACCCACAGGCGCTAATGCAGCGGTATCAGCAGAATCAACAACTAATTGATTTGCTCGCTCTTCAGAAACTGAAGTCTGAGAAGGAAGCCGCCGCCCGTGAAATGCAGATGCAGATGGCCCAGCAGCAACAGGCTCAGGGTGGGTTACCAACAATCGCCCAGCAGCGCGAGCAGGAAGTCATGCAAATGACTAAAGACGAACTCGCTAAGCAGACTGGCGCTACTCTCGGCCAGAAACAAGCAACGGCCCAGCGTAATATGCAGGGTATCGCTCAGGCTGCAAGTCGTCCCGGCGCACGTCCTATGCCGAATCCAGCGCAAAGCGGTATCGCTGCCGCTCCGTCTGCAGGTATGACTAAGATGGCTGGTGGTGGGATTGTGGCTTTTGCAAATGGTGGTTTAACTGATACGGACGAAGAAACTCGCAAACGCGTAGAAGCCGCTATGCAGCGTTATCAGGGTAGCGGTGCGTCGCAATATCTGACTGGGGCGAAGAGACTTCAGGATCAGGCAGATCAGTTACAAGAGATTGCTCCAGAGCGTGCAGCCAATATGCGTAGGCAGGCTGAAGGCTTAATCAAAATGGCCCAACAGCTACCAGAAATGCAGCAGATTGAACGGGCTGCGCCAGCCACGCGAGCGCGTAACCTAATGGCGGAAGCAGAAAACGAGCCTTTGTTCCCCGGTACTAGCATTTTTGGTTCGTCCCCAGAAGAAGCTATCGGCTACCAACAAGAGGCAAAAGATTTGTTTGCGTCTATGCAGGCGTCCCCAAGCCCGCAGGCTAAAGCTGAAGCAGTAAAATTAGCGAGTGAGCGTCCCGGTTTATTTGGGGAAGCGCCTTCACGTTCAGAAGTAGATATTGGCTTACCTGTACCAGAAGGTGGTGATCGCCCTGCCCTAGAACAACCAAAAGCACCTGCCGCACCGGAAGGTGGTATTCCGCAGGCGTTGCCGCAACAGGCGCCGGATGAACTCGCTGACCTGCGTAGGGCTACACGAGAAGGCATCATGGGGCAGATTAAAGGCGATCCAGAGAAGGAACGTCGCGAAGCCCTCAAGCAATTCCTCATTGGTGCTGGTGGTAAGACCAGCCTAGCAGGTGCGCTCGCTGGCGGTTCTCAGGCGGCCCGTCGTTATGAAACCGGACAAGAAGCCCAACGTGCTAAGGGTCTGGAATTGGGTCAATCTGAACTCGGCACTGCGTCTAAGGAAAGGATCGCGGATCTTGACCGTGAGGCGTACATCAATATCAACAAGGAATCTAGCCTGAATAAGAAGATCGAAATGGCTAACGATCTTCAGAAATCTCGCGAAAAAGCGATCTTTGATTTCTACGAAGAAATGTACAATCTCAGTGCAATGTCTGCCGCCCAAGGCGATGCTGAAGCTCAGAATGCCGTAGATCAAGTTAAGGCACAGCGTGATTCTGAAATCCAAGCCGCTAGAGATAAATTCAAGAAGGAAGTGGATTTACTCCGTGCAGGTGCTCCTCTGACCGCGCCGTCCGCACCGGGTAATTGGGGTGGGGTTACAGTTAAAACTAAGTAAGGGCACCGTCCATGCCACTCTATGAGATCACTAGCCCAGAAGGTATTACCTACGAAATCGAAGGGCCAGAAGGTGCCAGTCGAGAAGAAGTAATTGCTGCGATTCAGTATCGGTTAGCCGAGCAAGAAGAAGCCGCTGCGCCTGCCCCCACTATGATGCGGGCACCAGAAATAGATACTACTTTTCTGGGTGAAACCTCTGAGTTTATTAAAGGTGTACCTTATGGCGCACTGGGTTTGCTCGAATCGGCAGCGTTGGGTGCGTCTTCTATTCTGCCTGATAGCATTGAGGCTGGTGCTCGTGAGGGCATTAAGGACATAGCCGAAACGCTCAAATCTCCGTTTGAGGCGGAGCGTGGCTACGAAGAAACCACTTCCCGTAAGTTTGCTGAGGCTCTCGGCTCTACCGCTCCATTCTTTGCCCTTGGCCCGCTCGGTGTAGCTGGGCGTATAGGCGCTGGCGGTCTCGGTGCTGCTGCAGGTGCTGGGGAAGCTAGTGAGCGTGCGATTGCTGCTGGCGCTACTCCGGGGGAACAGACTGCTGCCACGGGTATTGGTACCTTAGTAGGCGTTACTGAAATCCTGCCAGTATTCAAATTCATTGATAACCTTGGCAAGCCACTCACAGATGGCATTGTCTCTCGTCTCCGCCGTGTAGCTGCTACAGGTGGCGCAGAAGGCTTACAGGAAGCATCAGCCCAGATTGCCCAGAACCTCATCGCTAAAGGCATCTACGACCCAGAACAGGGCGTATTTACCGATTCTGGCGAAGCACTCGGCTATGGCGCTGGTGTAGGTGGTCTGATTCAGGCGCTGACAGACATGGCCTTGGGGCGTCGTGCCAAGAGGGCCGCTACTGCTGAGGAAGAAGCCCAGCGAGCCGCTGAGGAGGAAGCCCGTAGAGCACCGGTCCTACCAGAGGAAGAGGGTGCACAGGGTGAATTGTTCCCAGTAGAACTTGCTGATGCTGAAGAGGCTGCGTATGGCTTTGTAGGGCCAGAACCTGCGCCGGCTGTAGAACCCGCCCCGGCTGAGGAAGAAGCCCCCCGCCAGCCAGACATGATCGATATGGCCGAGGAGCAGCAGCTAGAAGAATTGTTCGCTGTGGATCGCCAACGTGCTGATGAAGAAGAGACCCGTCAGATTGAAGCGATGCTGGCAGAGGATGAGCAGCGTGCCGCAGAATCAGAAGCAGAGCGTCAGCGTCTGCAGATGGAATCCGACATTGCCGAATTGACTGGTAGGCAGGAATCGGCGCAGGCTAAAGAGACGCAACAGAAGCGTCTGGACATCTTGCTCCCGATCATCGAAGACGTCGAGATCGCCAATATCCCCCGTAAGTTCACGCAAGAACTCAAGAAACAGGGACTACGTGAAACCGACATCAACGAGGACGAGAAGCGTCTAATCAACCGCGCGTACGATGTGCGTAAGGCTGAGGAAGTTGACACCACGCTACCCGCAGCACCAGACGAGACTCCGATTGAAGAGTTAGTGCCTGAAAGAGCGGCTACTCGTGAGCCTGAACAAATGGGCTTCCCCGGTATGGGACAGAAGCGCCTGTTGGAACGTGGGATTCTTGCCGAACGTGCAGCACCTACCCCCGAAGCCCCGACCACGCTGGACGAGGGTTGGTTTGACTCATTCGACATTAAGAAGCAGGCTCCGATTCGTAAGCGCCTTCAGGGTAAGACGTTTGACGATAACCGGGTTGAGATCCGTGGGGAGCTACTCGAATACGCAGCGAATCCTAACGTCGCACCAGAAACGAGCCAGCGAATCCAAGACTACGCTAATTCTCCGTTATTCATGGAACAGGCTGAAATGATCGGCCCCCGTGGAGGAATTACCAAAGATGCTACACGTGCACGACCTAAACCAGCACCAACTAGAGTTAGCCCTGAAGGTGGTGTGGGAGTTGTTGGAGCAGGACGAGCCGGTGAGGGTGCCGGACGAGTTGGAGCACCTGAACGACGCGGATTGGTGGGTGCTAGAGGACCTGCTGCTGAACCTGTGGGCCGAGCAGAGCGAGCACCTGCTGCACTAGAGGAAAAGAAAGTTGAAGAACCTAAAGCAGAAGTTAAGGAAGCTAAGCCTAAGACCGTTCGAGCTAAGCGCAAAGCTGCTAAGAAAGCTGCTCCACATCGTAAAGAACGTGCTGCTGCAGTCGCTGCTAAGCCTGTTAGTAGAGTGGCTAAACCAACTCGTGAAGAGCCTGCTGCTGTTCAGCCTAAAGCTGCCCCTGCCAAAGAAGCTAAAAAACCGGTTGCTCCTAGAGTTGCTAAAAAGGTAAAAGACACCCCGAATCAGGTGCTCGAAGAGACCCTGACTGAAGAGGCTAAATTTGCTGAGGGTTGGGTCAAATCGACCGATGCCAAGGGTAATGTGAAGTGGGAGCCGCCTAAGAAGTCGACTACCACCAAGAAGGCAAAGGCAGCACCGAAAGAAACTAAGGAAGAAGATGGTAATGCAGCATGGCAAGAACTCGCTGCGCCGCCGCTTCAGAAATTCCACAAGGGTATTGCGCACATGTATCTGCTGCACGCCCCGAAGGAAGTCCGTACCCAAGAGGATGCCAATAAAGTACAGGCACTTCTAAGGGGCAACCCTAAGAAAATGGACGCCGCTACCCGTGCGGTCTATAACTATTTCATCAAGATGCCACGGCAGGTGGACAACCTGCTCAACATCGCGTTCGACTACGTATACAACACCCCGCAATTCCGTCGTACTACTGAGACCGAAGAAGAAGCTAAATTCTTCGAGGGTATGAATGGTAAGAGTGCTAAGTCAGCGTACGATTGGGTTAAGGAAAACCTAAGCCCTGAAGCTAACCGCACACTGGACAAGTTTATACGTGCTTATGAGACTCAGGAACGTCAGACTCGTGAAGAGGTACTGAACGCCGTACTGCTCGATAAAGAGGCAATGGCCGTCGACGAGACCATTCAGGAATATCTGGACGCACAGACTAAGGAAAGCACCCTCAAATTGCGTGCCGGTGAGATCGTCGAGATGGCGATGCCGCCACACCCAGCCATCGCTGCCCAGCTTGCCAATGGAGAACTCCGCAAGGCGCTCGCTGGAATCGGCGTTATGAACCCGGACACGGTGTTCGGTAGAGCCGCTACTAAGCTGATGAACGCTGTTGAGAAGACCAAAGTTGAGGTTGTGGATAACCTGACGGACGCTGCAGGTAACCGCATTGCGGGGCTGTACGATCCAAAGACTGACACGATCCAGCTAGATTCTAGGCTGGGCATCAATACGCACACTATCCTCCACGAAGCCACCCACGCGGCTACTTCCCACATTCTATCTAAGCCTTCTCACCCTGCTACCAAGCAGTTGAAGAAGCTATATGAAGACGTTAAGGACTCCCTAGATACTGCGTACGGTGCCCAGTCACTGGATGAATTTGTTGCGGAATCGTTCTCTAACCCAGAATTCCAAGCCAAGCTGCAGGCGATCAATCCAAAGGGCGAGCCAATTACTGCATGGAAACGCTTTACCCATGCGGTAGGCAATATGCTCCGTAGCTTGATCGGTATGCCGACCCGTGGATTGGAAACTGCATTAGATAAAGCTGATGTAACTATCACTTCAATCCTGTCTCCGGCACCGGATAGCCGTAATGCTGGTCAGTTGTATGCAGCTTCTATGCTGGGTAAGGGTGGAGAAATCTTCGATACGATCGGCGAGCGGTACAACAATCTGAGCCCGCTGAACCAAGAGCGTGTCGCTAAATTCCATGAGTTCTTTACAGGCACCATCCCGAACGCTGTGAAGAATGTGGTTCGCATGTCCCTGCCGTTGAACGCATTGACCGACATCGCCGCTAAGTACATTCCTATGGCTCCCCGTGTGGATGCACTGGTGCAGGAAAAGACTGGTTCTGAAAATCGCCGTAATCAGAAGATCGAGCCGATCATTAAGCGTGTAGAGGATTGGTACAAGAACAACCCAACCAAACTCGACACCCTGAATACTGTCATTTACACCAGTACGCTTGAGCAGGTTGACCCATCCAAACCACGTAATGCCTACGCCGAATCGGACGAAAAGCTACAGGCATGGGACGCCATGCAGAAGGACTGGAAATCACTCGGTTCGGCTGGGCAGAGCGTCTATAAGCAGATGCGGGATACCTACAAAGCACTCTACGAAGAAGTCGGTAAGGTGCTGGAAACCCGTCTGGAAGAAAGTTCTGGGGACAAAGCCGTAGCCCAGAAAGTCAAGAAAGACATTTGGAGCCGAATCTTCGATAACGGTGCGATCGAGCCATACTTCCCGTTGACTCGTTCTGGTAAATACTGGCTGTCCTATAACGCCTTTGACTCCCGTACTGGCACCACTGAGATGTTCGTAGAAGCCTACGAAACGAGCCTGCAGCGGGATGTAGCGATTAAGGAAATCAAGGCCGATGCCACCATGAAGGCTACGGACTTCCAGAAATTTGCCAATATCAGCCAAGTAAATTACAAGCGTGCTCCGTCTACTTCGTTTATGAACTCGGTCCTCAAGACCCTTGATACGAATAAAGTGGACCCGAAGGTGAAAGAAGAAGTAATGACCTTCTTCATCAACATGCTACCGGAAACATCATTTGCACAGAGTTTCCGCAGACGTAAGGGCACTGCGGGCTTCAAGCGCGACGCAGTAGCTGCACTTCGCAGCAAGTCCTATAACTTGTCACGGCAGCTTTCCAATATCGAATACGGTGCGAAGCTAGAAAATCTCCGTTCCGAGATCGATGAGCACGTACGTGCGCAGGGTAATGAGGAAGTGACCGTAGGGTATGCAAACGAGCTGTCTAAGCGTATCGATTTCGCGATCAACCCGACTGTGCCGATGTGGTCAAAAATGGCTACGTCCTTCGGTTTCGGCATGACTCTCGGCTTCAACGTCTCCTCTGCGATCGTCAACTTGACCCAGATCCCGCTAGTGGTAATGCCTTACCTCGGTGGTAAGTATGGCTACGGCGAGACAACCAAAGCAATCGGCACGGCTACCCGTGTGTTCACCAACAGTGGATTCGACCGTGAGTTGGAGATGCTGGTACCGACGGATACTGGGGAAGTTAAGCGTAAGGTCCGGGCATTCCCGTCGCTGGACAACTACGATTTTGATGCCAAGGACACTCCGGCAGACATCCGCCGCCTGAAGACCCTCTCAGAAGTGGCTCTGGAGCGTGGGCAGCTTAATCGATCCCTGACTTACGACATTCTGGATGTGGACGATAGTGCTTCTACGATGACTAAGGTCAACGCTGCATCCGGCTTTGTGTTCCACCACGGCGAACGTATGAACCGTCAGGTAGCAATGGTTGCTGCATACAACCTCGAACTGGACGCTATGGCGAAAAAGGGACGGGCTATCGATGAGGCAGCCATGCGGGAAGCCGCAGAATACGCAGTGTACGTAACTGAACTGACCAACGGTGGCACCGTCGCCGCTGCAGCCCCACGTATTGCACAGGGTCCGCTAGGTAAAGTCTTGTTCATGTTCAAACGCTACGGCGTGTCTATGTATTACATGATGTTCAAGACTGCGCGTGATGCACTGAAGGACGCCGATCCAGAAGTACGCAAGATGGCAAAACGCCAGATCGCAGGTATCTACGCATCCTCCGCATTACTGGCTGGTGTTCAGGGTGTGCCGCTCTACGGCATTGCAGCGATGGCTTACAACATTCTGTCTGACGATGACGAGGATGATTTCGACACCGCTGCTCGTAAATGGATGGGCGAAGTGCCGTACAGTGGGCTTGTGAATAACCTACTCGGCGTCGAAGTTGCCTCCCGTGTGGGTCTGAGTGACTTGGTATTCCGTGACAACAAGGTACGAGATCAGCAAAGTGTGATGCTCTCCTTGATGGAAACAATGGGTGGTCCGGTACTCGGTGTCACCAGTCGTATGGAGCGTGGTTTATCCCTGATAAACGAAGGTAATGTCGCACGGGGTATTGAGCAGATGCTACCTTCTGCGCTCGGCAACGCCTTGAAATCCGTTCGATTCGGCACCGAAGGCCCTCGCACACTGCGTGGTGATCCGATTACAGGTGAACTGGGGCCGTGGAACACGTTTGCACAATTCTTTGGTTTTGCTCCGGCGGAATACACCCGTCAGCTTGAGATCAACAGCAACACTAAGAAGATAGAGCGTAATGTGCTAGAGAAACGGACTAAGCTCTTAAGAAACTATTACATCGCAACACGTAATGGTGACACTGCCGAAGCACGTAAGACGATGACCGAGATGGCTAAATTTAGCCGCGAGCATCCGGGGTTGGCGATCACTGCAGACACAGTGCTGCGGTCCATGCGTCGCCACATGCAGACCAGCGCAGGTATGTACCACGGCATCACGATCAACAAGAGCCTGCGCCCTGAGTTGATGGCAAATATCCGTGAGTATGATGGGGACTAGCGAAAAAAATCCCCGGTGAGGTACCGGGGATAAGTCACCATCGGAGGATGATAAGAGAACGAAACGACAGAAAACTGTCCAGCGCATGCTATCACAGGGTTCTCCAGAATCGTACTCCTAGTTTTCCATCCTCTACCCTTAGTCTGTAATCTATTTCCCATTTATTATTGGATGCTAATAAACGCATCTCTTCGATAAGTTCTACCACATCGATTGCAGGGATAAATACGGACGCCCCCACTACAAAATCCTTCCACTCTACAATGATCCTTACCCCGTCAGGGGATAACTCGTCAATCTTTAATCGGACATCCTTTTGGTACGACGGCTTAGGTTTCGCCGAGCGTCTTTTCAACTTCATCATCCATAAACCCTGAGCAGTCTATGACCAGTACGTTTGCTGGTGGCAGCGTTGCACGGGTGCCTTTACTCAGACGGAATTTATCCCGCTGCAGTTTCGTACGCCCGTTCCTCAACCCTTCAATGAACCCACCATAATTAAGCTGCTGTTTAACACACCACGCTTTCAACGGTTTTGGCAGAAGGTAGAGACGTTTGATGTCGTATTCATACCGACCAACCAGTGCCACTCGTGGGGTTGCATCGGGCTGCACCAGATGGTCAAGCCCCGTGTCGATTTCATTCTTCCGGCTATCAGCAGTGCTGACAATGCGTAGGATGTTGTTGTAGTTCTCGGCGATGTAGTCCGTCAGGATCTCCTCGACGTTTCCACCCATGCCAGATACACCGTTCTTATTATGCTCGATCACGTCTACGATAAAATTGACCACCCCTTTGATTTCGTAGTTGACCAGCTTCAGGTGGCGAGCGATCGTCAAGCCAGCAATAGAGCATGCTGCATGCACTGACCAGAATCGGTTTTGTTGCGTCAATCCTGCCTTCTGGTCAATACGTCTCTGGATTCCGAATACCAAATCACGCACTGCTTCTAGGTTATTCATCACGTACTGGACGAAAATCACCCCTGCGTGGCCGTAGGTTTTCTTGACCTCGAAGCTGAACGTGTCGGTCTCTTCCTTGGAGTCGAACATTTTCAGCCGATTCGGCATTCTGTATTCCAGAATACGTTGGGCTTCGGCCTTCGGTGCGGCTTTAAATGATGCGATCTTCTCGATCATGCTGGAGTTGCCTGTCGATACGCACAGGAATTTCCACGGTTCCCCACGGTGCCGTTCCGTATTCGCCTTGCCGGACATACGGTTCCTCTGCCGCCCATTCGGTAGCTGGTAGGCAAAGTCACTCAAATCCTTCGGTGCCGTGTTTGTCATTTCGTCCAGTAGGAACGGTAGATTCTTGTAGACTTCGGCACGGTTCATCTTCGAGTTGTGGGTGTCCTCCTTCTGCAGTACCAACTTATCAGGATCACCCCATATTGACGCTGCCGAAAACAACGCGGTGGTCTTGCCGTGACCTGAATCATCACTGTGGAGGTGCAGTGCTACGCCGTTAATCGGCATCATTTCCATCAGAATCGACCCAAATCCGGAGCCGATTACATACTGGTGCGCCTCTAGTCCGGGGCGGTTGTACATCTCCATTAGGTCTTTCCAGCGATCCAGTGAGCCTTTCGGTTCAAACGCTGACATCATCCCAATAGTCGCCGAGGAAGCTGGGTTTGTACGAATTTCGTCTTTCGTAATCTCCATCTTCCCAAGAATAAATGATGAGAATTTATCGTCCGTCCAACCAAACTGGCGGCGAGCCTCATCCGCTGCGGACTGCAACTGTAGTTCGTTCACCCATTTATTTATGTATTGCATAAGCGGTTCCGGTTTTAATACTGCGACACCGTATGTCGCCATTGTTTTACGGAATTCTTCACGTGACCCGACAGCGTGTAGCGGCATCGTGAACTCTCGCACCCCATCTTTTGGTAGGTGTAGTCGGAGTACCAGCGATTCCCCTATATCAGGATCGTTCAGTCGACTTACAACATATAAGTCGTTGTGGTAGACGAGTTTGTCAGTAAACTGCGTATTCCCCTGATCGTCCTCCACTTCCTCACGTACGTAGATCCCACCGTTCTTCCCACGAGTATATGGGGCCGGGTATTTCGGAATTACATACGTGTGTACCGGAGCATTCGGCAAATCCACCGCTGGTTCCTGCACAACGTAGTCTTCCTCGGTCGCCTCTGCTAATTCTTTGCCGAGAACAATCGGGGACTTGACCTTGCCATACGACGGGCATCCTGCACATACGCCGGGATTCATCTCGTCGAACTTAGCGCAGGTATACGGCCCTTTGATCTGGTTTGCTTTACGTTCGGTGTCCTCTGGATCGTACTCCGGATGAAACGCAGATATTTTGTGGATAGCTTTATCCCGATCACAGCAATGCGCTGCAATCGACAACGCTGCACGCCACAATGGTTCCGGTGCGTTCTCTTGTTCCTCAATAGCAATCTTGAGTTGTGAGCATCCCTCACCCTTCATTGTTTTGGTAAGGATGGTTTTGAACCTACTGACGTAGTTACCCGCGAGCAAATCAGTCAGCGGATCACGCTCCCTCTTCTGCCAAACAGCGGGAACTGGTATCGCTGTGTCATCGCCGAGCAGTGTATTGAACTGCTCCAGCGACATTGGCTTAACGAGGTAGTCACCAATAATCTCAACGGGTACTGGTGTGCCACGCTTATGGTTGTGCGTACCCGGAACACGTAGTACACGCGCAGGATCTGCAGGAATAGCAGGGTCAGACCCACGTAGATTATGCCTCTCCGTGAGTGCCTTAAATTTATATGCTACTGGCTGCCATTCCGCACGAGATACTGGCTCAGTCAAATGCCAATACGCATGAATACCGTAACCGGAGTTGACGGTCGTTGGTTTCGGCAGATTAAGTTCTTTACAGAAGCGGCGTAAGTCAACTAACGCCTCGCTCTGGTTGGCGTACTCCTTGGATGGTCCACAGTCTAAGTCAAGGAAAAATGCCCTGAGTTCTTTTACATTGTCGGCTCTGCGACTGTCGTCAGTATTAAAGCGTGCCAGTGCAAAGAATGCGTTTCGTCCTTCGTTATCAAACTTGTGTGCCGTTTGTATTGCGTCTTCTAAGGTTTCAAAGAATTCTTGTTTTACATACCCTTCGTGGCTTATGCCTGTGATGCAAACATATCCTTCGTTCCCTAGTGTCAGCCGCAGAAATTCGTTCGTTGTAATTGTCATAGCTGCACTTCTAGTAATGGAGACTAGGGGAAAAAGGGGGCTGGGTCGTGTTACCGACGCCAGCCCCAACGACACAATTAGTCGTCCCAGTCTTCCAATACAGAAGAGAGTTCAGCCTTTTCCTCTACGGGTACTGCGGATTTCTTAACAACCTTCTTAGGCTCTTCGATTTCCTCAGCCTCTTCCAGAACCACCGTCTGCTTAGCTGGTGTTGCGAGAGATTCCGCAAACAACTCAGGCTGCTTCTCGGTGTCCGGTTGGTAGACGGAAAGAGTAACAACACGCTGTGCCTCTTCGCTACCCCTTACCTGCATAACAGTCTTTAATTCAGCTTCTTCTAATGCACGAATAGGCTTGAATATCAGGCGTGGGGTTGCACTGTTTGGATCAAAGCTAATAGCGGTGATGACCGCCGCTGCTGGGGTGTTGTGCGCCTTCAGGTAACGTGCATAGCCCTGCAGTCCCATACCACTCTTGTCATCCTTAAATACGCTCTGCCCCGGAAGATCAATTTGGTACAACTCACCCTTGGCAATACGGCCTTCCGGAATTACTGCGATCTTCTGGCGACGCTTACATGCTGCGGAACCACCACTACCATCAGAACCTTTGATGTTCTGCGGGCAGTCCATACAACGCTCGGCCTGACGATTTTCTGCAGGTACGTCAGCATCTGGCATTCCAGAGTTTGTGTCCGATGACCAGCAGGTTGGGGCGACTTTCTTGTCTGCCGAATAGGCTTCAGCGTAGAACATCCGGTAAATTGGTGCTGCCTGCGCGATCACTACGTTGATGGAGGAACCATCGAACGCATCGCCTTCCTTACCGTTGATTACTGGACGGAACCGATTGCCACGGATGCTAATGCGGCGGCTAGTAGCCCCACTTGATACGGTCTCAGTCAGGTCGCCCTTGCTGAGTTCGGCCAACATTGCACTGTTCTGGCCTTCAAACAATGTCATTTCGCTCATTTTCATACTCCTTAGAAGTCTTCGTCACTATTAAAATCAAATTCCATCTGCTCCATTTCTGGGGTTTCTTCGATGGATGTAGTCTGCTCTACGTCACCTTCCTTACCTACGGTCGTTGCAGTCAATGCAGCGATCACGGCAGGGACGTCGAATCGGTATGTGTTCCCAATCTTGAGGTAGGTGTTCTTGGGGATGTACCCCTTGCGCAGCCACGCTCTAACGGTTGAGACAGATACCGTCACCTTCTTTGCCAATTCTTCAATCGGCACCAGTGTGTCGGTCATCACTTTCTCCTTACGGTTATTGCATACTCAGAATCCACATTTAGCCCCGGTGGAATCAGGTCGGGGTTTTCCTCCAGAAACTGCTTCATGTTGCTCTGGTTAATACGCTTGGCGTACAGATCAGGTACTTCATGCTCAAGAACAAATTTGTTGAATGAGTCCCAATCGTTAGTCCAGTAGTTGCTTTTAACCGTGCGGAAAAACAGTCCTTCGGACGTGCGAACACTCTCAACGTCATGCTCTTTGCAGTAGTCGAGAAGTTCACCCTTCACCAGTGCCATCTGGTCTTTCAGCTTGGCACGCTTTTCTTTGTATTCGGCGTACAGTTCGGCGTCTTTAGCCGCCATCTTGAGGTAGACGCGGACAAGTTTGTCCACGCCAGTCTTGGCTTCATCAGTCATTTCGTTCTCCTTTTATTTATCGGAGGTTGTATTATAGTGGCACTTAGTGCCTTACGCAAGTAGTTCAGTGTAAAGATCGACAATCTTTGTGTGAACGTCCTTTTTATTATCTAACATGTTGTAAATGTGTCTTTCAACGCCAGATCCTTGTAGCTGTACGACAGTTGAAGGATGGCGCTGCCCCGAACGATGGACACGCGCATTGGCCTGTTCATACGTCTCTAATGATGAGGTCGGCCCCCACCACACCACGGTGTTCGCAGCGGTCAGAGTTACCCCGTGCGCTGCTGACTGAGGCTGGATCACCAGCACTCGTGGATCATGCTGCTCCTGAAACCGCTTGAAGATGTCCGTACGGTCAGTCGCCTTTACGTCACCTCGGATGATTTCAGTAGTGATTCCGTCCGAACGTAACTTATCCGTCAGGATGTCGATCACGTGCTTGAACGGTACGAAGACCAGAACCTTCTGGCTACTCTCATCAATAACTTCTTTCAATGCGGCATAACGATGCTTGATGTCGAATTCCAGTGTCTGGCCGGAATCGGAGTACACCGCACCGCAGGAAATCTGCAGTAGCTTGTTCATGTTCACCGCCGCATTTGCCGCCGTGATTTCCTCGCCCGATGCCTGCATCAGCATTTGGCTCTTGAGGATGTTGTAGTACTTCTCCTGCTGCTTGGTCATGGCCGCTGTACGCTTAACGTAGGTCATTTCTGGCAGGTCGAGGCATTCGTCCTTGGTGTAGCGGATGGCTGGCTGGAGCGCCCTGAACACGACGTCCGTGGCTTCCGGCTTGGGACGCCATTTGAATTGCGTCACCTTGTACATCACCATGTCGCGGAACGACGAGAAGAACTGAGGCACGGCACGGGGATTGACAAGTTTTGCCAGCCCGTAGGCGTCCAACGGGGACTGCGCTGCTGGGGTGCCGGTCAGCATCCACAGCCATGTGTCAGGAGTTATCAGGGAATTTAGGGTCTTCCAGCGTTTGGTCTGGGCGTTCTTGTAGGCGTTCGCCTCGTCCACCACGATCAGGTCAAATCGGCCTTGTGCGATCTCGTCAGCCACGATCTCCACACCATCGTAGTTGATGATGACAAATTCAGAGGTGCCACGAATGACCGCCCTGCGCTTGTCCTTGGCCCCGTGGGCTACGTCCACCGTGCGGTGCATTGCGAATTTGAACAGGTCGGCCCGCCATGCGGAATCCATGATGGACAGGGGGCAAATCACCAGCACGCGGCGGATTCGGCGTGCCTTCATCAGGTAGTCCGCTGCCCAAATCACTGAGCCTGTTTTACCTGTACCCTGCTCGTTCAGGCACAGGGCTTTGCGGTTCATGGTCAGGAACGCAGCCGTAATCTTTTGGTGGTCGAATGGTTTGTACTGTCCCGGCCAGTCGTACTGCCCCAGAATCGGCGACGGTACGTTTTTAATCTTTAGGTTGCGCAGCACCTGCGCTTCATCCAGTCCCCAATTAACAAGTACTTTGTTATTGTCCAGTTCCTTGCTCTTCGGTATCACCGTGGTCACCTTGTTCGGGTTCCGCAGGGTCAATAAAAGAGCCTTGTTCTCTACGATTTCCATTCGTTCTCCAATGAGTTATAGACCGAAAGCGGTCTTCGCAATCGGTCACTTATATCGGCACCCTTCTTGTGGGTACCGTTTGAATCTAGCGGACGCGCACAGGGCGCGTCAACCCCTTTATTTCTTTTTCTTCGGGGGCTTGCTCATCGCACCGCCTGCGGCACGATTTTTCTTCTGGCTTTGTACGGTGTATCCGTCTTTGTTACTGCCACCACGAGACAACGGCTTCTTGTGGGCGATGTCTTTACCTTCCCGCTTGTCGGCCTTACCGTTACCGTTTGCGTCTTTACCCGTCTTGTCTACGGCTCGGCGGGCACGCTGGCGCTCCATCCGATCACCGTGCTCACCACGGGCTTTCTGCTGCTGGTATTCCTTCTTGTAAGGGCGTGGCTTGTTCTTATAAGGCATATCCGTTTCTCCCGTTGTGTGGGCACTCCATCACAACGCAGTGGGCTTTACACAATCCAGACGTACGGGGGTTCCAAACATCCTGCTCATACGCCGATTTAAGCCGATTGTAATCGGTCAGCCATTTTTCCCATAGCCTCGGCTCGTCGTCCTTGCTGTACTCCGCCTTGACAAAATCCTGCGAGATTACGAACGCCAGCCCTGCTTTCACGTGGGTCACCTGCGGGAAGTGTTTGAAGGTGGCAAGTGCCATCAACTCAAGCTGCCCTCGGTCGGCGTACTTGGCCGATTTCCCAGTCTTGTAATCAATAACTTTCGCCTTGTCCCCGTTCAGAATCAGCAGGTCGACAATACCCCGCCACCACACATCAGGGGATTTGAACCCGCACGGCTCCAGATTCTCGGTCAACCCTAACTCGTACTCACACAGCTTCTCCCCCTCCATCGCATTAAGTTTTTCTAATGCGGTTTGGGCGAACTTGAACTGCGGTGGAATCGGCGTGCCGTCCCGTACGTACTCCTCGGCAGCCTTGTGGAAAGCCGTGCCATAGAGCATGGCTTCGGTCTCCTTCTCTCTGTAGTCCCGTGCTACTTTCAGGTGGTAGTACTTCTTCGGGCACTGCTCAAAGGTCTTAATGCTACTGAACGACCACGCTGGGATTTTCATTCACAATCTCCGTAACTATCACCAACACCAGACTCACAATTTACAGGTAAACCCGCTGCCCAATCGGGCACCCAACGCATGCACTCTTCAATGTACGCACGGGCTTCATCAACGTCAGCCTCACGAACACAACATGTGATCGCATCGTGTACGGTCAATACCACTCGGTACTTCTTGGCAATCTTCAACATCTGCTCACCGATAATACACCGCGCGATTGCCTGACAAGCATTTTCAATACACTTACCTCCGTATATGCGAGTGCGACCACGCCGTGTCTTATAACTGTACTCCAGCCCACGTTCACCTTGTTCGGCAACGAGATCGTCGTAGCGCATAAACAAGCCGGACGGTAACCTAATACCCGACTCCGAAGGAACAACGTCAAGCACTCCCGCACGCCCGAGATACGTAGCGTCCCCACGGGCTAGGTTCTCGATCATAAACTGCGCGTCCTTCCACAGTCCCGTGATCTGGTTGTTTGTTCTACGGTAGATGTCGATAACACGACGGGCTTCATCCAACTCCATATCAAACCCAAACGTCTTTAGCTGCGCTTGGAATTTAATTGCGCCCATGCCATAGCCACAGTTATGGGCTATAACAGGACCACTATCGGTTAAGATCGTGAAGCGATTCCTCGGCCCTGCGTAAGCGATGTCGTAAGTCGGCAATAGTCTTTTCGAGGTTACTAACACGCCGTTTGTTACGTAAGTTTTCACTTCTCGATACAAATCGTATATTACCCGGCGTATATCCACCGTCGACGTCGATCCTGTCCATTTCAAATTCTGGGTTATCCCACCCATCAAGTGTCTGGACGAATTTGAGGAAGGAGATGCGATCGTTTCTCCACTGCTCATGTACATATATCCCGCGTTCCCCATAGTGCTTGTAAGCTCTATTCTTTTGGTTATGACACCGGGAGATAGCAGAAGATAATCTATTAAGTAGTCTAGTTCGGTGCGTATCGTCTGGCATCGCTTCTGAGTAAATCCAGTAACGCTTTTGGTGAGATGCTTCTTTAGCACATACAGGGCATCTAGTAGACTTGAAACTTTTGAAGTTGTGTTGGTCAACCGTGTATTCGTCACACCCACAATCGCATTTAACAATGATTGCTTTAACTCCACCCCGCATGCCACGTATGTAGCCTGTAACGGTAAGTTTTCCGCTCCGCGTTCCAATGCTAGGGATAGGGTATTTACGTCTTGCACCGCTGATCCGCTCTCCTCCCATTTTGTCCCGCACAATATCTTGTGATCCGGCGTTAACCAACTCCCGCAAACGCTCAATGTTTCTTTGATGCCCTTCGGCACTAATCCTTGATGGCATACAAACTCCTCCCCGTCCCAAACCATGTCATCAACAGAAACCTTTTCTATTGGTTTCCACCCTGAGTCACACAGTACAGGAGTTCCCTCGGCAATACAACCCAAGATAGTCGTCTTACCTACGAATCGTTGGTCCTTGGTTATTTCATCTTCTGGTACGCCGTAGATAGCTGATGCCATCTTCTTGTATACGTCTTTACCCTCGGAGAACGCTTCAACCAAATCATCCTGCCCTGCAAGCCACGCGAGTACACGTGCTTCGATCTGTGCTGAGTCAGCGTCAATAATTTTGAATCCTTTTGGCGCGATGATTGACTGCTTCAGCTTCTTTGCATTCGGTCCACGGCTCGGTAAGTTCTGCATATTGATCTTGTCATCACCACCCCAGCGACCCGTATGTGCTGCGTAATAACGTACAGGTACCGGCAACTTGCCACGCTTCGCAATATCGATAAACCGCTGCGTACGTGTTTCTTCTAGCGTGGATTTCGTACCGAGACGCGCTGCTACTAAAGACTGCACGCGGTCATCGTCGTGGTCAGCTAATGCTTTGAATCCCTCATCGCTCTTCGCTAATGCCAGCGTTTCTTTGCCAGTGGTCGGACTGATCTTAACCGGCGGTTCTACGCCCAAATCTTTCAGCAGTTCAGCAAACTTGGGATTACTCATCAGGTCATCTTTCGATACGCCTGCATCCTCAAGCAAATCGTCCTTGCGATCTTTAACTGCCTGCAAGTGTGCTTCTAGTAACGGTAAGTTCAGTTCCAGAATCGGGTCGATAAACATACGCAGAGTCAGGTCGATCAACTTCAACTCTTGCTTCGGGAATCCACGTGACATCTTCTTGAACAACTTATAGGTCAACTCCACGTCATTCACGCAGTAGTCCCCATAGCGGCTCAGTTCTTCTTCGTTGAAATCGGCACGGCGCTTACCCAAAGCGTTAAGTACTTCGGTACCCTTCTCACCAAGACCGTAGCGTTCCGTCAGTGCTTTAAGTGATCCACCAACTTCGACACCATGAATAGCACGGCCCATACAGAGAGTGTCAGCCCAAACGCGGGGATGAACATCAAACAACCAGCTAAGTATGGCCCCGTCGAACATGGTGTTGTGCGCCAGTACCATTGAGTTGGCCCAGTCGAATGTGTGTAGCCATTTCTTAATCTGTTCATGTGTACCACTCGCCCACTGTGTCGGTTCGTCATTTACCTTGATCGCAAGGCCGATTACTTCAAACTGATCCGAGCGTACGTATTCCTCGGTGGTCATCTTCGATAACGAAAACTCTTTAGAGTAAAACGTCTCGAAGTCAACTGTTATTAAATTCATTCTTCACATCCTCCGGTTGGGCATCGGTTATACGCTACTTCCGGCAGCATACGAAACCCACACATATCATCTTTCATGTGCTTGAGTCGCACAGGGGACGGCCCTCCTACAGGGTCATTCATGTCGTACCAATACTGGCAATCCTCGTTCATACAAATGTTGACTGCGGTACACATCACTGCTGGTTCGTTCATATCAACTCCAATACGTCTTTCAAATCGTCGAGATTGTTGGCATCAATCACCAACGCGATCCCGCCAGATTCTGCAATTAAGCGTAAGTTCTTTTTCTGTAGTTCGGTCGGCCCACGTTTTTTCAAATCGGCTTTGACCTCGATACCTATAAAGTGTCCGTTCAGACAGGCCACAATGTCAGGCACACCGCTACTACCGTAGCCACCCGTAACTGGGTAAAAGTAGTACGCGTTACGCTGTTTTAGCATCTCCACTACTTTCTTCTTTACCTTGCTCTCCGGTGTCGCTGCCATCCTGCATCTCTCCAATGATCTGTAAGTATTTATGTTCAACCACACGTGCCAGCGATACAGCGGCAACTGTCAGCACCATGCTGAAATCGGCTTTGTCCACGTGCTCATCTTCTTTTACTTTCTCCAGAATTTGATTCAGGAGGTTGTACATTTCTTGGTCATCAATCCTATCCATTACCGGACTCCTTCTTCTTTGCTTTGTGGAACGCATCCCGTAGCTGCCTTGCAATCTCATCTCGCTCTGCTGCTTTCGCTTGGTACTGCTCAGATGAGTGGTCGTACGCAACCTTCCCATGCTTGTCTATCTTCTTACTGATAAACAAACATTGCGTAGCTACGCGCTTTAATTTTTCCTGTAATTGGTTTACGTACAAATCTTTGAACGGGTCCATTTAGTTCTTCTCCGCTGGTATGTATAGGTAGCATGCACCGTTCTTAAACTTCGGCGCGTAGATTACTGAGTACGTCTTTGATGGGTGTGCCTTTTGGTATTCACGATCTCTCACTATTTGTAGATGCCTTGCGCAGGTTTGGCACAGTGGTAACACCGCCCCACCTGCTTCATTATCGATTGTTGGTGCGCTGCACCGATCAATGCTCTTCCCGAGTTTCTTCACAGTAGATTTCCTTTACTGAAAACTTCATATAGTGCGTAGGCAATCAACCCCCACATCGCTGCTGGTAACGCAGTCAGTAGCAGTAATTCCCAGTCATGTTTCATTCTTACGCCTCCGCTAGTTTTTCAAAAAGTCTTTTGTTGATGTTTTCGTTTATTGCGTTTATCTCCCAGACGATCTCGCCCCTGCGATCATCGTCCGTCACATGGTGCAACTCATCACGCAGACACCTCACGCGCTCAAGCATTTCTTTGGTGGTCATTCTTCTACCTCCACCCATTTATCTTCGGAGGGGATGCGCTTAGAGTGATTTGCACCAACTACCATCTTATCTTCACGATGCCACTGCAACTCCCCATCCACTAACCAAGCCTCTAGCTTGATCTTCTTGGTGGTTTTCTTGATGCGGAAAGTCCTCCATGAACTCCAGTCCCAGTTTGGATTAAAGTTTGTAGACCATGCGCCACGCACATATTCTCTTTCAACCTCACCACCATCAGCGTAGTGCTGCATGACCTTGATGGCTTCTAGTGTTTCTTCTCTAGTCATCCTCGTCACTCCAGTATTCGTTCAATTCAGGCGGCTTGCGCTTCAGCTTCTTGAACTTCATCGGCACCCACTTGGTGCTGCCTTCGTACATTACTTGGAAGTCCCAACGCTCTCCTTTTGACCAGCCACGGCCCTCTGTCCACTCAACTCTTCGGATGTCTTTAATCATTTCTCTTATCCTCGATTTCACGTGTTTCAAACTCAACGTATCCACACTCG
>Ga0208160_1000163_pt1 | contig 32505 bp, 45 predicted proteins | sample CB_VirMetaG_FD_184536 | JGI IMG/M metagenome (GOLD analysis project Ga0208160, IMG submission 184536) | Freshwater to marine saline gradient viral communities from Chesapeake Bay - CB_1504_1 Viral MetaG (SPAdes) (version 4) | ecosystem: Environmental > Aquatic > Marine > Coastal | place: USA... | reverse complement strand
CGCTGCGACCAGTGCCGCCTGCGTGCGCTCTGCGTGGACCTGCTGCTCTGCGTCGAGGCGTTCGTATTCGCGCTGCGCATTGGCATATGCGGCCTGTGCGTCAATCATGGCCTGCACGGCTGGCGGCGTTGGCTTCGTGGTCGGCGTCGGGCGGTACTTTCTGCGCTCTGCGAGTGGTATCATGATCTGGCTTCGATCAGCCATCGCGCCGCAACCGCCGCGACGGGCATTTTTAGCTTATCGGCTGCTTTGGCAATTTTGGCATATTTTCCGCCGGTGCGGATGACGATTGCGCGCTTGTCGTCTGTCCATCCGCCGTGCGCTGCTCTAGCCTCTGCGATTGGGTCTGGTTCTGGCGTTGCGCCCATCGGCACAGCGCGGGCATGTGGCTTGATCTTTGCGCGCGGTGCGTTGTCTTCGATCAAACCGAGTTCCTGCTTTTTGGCTTTGATGTGCTTGCGAACAGTGCCGTGATAAAGCGCGAGGGCGTCCGCTATGTCAATCTCTGACATTCCGCATTCGTGGTAGAGCGCCCACACTTTGTCTCGGGTGTAGTTCAGGGTGTTTTTGATTTCCGGCGTCGGGGCTGGCTTGCCGGTCTCTGCGAGGATGCGCGGTTCCAGCCGTTTTAGATGCACTGTGATGCCTGAATTGCTGATGCCTGTTTTCTTCGCAATTTCCGCTGGCCTATACCCGGCTAGGTAAAGCTGGAAAATCTGTTCTGCGGTTTCCCCGCGTTTGCGTCTATGCGCTGCCATTGGTCCCTCCATCGTGGTTGCCTCACATTGCCGCCATTCGCGTTAAATTGCAACACGATTATTGCGCGGGGGTAAAATAGTTAATTTCCACATATAACACCCCCCCCCTAGCCATACCCCTCTACCTCACCCCCTCTACTATATATAAAAATAAACTTTTTTTTTATTATATATATAGAGAGAGGCCTTGTTTCATTGGGGTTTTGAAAGCGAGTTTGTTTGTTCAGCAATGTAGTAAATATACGGCCTCTGACATTTTCGAAATGCGCCGATTAGTTTGATAAACGGTTTATTGGCATCCGGGAAAGGATTTTTCCATCTTGAACATATTATGGTTTTTTGTTTATGTTGGCGGGCAGGGAGCGTGTGGCGCGCTCAACCTGCCCAGACAAATCGAGTTGAAAGGAATTCGATATGCCATCTAAAACATTACACAACCCAACACATTCCCACAAGCGCAACTGGGAGCAGCTTTTCCGCCTGAACGGGGATAAATTTCAGTATGAGGCTGTAGAGTGCTTGCACCAGCAGTCAATGACACCAAAATCCGCATCGGCAAACGCAAAGTGCAAAACATGCCGTGACCTTAGCTGGCGAGATCAGTCCTTAAAATTTGGATGGATTTTGATTTGCAGATCCCAAATCGGTAGGACCGACATGATGGTTTACAAGTGCGCGTCTTGCGATTTCAAGAAGGAATTTAGAAGGACAAAATTTTCCAGCCATAAAACTGAAAAAGTCAAGTGCGAGGCTTGCCGCAAATGAAATCCACACATGAACACGCGCTTGAATATGCGCAGCTTGGGCTTGCGCTTGTCGGCATTCCGGCAGGATCAAAAGCCCCATCAACATTTGGCTGGCAGACGAAATCCACGTCGCCCGAATACTGGACGCAAAACCCAAGCCACAACATCGGGCTGTTGCACAGCTTGAGCGGGACGGTTGCGCTTGACATAGATCACCTCGAAAACACGCGCACGATTTTTGATGCGCTCAACATCGATCTTGATGCGGTAACGGCGAGCGCGCCGCGCATTGTGGGGCGTCCGGATCGGGGCAAGGTGCTGTTTCGCGCGCCCGATGGCGATCCTCTGACAACGCGAAAAATAAGCTGGCCTGTTGATGGCGATCCGCGCCGAACAGAGGTTGTTTTCGAATTGCGCGCTGGGTCTGTGCAAGACGTGCTGCCGCCGAGCATTCACCCTGACACGGGCAATCCCTACCGATGGGCGGGGCCGAGCATTGCCGATGGCCTGCCGCCAATCCCAGATCAGATTCTAACGATCTGGCGCGAGTGGGATAGGTTTCGACCACAGATGGCCGACCTTTGCCCTTGGAAGCGTTCACCTGAGTTCCAGCCGCCGCCAAAGCCTCGCCGTGGCGAGGGTGAGGGGCAGTCTGTGATTGCCGCCTATAACGAGGCCACGCCGTTGGCAGACGCCCTTGCGGGTGCTGGATACCGCCAGATCGGGGGGCGGTGGCTGTCGCCTAATTCAACAAGCAAGATTCCGGGCGTGGTGATTTTTGACAATGGGCGCGGATATAGCCACCACGCAAGCGATCCTTTCGACCCGGCTCACAGCTTTGACGCCTTCGACGTGTTTTGCACGTATTCGCATTTGGGCAACATGCAGGCAGCGGTAAAGGATGCCGCCGATCTGTTGCAGATCAAAGGGCTTCCGCAGGGACCAAGCGAAGAAGATCGCGAAATGCAGCGGCACGGCGCAAGCGTGGCCGAGGCATGGGCCAAATCCAAAAACCGCGATCCGGTGCCGACTGATGAGGTGCCCGGTCATCTGCTGACGGTACCGGGTGTTTTGGGCGATTTCGTGGCGTGGTCTGCCAAGACGTGCATCAAACCACAGCCGCAATTTGATGTGCAATCAGCGCTGGCTTTTGGCGCGGTTGTCATGGGGCAGCGATTTATCAGCAGCGGGAACAATATGGCGAGCCTGTTCTTTCTCAATGTCGGCAAAACAGGGACTGGCAAGGAGCATGCGGGCACCTCGATTGCCGCCGCGCTGGCCGCGTCTGGTCTGGATGATTTAATGGGGCCAGCCGGGTACACGTCAGAGGGCGGTGTTTTGTCTGCGCTCAAGTCACGGCCTGCCCATGTGGCTGTAATCGATGAGTTTGGCAATTATTTGAGCGCTGCTGGGAATAGATCGAGCGTCAATCAACAACAGGCTCTGTCGATGATGATGGAGGCATTTGGGCGACAAACGGGGATTGTTCAGAACCGAGGTTATTCAACGGTTGCGATGACTGAGACGCAGAAGAAATCTACCGAGATCCGAATTAAAAACCCCTCGATGACCGTCCTGGCGATGACGACACCGGAAACATTTTACAACGCGATCAGCGGCAAGGACGTGGCCAGCGGATTGCTCAACCGTTTTTTGATTGTGGAAAGCCGCCTGCCCAGATCCAGATCACGCAGGCCGTCGCGGATTGATCCGCCCGACAAAGTGACGGAATGGGCGAAGCGGTGTGCGTCTGCCAACGCTGGGGGCAATCTGACCGATCAGGGTCATGAATTCCCGCCAGAGCCGATTGAACTGCCTTTTACCGAGGGCGCATATGCGCTTTTTGAGGAATATGAAGACACGATAATTGCGCGCCAAAACGCGGCTAAGGCCGAGGTGATTGCGTCCATGCTGAATAGGTCGCGGGAAATTGCAATGAGGGTGTCTTTGATCGTGGCTGTGTCGCTGGGGGCGGATGAAATTGACGACGTAGCAACGCGCTGGGCGATTGATTACGTGGATTTCTACGCCGAGCGCGCAATCCAGAGTATGCTTGACAACATGGCAGAGGGCGAGACCGACGCGCTGCGAAAACAGGTTGCTGCAGCGATACAATCGGCAGGCTCAACCGGGCTGAAAATATCTGAATTGCTTAAGATTGTGCCGGGTTTGGGCAACCTTGGAAAGCCCAATCGAGACGGGCTTTTGGCGATGGTCCGTGAGGATTTTCCGATTGAGCAGAGCGTGTCTAAGCCTGTTGGCGGAGGGCGTCCAGCCATCATTCACACATGGAAAACGGAGCTGCATTGAATTATTGTGTTGCAACACGTCCGCGATTGGTCTAATTAAAAAGTGAAAATTATGGGTTGGATATACAATGTCACTTCAGGAATACCGCGATTTTATATCTGGCAGGGGTAGGTCGTCACACGTTCATGGGATGGCTGCAAAGCCGATAAACGACATGGCGAAAGATCATCAACGGGTAGCGGTTGATTTTGCCTTAACTCGCGGCAAGTCTGCAATGTTTCTCGATACCGGACTTGGCAAGTCATTTTGCGAGTTGGAGTTCGCGCGGCAGGTAAGCGATGAAACTGGAAAGCCAGTTTTGATCCTGACGCCTCTTGCTGTGGCTGGTCAGATGGTCCGAGAGGGTCAGAAATTTAACATTGATGCGCGCCAGATCAAGGAGCAGTCCGAGGTCGGGCAGGGCGTCATGGTGGCGAACTACGAGAGGTTGCAAAAGCTGGACCCTAGCGCGTTTGGTGGCGTTGTCCTAGACGAAAGCAGCATCTTGAAATCATTCGCCGGTCAGACCCGCAAGCGGTTGCAAGATGCCTTTGGGGATACGCCGTATCGCCTTGCAGCGACCGCTACGCCATCTCCAAACGATCATATGGAGTTAGGAAACCACGCAGAGTTTCTGGGCATTATGCGGCAGCAGGAAATGCTGTCCCAATGGTTCATCAATGACACGTCAACCGCGTCACAGGATTGGCGGCTGAAAGGTCATGCCGTAGAGGATTTCTGGCAATTCGTGGCGTCTTGGTCGCGTTGTGCCAGCTTGCCGAGCGATCTGGGCGGCGATGATACTGGATATATTTTGCCGGACATTGACCGCGAGATCCACACAGTCGCAGCTGATCGGATGACAAACGTAGATCAGGGCATGTTGTTTCGCATCCCTGAAATGAGCGCAACCAGCTTTCACGCGGAAAAGCGTCTGACGATAGATCAGAGATGCGAATTGGCGGCTGAGTTGGCGACACATGACAAGCCTGTCACTGTCTGGTGCGAGACGAATGACGAAAGCAAGATGCTGGCTGATATGATAGACGGCGCGATTGAGGTCCGAGGTGACCAGACACCAGAGGAAAAAGAGCGCCGCCTTTTGGGGTTTGCAGATGGCGAGTTTCGCGCCATCGTGACAAAGCCAAAACTGGCAGGATTTGGCGTCAACTGGCAGCACTGTTCTCATGCCGTTTTCGCTTCGATCAGCTTTAGCTATGAGCAGCACTATCAGGCAATTCGCAGATCGCATCGCTTTGGGCAGTCAGAGCGCGTTCGGAATGATATCGTTATCGCTGATACTGAGGATGTGATTTGGCAGGCGATCAACGTCAAAAGCAAGAAACACGACGAGATGAAAAAGCGCATGGCTGAGGCTATGGCGAAAGCGCAGTCAACCGGGAAAGTCAGAACGGCATATGATAGGCCACTTGATCTGGCATTTCCAGAATGGATCAAGGGAGAAGTATGATGTGTGATGAATTTTATATAGAAATGAAAACTATGACTAAGTGGAAAAAGGCAGGGGACACATTTGAGCCAATAGATGATTGGAATATTAAAAGAGAAGCTAATGACGTTTTGGGAAAAGGCGTTTTTCAAGGTCCGTACAAAACAAAGGGAGAGACGAAATGAAACAGCCAGAATACAGCGGAGCCGGATGGGCAATCCACAACAGCGATTGCATCGAGGGCATGTGGGCAATGCCAGAAAACAGCATTGATTGTTCCATATTTTCGCCGCCATTCGGGGATTTGTTCGTTTACAGCGATAGCGAGCGCGATCTTGGAAATGCTGGAACGGGCGAGGCTTTTATCAGTCAATACACGTTTTTTGCAGAGGCTTTAACCCGCGTGATGCGCCCAGGCCGGATGGTTTGCGTACACTGCACTGATCTGCCAATGCGCAAGGGCAAGGATGGCGCAATCGGTCTCAAGGACTTCTCTGGCGATCTGATCCGCGCGCATACTGATGCCGGGTTAATCTATCATGGGCGCGCGACGATCTGGAAAGATCCAGTGGTGGAGATGCAGCGCACAAAGGCGCATGGATTGCTCTACAAGAACATCCGTGGCAACAGCACATTCAACCGCGTAGGAATGCAGACTATATGCTGTTTTTCCGCAAGGATTGCGAGACAAGCGACCCAGACTATTCGCCAGTCAAACACGCAGCGCCGGGTGATGAAAAGACTGCTATTAAGATCGCGACGGAATGGCTGCGCGATTTGCGCCGCAATGGGCTTTGCGAAACCGTATTGGATGAAAAGGCTTTGGCGGTCTTGATGGATGACGCAAAATTTGACGTTTACGAGTGGCAAAAACTGGCAAGCCCTGTTTGGATGGATATCAATCAGGGAAACGTGCTGCGCCGGGTCAAGGCGGTCAATGACGAAAAGCACGTTTGCCCGTTGCAGCTTGACGCAATTTCGAAGTGCCTGCGTTTGTATACCAAGCCGGGGGATGTGGTCATGGACCCATTTAACGGGATCGGGTCAACCGGATATGAGGCAGTCAAGATGACGCGCCGCTATCTCGGGTTTGAGTTAAAGCCAGAATATGCAGCGCAAGCGAACGCTAACTTGAAAGATGCTGAGCGGGTCAGTGCTGATTTGTTTGCAGCATAAATTTATTGCAACACATCGCGCCGTGGTTTAGGGTGAACGAATTGAAAGGGAGACAAACGATGGACAACAGAGATCAGCTTTGCGCAGACTGGCTTGCCGCCAAGAGCGCGGAAACTAAGGCTCGCGATCTGCGCGTAAAGATCGAGGTGCAACTTGCGGAGGCATTTGAGGTGCCTGCCGAGGGCAGCAAGACCAGCCATACGGACGATTACAAAATTACGATGACGCAGCCAATCACTCGCAAGATCGATCTGGCCGAGTGGGCCAAGGTCAAGGGCAAGATCGACGCAAGTTTGCAGCCAATCAAGGTGGCAATCACTGCCGACGCAACTGGTTGCAAGTATTTGGCTGAAAAGGAGCCGAAGGTCTGGGCCAAGATCGCCAAGGCATTCATCGCAACACCCGGCAAGGTCGGCGTGAAAGTGGAGGCGAAATAATGGCAATTGATCTCAAAAGCCTGAGCCGTCCGACTGCGGGGCGTCCAATGATTGCCACGCTGTTTTCAGAGGGCGGCATGGGCAAGACGACGCTCGCCGCTATGTTTCCGCGCCCGGTGTTTATCCGGGCAGAGGATGGAACGGCCAGCCTTGACGGCCACCCGGACGCTATGCTGTTTCCGGTTGCCAAGTCCACCAAGGACATTTTCGACGCCATAGAGGCGCTGGCAACGCAGGAGCATGACCGCAAAACGCTGGTTGTGGATAGCGTGACGCAGTTTGAAAAGATCGCACAGCGCGAGATTATCGACAGCGAACCAAACCCGAAATGCAAAAACATGGCGGCAGCACATGGCGGCTATGGGAAAGCCTTTGGGATGCTGGACAAGATGCACCAAGATTTGCGCGAAGCCTGCGATTATCTCGTGACCGATTGCGGGATGAATGTGGTTTTCATTGCCCACGCCACGACTGAGGAACTGGAATTGCCAGACGTGGATAAGTACAGCCGATACACAATCCAGCTTCACAAAAATCGCCAATATGATTGCGTTCATCACTATTCGAACAACGCTGACATGGTGGCATTTATCCGGCTGGTGACAAACCTGCGCGGGACCGAAGGCGGCAAGAAACGCGCGATCAGCGACGGTGCCCGCGAAATCATCTGCTTTCCGGTCGCAAGCAACATCAGTAAGAACAGATACAATATCACGGAACGCCTGCCATTTGATCTGGCCGGGGCATTCCCATTTGCAGAATATGTAGCGCAGTAGAAGGAAAACCGCACATGGAACTGAACGGATTTGACGCAAACAATGTAGACCCAGCAGAAAGCCGGGAACCGATCCCTGCCAACTGGTACAAGGTTGTTATCAGCGCATCTGAGGAAAAGCCGACTAAAGCGCAAACTGGATCATATCTCAATTTGACGCTTGAGATTATTGAAGGCGAGCATGCGGGCCGGAAGGTTTTTGATCTGCTGAACCTGAACAATCCAAACCAAACGGCGGTCGAGATCGCACAGCGCACCTTGTCCAGCATTTGCCGCGCGGTTGGTGTGATGACGCCGCGCCAGTCTGAAGATTTGCATGACAAGCCGATGATGGCAAAGGTCTCGGTTAAGCCAGCCGCAAACGGGTATGATGCGCGCAACGAAATCAAAGAATACGCTGCCACGACCAAGGGCAGCGGGACGGCAGCACAACCTGCCGAGCAGAAGGCCACGCCGCCGTGGAAGCGCGCGGGCTAGTACATCGATTGACGGGGCGAGCAATCGCCCCGTTTGCTGGATGTATTGGAGGATAAAATGGATCTTAAAGCAATCTTTCGCGCGGGCTTTGTGCGCCGCTGGCATGCCAATCCTGATCTGTGTCACACAGTTGACCGGATTGACGGACATAGCGCGCGGGTGGCGCGCATCATTCTGGCGTTGCATCCAGAACCGTCCATCGGACTGATTGCGGAGGCGCTTATTCACGACGATGGCGAGAGCGTAACGGGCGACATGCCACACACCGGAAAGATCGGGCGTGTGGGTGCCGAGTTGCGCGCGGCAGAGGGAAAGGCAGTGCGCAATCTTTGGGGCGCTTCTTTTCTTTTTTCCGGTGATGATCTTGAATGGCTTGCGTTTGCAGATCGACTTGATGCGTATATGTGGGCAAAGCACCACGCGCCGCACATCATGGCTGGCGACGGCTGGCCGAGATCGAGAAACGACATTTTGAACGCCGCCGCCAAGCTGGGTGTCGGTGAAGCTGTTCTTGAGGTGGTGTGATGGATCTTGAGCAATTTAACAGCCCGCCCACTGTGCAAGCAATTTTCGAGTGGTATCAGGCCCAGCGAAAAGACAACCACCGCCCGCATTTGGGTGGGAGCCAGATCGGGAATGAGTGCAGCCGCGCGCTTTGGTATCAATTCCGGCACATGGATCGAGGGTATTTTGATGGCCGAGTGCTGCGCTTGTTTCAGACGGGCGATCGCGAAGAGGATCGCATTTTGGCGAACCTGCGCGCGGTGGGGGTGACGGTCTGGGACCGCGACCCGGACACGGGTAAGCAGATCAGGTTTACAGCTCACGACGGACACTTCGCGTTGTCACTGGATGGCGTGGCCGAGGGCTTGAAGGAAAGCAGCCAGCCGCACACGCTTGAGTTCAAAACGATGAACGACAAGAATTTCCGGGCGATGGAAAACAAAGGCTGCGAGGAAACCAAGCCCGTATATTTCGCGCAATGCCAGATCGGTATGCACCTGGCGGGTCTGGACCGATGCGCGTTTATCGCGGTGAACAAAAACACCGACGCGATTTACATGGAGCGCATCAAATACGATCCGGCGATTGCGCTGAAATTGGTGGCGAAAGCGGGTGAGATCATTTTCGCGGATAAGCCACCGGCAAAGCTAAACACAGACCCGGCGTTTTATCTGTGCAAGTTTTGCGACTACAGCGCCGTTTGTCATCTCGGCAAGTTACCAGAAGTTAATTGCCGAACATGCGCTCATGCCTCGCCAGAGCGGGGCGGGGATGGTCTTTGGTCCTGTTCCAATGGGCAGGCGTTTGGGACCGCCTGCGAAAAGCACCTTTTCAACCCATACGCTATGCCGTGGGATGTGCATGACGCATCACCGGACTGGGTGGAATATGTGACCGAGGACGGCGAGATCATCAGAAACGAAGGCAACAGCGAAAAGCTTGCATCTGAGTGGGTGCCGTTCTAGTGTTGCACTGCGCGGGCTAGGCTGATCCCCGAATCCCGGCCCTCCCCCGGTTGCCCGCGCGCTTTTTTTGGGAGAACGTCACGGAGGACGCGCTATGAAATTGACACTCAGGCCATACCAAGAGGACGCCATAAACGGGCTGTACGATTACTGGTCGGACGGGCGTGGCAATGATCCGTTGATTGTAGCGCCGACAGGCGCGGGGAAAAGCCTGATCCTGGCGAAGCTGGTAGAGGATGCTTTGGGCTTTACCGGGACGCGGATATTGATGTTGACGCATGTCAAAGAATTGATCGAGCAGAACGCCCAGGAATTGGTTGGCATTCTGCCGAATGTGGACCTTGGATTTTATAGCGCCAGCTTGGGCCAGAAGCGCCTTGATCGGCAAGTGACTTTTGCGGGCATTCAATCAATCTGGGAGCGCGCGCCGGATATGATCCCGCCGCCTGATCTTGTCATCATTGACGAGGCGCATCTTGTTCCCAAAAACACAACTACGCGCTACGGCAAGTTTCTAAACGATCTGCGGGTTTGTAATCCAGAGGTAAAAATTGTCGGGCTGACGGCCACGCCATACCGCCTTGACAGCGGATATTTGCACAAAGGCAAAGGCGCGATATTTGACGGCATCGCATATGACATTCCGGTTGGGATGCTGATGGACGAAGGCTATCTTGCCCCTCTGGTATCAAAGGGAGCCAAGGCGCAGATTGATTTGACGAACGTCGGCAAGCGAGGCGGTGAGTTTATCGAAAGCCAACTGGCGCTGGCCGCGTCTAATCCTGAATTGGTGCAAGCGACGGTTGAGGAAATCGTGCGTTTTGGAGAGGATCGAAAAAGCTGGCTGATCTTTGCCAGCGGCGTCAACCATGCCAAAATGATCGAAGCCGAAATGCACACGCACGAGATCGATGCGGAGGTGATAACAGGTGCAGACAATAAAACAGATCGCGCTTGCAAGATTGCTGATTTCAAGGCTGGCAGATTGCGCTGCCTTATTAACATCGGTGTTTTGACAACTGGGTTTAATCACCCAGCAACGGATCTGGTGGCGCTGGTGCGGGCAACAGCATCGGCTGGGCTTTACGTCCAGATGGCGGGGCGTGGGACGCGCAACGCACCGGGCAAAACGGATTGCCTTTTGCTTGATTTTGGCGGCAATGTCGCGCGGCATGGTTTCATCGATGCGGTGCAAGTGCGGGATAAAACCCAGAGCAGCGGCGATGGTGACGCGCCTGTAAAGGAATGCCCAGAATGCCAGTCGCTTGTTCATGCGGCTTTGCGGTTTTGCTCGTGCGGTCACAAGTTTCCTGATCCGGAATTTAATCACGCGGATCTTGCTTATGGTGGAGCGGTGTTGTCGTCTCAGGTTGTGGCCGAGTGGGTTGATGTGGATTACGTCAATTATTATCGACACAAAAAGGATGGCAAGCCGGATAGCGTCAAGGTCACTTATGGGATTGGCATGAATACAATATCAGAATGGCTTTGCCCGGATCACGGCGGATATGCGGCCAGTCGCTACCGCGCGCGCATGGCTGCTCTTGGGGCAACGGCACTGACGACTGACGACGCGATTGATGAGGCAGAGATTGCTTGGACAATTCCGGATCGAATCAAGATCAAGCCGCGCGCTGACAATCCAAAATTTGATGAAATCATCCAGCTTGATTACAGCGAAGGGCGCAAGCCAGAAAAACGGGGCGAAGATCTGGGATGGGGCAGTGATGACGGCAATGGCGTAAGTGTGCGCGAATTGTTGGAGGAAATTCCGTTTTGAGCATGCCGACCGAAAGCGCCGAGCAGATCGGATTTTTGAACTGGTGGCGGATGCAGTTTGGCAGCGTCAGGATATTCCACATCCCGAACGGCGGGCACCGCGCGATCAGCGTGGCTAAGAAGATGAAAAATGAGGGTGTTTGCGCTGGCGTTCCTGATCTTTACGTTCCGCAGTGGCGGCTGTGGATCGAAATGAAGCGCCAGAAGGGCGGGCGCTTATCGCCAGATCAAAAGGACTGGATTGAATATCTTGAGGGCGTTGGCGACACCGTGATTGTCGGGAAAGGTGCCGCCGATGCTAGTCGGCAAGTTCTGGAATTTGTGCGAGAACGGCGCGGATCACGTACTTAGTTATTGACAGCCCGGCATCTTGAGCAGCTTGCGCGATTGCCTGCTGTTCTGCCTCTGTCACTCGGCAGTGGATGACTTTTTCTTTTTTCATGGCATCGCCCCTTTGTGGTGTTGCGCAACACTATGGCGAAAAATGGCAGAGATCAAGACAGGCTTTGTGGTATTCGCCACGCAAGATACACCATCTGGCATTGCAGATGCGCGCGAGTGGCTGGCAAAAAAGGCGATGAAACCGGATCATGTGCGCTTGTATCGGATGGATGGTCAGGTTTTGGTTGAGACGCTCAAGCCTGTTTTGATCCCGTCGCAATAAATGTGTTGCACATTGCGATTGATGCGGGTAATATCATCCCAAGCAAACACGCAAGGGAGAGACGACAATGAACATCCAGAACCCGCTCGTTACCAGCCCCGCCAGCCGCGTCCTTGACGCGATGCCAAGGGCGAACGCCACAACAGCCGCCTTTCGCTACCTCAAGACGCGCCATGTTGAATTGGCCGAAATCCTCGACGCGCTACACAGCTTTACCGTTTCGCAATGCTCGGACCCGGCAGACGAAGACAGCGTGGGCGGCGCTGATACGATCCTCGAAGCCGCCAGCGATTTTCATGCGAGATGCGTTAATTATCACACGCTCGATGCCCGCCGCGCCCGTCATCAGGAAGCGAGCGAATGACCGCCCACCGCGTCCTCGCTTGGGCATTTATCGTTGCCGCAACGGCTGCAATCGGGCTTAGCCTGTCCAGCGCATTCACCATGATCGGGGGTGTGTGATGCACGAGGACGACATCAAGCGCATCAAGGGCGAAGACCGGGATTATGACCCTTACGATTGGACCGCGCCGCCGCCCGATTGGGGACACGTCGCCCGCGTAGTTGCGGTGACAGTCGGCCCGATCGCCGCCCTCGTCATCATCATTGCGTGTCTTCCATGACGCGCCACACAGACGCTGCGTCCTCCCCGCAGCCGCAGGCAAGTGGCGACTTCCTCCCCGCTGCTCGCCTGCCCAACCAGATCCATCGCCTCCCTGCCGCGCGGGGAGCCGGGAAATACTCCCTCCCCGGTTAACTTGCCCCCGGATTGCCTCGCGGCGTCTGGGGGCGCTTTTTGGGTGGATAGGCTGTGCGCCGCATGGCTGATAAAAATCAGGGATACAAGACTATGACAAACCAAGAAAAAGAACTTCGCGCCGCGCGCGCATTATGGCTGCGCTTTGCAATTATCGCCTTTGTCATGCTGGTGGCTTTGCTGGCGGCAATGGCCGCTGAAATCGCAATGACCAACCACATAGCAAACGTCATCGCGGCAAGGGAATAAGGCAATGACACACGACGAGCCGCCGCCGCCCTCGCCAGCATCAAGGAGCGTGACAATGGATAGAGAACACATGCTGGACGAATTGGAGGCCGTCATCCTCGACACGCACGACCTTGACGTGACCGCCCGCGCCGCAAGATCGGTTGTGGCTTACTTGTTGACCGCCTCAACCACGCCAGACGACCAAGCCACAAACGCCGCGTGACGATCCGCACAGACGCGCAGATTGATCCTGTCGCGCCGCCACGCCGCTGCCTGCTGCCCTTGTGTCGTCAGACCCGCAACGGGCGCAGGCAAGGCGCACAAAGAGGCAATCGCCGTGTCAGGCGGTGCAAGTCGGATCTTGTCAGCGGATGGCGTCGATTCCCCGCAGGAGATCAGGAGCCAGACCGGGAAGATCGCGATTGTCAGACGTGTCAGCATCATCGGCAAGTTCCCGTTCCAGATCATCAAGGCTTTGCTCAGAGGCGGCCAGCATTGCGGCCAGATCCCGCGCAGCTTTGTTGCGCTCGGCCAGCCTGTCGTTCAGATCCCGCGTGGCCTCGGCGTTTTTCGCCTCAGACGCCGCATAGCCCGCGTTATAGCCTGTCACCCGCAGATATGTGCCACCGCCTGCCAGCGCGCCGCAAAGCGCGAGGATGACCCACGGGTTACCGATCAGTCGGAACATCCTCGAGCCTCACTTGCTTTGGCGACATGATCCCGTTGTCGATCATCTTTTGCAGGCCATGCGCCGCCGCCCAGATCGCCAGGACAGACGGCACAATGACCACCAGCGCGCCCGCAGTCGTCGACATGTCTCGGCCCATAAATTCCGCCACTGCGACAAGGCCCAGCGGGAACACGGCCAGCCAGACCACTAGGAACCAAGCGCCCTCGCGTGACCCGGTATCGCCGCCGATGACGTATGAGCGAAACAGGCGCATCATCAGAGATAGCCGAACAGTTCCCAATGTGGCCCGTCATTGAACGCCCGCTTGCCTGCCATGCGCTTGCGCTTGACGTATGCTGCAACCCAATTCTCAGGTGCCCCAGCCAAGTCATTGACCACGGCCCAACAGCCGCCCCACCGCAGCTTGACGTTGCTTTCCCGCGCCGCCTGCGTCATCGCCTCGGCAATGACATAGATTGCAGGCCAGTCCCAGACGGCTCCCCCGTCGATCCAAGGCACGAGGTCAACAGCATGGCCGAACCCGTCGCTTTGCTTTTGGTGCTTGCCGACCTGGCTGATACCGTCGATCTGTGACGCACCACGGCGATAGAGTGCATTCTGATCCGCCGCCGTTCTGATCCCGTCGAAAACAGTGAAGTCTTGTTCAGTGATCTGGATTGCCCGCTCGACCACGCGCACAAGATCCGGATGGACGCCCTGCAATTCCGCGCGTGATTTAGTGCCAAGTGAATATGTCATTCCGCCGTCCCCACAATAAAACTACCCGTTGTCGTCACTAAGTACCCGAACTCATTTGTGTACGTCCAAGCCGCTGACCCAATGTCACCCGGCTGCAATTCCGGGCATTCATCGCCCACCCAATCGTTAACCGACCAGGTGGAATCCTCGCCAGTGTAAATCGCCTTGGCGTCGCCTGCACCAGCACACAGCAGGCGGTTCACGCCGTTTTCGATGCGGGTTATGCGGGCAACCCAATCCGCCGATAAGTTGCCAGACAGTCGCTGCGTGACAGTGCCGTTGCCATTGTATCGCAACAGTTCAAGAGTAAGCGATGCCGGGGGATGATCTGCCACCAAGTCAATCGTCGTATTGGTGATCGAAAAACCAGCGACCAGCGCAAACGCCGCCGCCGTAAAAGTAAACGGCCCATTCATCCAAAAAACCCCATATTTATGGCCCACGCCACCCCAGCCCCAATCACCGCCGCCCCGCCGATGATTTTGCCGAGCGCCTTCGCGCCTTTGTTTAGCTGGTCCATGCCAATCACTGTCTGCCACGTTTCCCGTGCATCATTGATAAAATGTCGGTGCTCTGCGGTTTCTTCCGGCGTCAAAGGCTCTTGGCTGAACCCCTTGCCGTTAAAATGTTCAGCCATGCGGCCCCCTAGTTTTCTTGCGCGACAAACGCCACAAAAGCAGCCCCAGCACGCCTAAAGCCAAATCCAAAACGGCGGACCATGCCAGCAATTCCACGGCCAATTCGGCAGAGACCCGGCCACCCAAGGCAAAGAATAGCGCCAACCCCAAGCACATCAGAAAGCACAAGGATCGGATTGCCAATCTCATAGGGGAGGCCCACCAGTCGCGCGCGGGGAATACAAAGCCCCGCCACAACCAGTAGTAGACCGGAAATCAGAAAAGTCCTATTCCCCCGCATCCCGATAATGCCGCCGAATGTCACCCAGATGCCAGACGATACAACCCAAAATGCCGCATCTGATAGGCCCAGCTTGGCAGCGTAGACCGCCACCAAACCGCCGATGATAAGAGCCAAAGCCGATCTATGCCGCCAGTCGGATGCCAGCATCAGCACAGCGCCAAATTTAGTCTTTCGTGTTATGCCCATGCGGGCGGGTTATGCTCTGTAAATCTCGCTTAGAAACTGGTTATAAATCGCCAGCAGGTCCGCATTTGCTGCTAGCTTCATGTCCACCGCAAATACTGCCACATGATCTATATTAGCCTCTGGTGCGAGTGACCCATTCTGCGAACCCACAAAAAAGGTAGTGCTTGTCTGGATCGTCGCCGTGGTCGTGTCTGCCACAGATGTTTCACCGGAAATAGAAAACAAAATATCGTTCGAAGAATCAAACGAAACCATAATTTTCATCAGTCGGCGCGGGTCTTTCGTTGTCGTTATCGTAGCAAAATCTGCCCCCAAAAAGGCTCTGACCTGGGGCGCGCCTCCCAAACTTGCCGCGCTTCGAATATCAATGACGTCTGCGCCATTCACGAGCATAAGGCGGCTGTTGTCATTCAGTATCCGGGCACCCATTGCGAGCGTCAGGCCGGGGTATCCCGAAAGGTCCATCGCAACTTCGTACTGCACCGGGTCCGCATTTGTGCAAGCCAAAACACGCCGCCCAATTACATTGTCTGTAGCAAGTACGCCCCTGTAAGATGTGGACGCAAGCGCAGGGCCGCCTGTTTTAAGGTTGGAAAACGAGGTTACGTCCGAGCCAGAAAATGTGGCGTATTCGTCATTGAGCCGCCATAGCCCGAGGCAACGGCTATCATTTGCCAAATCTGTCACATAGTCGATCTGAACAGGCAGGTTTGCTGTTGCCGAGACCGTGCCGGGCAAGTTGAGGGAGAATGTCATCTGGCGTTCCTTACGCTGTGATTGTTTCTTTGTGGCTGCATAGCCACGTGTCTATTGTTGCGCCGTCGAAAATCTTTGACGCTGGCCCGACTTGCTTGACGTTGCCCCAGACCCCCGAGCGTGTGCCATCATCTGCGACTGCCGCAGTCCTGTACCAAGCGTATGAGACCTCGATGCTGTCTCCGCCTGTTGGGGTAGCTGACAACGTAATCGCCACTTCCAAGCCCGTGATTACGATTGAGGATATGGTTGCGGTCACGGCATTTACTTTGACGCGAAATCCCTTGTCATCAGCGGCCTCAATCTGCGTGGTGTCTTCAGCCAAAACGCCGGACCCAAAAGGGTCTGAGAGTGTCAGCGTCACAACCGCCCCGGCAATCTCAGCAGCCGTGATTTTAAGAGGCACCCATGCCTCACCCTTGCGGAGCGTCTTGTATTTCACATACCCCTCAAGTTCTCCGATCTGTGTCGTGGCAAGAGCATTGTGGTGGATATTATCGCCCTTAAAGGCATAAGGATAGCGGGGGCCGATTAGGTGGACCCGGCCAGAATTGTTCGCGGCGAAAGTTACTTGATCCAGCATACTATCACGGCATGTTGACTCTGTACTTGTCGCCGGGGTCTGGTCCGAGTAGATCCGCATAGGCCCGCCGCGCAGGTTTAGCGCATCATAAGCCGCCATCATTTCTTCAAGTTCTTCGAGGTAGGTTGCGCCTGCCGAAACCACGCTTGCGTCAGACGGTGCCCCATGGGTCCACCCGAGTGCTGCGAATTTTGGCGCAAGGTTATACTGCGGCAATACGTCTTCTACCTTGGAAAGGATTGTCGTTTGCGCAGTCCATGCGGGGCTGCCCGGCGCGAGCCAGTCGTCGGTTGAGCCGGTGTTTCCGTCCTCGGACCACCAAGATCCGGGGCGCGGTCCGCCGACCGTAATCACACCGCGAATGTGCTGGTTTTCGTCCTTGCAAAAATGTTGATAGACCAAAGCTGACACTCGCCCAATCGAGACACCGCCGCGATTGTCAAAATCATAGTTAAGCGTAGTGTTAGCAAGTTCCGGTCCGACCCGCGCAAGGTCAATAACATCATCTGCCAACGTCGCGCGGTAAGACGTATAGAGCGCCCCAAATTCGTCCCGCAGCGCGTAGACTGTCGGAAGGCTCTTACCATCCAAATCATCAAAATCCGGGTCCAGCAAATCAGCCCGCCAAGATTGTCCATAATCAAGATGCACCTCCATCTCGTAATCCCCGGCATACACATGTGCGGGGTCATCCAGAACGGTGCCGACGAGGTAATTGGCGGGCCACCCCATTGCGTTTCCAGTGTAGCGCAACAAAGTTGAACTGACCCGCTGGACGTTCGCAATCGGACCAGTCGCGCCAAGATCAATGACGACAGACGCCGGAATGTTCTGCGGTATAAATCCCACCTCGCCGCTGCGGTTTATTAGAAAAACCTTCCGCCCAGACGCATCTTTAATATTGAAAATGTCATCACAAGAAGGCTGGGCAACCTCACCCCCCATTAATTCAACGGCAGTAGCCGAAACAGAAAAAAGCCGAGTTTTGCTTTCGTCGGTCACGTCAAAAAACTGGTCTGATACTGTGCGGCGGAACCTGCCGTCTAGCAGATCCACGGCACCATCAGCACGGAACCGCATAAAGTCCTGAGCAGTATCATCGACACGGATGCGCGCAAGAACGTCAGGCGTGCCTGTGTCTGTGACGAGGTTTGCGACGTTTGTTTTTTCGCTGTCAGTGAAAGCATTTGTATCAGCCTCGCCCTCATAAGCAGCTTTTATTTCTGCGCCGCTCTGTAAAATATTGTCGCCAACACGTATCCAGCGAGACCACGCGGTGTCCCAGCGATATTCCCCTGCATTGTCAACCGTCGCGCCGTCATAGCCCGTTGCCGAGGCGGCGCTGTGCGTCCCGGCGTCCGCATCTCCAACGGATGCCCGCTGCCCATCGCCCGTCCCTGTTGCCGCGATCAACTCGACCCAGCTTTCATAGAGGATCGAAACAAACGCAGAAGACGACTCAATAGCGGTTTGCGCTGCCTCAGCCGCCGTTTGAGCATCGCTGGCGGCGGACGCGCTAACCCCGGCAGTGGTCGCACTTGCGGATGCATCATCAGCAAACCCCGACGCCTCAATGGCACTTGCCGCCGCCGCATCCCTTGCAGCGTCAGCCAAAACCAAAATACTTGCGCTCGGCGGCGTGAACGGAGGTGTCTGGATCAGGGCAGAGAACGCCGCACTTGCGCTGTCTGGCACGTAGATCGTGCCGAGACTGATCGGCGCAACTGGCCGCGCAGCCGTAGCCCCGAACCGCTCAAGCGTAACGTAATAGGCACTCTCGGTCGTGCCCAGTGCGTTTGGCCAAAGGTCAACCGAGAAAGCCCCTGTCGATGTATTGACAGTTGCCTCAACCCGAATCGGCGCGATAATTTCTGTCTCTTCCTCGACATTCGAGAGAATGAAAACCAGCTTGGCACCGTAGATCGGGATGGTTGTATCGGGTAACTGGATGACGCCGGAAACCGTGCATTGCGCTAGAGCCATTTTACATTCTCGCTTTCATGTTTAGCGCCCGCCATATTCTGCGCGCTTGAGCAGGTAGACCTTGCCCGCGTCGATGTTCCCGCTGCCGGAAGTGTTTAGCCTGGCTTTTGTGATTGTCGTGCCGCCGCCGTAATGGAATGCCCCGGTTAGAGTTGTAGCATCAGCAGAGTTTCCTGTTTCTTCCGCAGAGGTTATTTCAGCGAAGTGCATATCCCGAGACCACATTGGGAAAATCATCCGAATGAAAAAGCCAAATTTCTCCGTGGTGTTGGTATAATTCGCAATACCTCTAACTCCGCTGTAGGTGGAATTTGCTGCCCGATAGACTGAAAACTCCAAATTACTAGCGCTGTTAATCGAGACCCCTTCACCGATCAGCGCATATTCCCAACCAGCATCAAAAATGGGCGTTTCAATTTCGGCAACCGTGCCGTCAACAGAGTGATCCCATATCGGGTCAGTGCCGCCAGCCCCGTCCTCAATCTGCCACGTGAAAGCGGCGATCGGGGCAGTCGCGTCTGTAACGCTAATTGCCAGTAGGTTATCTTTCCACGCTGTCGCGAGTGCCTGTGTGATTGGGCTGTCTTGGTCAACCTGCCCGGTTGTGATGGCTGTGTATGTCGACATCTAGTTGATCCTTGCGCAGTTTGAGCCATCGCTTAGGAGGCCATCATTGTCGCCGATATAGCCGCTTTGAAAAGGCGCGAGTTCTGGGCCGGGGTAGTCTACAGCATCGTCAGCCATGATGTACGAGATCAGGCCATATAGCGTCGTATCCTCGGCCTCGTATTTAACAATCTCGCCCGATACGATTTCCTCAGCCTGTACGATTGTCCAAGTTCGAATTTGGCGCTGGCCGAAATCATCTACGTCTAGGTGGTGCGAAATGCGAACTTGATCGCCCAGCCAATAATCGCGATCTTTCGCATCGAGTTGGAAAGTGCAGACTTTTGGCGTGTCAGCAAATCGCGTGACGATTTTTGACCCAACCGTGCCAGCCGTTGCCGCAGTGCTTAAGAAATTTCCCCACACCTTGCGGATTGATGCCTCGCCGTAAAACTCTTCTGTCTCTGATTCAAGATTGGCGAAAATCTCAGCCGCTTTGAAGCTGGCTGGCTGCTTGTCAGTCGCCACCGCGCTGCGTTTGCCGTAGTAGACCCAAGCCTGTGAGGCGCGATCAACAGGACGCTCTTCAATGCTGAAACTGTCCGCGATGATGTGGTTTTCTTCCGTCAGGAGATCCGGCTCTGCATCAATACCCCGCACGGCTTTAATCTTAATTAGCGATGTGCGTTCGTCCCACCAAGCGTAAGTCATCGTTTGCAGCAGGATCGACGAAATCAATTCCATAACGCCCGTTGGCTCTGAGACCACGCCATTGAGCAGGAAGAAGCTGAGATAATCGTCACGCTCCGCCGCCCATCCCGCAAGATCCATCCAGTCGGTAGAGACCCCGGCGTAATCCTCAAGCAACGTTTGCAGTGCAGTGTCGATAAACGTATCATCGAAGCGCAGGCATTGCTGGACGCCATCCTCTGCGCTGTGGCTGGATGCTGTCGTGTCGTCCGTCGCACGCGTCACACCTGTGAATGTCACACCGTTTGTCGTGTCTGATCGCCCGGTGTAGGTCATCACCTCGTCACCGATCCGCAGCGTCCCCGTTTCTGCGTAACTTGCAGACGTGGCCCCGGTGGCCTCGAAGCTGGTTGTGCTGTCCGTGATGTCAGTTTGCAGGACGCCGGGGGAGGCCAGTGGCGCTTGGGCCTTTCGTTCCTCAACCCGCGTTAGAATGTCCTGACCTTTGATTGAGAGTGTCCCAGAGGCCCCGCTGTGCTGCGCGCTTTGCAGAAAGTAGGTTCTGCTGGTCATATCGGCCAGCGCCTGCCCTGCGTACCCGTCATACACCGTCATCTCGACGTTTTGCCGATACGGGTTACGCGCAAGCCACCGTGTCCAGAAGCTGCCACGATCTGCGTCAAGCGGATTCCAACTCCGCCCAGCTCCATATGGGTCAACTTTGGCGTCTGTATGTGGGTGATCTGTGAAAGTGAATGTGCAGGACGCCCGCTTGCCGATGGGCTGCGACGTGCTGTCCCCGCCCGCCAGATTGATGCGCGCGGGCACGGTCGAAACAGACTTGAGAGATGGGATGATGTAGGGCGCTCCCTCAACACCTCTATCCGCCACGTTGCCGCGTGAGAAAAACAGCGAAAGCGGCGTGCCTAGAGCAAAGTTCGCGGTGTCTTTACAAGTCCTGCGCGTGTTGTAGCATTTCTGATCCGCCGTACCAGATGCGGTGCATGGGGAAGATCCGTAGACATGTGCGCAGAACGGCTGTTTGAGTTCGACAACCTGCACAACCTCACGGCCCGGTGTGGTCTCAGTCATAGCCATGCCCTCTTCCGCTAAATCCTACTGTCATCAGATTTCTTATTCCCATGTTTGAGGGGCTGTTGAATTGTGTTGGATTCATCAGCACGACTTCGGCGAAAGTCTCAGGACGCCAAGCAATAAAGAAGGGAACACCCTCACTTGCGACCTGAAACGGCCTCCAAGTTTCTCTTACCCAATCCGCATCAATGTGCTGCCATGTGTGGGACGTCATCAGCCCGACGCGCTGCTTTGTGCTGCCGAGAAACTCGCCTGTTTCGCTGGTGTTCTGGCGATATTCAATCATCCGGTTCAAGTGCGTTGGTTCCACGCCGCCGTAGATCGGGCGCGTCATTTGCAGCGCCAGTCCCGCCTTCGCCACGCCGATTTCGCAGATTACATCAATCGACACCCGCCATTTGGAAAACGTCACAGGTTCGCCGAGCAGGAGCATAATGGGCATGTTGTCCGCCGGGGCCGTCTCCCCGATCTCGACCCAAACCGCGCCTGTCCAGATTTCAAACGTGACCGTTGCAGATGTCGTGCCCGCCGTATGAGCGCCGATGCAAAAACAGTCCGCTGTTGTGTCCGTTGACGCGTCGTATTCCCAAGTGGCCGGAACGCTTGCAGGCTTCCATCGCTCATAGGTGAGGGTGTTTGTCGGCCCGCTGGCGAAGTAATCTGCATCTGTAGTCGATGCCGTGATTGTGCCACCCGTCAGCCATACGCCTGTGTGCAGGATGCGCGCGTGGGTGAACGGATAATCCAGCGGCTCAAGCGGTGCCGGGTATAAGGGGGAGAATATAACGGCCATTATGCGTTGACCGATAAGCCGCGAATAACGCTGCCCCCTGCTATTTCGTCGCCAAATTGCTCCATCAGTCTGCGCACGTCTGCCCCCGAGAATCTGGCGTTATCGCCGCCTGTTAATGTGACGTTGTAGTATGTGCCCGCCTGCGCTGGTGCAGCCGCTGTAGCACCTACTGAGCCGCCACCGCCGCCACCGCCGCCACCGCCACCGCCACCGCCGTTTGGCGATGCGCTCTTGATCTGGCTTAAAAGCATCCCTGTTTTGGCAAGCGATGCCGCCGTGAAAGCTGCCGCAACTGGTGGCCCGCCCAACTCCATGCCCTTGTCCCAGGCAGTTAATGCTGCGCTATACCCGTCGATTATACCCTGAGCGAGTGCAGCCGTTTTGCCGATGGCAAACAGCTTTTTGTTCTCGGACTGCATCAGGCTGGATAGATCGCCCAGAGCGCCGCTGACCGCCTGCAATTTTAGTTGCAAAGATGCGCGCTCAATCGCGGCCAATTTATCGGCGTGTTCTTTCTGAATGCGCTCTTCGATGTCGTTGTAATCCGCGCCCAGATCGACCTTGGACTGGCGGAACTCTTCCAGCTTTGCCAACTGCTCGGCGCGCGAAGCGTCCAGCGCCTCGGTCTCTGTCATCAGCCCTTCTTGCAGGCGGGCCAGATCCTCGGCCAATTCCTCGGCTGTTGGGATGGTGCCAGATGCCCCGCCGCCGCCATTTTTGGTTTTTTCTTTTTTGGGATTGCGGACTATTTTGGGGGGGACTTTTGTGGCAAGAGCAGGGCCGCCGTCATCAAGGATGACGTTGCCGTTCTCGTCTAAAAACCGTGTGCCTGTTGTGTTGTCAAAAGACATTTCAGGCGGGAACAAGTCGCGCGCCGCGTCCTCTTCTGATGGCTGTGCGCTTTCTGTCCCCGGCACATCCAGCCCAGCCGCAATGCCTGCCAGCCGAATGAACTCAGTGACTGCCGTGACCGCTGGCGTGATTGCCGAAACCCATTCGCCAATTTTGGTGATGAATGAATCGATCGCCGGGATGATATTGTTAATGATGAAATCAGCCGCCGCGACGATTTCGTCAGAGTATTCCAGAATAGCCGCAGATACTTTGGTCTGAAGTGTCCGCGACAATTCGGATAGCCGCTTATCGAGTTCTACGCCTTTTGCGATTAGACCCGCATCAAGAACGCGCCCCGCAGCCTGCGCCTCATCTCCGAGCCGCTTCATTTCCGTTCCGTTGTTCCGCAACAGAGGCAGCAGCGCCGTCGCGTCAGAGGCAAGCGCCTCCATGTAGAAGGTCATTTGCTGTTGACCTACGCCCGCCTTTTCAAGTGAGGAAACGTAAAGCTGCAAAGCCTCTGGGCCGGATAGTCGCGCGAATTGCTCTGCCGTCACCCCAACGGCTGGCGCGATGTTTTCGAAGAAATCAGCAAGCGGGCCAGCGCCTGTTGACATGAAGTCGCCGAATTTGTCGTTTACGTCCTTGAAGATGTCGGCCATTTTCTCTTGTGAGAAATTGACAGACCGCCCAGCCTCGGCAAGCCGCTGGAATTCCGTTGTTCCGACCCCGGCCAGATCGGAAAGCACCTTAATTTCCTTGACAGCAGATCCAGCAGCCTTGCCCGCGGCCAAAACAGCCCCCGCAACTGCGACACCAGCCGCCGCCAGACGAACAGTGAACTTTCCAACCGTTGCGCCAATCTTTGCCATGTCGCGGGATGTTTTTTTGGTCTCATCGCGGGCGTCGGCCATTCCCTTTTTAAATTCGGCGGTGTCTGCGCCGATGCGAACGATGATTGATGGTAATGCCATTTTCATGCAGCCTTTTTCTCGTCAGCCTTGGCCTGTCTGACCATCTGCCGCACGTCTGCCATATCCTTGCCACGGCTTCGCTCGCGCTCTGGCATTTTGGCGTCTATCACCCACCACACCTGACCCGGTGGCATGGCCCAGAATTCAGTGGGTGAAACCCAATCATTCGCAACAAAAATGTGGTGAAGCGTTTTTACTAAGCCGCCGCTTTCTTCTTTTTTGCAGGCTTCAAAGGCTCTGCATCGCTGTCGCCGCTTGAGAGCATGTGCCCGATTGGCGGGGCAATGATTGAGATCAGCCCGACGATGGCGCTTTGAATTAGGATTGCCGTCTCGCCTTTTGCGTCGGCCATCCCTGACATGATGGTAAGATAAACCTCATCGTCAGTCACGCTTGCACCAGCATAGCGCAACGCGGCCCCGTAAGCCCGTGCAAGGGTCGAATAGCTAGGACCAGACCCACGGCATAGAACCTCAAGCGCCTGACGCCCAGACGCGCCCGCGAACACGTCCTCAATGGTCGCGATCAGCATCAGTTGTTTATTTGCCGGGATAACGTATTCATTGCCATCCCAGCCCAAAGTCACATCTTCGAAACCCTTCATGATCGCCCCTTATGCTGCTGTATAGGTCCACGTGCCGTTAGATGTGAACGATCCGGAGAAAGTCTGTGCGTCCTCGTATGCGCCCGTCTCGGAATATCCGGACAAGACAAAGCTACCGCTGATTTCGTCCCCGTCTGGGAATTCGAATGTGATATCCGTCAAGAAGCTGTCCGTTGCAGTTGTGGACATGGCGATATCGCGCAGCACGTTGTCCTCTTCGTAGCCTTCAATCGAGAGTTCCAAAGAGCGCCCCGTCAGGATGCCCGCAAGGTGCGTGACGAACCCTGAATCGCCTTGATCCTGCACGTCGATTGGTGAGCCGTTGACAGTGACGGAAACAGTCCGACCGCCCGCGATTGTCACCGCATTCTTTTTGATAAGGCACAAGCGGCCTGTGAGTTTCGCCATGATAAAAGCCCTTTCGAGTGGCCGTTGTGGTGGTTAAATTATGCGGATTCGTCCAATGTAATCCGCCATTGAGACACAAAGCGCCGCGTGTCGCCGCCATCGTCCCAACCTGTGTTCACAAGGTCCAGCTTGGTATCGACCCAAATGGCCCCGGTGACTGTGAGCGAGTACCATTCCAGCGCCTCGCGGGTGGACGCCCAGAGCGTCAATATGGCGTCCTCTGCACTGGCCGCTGCCGTTGCGCGCGCGTACCCGTCGATCTGCACGACGAATTCACCGCCGCGCGCTTGATTGGTGTTCCATGCCGATTCCGCCGCCTGAACAATGGCGACATATGGAAACGGCGATAAGCTTTCGCCCTGTGCGTTCTGCGGGGCCTTGGGCGACCATACCGGGACGCTCAACTGCGCATCCAGCCGCGTGTAGAGCGCCTGACGTAGCGCCTTGTATGTTGGTGCTGCCATTAGAGCGCACCATTTATTGCGCGCTCAAGACGCGCTCTGAACTTTGGCCGCATCTTTTCAACCGCTGGAGTGAAATACGGGCGCGGCTCAAGGTTGCGCGATGGCACACCAAACTCAAGCGCCGCCGCATATACTAGGTTGCTGCCCACGGTCGCGGTGAATTTGTCAACCGCGTCAAAGTCGATGCTGTTGGCAAGGCGTCCGGTGTCGGTTGCTGGTGCCTCGTCGGGGGCAGATGCTTGGTGAGTTCGTGTCGGGTTTGTTTTCTCGTAAACGATACCCGTGGCAGGCCCGCGAATGACACGCTGCTTCACGTCGCCTTGAAGGCCAAGAGCGGATGATGTGACCGCCTTAGCGACACCTTCAAGCACATCAGCAGTTGCGTGGCGCATGGCCTCGATCAGTTCACGGTCGCCTGTGATTTCGAAATCCGTCATAGCGCCACTCCGACCTCTGCCGTGATTTCCAACCAGCGATCTGCTAGATCCACGTTATTGACGAACCGGATGTTGTACGCCCGCGACCGAATGACGACGCGGTCGACCTCGGTCAGCCCGTCATAATACCGCGTGACGATTTTATGCGTGGACGTTGCTGCCGAGCGTTGTGACTGCCACCGCTCGCTGCCGCTCATCGCCGAAACCATCGCGCGGGTAGGTGCGCCCGTAATTGTCGCCCACGTCTCTGTGAAGCCCCCAGCGCCGTCGCTGGCGCGCGTCATGCGCTCGAAGGTGACTGGCTCGCGGAGCATCCCGGAAGAATAATCAGAGCATTTACAGGCCATATTAGCGCGCCTTGTGAGTGCGAGTGATAACATAGCGAATATCGTAAACGTCCATCGTGCCGTTGGCTCGAATATATGTTGTCGCACCGTTCGTTGCCCATGTCGCCAGTTGATAACCTGCCACCGTGAAATTGATCGGACGCACCACGCCGGTGCCTTTCGGGAAAGAGATCAAGCTCCGGTAAATTTCCCCAACGCCGCCCCCGATATCGAACCAAGTTTCCGCAACGGTTGTGTTAACATTGGTTGGAAGCAGTTTGCATTCAAATGTAATTATAATGCCGTCACCAGCGCGCCCGGTTATTGTTGAGCCGTTGTAAAATGTTGTTACATCGTCAGGCATTTGCGTTTCGTTTGCCGTTCCGCCGTTGTTTGGAACAACGGTATTAGTGTCCGCAAGCACCGAAAAAGGAGCGCCTGAAGTATATTGGGTATCGACGTATTCCGCCCAGCCGGTGTCATCCGTTTGCAGCGAGGTGTTCGCCGTAGCAATCCCCGCGTCGATCTGCGCGCCGGTATAACTGGAATTATAATCAGCCATTATGCGGCTTCCTTAACTTTGAACGTGTTTCCGTTGGCTGTCAAAAGACTGTCGCTGCCCAATGGTATGAAGTTAACATAAACTTCGACTTCGCGCGTTACAATTACAAACGAATTGCCTTTAAATGACCGGGCAAAGAGCCGTTGACCAAGTGTCAAATTAAATAATGTAAAATCAATCGGCGCTTGGTATGTTTGCACGCGATGGGCTGGCGCATCAATCGCTGGCGGTGTTTGCGAGTTTTCAAAGTGCAGCAGGAATGACCCAGAAACGCCGCCCTCAACAAGCAAAATATTAGAACCGCCAGTGATTTCAGTCCATGCGCCTTCTGTTAAATCTATCCGCTGAGTAATCATTAGATGCGCGCCACCATGTACGCGCTAAGAAGCGTCTTTGCGCTGGTGGCCTCTGCCGCCTCGTTGCAATCGCCGCGATTGGTATAGAGCCACGCCGCCATGCGCTTGACCGCCGCCCGCAGTGCTGCCGGGGCGTCTGTGGCTGCATCGCCGTACCCAGCGATATAGTCGATCTGGATGGCATTGCTCGCGCGCAGAGCAACAGGCCATGACGCGCCGCGCTGTAGCGTGATGCGACCCGGCTTGCGGTATGTATCAACGTCGAATGTGCTGGCGATATTGACTGCCGTGCTGTTGCTGTCCTCGTCATAGACGGTCACGGTATCGACCGTCTGCAATGGGAAGCGGGGCAGATCCACGTCAGCCCATCCAGCCGCGCCATAGAGTTCAGAGATCGACCCTTGGCGCACGCCATCCCACCACGGCTCTGCATGGCTGGGCCAGCGATCTAGCGCCAGCTTCCACGATTGCGTGATGATTGCCAGCCCGGTCATTTCCTCGATCCACTCGCGCGCCTCTGCGATGAAGCCATTGGCCTCTGCGTCGGGCAAGCCCGTGGCGGTCTCATTGAGCAGCGTCCGCAATTCGTCTGCGGTGACTGGCTCAACAGCCGGGGCAGATGTTTGGACATGGCCGCGATATTGATAGAGCGACATGGGCGAGCGTAGGGCCATCAGGTTTTAGCCTTTCCCCGTGGGCGCCCGCGCTTTTTTGGCGGAGCCTTGGTTTCCAGATCAGGCACAGAGCCGATAGTGTCGCGCGGGTCATATGCCTGCGCTGCGCCCGCATCGATTGCCCATTGCGCCACCCGGCCATCGACTGCCGTGCCAAGCGGGAATGTGCGGACAGTGTGCCCATCCGGCGCGCACGTGAAGCCATCTGCGCGGGTAATTTTAGCCTGCATTCGTCTATCCCCTGTGCTTTATGACGGGGCGAACATGCCGCCCCGCTTTAAAACTCAGCTAATTAAGTGCGAGCAACCGCCGTGCCGATAAACGTAGTCGGCGCGCGGTGAGGCTTGTTGAGAACAGCCATGATTGAGATGTCAGCATCCGAACCAGTGGTGCCCGTGACGCTAATGCCCACATAGCGCTCAGAGCCTTTGTAGCCCATGCCGCCCGCCGTGGTATTGTCGGCACTGTCGGATGTGACAACAATGATATTTGTGGCGTCCACAGTATCTGTGGTTGCAACAGTGGTCGCAGCCGCCGCCGTGGTGTCTGCGCTCTCTTGCAGCGTCACGGTAAAGCCAGCAGCGGTGCCCGCGTCAGTAACGGTGTTGTTGACCACGACGATGGTTGCAGCGTCATAGCCTTGCAAGTCCACATAGGACGACACTGCTGGCGTAGTGCCCGAGACAGTGACATTGCCCAAATGGACTACGGTTTTGTTGTTTAGCATATCGCGCATCTCAGAAATCCTTCTATCGGCGCTTCAGGGAAGGCGGGCCATCACAGCCCGCCAGGTTGATTAGGCTTGAAATGCCACGATTTTCATCGCTTCGAAGTTGACCACATCGCCGCCCACACGCTTGGTTGTGTAGAACTGGATGTATGGCTTGCTCGAATAGGGATCACGCAGGACACGAATGCCGATGCGATCCACGATGGTGTACGCCTCGCGCCAGTCACCGACCGCAATCGAGAGCGAGCCAGTGGCTGGATCGGGCATGTCTTCAAACGATGCAACGGGATAACCGAGGATCGTCGCAGGTTGACCGGCGGCAATGCCGGGTGACCAGAGGTAGGAGCCATCGCTGTCCTTAAGTTTGCGCGTCAAGGTCGTGGTGGCCCGGTTCATGGCCCATACCGCATTTGCGCGGTAGGGTGCCTTGAGGCCGTAGAGGGCGCTGATAAGGATATCGCCGCCCGATGGAGCCGCAGCAAACGCACCATTCACGCCCGTATCGAATTGCTCGATAGTGCCGGGGAGAGTGGTGCCGTCGGTGTACGTCAAGAAGCCCCGAGGCTTGTTGATGCCGTTGCCAGTGACAAACGCAGCGGCCTCAGTGCGGGCAAATTTATCCGCGACCTTGGCCGACAACCACGCTTCCATGTTGATTGCAGCGTCATCAAGCAGTTTCTGCGTGGCCTGTGGCTTTGCAGAAAGTTCATGCGCGGGGATGCGGTAGCGACCGATCTGAGGCGTGTCTGTCTCGGCGCGGGATTCGGTTTCCCCGACCCACGATGCCCCGGCTTCGTCCAGATCATACAGCCCCTCAAGCGCATCGCTCGAAATGGTCTGCACAGTCGCATACGCGCGCATTGGCGAGGTCTCGTATACGCGCTGCACGATGCGGCCCGACATATCCGGATAAACGACATAGCCGCCATCTGGATCGGTGCCGACTGACAAAGCCTTGTGTTCGTCAGCCGTAAAACGCTCTTCGCCTTTGCGCAGGAAGCGCCCGAATGCAGACGAGTATTCGCGCATTGCTTTGGCGTCGAAATCAACCTTGCGGTCACCCGAGATAGACACAGCCCAATCTCGGGCCTTGGCGTCAAGGTCAACCTCGTTGCCGTTCTGATCCGTCATCACGCGCTGCGAGCGCTTGAATGCCAAGGCAGCGTCGTCGGTGACTTTCTGGTACTTGTCCAGATCGGCCTCGATCTTTGCCAGCTTCTGCTCAAGCAGAGGATCAGCCGCGCCCTTGGTTTCGATCTCTTTGAGTTTTGCGTCGTTTGCCGCTTTGAATTCCTCAAAGCCTTTATTGACGCCTTCCACAGCCTTGATAAGGTCTGCGGGATTGAATTGCTCAGACATTGGCGAACGCCTCCTGTAATAGTCTGATACGGTCATGAAGCGCCTTGAGCGCCTCGGTGTCCGGCTCGACCTCTACATCGTCCCGATGATCGGCTAGGCCATTGAAACCATCAGCCGCGACGGCCTTGGCTTCGGTCTTGGAAAAACCTGCGTCCCGCAGGGCTTTCTCAAATTCTCTGATTGTGCGGATTGATTTCACGCTTGCGCGCGCATCATCCAGCATGGGGATAGTCACTGCGGAGATTTCCCACAGTTCGACTTCATCCAAACGGCGAACCCGCCCGCTGCCCTCGGCAGATGCTTGGATAGTGCGGTAGCCGATGCTCAGGCTGTCCATCGCGCCCATCTTGTAGAGAGCGATTGCCTCTGCGCCCTTGCCAACCTCTTTCGAGATCCGGCCCCGGACGCGCAGCCCGCGCTCGTCTTCCTCAACCTCATCCCAGACGCCGATTGGCTGGCTCATGTCGTGCTGCCACAGCATCCGAACCTTGCGCCCAGAGCCAAGGGATTTGCGAAACGCGCCCCGGCTGATAACGTCCATCCCGTTGTCCACCACGTCGAAAACGCTGGCGTACCCCTCAATGGTGCCGTCCTGATCTGGTTCGCGCTTCAACTCGAAGGCGACTGATTTTGTCTGCATTGTCATTTGGTAGCCCTTTAAAATCCGTCGTCCACGATGTAGGAAACGGCACAGCGGCAGTTGATGCTTGCCCCCGCTGGTAGTGATCTGTCGCCCGGATACATGGCATCTATGGTGCCGCCCGGTGCTGGCATTTTGAACGGCTCGTCACGCTCGACAATTTGCCCGTCCATGCTCAAGTGATCGTATTTGTCGCCTGCCTCTGCGCCGCGCGTTCGTTTGTCAGAAACGGCCAGCCATTCTTTTTTTAGCGTCAGCCCTGTGGCCTTCGCTGCCTCATTCGCCCCGTAATTCGCCGCCCCGTGTGTCTCTGTTCGCGCTATCAGAGCGCCGCGCCAGCGCGAGATTGTCGGCACTCGGCGATTGATGTTTTTCGCTATCTCAGAAACGCCAAGGCCCTCTCCCTGCCCACCCATAATCACCGAGATGATGCTGGTCCGTGTGAATTCCGATATGCTGGTGATGCGCCGCCGTATCGCCTCTGCGCTGATCCATTCCAGCGCGAGCCGTTGAAAGAATTCGGCAAAGCCCTCTTTGGTTTCAATCCGAAATTTCAGCGCCTTGCCCTGTCTCAAGATCCGATCGCCGAATGCCTCGATCATCGTCACGCCAACGGCCAAGAATAGATCACGAATGCGCCGCTCGTGGTCATCTGGTAGGGCCGGGAAATTGCCTGTTGCCTCATATTTGTCTGACATTTCGCGCATTGCCCGCGCAATCTCTGCCGCGAATTGCCGTGAAAAGCGCCGATCCGCTGCCGATATGATCCTGTTTTGCCGCGCTGCCTCTCTGCGCGGATCTTGATCTATGAGGCGTCTCACTGTGCCTTGCGATCCAGCGGCGTGACGTTATCGGGATAACCTGCCGCGCGTGCCAGCGCCTTGATGTCGGATTCTTCCATTGGCAGGGACATATCCAGCGGCAGGAGATTAGCCTGGACCAGTAGCGTATCACCCCCCGGCACAGGCTCGAAGCCCTTTATTTCGCGGCGTTCGTTTAGTGTCAGATCCTGCGATGCGTCAGCCATTGCCCAGAGCGCCATTCGCTTTTCAACAATGGCGGGAACCTGATCGAGATCGGGGCGCAGTTCCAGCTTTTCGCCAAAGTCAGGCACTAGCCATTGGTTCCACGCGCCATAGACGCAGCCCAGAAGAGGCAGCACTGTGTCCTCCCAAAATGCCAGCCGCGCCTCGGCATAATTCGAATAAGTGTTGTCGCCGGGGATGCCCAAAAGCTGCGGGGGAACGCCAAAGGCAAGGCAAATATCCCGCGCGCTGCTGTTCTTCTGCTCGATTATGCCCATATCGACGGGTGAAAGGCCCATTTCTTTCCAGTCCAGCCCGCCCTCTAGCAGCATCGGACGGCCTGCGTTGTCGCCGCCCTGATACATTTCCTCCAGCGATGACTTGAGCCTGTTGTATTGGTCGTCAGATAGCGGGCTGTCGTTCTGCGAAACAAGCGCCCCAGATGGCCGCGCGCTGTTCTGCAACAGCGATTGCATCCACTTCATAGCCTCGTTGTGCTGATCCACAGCATAGGCAGCGGCCTCGACGGGCGACATACCATACCAGTCGTTGACCGGGTTGAATGTCTTGATCTGCCAGACGTCGCTTTCCAGCGTTTCCGGATCAGCATCCCATCGGACCTTGCGCCCGTTCATGTCGTACTCGAACCCGGCAGGCGCGCCTGTGTTTGACGGGATGACCTTCATTCGATCCGAGCGCAAAACGTACAATTCGCGCGGCTCGCCAGTGGTCCGGACCTTTTCCTGATACGCGTTACCAGAGAGCATATAGAACCCCATCAGCGCCGTGAGATATTCGGCACGCCCTTGCAATGGGTTTGGGTTTTCGATCAGATCAAGCAGCGGGCTTTCCGTCACTTCGACATCGCCGCGAAACAGATTGACGGGCACAGACGCAACCGCCTCGGCAATCTTGTTGACTGCCTGATACGCAATTACGTTTAGCTGATACGCCTCGCGCGCAAGCGCTGTGTAATTGCGAGGCGTCCACGCGGGTTGCCCCGGTGTCAGGACAAGCGTCTGCGCGGCAGCACTTGCCTTGGCCTGCGGTGCCTGCCTGCGG
>Ga0208160_1000161_pt1 | contig 32738 bp, 45 predicted proteins | sample CB_VirMetaG_FD_184536 | JGI IMG/M metagenome (GOLD analysis project Ga0208160, IMG submission 184536) | Freshwater to marine saline gradient viral communities from Chesapeake Bay - CB_1504_1 Viral MetaG (SPAdes) (version 4) | ecosystem: Environmental > Aquatic > Marine > Coastal | place: USA... | reverse complement strand
CGGAATTTGTCCGTTGGCGTCAGACCAGATTCTACGGTGAAGAAGTCGTTCATCGACAGTCTTTCTCCCTGACTGATAGTAGCGACGTGATGTTTGAAGGTAAAAGGGCTCACCGTTGTATATAACTTTTGTAGCAATCGCCATAGGACTAGTCTCCATGCTGAGTCAGATTCAATGACATTGTACTTTGTTAAGTTCTCTAAAGCAACCCAACCTGAATCCCAGGTGAATATTTTATGCGCACCCTTGCCGGTTAGGGTTTTACCGTTATCAAACCGCACTGTAGTCAGCATATTAGTGGTGGTCGCATGAACTTTCACAATAGTATGAACGCCCCTTGGAGTAACTACGTAGTCCCCTTCGCGCATCTGTTCGATGGGGACGTAGCCCTGCGGGGTTAATATCATCGTACCGGCTACGAAACAGTCCGGCGAGGGCAACCCTCTTTTCTTCATATCCGATTTCTTCTCTAACCTGACTCGCATTCTCTCGTCATAACCGTACTCAATTCCCGTAAGGTCATAGAGCAGTTGGTCATGATCAGGCAAGTCCGCGTGTTCAATCCATTCACGCATTTTCCACCACATTTCAGCTCGCAAGTTGACGTACTTATCCGGATCGAATGGGCGACTTCCGGCTTGGACTTCGATGCATCGGTAAGATAACTGACGTAATCGGTCAATAACACCAGCCCCAAGGCCAGCGCCATCAACAAAAGTGGTATGCGGTTTGTACTCATCTATAGCCTCTACGACTCGTGCAGCCATCTGCATCAGATCAAGTTCTCGATAGGAGCGAATCTCAACGACCTTACGCCCGTGTCTTACGATCACCACACTCTGATCATCCCCAAACCGGGCCACGTCCACACCAATCACGATAGGATCAGTATCATTAGGTTCGATCTCGCGCTGCATCGCCATCTCAACAGCTTCCGTCGATATAAACTGACTGTCGCCCACACGAGGGAACTGACCCTTAACACGAACCCGGACAAAGTCCGAATCTTCTCCATAGTCAGCAATCCATGTGTCAATCAACTCCTTGTTCGTCATCCTCGCGGTGCGACTGTCGATCTGCCAGTTGATCCACCGATGACGATTCTTCCCGAACGTATCAGCGAAGAACCCTGTACTTTTAGTGGGGTTTCCAAACAGGAACATCATAGGTTCGCCATCCGTTTGCGATCCCATAGCTACTTCATATACTTCTGAAGGTATCGCACTGGCCTCATCAAACATCATGCATGGAGTGGAGTTAGCATTATGTAGCCCAGCGAACGCATCGCGATTCTCCTTGGTAGAAGTTTGCCCACTGGCTATCCAACTCTCTTTATTATCTTTTTTGTAATACGCCAAATTGCCGATACTACAACTATATTCAAACCAGTGCTTAGTCAGGCTCATCTTGTGCCACTTAGCCAACTCGGACCATGTTTTCTCTTTTAATTGGACATATTTTCCAGAGGAACAAACTATTTTCGCCCATGGCCGTGTAGACATTATGAATATAATTATCCAACTGGTTAAACATGATTTTCCTGTACCGTGTCCGCTAGCAATAGATATCCATATGGGTTTGACGGGCTTCACCCCGTCGAACTTACGTTCTCGAATTTCTTCCCCCCAACGGATTAAAAAGTCTCGTTGCCATTTATCAGGCCCTTCCGGCCATGGCTCTAAAGGTGTTCCTTTCTCCCCCCAAGGAAAATTAAACATAACAAACCCTAGCGGATCTGCATAAAATTTAGCTATTTCTGTGGCTAGTTCGCGGTCAAACTCGTGTTGCTGCATGATCCAGTCCTAGTATATCTTTAGTAAATAGCTCAGAATTGCCTGAGGATAGCAGGTCGGGGCCCTTCCATTTATAGCGTTTATATTTACGTTTTATTTCGGTTTCGGCCCTCGCCGCATCGTATCCATTAGCGTAGTAGACCTCCGATAAAACCTCTATTTTTGATCTATCACCTGTTTTATACCGCTGCATCACACTTTGATTAGTGATTCCTATTTTATAAGCGGCACCATCGCATACCTTTAGATAATACAAAACACCGGACTTAGTCTGATCGTACCCTCGATTAGCACACGCAGGGCACCCATTCCCTGTTATATGGTCGTTTGGGCGCTGTTTAAAAACACCGTGATTTGGGCATATTATCGAAACTTTAGTCTTATTATTTTTGTGCTTAGTGATTAGGGAATAATCGTACTTATCCCCATGTACGTTTCTAAAAGCGGTTAATACTTGCTCGACAGTACGCTTACAAGCGTTATTACATATAGGGCATCCTGCCCCATTGCGATGATTTTTAGGTGATTGTATAAACTCGCCATGCTCTCGACATATTATTTTTATTGGGGTATTTATCCCGACGTACTCAACCAATGAATAATCATACCGATCTCCGTGTGTTTCTCGTATGCCCTGCAGTACATGTGCCCAGGAGTTCCGTTGGCCCAATCCAACACATAATCTGCATCCAACAGTCTGCGATGCTTTCCAATGATTAGCCGCGCTAGTTTCAAATACTCCATGTTCGGGGCATATGACTTGTATTCGATCTTTTGCTACTACGATATCGGTGGTTACCAACGAATAGTCAAACTTATCACCGTATTTTGCACTAAATCGAGCTAGGGCTTCATTTCTAGTCATCCTCACCTCTATGCCTAGCCCCGATGCGATACAACTGTACGAACGCTATCCCGATGATGATCAATATCGTTGCCATCGTTACCGCTGCTCCAAGTCCAGTCATACACCAGTGTGGCCAAACCCACCCCGACCATTGTCTTCCCATGAGTCAACCTCCAGTAACTGAACCTTAACCACAGGGGTAAACATCATCTGAGCGATACGATCCCCGACCTTAATATCAAACGCTGGGCCCTCAGTGTTGCGATTCCACGCTGCGATGAACACCTCACGGGTGTAATCACTATCGATCAGCCCCACGAGATTCGCCAGTACGATCCCGTTCCTCGCACCAAGTCCTGAGCGCGGGATCAATAGTGCCGCGGTATCATCAGGCATGCTCAACGCAATTCCGGTTGGGATCAATTCACTTTGTCCTGGGTACAACGTCACGTTGCGAGCCGCACACAAGTCCATCGCTGCTGCGCCCGGCGTGGCATAGGCTGGGAGCTCGGGGCAATGGGGTAATTTCTGGATGTGAACACCTCTACGCATCGGGCAACTCCAGTGATTTTGAGAACGTCGCACCGAGCTTATCGGCTCTATGAGTGTACGCACGGATGGCTATGCCCATCGCTTTACTCACAAGGAGTGAGTCATCACGATACGCTGAAGTGCCGGACAGCAGCCCTTGCAAGGCTATCTTATAATACTCATCGATCTGCTTGTTACGCGCTGCGTTGAGCGCTTGTGGGGATTGGTTTGACTCATTGGCCATCGGATTCTCCGGCGTCGTTTGAAATAACAGGTTCGCATGTGGAGTCAATGGTCGTGGATACACGCTTACGGGCCGCTTCCAGCACGTCCGTATAGTTGTTGTTCACGTTGATTTCAATCTTGGGTTCGACCGGGATCAGCTTTGTATACAGCCTATAGAACTCAGTCTTGTTGTCCTCAGCCCATTCAAAGAAGCTGACGTGTCCGCCCAGCATCTCATAGACAACAGCAAGACTCTCCTTACACGAAGAAGTCAGGATTGCGTTCTTAGCCCGTTTAGCCTCTAGAGCTTTTTTGGATGTAGCAGGGGTAAAATCCTTGCCACTGAATTCACTCATGCGAATATTTATGATTGGGGTAATATGATTCAAGTCTAACACACAAAATGGGGTGACACAATGGCAGGAAAAGAATTAACGCCAGAACAGCACGAGCGGAAACTAACTTATGATCGGGAGTATCACAAAAGAACACGAGAGCGGCAGAATCAGAACAGGAAAAAACGCGATACACATCGAGCTGTTCGTGGGGCCACCATGACAGAGGAGGATGCGGCCAGATTAGCGCCTGATTCCCCCTTATTGCTGGATTTTTTGCGTAATCAACTGCGGGCTGAGAATGAAAAGAAAGCACTGCGTATTTTGAGCCGTGTGAGGAAGAAACAGTTACAAGCGGGTGTGGATGAGGGACTTGCGGCTAAGACTAAGGACGAAGTGCTTGCGATGAAGCCTCTGCTACATGAGCAGTCGATACAGGCGGCTGCGAGACGAGCGGTTTTGAAGGCCGAAGAAGTGGCTGAGCGCGAGGCACGACGGGGTAAGGACGGGGTGCTGAGGAAGAAACCTAAACGGGCTAAAGCTAAATAACCTTACTTTTTGTAAGGTTATTATTTCAATAAGCCCGCATTTTTTGGTATATACCCCTCCTCGAAGCACGAAGTGCTTCGAGGGTATCCCCCCACCCCCATACCCTACCCCGAGCACCTAACACACCGTACCTATCCCTAGAGCGCGGTCTTTTCCCTTGTTGTGCGCTGTCTTTCTCCCTGGTACTGGGCGGGAAAAGCCCGGTTCAGTGTTGCTTTGTGCAGCGGATGTCGCTGTATTAAATTGGAGAGTGTCATGAAAAACGTAGTATTAAACATCGCATCATTGAAAGAAACATCTAAACCTGTTGTGTTAGATGGAGTGCATACCGTCACTGTAACCGCCGCTGGAGTCAACAGTGTGGGTAACATCATCCTCATGATCCGCAGTGATGAAGGCAGCTCGTGCATCGTCTTAGCTCTTGGTAACCCGGCATGCGCACAACAAGCCGCTGCACAACTACTTAAGTTAGCCGAACTGGCTGACATTGATCTTGAAACAGAGGAAGACTTCGAAACATCTGACTTGGTTGGAACAAAATTCACTGCCGAATTCAAATCAAACAAAGATTTTACCAACATCAAATCATTTAAATGAAACAGAGGGAGCGAAAGCTCCCTTTTTCTTCGCTCGTAGTTCTAAGAATATGGTGCTGAGGCCGCAAAACTTAGCACTTAAAACGCCGCACGAGGCACTATGTTTTTGGCACGTTGTGTGCTTGTAATTGGAGAATTTATGAAAGTGTTTAAAATCAATAAGTTATGGTACGTTATGAGCAAAACTCAATACCATACATTTAAAAATTGGGACGAAGTTATTGTTTACTTAGAAGAAACAATGAGTTTCTTATATGGAAACGGCTAGCGCCACTTCGTTTGTTTGTGGGGTAAAAGCGCTCCGCGATTTTCGTAATTTAAGGAAAATCAACAACATGGAAGTTATTCTTAATACCATTTGGAGATATTGAAATGAATAACTTTGACAGAGTAACACCCATAGCAAATGCAATTTTTGCAACTTTGAACAAAAAAGACTTCGATTTTGGCATGCCAATAATCAAAGTTAAAAATGTAACGGAATCTAGAAACCAGAAAAAAGACGTATTTTCATTCGTTGATGTTAACGCACATGCGTTATTAGCAGCATTAAACGTGATTATGGTAAACCAGGGAACACAGGACAACTGGCTTGTATCCGCATTAGATACAGCCATGCAAGGATTGTATACACCAGACTTAACTGAATGTACAGCGCTCAACCGATTCTTAATTGAACAGGGAATTGTTAACAGGCGATCATCACCGCACCACATTATGGTGAATGGACGGCTCGAATCCAGAAAACTCTGGAAATTAATGCCTGATATCCAGGAAATGATTGATGCTGTAGAGATTAAGGAAAAAATCAAAATACGGGAAATAGGCGAGAATCGTATAACAGGCTTCACGAAAGGACAATCGGAAGCATCATCTAAAGTAAAACTGGTATTACGTAAATTAGACTCAGTACCATTATTATTCCACGCAGCAACCGAAGAGTTCTGTGAAGAATACTACGACACTATCGAGGAATTACCATATAACGAAAAGAAAGCCAAATCGCTCGAAATTGATGCACTCTTAGATACGTTTAACGATAAAGGTGATGAAGTTTTCCAATTAACACATCGTTGTGATACGCGAGGAAGAATATACGCACTCGGTGGATTCATCAGCACTCAAGGAAGTAAATTAATGAAATCATCGATACAATTCGCTGAATCAGTGGAACCGGTGGATGAACGGGCAATAGCCACATACCTCGGACGTGAACGAGGGTGTAAAGGAACTGACGATGAAGCCTTCGCATTAGGGATGAAAGCTTACGTCAAACCCGAATCATTAGTAGAAGTCGCCACATTAAGCGATCCAACTCGGGCAATTATACGCCTTGATGGGACCTCAAACGGTATTCAATGGATGAGCGCATTCACAAATAACATCAAAGGAATGGAACTAACAAATCTTACAGGAATTAAACCATCCAAAGACTTATACACCTTTGTAATGGAAATGTTTGGGCTTGATTCACGTGATCAAGCTAAAAAGTTAGTAATGCCCTGGAGTTATGGGGCTTCAGAGCAATCATTAGCCAGGAGCACCGGCATACCATTGAAAGAAATCCAACCCATGCTCACTGAATTGGATGCAATATTGCCCATTAGTAAATATCTACACTATGTGGAACGTAAAGCAAAACAAGCTGTACGCAAAGGGGCTGCAGAATTCATGTGGGAACTGCCAGACGGATTCATAGTGGTTCACGACTATAAAACCTGCGATACCATCAATGTAGGAAATTTTAGCGCCAGGATAGGCGAAGAAAAGGTTGATGAACGCAAAATGGTAGGAGCATTAGCTCCAAATATAATTCACAGCATCGATAGCTATCACGCAAGACTCATTATCGACCAGTGCGATTTCCCGGTCATCGCTATCCATGACTCATTCGGATGTCATTCCGCGCACGTAGATGAAATGCGACAAATTATCATGGAAACATTTCAACAAATACTTAAAGAAGATGTGCTTAACACAATCTTCGACCAGTTAGGATTTGGACGTAAATGGGAACCCGTTGATCCTAAATTAATCACCAACCCTTATATGTTCATGTAAACCACTCACCTACGCACAAGGACGTGCGAAATTTCCAGGAAAATCTTATGAATTACTTATTTATGTGTGCTTTCTTACGCTTAAAAGCAACTGAAATGAAACAATTAACTAATTCCAAAGAAGAATTTGCTTATGCTAAACGATATAAATTATTTGTAAACAAACTTACCGCCCACCAACTGTGACGCTCAGCACAAGGATGTGCATTATCGGAGAGCATATGGGGCACGGGGATCGGCCCATTCACTACTAACCTGCCACAATAGTCATTTAAACGGAGGCCGCATGACTGTATACATCGACTTTGAGACTTACTACGATAAAGAAGTCAGTCTCACAAAAATGACTACGATTGAATATATCAAACACCCTAAATTTAAAGTTTTAGGGTGTGCTGTCATTACAAATAACGAAGAGCCACAATGGTTCGAAGGGGATACATTACCTAATATTGACTGGGCTAATGAAACCGTAGTTGCACATAATATGTACTTTGACGGGTCTGTTTTATGGCATCACTTCGGTATTAAACCCAAAATGTGGGCTTGCACAGAATCAATGGCTAGAGGGTTAATCGCATGGCCAAGCTATGCGCTTAAAAGTATCTCCAAAGCATTAGGAATTGGAGAAAAAACAGAAGGATTAACTGAAGGTGCTGATGAGTCTGATCAAAAATTAATTGATTACGCGCTAAATGACGTGATTTTGTGCAAACAAATCTACGACCTGTTATTACCGCACATGCCGACAAACGAAATGGACTTAATCAGCCTCACAATGAAGTGGGGGATCGTTGCGCAACTGTGCATCGATATTAAAAAGGCTCTAAAAGCGTCGAGAATCGCTTCTAAGGCCCGAAACGAATTAATAGCTACTAGTGGGTTACCTGAAAGCCTTCTCGCCTCTAATAAGCAATTTGAAGGTTGGATCGTTGAACAAGGGCTAAACCCACCTATAAAGAAAAACGACAAAGGATTAGATACCGTAGCACTCGCTAAAAATGATGTGCAATGGGTCGAATTCAAAAAAGAACACCCTCACTTACAACACGTCTGGGAAGCCCGTGAAGCCGCAAAAAGCATCATAGGTATACAAAGACCCAGAAAATTAGCAAAAGTAGCTATAAAAACACCAGAAAGACTTCTACCAATGCCGCTTGTTTATTACGGAGCCCATACAGGTAGATTTTCCGGTCGGGACTATAATGTACAAAATCTGGATAAAAAATCTGGTGTGCGTGAATGTATCGTGGCTCCAAAAGGCCATATGATTGTGGTCGTAGATTCATCACAAATCGAATTGCGCATGAACGCTTGGTTCTCAGATGAACAATGGATACTAGACACACTAAAAAATAAAGAAGACGTGTATTGCAAAACCGCCGAAGCTATTCTGGGCAAACCGGTAACCAAAAAAGACGAGCAAGATCGTCAGTTCGGGAAGGTCTGTTTAGCCGAAGGAACGCCCATACTAACCGACAAGGGAGTAATCCCGATAGAAAAGATAACTACAGCCCATAGGGTATGGGATGGGTTAGACTGGGTTTCCCACGACGGAATTGTATTCAACGGAATTAAAGAGGTAATCACCTATGACGGAGTTACAGCAACACCAGATCACAAAGTCTATACGATTAGCGGACGGAAGATTTCAATCAGGCAAGCGGCATCCGAGATGGACAGACTCATATCCACCGGAGATGCTGAACATGCAATTCGGCTCGCTAACTGTTATATCAACCGAGATAAAGCGGATAAATGGGTACAAACGGATTCTATGCCATTGTGCGGAAACCAACCGAACACAATGGATGGTGTACGACAACGTAATAAAAGGAAAAAGTACCTCTATGATTCGAAATGGCAGACGCCCGCGATTGCATTGCAAAGTGCTTGGGAAAAGATACGATGCTATAAAAGCCCGTTGTACGAACCCGAACAACCCGAGCTACAAAAACTATGGGGGTCGTGGGATTCAATGCAAATTCGATTCGCCGGAGGCCTTTCGGGTTTATGTAACCCAATATTTACCACACAAAAACTACAAGAACGTAGAAATAGACCGAATAAACAACAATGGGCACTACGAACCGAGCAACTTACGATTGGCGACCAGAGCACAAAATTGCAGAAATCGGCGCAACTCGCTATACATCACGTACAAAGGGCAGTCCATGCACTACTTGAATTTTCAAAGTCCGTACTCAATTGGCCCTACAGCGCGGTATGCACGAATGGGGATGACTGGAGAAGAAATTATAGCAACGGCTTGGAAGGCGGTGAACGAAAAACGCAAGAATTGGAGAATGATAAAACAAAAGCTAGAGTCTATGACATTGTAAATGCAGGCCCACGTCACCGATTTACGGCCAACAATAAATTAGTAGCAAATTGCAGCTTAGGCCTGGGCTACGGTATGGGAGCAGAAAAGTTCAAAGATTATTGTGCGTCGGGGCCATTAGGCATGGATCCGATCGAACTCACAGAAGACGAAGCCATAAGTACGATATACAAATACCGTAAGGCCAATCCCGCAATTGTTAAATCATGGAAGGAATGCGATGAAGTCATCCGACTAATGACTCAAAACGTAGCACACAGTCCTTTCAAAAAGAACATAGCCATAGAAAAAACAAACATAGTCCTTCCAAACGGAATGGCTATCAAATACGGGAATGTATACTATGAGCCGCAGTTTGAATCGTTCGTTAGTTACATCAAACATAACTCTAAGCTCTATGGAGCTAAAATCCAAGAAAATATCGTCCAAGCATTAGCCCGTATAGTCGTTACCGACCAAATCTTAGAATGTGAGCGACAAGGATTCAACACAGTCAGTTCCACCCACGACGAAGTACTTATCATAGCCAAAGAATCAGAAGCCGAAGCCACTCTTCAACAAGTGATTAAAATCATGTCGACACCACCAGAATGGTGTAATGATTTACCACTGGGTGCAGAAGGTAAATTCAAGTCCTATTACAGCAAGTGACCATGCCTTTGTTATACTTTCGCTTAAAATTTTGATTAATATTTTTTTCCTGCTTTCACTGAGTTACAACAATCCATGGGGTCATGGTCTATTTTCTACCCCTATATTATATATTCACATCAATTAGAGAAATATATAAATCAAATTTATAAACAATAATACAACAGGGCTATATAAATCAGTAACTTACAAACCACCCAAAAAACAAGTAAAAAATCCATTTTTTTCAGAGTTATAGCAAAAACGAATCTCTGTTATAACTTTGCAAAAAGTTTGCAAAATCGAGGTGCCACAAAATCATGGATACAAAAGAATGCCAACGCTGCTTCCAAATACTTCCTAATACAAAGTTCTTCGCCCGTAGTGCGACGTGCAAAGACTGTCTAAAATTGAAGCGCAACACACCAAATCTAATCCGCTGTCCATCATGCGGTAGAAAAGACACCCTAGATTACTTTGACGGTAAGAAAATCTGCCGTGGATGCATGATCCGAGCACAACGAAAAAATGAAGAATTGGATCGATTAGAGGCAGAACGCTTCCAGAAGCACCAAGAAAAAAAGAAAAAAGCCGTAGAAAAACCGGAAAAAACCTGTAGACGCTGTAAAACAACGCATCCAAAGTACCTATTCCCAGTACGAAGTGCATCACTCGATGGGCGCAGTTCCTACTGTATATACTGTACACATGTCTATAAAGCCAACGCCCAAAATCAACAGATACCCCACCCGTGGAAGCTACACACAACGAGTGAACGCACTCTGTTATTATATAAATCAGACTTTGAATTAAACCACCTAAAATCTCGGGTGCATCACCTAAGTAAAGCCTATGATATAAGTAACAAATCAATCATGTATCTGCACTTCATGCTACACCACGTCGGGATAACCACCCTACAAGCAGATAACGCTGACACCCTAATCCTCAAGTTCAATGATCTAAGGGAAAACTTGCTATGAAGACTAAAGACCGAACAAACCACATCGTGCTAGGGCACACAGACATACTCACCCACTTCGCAGCACATGCACCAACAGATGACTGTGCTCCAAAGGCATCAATACTGGCATTAATACCTCCAGCTGATAACCAAGTACCTTATGATGACACAGACTACAATGACTAACGACGCCAAATACAATCCACACGCCAACCCAGACGAAGCACTTAGCACCTGCATCAAGTCCGAAGGCCATGTACAATGTCTCTATGGACTTGATTACTATCTAAACTACATAGACCAACTCGCCACTGATAATCTACGCTGGCACAACGGAGAAGCCCCTTATGTACGATGACAACCGGCCCTCAGACTATGATTCAAAGAGACTCACCGCAGACAACACACTACCTAATGACAACAAATCCCCATACACCTACATCCAGACCGAAGATGAGTGCGTGAGCTACGTATCAGATGAAGAATGGAGTGAAATCTATGGTTGATATGCCAATAGAATACTGCACCGGCCACAAAGATATTAGACAAAGATGTAAACGTTGATGACGACGCTTACGACTATGTATCCACAGTACACGCAGTAGCGCCCTATGTAAGTGATGAGCTATGGACAAGACCCCAAAAGCACTAACAGAACTACCGCCAAATGGTGTAGCCATACTAGCGGAATGCATAACACCCTATGACCAGTGGGACAATGAGAATGGAGGTGTAAACTATATAACTGAAGAAGAATGGGACGAAGTATATGTACATTGAAATGCTAGAAAACCCCGCACATGGCCCTCCACGACCCCGCCAAGATGAAACCACATACGAACCTGAGTTCTATCAAGAAGACGATGACCTCGCAGACTGGGAGCCTGGTTATCAGTACAAAGACACCGAATATATATCACCAATGGTAGAACTATGATTAATGATGACCACCCAGTACCCGTAAACCAAGGCCGTGCTCATGAAACCATGTACGAATCTATAGTAGGTACTAACGCTGAGTGGAATCATAAGTTCCCACTACAGAACCACGACCTGCAACCATACTGGGATAACTATGAATTCAGAGATGCTAGTAGAACTTAGAACGCAGCCCTACGACCGTCGTACAGGTGATAACTACATAGAGCTCAGATGCGGAGTACCAACAGACCCAAACCACTGGCACGCGTACTTACAAGACCTGAACCCAAGACTAGGGTATCAAACAGGCAAAACATCTAACATAATATCCCCAATGACATACATCTATGGACGTAAATAACTGTGACTGCCTTGAATACATGGACTGGAACTGCTTCTACACCAGTAGAAGCGACACAGCCGCATTAATGCCGCCACCCCCAAGTACAGATGACCTGCAATCAGATGATAGAGTCGAATACGATGAAAACTACTGAACTACATCCATACAATATAACTGAACTAGATCAAGATAAATACGACTGGGTATTTTCAAACCTAGACCTGCTTGAAGAAGAATCCGGTTATCAGGACATAACTGACACCTATACAAGCCTATGATCACTTACAGCATAGAAACCCTATACCACTTCCTATGCTCAAACTGCCAGAAATGGTGGAGCATAGGAGATTTCGAACCCCAAATTATAAGTTGCCCGTATTGCGGGCATAGAGCAAATCCTACAAAACAATGTGGCACGCCGAGCGATCCCTAATCTGAGTCGGGAGAGCAAAGCAGCACTGGCATAGGGTCAGTGCGCCACACCAGCCACCCAACATAGAACCCAGCCCATGAACGATATACCATTTACCGTATACAGCCCAAATGGAAACTCCCCACCATGGATGGTGTACTGGGTTGCCGATCAATACAGCCCGATAAACAAAGATGTAAAAACGAACGATTCCCTAACCCCTAACAACGCCGTGGATTATCACGATGAGAATAATAGCCGAAAAAACAACTGAAAAAACCCTTACCACCAACATAATTTCAGAAAACCTACACGAAGCACTTAGCACATTCACCGACGGCCCTCTAACTCAGACCGACATCGATGACCTCGATCAGCGTGGGCTTATTGATTACGTCACTTATAAGCTCTGTACCCACTACCTAAACAACGGCTACACCCTGCATTACAGATAAACGGTAGCACGACATTCCTCCCAGTGTCCACGGCTGCCACACGCTTCTTATCTGTAACGCTACAGCCCCCGTACTGAGATTTTTGAGCTGAAGCGACCGTCGGTAATCCCTGGTCGTGCGTAATCATATAAAGGGTAATAAGAAGGAGCCGTACTTAACCTAACGACAGCATAACCGGCGTAGCGAAGCGGAGTCCGGTTGATGCACTTGTTAGCGTTTTATTAATATAAAGATTTCCTAGCCAGAAATACCCTTTCGCAGGGGACATAATAGCGATCAGTTCCGGTGCTGATTTCACTGGCGCATACTTTGCGAGACAAGTAGTGTCACAGATACGATCCACACTTATTATGAGCGTATCCTCCGAAATCAGCGGTGCTATAGCTGACGTGCCTGAGAATCTCTGGCTAAGACCGTCAGGTATTTTTATATAGCTAACAGGAGAATCACCATGGGGTATCGATCCATAGTGGCTCTAGCGATAGATAAAACCGAGCTAGCAGACCAAATACTACAAACACCAGGGCTAAAACCGGCCCTACAAAACGCTACAACTATAACCGATAAAAGCACCTACATGGTTTACACATTCGTAAACTGGAAATGGTATAGCACTTACCCTGAAATACACATCATAGAACAAGCCATAGCTAATATAGAAACCAGTGAAAACTTCGGGTTTATGCGCATAGGCGAAGACTACACAGACGTAGAATGCCTAGGAAATCCTGAAGAGTTCGATATTTACCTATCAAGAACCATTGTAATAGACGGAGAAGAAGTATGAACCTCTGCAAATGTATAAACGAACCCCGTGGAAATCACGGGCTTGAAGGCTATCAACGAGGACTAACTTACATATATGAAAAAATTGCAAAAACGTACAAGATCTACCCGCTACACAACGAGAATTATAGTGAATCGTGCTCTACACGAGCATTTCACCAACACTTTATGGAGTTGACATGAGAGATAAAAAACTATACCGACATCTGTCAGGCCTCTACCTAACCGATGCTATACCCTTCGATTGGAACGACCTCAGTATCGAGCTCCAAGATGCATACATCAAAGAACACATCTGGGAGCCCTTTGAAAACTGGGAGCCAAAAGCCGTCGTAGAGCTAATAGACGACGCCTACGAGTACATCAAACCTTACATTCAGAACGAAATCACAGCCTTTGTAGAAGAGTTTGATTTCCAGCCAACATAAGTAAACCTATGAAACCTACTTGGAGTAAACATGAAAATATCACAAATCCCACAAGCCCTAGAAACCGCGCATAAAGCCAATATGTCTGTGTTCCTTAAAGGGGCACCCGGAACCGCTAAAACGGCCTCAGTACGCCAGTACGCCAAGTCCAAAGGCCTACACTTAGTACATATTCCAGCGCCCTTAACCGATCCTTTAGACGTTCGAGGAATACCTACAACAGACGCCGAAACAGCACGATTCTTACCCCTTGACTTCTGGCCCAAAGAGACGGATAAGCCGGTCGTCGTGTTAATCGATGAGTTCCCGCAATGCGTTCCAGCGATTCAGAACGCATACGCACAGCTGCTGATCGATAAACAAGTCGGTAATATCAAACTACCAGAAGGATCGTTCGTAGTCGCAACAGGAAACCGTAAAGAAGACCGCGCTGCTACGCACAACATCCCAAGCCACATCGTCTCTCGTGTGATGCACATAGAAGTCGACCGTAGTAATGACGACTTCCTACATTACGCGCTAACCAAAAAGTTCCCGATTGAGATTCACTCATTTGGCAATTTCAGACCTGATGCGATCTATGACTTCGACGCCAAGAACTCACAAGATCCGTATGCGTGTTATCGAACATGGGAATACGTTGCAAATATCCTCAAAACCAGCCCACCAGATGACCTGCTATTAGAATTACTATCGGGTGTTATCGGTAAAGGAGCCGCAACCGAGTTCATGGCATTCAGACGTATGCACAAATCACTGCCAGACCCAAAAGCAGTGCTGCGTGACCCAGATTCACAAACGATACCCACAGAACCATCAGTGCTGTATGCCGTCAGCTCAGCTCTGGCCGCCGTAGTGGATGATAAGAACGTAAGCAATTACTTCAAATACATCCGCAGACTGCCTGTAGAGTTCGCCGTCATGAGTGTTAAGACCGCAAGAACTACGTATCCGGAGATCAAGAAAGCGAAAGACTTCGGAGTATGGGCCAAAGAAAATAGCTCGGTGCTCTTTTGATTCAGTACGAGGACAACTGGCTTCTAAACGTACTGGAGGCGGGGCATACACCGCCCCAGTACCAAGAACTTAGTCCCCAGCCCGATGATAACCACCCGTATAACTACGGACAACGTATTGATAGCTGCCATATATGGCGCTTTATAGTGCCTACAGACTTCAACTTACCAAGCGGGGGATAACCCCAACATAAACTAATCCGGGCGAGGCGAAGCGAGGCTAAATATTCGGCAAACACAGCCCATAAAAAGGCTACTACTTAGAATAATACCTCGATAGACCTAGAGGTTACCCGATGAACGAAATATTCAAACCCGTACCAAACACCAACGATAAATACTTAATCTCTAATCACGGGCGCGTGTACTCAAACGCCAGCAAAAAATTCCTAAAACCCTTTAACACACCTGGAGGATACCTTAGATTCAACACTGGACGCGGCGAGTTTAAATGGTTAGCCCATCGACTAGTTGCTACCGTATTTATACCTAACCCAAATAATCTACCTGAAGTTAACCACATCGACTTCGACCCAACAAACAACATAGTAACAAACTTAGAATGGGTCACGGCTAAACAAAACAAGCAGCACTCAGTACAACACGAGCGTCCAGGCAATCGCATGGAAGCAGCTATCCCAGCGTCAATAACTAACCGACAAAAACAACAAGAACTTAAATACCAACAATTACTAGGCGATTACTTCATTAAAACCTACCGTAAAAATAAAAGCCGACGAATAACTTATAAATGCAAACGCTGCGGATCTATAGAAGATAAACAAGCAGTAGCCAAGTACATACCCTTAAAAATATGTAAAAAATGCTACCATGCACCATACAACACTAACCTAAGTAACTGATTACTAACATGAAAATCTACGTTTTAAATAACCACTGGTGTTTACTCGCCGAAGAAATCGGCCGTACAGACACCTCAATCGAACTCTCAGATGCCTACGTCATCAGACGCTGGGGCACAACCCGTGGTATCGGGCAAATTGCCATTCACGGCTTGCGCGAAGAGACCATCCTTGACCCACTAGCCAAGAAAACAACTATCAACCCACGCGAAATCACCTTCGAAATGACCTGCGATGATGAAAACTTCACCCCGGAACACGTAGCAGGCTGGATGGCTGACAAACGATTCGGAGACTAATATGCCAATCAAAGAAATTTATTTGATGACAAACCGAAACACCCTATTCTTCGATGAAAACGAAGAGCAACTAATAAATCTCCAAGAAACTATCAATTGGAGGCCAATACCCTCTTACGAATCTTACAAAGTAGAAAGTGTTTTAAAACAAATCATCAAAGATCAACCAAACATCTACATATCCCGATGGATGAACTGGACTCAAGAAATAAGTCTGGAAGAATTCATATCTCTCATAGGCTTCGGCCCTTGGTACTGGGACTATAAGAAGGAGCAAGAACATGATCAAACTGACCAAAGCACGGACTGACATCATCCTTGACAGTCCGTTCTTCGGTTCCCTGGTGTTTAAACTGAAGCCCGTAGAAACAGACTCAGTCCCCACCATGGCAACCGATGGAAAAGAACTGCTGTACAACAAAGACTTCGTCAATCAGCTCACATCAGCGCAGCTCATCGGCGTTCTGTGCCACGAGCTACTGCACTGTGCGTTCTTACACCACTTACGCAGAGGTGATCGCGACCCACAACGCTGGAACGCCGCATGTGATTACGCAATTAACGGTATCCTGTTAGATGACTTCCGCTTAACACTGCCAGAAGACCGGCTCTACGACCCACAATACACCGGCATGAGCGCCGAGGCTATCTATACAGCCCTCCCAGAGCAGCCACCAGCCCCACAATGGGGTATGGTGAACGACGGGCAAGGCGATGCTGATAATGGTAGCGTGCAAGAACAAGAAGCCGACTGGGCCGCCGCAGTATCCACTGCCGCACAAGCCGCTAAAGCTGCGGGCAAACTACCTGATAAATTCGATGCACTGATCAAAAAAGCCCAGGCCAAAGTCAACTGGCGCGAACAACTGCGATCTCTCATGGGTAGCGTCAGCCGTAGTAACTACAACTGGTATCCAGGGGACACCCGCTATGTTCATCATAACCTGTTCTTACCCGCACTGAACGAGCCCTCATTAGGCCACCTCGTCCTTGCTATTGATACTAGCGGCTCAGTATCCGAAGCCGAACTTAGTCAATTTCTAGGTGAGATTCAGCATATCGTTGACGAACAGCATAGAGAATCCCTCACCGTAATTCACTGTGACGCAGATATCGCCAAAATTGAGGAAATCGAAGAAGGCGAAGAAATACCTGGTAAGGTCTACGGGCGCGGAGGTACACGCTTCCAGCCGGTATTCGACTACTGCAATGAGCACCCAACCGACGCTCTCATCTACTTCACCGACATGTACCCATGTGACGGATGGCCGGAACAACCCGCCTATCCCGTCTTCTGGGGACGCACCTCGGACGTAGATGCGCCCTATGGGAGTCATATCGATGTATTCAGACATTGAAGATCTATACAACCTAATAGAAGATGACAATGAAAACTACTCTCTCATAGGAGAAGAACCCATAATTTCAACGGCAGATTATCAAATTAACATCGGAGACCATCAAACCATCCGAACCAATAACCTGTCCTTAAGCCGACTGGAGTACACATGATTACACAAAAGCAAATCAATAAAGAGATACACAAAAACAACAACAACTGGGCTTCAAATTTACAGCGGGCCTTTAGAGAGCGAATAGACTACGAAACCGCCCGAATACTGAGCGGGTCGAACCCAAGCAAGCCCAGCGCACAAGTTAAATCCGCCCACAAACATGGAACACTTAAACCTTATAAAGGAGTAATCCCCGATGAATACCAAATTCGTGTAGTTAACCTAATCCCATACTTAGTTCATAATAAACTGGTAAAAGAGCCCCCTACGCCAATCAATAAAACACAACAAAAACGTCAACTAAAACAAGAAGAAATAAAAAGTAAAGTCCACAGAGAACTAGATAAGCACTTCACACAACCAAGCATTAGTTCTATAACCTCCAACATAGCCGATAATCCAAGTAAAGTAGCCCTCTACGTCAGACGAACCAAAGTTTGGCGTAAACAATTCGATGTACAAATAACTCATATACGCGGATGGCACAAGCTAATCGCCCAGTCTTCTAATACATGGCTATTAGCCTACAAGCACGGTTATGCTCAAACACCAGAAGGTGCACAGCTCAGCACCGCCATGGCTTGGATGCATAAAGAAATACGTGGTGGATTAGAACACAAAGACTACATCAAAGTACCACTGCATAAAGTCTTTGTCGCTGAACTCGATGGAATTACATCCATTGGTAAATCTGAAGCTGCCGCCAAAACAGGACTAACCACTAAAATTAAGAACCATGTAGGGAATAGACTATGGGACTGATCACACTGGACGACACCTACGTCGTCCAACTCATCCAACAGCTCAATCGCATGAAAGACTATGAAAACACTATACAAGCGCGACTCAAAAAACAACGTCAGGCTATGGAAAGCCGAAGTCAAAGGGCCACAAATCCACACGACTTTTGGGGCAGAGTTCGGCAAACAAACTGAGCATATCATTACATGCACAGCTAAAAACATAGGGCGCGCCAACGAAACCACTCCAGAGCAACAAGCCATAATAGAGTGCGAAGCTCTTTATACTAAAAAGCTAGAACGCGATGGCTATACCGAAGAACTGGATGCACCCAACGCAACCATACGACCTATGCTTGCACTGGATTACAACTTAACTAAACGTAGTTTACGTTGCGAAAAGCTATTTATATCCCCAAAGATGGACGGCGTTCGTGCTATATGGAGACCTGACCTTAATAAATTCCAAAGTCGAAAAGGAACTCTATACGATTTACCCCTCTTAGAAAAACGCTTCAAAGGGATTCATCACACTTTCGACGGCGAACTATACATCCACGGACTGCCATTAAATCAAATCGTATCCGCCGTTAAGAAAACTAACGCAAATACTCCGTTGCTAGATTTCATAATTTTTGATATCGTTGAGCGTAACAATAAATTCAGTAATCGATACCGGCTTTACAAAGCCGTAGCACAAAAGAACAACCTAACTTGGTTAGAACAAACCGTAATAGCCAATAAACCAGACGTAATAGAAGCCAGACTAAAAGACTATATAAAAGAAGGATACGAAGGCATCATGCTCCGCACAGACGGATTCTATGAAACCGGAAAACGATCCCAACACTTAAGAAAATACAAAAAATTCAAAGAAAATGAATTCCAAATCATCGGTATTAAACCAGATCGCATGGGTCAAGCCATTATGATCTGTCAAACAGAAGATAAAACCTTCGATTGTCGATGCAAAGGAACCAATAGCGACAGAGAATACCAGTTAGCCAACCAAGAGCAATTCATCGGTAAACAACTCACCGTCAGATACTTCGCTCTCACCGAATACGGTGTACCACAATTCCCTGTAGGTATCACAGTGCGAGACTACTAAACATTGTAGCCCCTCTCACTGGGGGTACTCCAAACAGTGAGCCATCCTTCGCCGGATAGGGGTGGGGTTGAAACCGGTACTAAGGGGGTAAAAACTTTTACCCCCTTTTTTATTCACAGCCCACAACGGAACCACCTATTACAATCCGTTCAAAAACTCGGAGCGCCTATGAAACTTTATTTCTTGCAAGCCGCAAATGGAATCCCATTAGCTAAAAATCTGATCACCGGTGACACATACCCACCCGTATCCGCAGTCACCAGTATCGTGCAAGAAGGTGAAGGCTTAGAGTTCCTTCACAACACCCTTATCGCCCACAGTCAAATGGGGCACGTTCTACTCACCGGAGGGTTAGACAGAGACCTCAACAATGAATCACGTGCAGGCCACTTCACCAAAGAACCCACCTCGCTCTTAGTCCTTGATATTGACTCCAACGATCTTAACTTCGAGTCACGTAATGCTTTTTTAGACTATCTGGGGATCGGGACAAGTTACATCTTCCAGCATTCAGCAGGCAGCCAATCAGATGACTCTTTAAGAGGACACTACTTCATTGAATTAGACAAGCCTACAGACCCAAACAAAATACAAAAATGGCTCATGTGGCTCAATATGACGTATCTAAACGTACATATTAAGCTCGCCAATCAAAAACGAAGCCTCAAATGGCCAATAGATGTTGTCGTTAATCAACCGGGACGCATCATTTATATTGCACCACCCATAACGGACAACGACCCAATCAATGACCGTATTATTTGCGTAAATAGAGACCAAAACACTTTCACCATCCCAAATGCACCTACGATATCCGTTGCAGACAAAGTTAATGAATTACGTGATAAAGAAGCATTAAAAATTATTCCGGATTGGAAAGAAAAAACCATCATCGACATTGATCCAAATGAAGTACGAATCACAGAGCAAAAAGAAAACCACGAGTTCGTTTATCTAAACCTAAATGGAGGTGATAGCTGGGCTTACTTCATTAATAAATCAAACCCAGAAATCGTACACAATTTCAAAGGAGAGCCGAGTTTCTATCTAGCTCAACTCAATAAAGAACTATACAAAGAGCTTTCAGCTCAAGCTCGTCCCACCAGTACACAAGTCAAGGGTATCAAAGACAACCAAACCGTCGATATATACCCACTATGTTTCCGTGACCCAGACGCCGATATTTACTATCAAGTCCTTGTAGACACTGATCAACATGTACACGGTGTATTTAAAACCGGAGGACGCGCAAAACTAAATGACTTCATGCGATCTCATGGAGGACTTAAACCCGCCATCGTACATGACTGGAAAGTAGAATTTAATCCTGGCAGTTTCAAACAGATTGACGAAGATGCGCGTTGGCTTAACCTATTTAAACCCACACCGTATATGCTCATTAAAGATAAACAAACTGAAATACCACCCCGAACCGAACAGCTCATACGGCATCTGACCGTAGATCAAGAGTGCTATAACCATTTCATCAACTGGCTTGCAGCAATCTACCAATACCGTATAAAAACCGGTACAGCATGGCTGTTTCACGGACATACAGGAACCGGTAAAGGGACGCTATTTGAAAAGATACTCAAACCCATGTTCGGCTACGACCAAGTACACGAATGTACATTAGAAAATGCCGTAGAAGAAAAGAACGAACACATGGAACGCTGCATTATGATGTTTGTTGATGAGTTCAATATCGGCGACGTTAGCGATAGTTCAAAAGCGTTCAACAAACTTAAGAACTACATCACCGAAAAGAACATCACCATCCGCGCTATGCGTACTCGTCAAGTCATGCGCCCAAGCTTTACCAACTTTATCTTCGGAAGTAACAACGACACCCCAATCATCACAGACGAAAGTGATCGACGTATCAACTTCGCACCAAGACAAACTCGTAAGCTTGAAACACTAGCCGATTGGCGTGATGAACTCGATAGTGAGCTCGAAGACTTCTGTAAATACCTCAACAGTATTGAAGTCGATATAGCAGCCGCACGAGACACACTTAAAAACGAAACCCGGACGCTCATGATCGAAGCTGGACGCAACCCGACCGAAGAGTTCTTCCGAGCTGTACAGTATGGAGATATTGACTACTTCGTAGACCTGCTATCCACATCTGCCCCATCAGGGCAATATGCCGAATATTCAACCTACGAGGACATCGTTACACGATGGGTCAACTCATCTGGAGCAACTTATGACATTGAACAAGGAGAACTCATGGAAGTTTATAAATACACACTCGGAGAGAAAAACATAAACCCAACCCGATTTAACAAAATCTGCCAACAACACAACATCGTATTCAAACGAAGCTCAAATTCGGAAGGTAAACGAATTAAAAGCTTCAAAACCATCTTCAACAAAACTAATCCCGCTAATCTCCCTCACCGAGGGACAACAAACAAGGTCGTGAATCTAAGATGAAACTTCTCTACGAAGGGCCTTCGTTGCTAGACGGAGCGCCCATCGTAGCGCTACTAACCGGCGACGACAAGCCCAGCGAAAACAAAAAAACAGGCCCGATGTTACAGACTTACATCATGCGGGCAGATATACCGCCCTATGTAGCGGTGAAAACTAAACAAGACGTTTCCATCTGCGGAGACTGCCCCATGCGAGGCGATAAATGCTACGTCGAAACATGGCAAGACCCAAACAATATATGGAAACGCTACAAACGAGGAAACTATGAAACTGGAAATGCAAAGCTATTTGGGCTTAACCGAGCCATCCGTGTGGGTTCCTACGGAGACCCAGGCGCAATACCAGTACAAATCTGGGAAGCTCTATTGTGCAAGGCGTCAGGACACACCGGTTACACCCACCAGTCAAATGATGAGCTCGCCGGAATGGTACAGCGTTCAGTTGAATCAGCACGCGAGGCTATAGAGTACCAAGCACAAGGATGGAGAACCTTCCGCATTAAATTACCAGAAGAACCATTACTTGAAAACGAAGTCATGTGCCCCTTCGAAAAAACCGGCCTGCAATGCATCCAATGCCAGATGTGCGATGGGAAAAGCCACAATGTCGCGGTCAACGTACATGGAGCACAACATAAGGTAAACAACTATGCCCAATACAAACAGAACATGGAGTTACAGCAGTTTGAGTCTCTACGAGACCTGTCCATACGCGTGGAAACTGCGTTACCTAGACAGGCACAAGCCGCCTAGCTCTGAAGCCATGGATCGCGGAACTGCGATTCATACCGGAATAGAACACTTTCTACAAGGCGTTGCCCCATTACCCAATGAAGCCTTATCTCTGGCAACCTATTACATAGAACTTAAGGCCAATTCGCCTCAAATTGAGCACGAATGGGGCTTTACTAAAGACTGGAAATTTACCACATGGGATAGCTCGGATATATGGCTTCGTATGAAGCTCGACGCCTGCGTACCCGGAAATGCACTTGTTCGCATCGTTGATCATAAAACGGGAAAATACTACCCGATCAAAGCTATAGACCAAGGCCAACTCTATGCGGTCGGAGCATCCATCATGTTCCCAGACGCTGAAATGTTCAAAGTAGACTTCGTCTATGTAGATACTGGAGAGTTAAAAACCGCAGTCTACAAGCGATCTATGGTAGATAAGTTCAAAGCTAAATTCACCAAACGCGTAAATCAACTCATGCTCGACAAAGTGTTTACCCCAAAGCCCAACAAATTCACCTGTAGATTCTGTCAAGTTAAAGACTTCTGCCAATTTAATGTGGAGGAATAATGATCCCACAACCTTTCGACCACCAAAAAACAACAACACAATTCATCAATGATAACTTATTTACCTATATTACTAGCAGCCCAGGAACGGGCAAAACAAGATCGTGCCTCGATGCAATCACGCAATTCGAAGGGCGGACACTCGTCGTCGCGCCAAAATCCATCTTAAAAGCCAGTTGGGGTAACGATATAGAAAAGTTTACCCCCCATTTAACTTACGCTATAGCCGACGCTAAAAACCGCTACGAAGCATTCAATTCAAACGCCGATGTCGTACTTATCAATCACGATGGCATTAAATGGGTTGAAACCAACAAAGCCCTACTGGAAGACTTCGTAACCCTCATCGTTGACGAATCCACCGCATTTAAAAATGGTAACGCCCAACGTAGTAAAGCCTGCTTAAACATAGCCGATTACTTCGACCGCCGTATCTTGCTTACAGGCACACCTAACCCCAACGGCATAGCCGATGTTTTCCATCAAATGAAAATACTTGATGGTGGAGAACGCTTAGGTAAAAGCTTCTGGGCATTTAGAGCCGCAACACATACACCCGTACCAAAAGGAGCCTTCACAGAATGGACCGAAAAAGAAGGAGCTACTGAAGCCGTATTCGGGTTAATCCAAGATGTAAATATACGCTACAAACTCGAAGACTGCATCGACATGCCCGAAAACATCAGTCGATTCCTCGACTTCGAACTTAGTCCGGAGCACTTAACTCTTTACAAAGAGCTTAAACGTCAAGCCGTACTCACAATCAAAGACGCTCAAGTCACCGCAGTAAATGCCGCAGCACTAGCCACCAAACTCTTACAAGCAGCCAGCGGAACGGTGTACAGCGATCACGGCACACTTCACTTAACCAGTGACCGCTACGAACTCATTATGGATCTCGTTGAAGAACGAGAACAATGTTTAGTCGCCTTTAACTGGGGACATCAAAAAGAAGCCCTTATCAATATCGCTCGTAAACGCAACATAGCTTACGCCGTCATCGATGGTTCTGTGCCTGCCGATTATCGAGCTACAGTCGTTGAAGACTTCCAAGCTGGAAAAACCAAAGTCATTTTCGCCCACCCAGCCTCAGCAGCGCATGGCCTCACCTTAACCGCAGGAACAACGACAATATGGACTTCCCCAACACAAAATGCAGAACACTATGAACAGTTCAACAACCGCATTTACCGTGCCGGACAAACAAAAAGAACCGAAACCATTAACATCTGCGCTTTAAACACCCTTGAAGAAAAGGCCTACAAAAATCTCATGAACAAGCGCAATAACATGCAAGAACTTTTGGAGTTATTAGAACTATGAATTCACAGCCCATAGGAACCCTCATTGATAAAATGTTCGAATTGCGGGAAAACAAACGCAATTTAGCTAGCCAAATCAAAGACATCGATACCGAGATGGGTGAGCTAGAACTTATTTTACTCGACAAAATGAATGAACAAGGCACTACCCAAATCCGTAGCCCCTTAGCTACCGCCACGGTAAGCCAACAAGTCGTAGGCCACGTAGAAAACTGGGACGCCTTATACCAACACATTAATGAAAACGATGCGTTCTACTTATTAGAACGGAGACTAGCTAACGCAGCTTACAGAGAACTACTACAGATGGGTGATGAGCTTCCAGGAGTCAAACCCTTTACTAAACACTCTATATCATTACGCAAATTATGAATGACTTAGCCACCATACAAGCAAATATACAAAAACAACTGGCCGCATCACAAGCCGCCTTACCGCAAGATTCTGTAGACAACAAAATACGCGCCTCAAATCACAAGTTCATCCTACCAGACGGCACTGAATCTGAAGGCCCAATGCGTGCAATCATTTTGGACTACAAGTGGAAAAACCAATACTTCGCTTCCACCTTTAACCGTAACAACATCACACCTCCAGACTGTACAGCCATCGGGCGTGATGCTAACGAACTCATCCCGGATGCAAATAGTAAAAACGTCCAGGCCGATTCATGTGCTGATTGCCCACAGAGTAAGTGGGGCTCAAGAGGACGAGGTAAGGCCTGCAGCAACAAAGTCGTACTCGCTGTCGCACCAACCCGAATCACACCCCTAACCCAACCATGGATCTTAGAATTACCCCCGACTTCCATCGGCTCATTCACTAAGTACATGCAAAGTATCATGGGTAAAGGCCAACTGTGCTTCACTGTAGCGACCAGTATCAGTTTCGATACCAGCCAAGACTATACAAAACTGGAATTCGGAAACCCAGAACCACTGGACGAAGAAACCCTAATGCAAGCCTACGAACTGGCGCAACGAGCCCACACCGCATTGCCAGTCGATACTGAATAATGAACGAAAGTGGCTTCATAAGAGCCGTCAACAAGAAGTTGCCCAATGATATCTATGTGTGGAAAGTATCAGATCGTTTCTCTGCGGGCGTCCCAGACACCTATTACAGCTCTCCAAAAGGAGACCTGTGGGTGGAATGGAAGTTCTTAAAGTCACTTACTCGCACTGTTAAGCCCCACCTATCTAAATTACAACAGCAATGGCTTAACAACCGCTACGACGAAGGCCGCAAAGTCTTTGTCGTAGTCGGATCACCTACCGACTGCCTCATTTATCAAGACAAAGAATGGATGCAGTCAAAACCCAAAACCCAAAGTATCAGTAGAAATGAGTTAATCGAATGGCTGACAACCCAGTTGACATAACCTTACAGGGCTCAAGCCCTCTAGTCGAAAACATACTCAAACTAAAAAAGCTTAACTACGTTAAGAAGGATGAAGACGACCGTCTATGTATTAAAACCAAAACATTCGAAGTTTTAGATGAAGACATCATCATTACGTACCTCGATGAGCGTCACCCGATGCCTCAACTCATATCCGGCGACATCGAGAACCGAGCTCGTATCCGTATGATCGCTAAAGCTCTTCAGAAATACCCCATACCGTGCAACGACCTAGCCAACAACGCCGACCCTTATGTATTCGGTGAGCATATTACGTTAGTTGACCTTATCGTTATGGAGCATACCGACAATGAAGAGTATAAACGACGAATCTTCCGAGCCATCCACGCTGCCTAACGGCGTCTGGTTTGAAGAAAAATACGATCGATACCGAGTCAGATTACATCGAAAAGGAGAAGTAGAACACTTGAGTTACCACACCGCAAAAGAAGACGCCATGTTCGTCTATAAAACATTGCGCCAACCGCACGAATCACGCCTTAAACACTGGATTGATTCATGCAAAGTATTTTACCGCTACGAATACCGTAAATTCAAAAACCAATGAAAACAGTCGTCCTCCGCGAAGCCGGTTATGAAGAAGCCCTCTTAGGCATGGCCTTATCCTACTACGACCACGCCATTCCATTAGAAATATGGTGGAATGAAGAGAAAATAGAACGCGCTAAAAAACGAGCACTCGCCCTAGCCTTTCGCGGTGGAGGACACAATAAATTTCTAGAGAGTATGCAAGTGTGGCTATTCGTACAAGCTTCCCGTGACTTCTGGAGCGAGATGGACACCTACAGAGTGGGGATATCAAAACAATCCAGCTCAACCATGCACACGCTATCCAAACGCTATGCTACCAAAGAAGACTTTGAAAGCGGAACTAACCCATTATGTATAGAAGCCTTCAACAAAGTACTTAGCCTTAAGCCCTGCGTCACAACGCTTAAAAAGAACCTGCCAGAAGGGTTTTTACAAACCCGGATAATAAGTACTAACTATAAAGTACTACAAAACATCGCTTTTCAACGCAAAGGCCACCGATTAAAACAATGGAATTCATTCCTTAAAATGCTACAAAAACAACTCGAACACCCAGAATTTATATGGCAAGACTAAAAACCGGCGAATACCACGGAGTTTTCTTCGATGCCTACGGCGAACGAATCAAACAAGCCAAACAAGTATTCGCCCCATGTTACACCCAAGCACTTAAAAAATGCAGACGCTACGCCAAAATATGCCAGTACAACTCATACCGAATTGACCGTGCGATCTATAACAGCCTAGACGGAAGTAACAAATGGTAAATTTCCCTCTCAACATGACCGCAGAACAATACAATGACTGGATTAAAAATAGAGAAAAAGATAACCAAAGCCGAGCTCAAAAAAGACGAACCGATAGCGGAACGCGACGACCTCCTGACTGGAGCAACCTACAAAATAAAACCCCCAATCAGTGAACACGCCTTCTACATTACAATTAATAACCTAAACAATAGGCCTTATGAAATCTTCATAAACACCAAATGCCCAGACTCAATAGCCTGGCTCATGACCATAACCCGTATGATCTCAGCCGTTATGCGCGTAGAACCTGATATTACGTTCTTAATCAGTGAACTCAAAAACATACACGACCCAAAAGGATCATACTTCTACAAACGTTTGGGGCACGTACCATCCCTACAAGCCCACATAGGTATTATCCTAGAACATCATATAAAAGAGACAACAAATGAATAAATTACACATCGTCACTGATGACCTAGAAATCGAATTCGAATCAGACTCATACACCCTAACCGACATCAAACTCACCCTAGTAGCTATATTAGAGGCACTCAATGACCGGACAAAAACACGACGCAACCAAACCAAAATGGAACCTACTGCCCCTGAAACAAGTGGAGCATATAACTTCCGTTCTCACGTTCGGAGCTCAGAAATATGAAGCAGGTGGTTGGCGGCACGTCGATGATGCTACAAACCGCTACTTCGCAGCCGCCCTACGACATTTGACAGCATGGCAAACCGGTGAAAAGCTAGACCCCGAATCCGGTCTGCCCCACTTAGCCCATGCCGCCTGCTGCTTAATCTTTATGATGTGGTTCGATGATAAACTGGCCCGATCTGAAACTACCACCAATAAATTTATGGACGATGCCAACATTTGTAACCCAGAAAAACGATTTCGAGGATACCCATGGATACCCAAGAAATAAATCACCTGTGGAATGCAGACGATGTCGCAAACTACTTAAATCTAGCCAAGAAGACAGTACAAAACACAATAATCTGCCTTCCTGATTTCCCTAAACCCCTAAAGCCAATCCCAAACTCCAGAACACGACGGTGGATACCCTCCGAAGTCGTAGACTGGGCACTAAATACAAGGACACATTAATGATAATTAACAACTCTAACTCTAACTTATACGTACTATTCCCCGTAGAAAACAAAGACCCCTTCACAGCTGACCCAGAATCTCTGGTATGTGAATCCGTAATCGCATGGCAACTGCAAGACGAAGACCCTATAATCCCCTTACCTGTAACCCAAGAAGGCGTAGTCCACAACTACGTACTATGGGATAAATCCACAAACAGTCGATTTAAAGCTGAACAAGGCATCGTAACAAAATACAAATAACACCCTTCGGGGTGTTATTTTTAGTCCATATGGGGCACGGGGCTAACCCAAACGATCCGACAGCTCATCCATCGTAGGATTGTAGTAAATCATCAGATTCCGAATATCCCGATGCCCCACCATCTTCGCCAAATCCAACACATCAATCTTTTCCGCCAATCGCGTCATTGCTTCGTGCCTCGAATCATGAAATGTTAAATCGGCAATACCCTGTTTAGAAACAACCCGCCTAAACAAAGTACTTGCAGACTCCGAACTAAGCGTAAGTCCGCTATTTACCATCAACTCCGCTAATCGTTTAGCCTCACGACTCAACGGAACATTGCGTTTATCCCCGTTCTTAGACCTTAGCACTACGGCATGAGTATCAAATACTTGTTCTTTACGCAAATTACAAATCTCTTGAAGTCTCATCGCTGTTTCAAGAGCAAACAAAAACATCACCGCCAACAAATGTTGCTTCGTTAAAATCTCATCGTTGTATCCTAACCCACTCAATATCAGCGTAATCTCATCGGCGCTAATACGCCTATCCCGATGCGGAGGATTCTTAGGCCGTTGCAACCCCGTCACCGGATTCACCTTCAACCACCCCCACTCCTTGATCGCACGACTGAACGCTGCGGACAACAAATTCAGTTCTCGGTTCACAGAACTCGGTTGTACCTCCTTAAGTCTCGCATCTCGCCAAAGTGCTAAATGCCCCGTATTAAGTACATCAAGCTTAACCTTTGCTAGTGATGACCGCAGTATCAACCCAATCCGCACTCGTTCCCATCGTTCCCCGCGTTTATTGACTGACACTTCGTCCCTATACTTCTCGAGCAGATCAGACACGCAACGCTCAGAAGCCTTTAAGGCCCCTCCGTTCGATATCTCAAATTCCTTCGCTGCAGCCCAAGCCTTCGCTTCGGTCTTGGATGGTAAAACCTTTGATGCGCGTACTCCATCTTTATAAACTTGCGCCCTCCAGCCGTTTTTTCTTTTTTCAAACGTAGCCATAACCCACCGTGGGTAATTTCGTGGGTAATTATTATAACTATTTTAGGAAATTCTAGGAACTTTAAAGGTAGGTACAAAAAGAAAAGCCCTTTATTCAAGGGCTCTAGGGACTAGTCGGGAAATAGTAGGATAGTGTGACGGTGCCTCTCCTCGGCACCATCGAGCCTTATAACTAAAGAGCTCCGATGGTGCGATGGGTAATCCGTGGGTAATCACTCCTCATTTATCGTAAAAGCACTCCTTATCGCAGGTCCATACTCCTGTCTCAACGGTGAGCTCGAAGCCATACCCGGTGAGTACCGGATCAAGAACTCATCAAACCCTTCATCTAAGACCATAGCCGTAGCCTCAGTAATCGGCCCAAGTGCGTTTAGAAATACCGACTTATTATGATCAGACGCCTCATCAAAATCCACAAGCTTCTGCATCGGCCCTAACATACCCGCACGTTGAAACACCTCCCAAGCATATTCGGCCGTAGTCAGCTCCCGCGCAGTATAGTCAATACCAAGCACTCCCGCTGGCAAGTCCTTTGTTAACAGCTTACGCAACTCATACCCCAAAGCAGCAAGCGGCATCATCACTGCACCTAACGCAATAAGCGGAACAAGCCGTCCTAAACCTTCGCGTTTACTCATCGCATCCGCAGTGACCTTCATCGTAGTCTCGTAGAACAACCACATATAATCCATCAGATACCACACCAACTGCATCCGCGCATCCGAGCCCCAAGCAGGACGCAACAACGCACTCGGTCTGAGTACCGCCTGATCAACCCATGTATTGAGTGCTCGGCGGTAAGCATCTCCAGACTGAGCCACATCCACTACATCGGCAGCACTAATATCGTATTTCGCTAAATACGCCCGCGATTCTTTCGTACCCGCTGCAGCAGCCTCTTTAAAGGACTCATGCGCGAAGTGGGTGGCAACAATACGAGTGTAATCCGCCCAACGCTTCATCTGTATTGCACGGAAGAACGCATTATTAAACCGTTGCGCCCCCGCAGTCATATAGCCGTTGTGGGAATCGCCAGCCAGTGTATGCTCTACTACATCGTTCTGTACTGCCCCGATAATCTCCGCCATTTCGCGCCACTTCTCATTACCGATACCCTTAATGGCGTCCATAACGAAATTTCGTTTCTTACTAAATTCGGGGTCTTGTGACATCTTCACATAAATACCCCCAAGTTCTGGGAACGAGCTCAAGGTCGCGAACGGCAACAACGCCACGTTGAAATACGTCTTAGTCCAGCTCATGAAGCTACGCATACGCGGCGTAACCTGATGCGCACCGAGCTTACCCATAAGTGCCGGTAGTAAGACATTACGAATACGATCCTCTTCCGCTGCAGTGAGACCTTTACCCATAGGGCCAGTTTTCCCCATCATACGTTCGAGTGTCAGCCAGTAATTCAGCTTGCCCATCGGGTCGTAAACACGTTTACCCTGCTTGTCTTTGACAAACGAACCAGTGACAGGATCAAGAGAATACGAACCGAAATGGGACTGCATCACACCCCGACGTATCGCAGAGCGTACATACCCATTCATAATATCGTGGATATCATCCATGTAATACTCATACAACGCCTCTTTAACCTCCGGTTCGAAGAATCTAGCATACTTCGCGCTCAGGTTCGGAGCCAACACACTATCCAGCATCGCAGGGTTAACATCCAGCAACGCACCATCGTTCAGTTTAGAGACCTCCGCCCAGAGGTGAGCCGCTTGTTGTCCGCTCATACCGGCCACGTCTTGCAGTATCTGAATGACCTCAGCTTGACTAGCCCGCCACTTTTCAAGGTTAAGTACACCCGTAAAGTAGTTCTCGCGCTCCTTAACATTCAAATTATACTTGGCGTTCATACCGCCTTTACCAAACATAAACGTCTGTAGGAAATCGCGAACGGCTTTAACATGTTGGCGTACTTCGGGGTTCTGAATGTACGATAACTTCGTGCTCTTATTCAAATGCTCCCCGATTTCTTTAAACAACGCCATCTGGTCTGCATCCTTACCCTGCAGATCGGCATCACGAAACCATTTACCCGACGGTTTAGGCAGCTTATCCAGTACAGCCGCCAGTTGAGGGAGCCAGCGCCCTTCTTCCACCATCACCTGTGAGTGTATCGTACCACCTGCATGCATATCCTTACCCGGCGTAGTGTCAAACACATCAGCGATCAGCTTCGATGTAGATGAATCCATCGCATACAGCTCTGAGCGTATAGATCGTATAACCGGAGAGAACACATCCAGATCCTTGACGAACGCAGACAACCCACTGAGCGCAGGGCCGGAGTATTTACCGCCTTGCACCTTAGCGCCTACTGCTTTAGCGTAGCTCTTAGCCCCTTGATACATCTGCTCGCCATCTAAACGCTGAGACGAAGGGCCAAGTTTAGGGTCTAAGTACGGGACTGTTCCCGCGTAGGATAGTAGATCACCCAGACTGACGTAACGTAAAGCCACCTCTTTAGGTATAAGCGATTGAACCAAATCAAGTCGCTGTGCTTCCATAACACTGATCATGTCGCGTAGTTGTGCACGCTCTTCCTCAGCTTTAGACTTACGTAACATGGCCTGTAAATCTCGCTTAGCAAGCTCGATATTTTTAGCCATACGAGCCCGCAGATTATTTTCCCGGTGCCAAACCAGCTCAGCTTCAATCTTCTTAACCTTAGCCTCGGCTTTCTTAGAGAACTTTTTACCGAGCTCAATACGAGCTTTCTCGAGTCGAGCTACTATACCCTGCTCCTTAGCACTTAGTTCTCCGTATGTCGGTAATGTATCCCCCTTAAGCAGCTCACTTTCCATTTTCGCAATACGGGCTTTAATAA
>Ga0208160_1000160_pt1 | contig 32778 bp, 18 predicted proteins | sample CB_VirMetaG_FD_184536 | JGI IMG/M metagenome (GOLD analysis project Ga0208160, IMG submission 184536) | Freshwater to marine saline gradient viral communities from Chesapeake Bay - CB_1504_1 Viral MetaG (SPAdes) (version 4) | ecosystem: Environmental > Aquatic > Marine > Coastal | place: USA... | reverse complement strand
TCCATTCTTAATCATGAATACCAGCTCTTGAGGTGTATACTTATCACCAGATATTTCCTTTATTGCGTTATAGTTATCAAGCTGATTAGCTGTAAGAGCCATTTTCTTTAATTGGTTGAATGACTTCATAACTACCTTTCTCACATCTTTAGGAGCAACTTTTGATGCGGCAAGTAAATAGTTTAAGTTTCTTGCTATCTCCTTCTGTTCCTTGGTTAGATATTTTGTTTTTCCATCATATGTCTTTATCTCTCCAGTTCTTTCAGCTTTGACTAATTCAAAGTCTTCTGACATTTGATCACCAAGGAAACCAAAAGATCCATAGTTGTTATCATTATCAAATATCATAAGTCTTGTTGTGTTATTCTCGATGTAATTTGCTATGAACTCTTTTCTTTTTATATCGCTCATCTTTTTGCCGTCAATTTTCTCTTGATCTTTGATGGCTTTTTCTATTTCATCAGACTTTGTGTATTCCTGCATAAGCTTTCTACCCTCATCTATAGCTGTCAATTGATATTTCTCTAAGAAAGGTGGTAACGGACTCAAATCTTTAAATAGATTCGTTATAAATATTCCTTCATTCTGTCTAGCTTTCTTTTCTGCAAGTTTTATTCTTCTAAAAGCAGTTTCTTCTTCATCAGTCATAGGCTCCATTTCATTAGCCTTCCTAAGCTTATTCTCCTTCTTAACAGCTTCATTAACATCTTTATCTAACTCCTCTTCGTCGTATCCTGTTATAGCAGTAGCTATCTGAGTTATTATCATCTCTCTTAGCATAATAGATACAGCTGAGTATATTGCCACCTCAGCTACTGATGATGACATTGATTGTACAGCTGAAAGTCTGTCTTGCTTATCCGCATTCTTCCTAAGCAATATACTAAGGTCTGATATTATTGAAGCCTTTTTGTTTAGTATAAATGAAGACAAAGGCATTAGTAGTTTTACGGCACTCCTAGTAGACTTACTTGTATCCTTTGAGTATAACATTGAGCTCATGTCTGCATCAGATTCACCTTGCTGCTTGGATACTTGAGCCATAGCATAAGACTTAGCCTTTGGATCCATTGGTTTGCTAAAGTCTATTACTGGAGATTTACCACTTTTAACAAGATGCTTCTTGTAGTACATCAAGAAAGCAGACTTTGCCACCATCTTATCACCAGTTACAAGGAATAGCTTCACATAAGCCTCTGGGAGGGCCTTTATGTTGTCTAGTCCTTTCTCTAGAACTGAATCAGCTTGAGACTTAAACTTAGCCTGATCTATCGTACCCATCGATTCGATACCCCTGAATGCTTTTATATCTACCATACCATCTATTAGCCACTGGTTGTATTTTTTAGATGCCACAAGTGCAAGTGGTGGAACCATACTAAACTTAAACCCAGCATTTTTACCAGCTGATAGGTATAAACCTCCTATTGATGCTGAGAAGTTTCCATTGTTTATCCCTACATATACCGAGTTTATTACAGTGTTTGCAATCATGGATACTGGCTGCTTGATTATCTGGTCAGCACCACCTAACAGTACAGATCCACCTAGTGTACTTATTGTTGAAACTATCTTATTTACAGATCTTCCTAGTATATTTTGTTCTCTGGACGACGCGGTGATACCTTTTGTGTTTCTTATGTATCTCTCCATTGCATCTACCATCAGTTTTCGGTTGCGCTCGTTAGCCACCATTTTCTGGAATGAAGCTGAGTTTATAAATCCTTGGAACCTTCTTATCGGTTTAGCTGTCTTTATATCTGTCATTGCCTCACTGAACGCATTACTCACAACAGAATCAAAGTCCATGTCTATATACATAGTAGTCTTTCTTACCTCTCCAAACTTCTCTGATGGAAGTGCATTAGGTCTATTTGCAACAGTTAATGATGTTGACTCTGTATCATATTTTCCGAACGCTCCATTTCTCGATGCATTCTCTGCCATCTTATCTACGTCAGTAGCTAGAACAGTGATAACTCTTTTGTATGCGTCTGGTATGTAATTGATATCAGCTGAAAGCTCTCTGTTGTATACAGACATTGACACCTCAGCCATTTCTGGGAAGTACTGAGCAAACTTTTCTATCCAGAACGAAACAGCGTCAGCATTCACTTTGTCTACTCTAGCTATTATGTCATCCCTTGTTACACCGTCTTCAAATATTCCTAGCTTGTCAGCAACCTCTCTAAGCTTTGCTGCCTTCCTTCTCATGTTCTCATCGGCAAATTCAGATTCAAAAAGCTGCACCTGTTCTCTTATCAGCTTCAATCTTCTAGTAAATTCTTTAGTATCCTGTAGCTTAGATCCATTTACTGATCTTATCAAGAATGAATACATCCTTCTTTCTATTCTGTTAAACTTAGAATCAAAACCTTCACCGTTGGCTTTTTTCTTTGCAAACATAGAGTCATACTGGTCTACAGCTTCTCTGGCTATCTTTATTGCTTGAGCTTTACCGTCTTGTATTGCACTGAATCCAGACCTCAAGAAGAATTCTTTAAGTCTGTTCATACCTCCAAGAACCTGAGATGTTATCAGCGTTATGCCCGAAGCAGGGTTTACTATAGATGAAACAACACTACCCTCTGAATCTAATCGCCCTTTCTCTTTATACATTTTGTTGGCTTCAATTCTCCCTTTTATCTTCTCAACAAAGGTAGATACAGAGGATATCTCCTGGTTTATAGCCGCGTTCTGAAGTAGATCCGTGAATGTGAACATCTCCTCTAGTGTTAGGTTGTTCTGATCTATTTTAAGTAGCGACTTTAAGTTTTGTATTTCTTCAGCTGTAAGAACTATGTTCTCCCCAGTCATTGGATCCTGTTCGGATTTTATCATATCGGATAGATATGCTGCCATAGCATCAATACCTGCTGACAGTCTGTCGCGCATCTCTTGAAGCTTCTTCTCTGATATTTTTTTGTCAGTTTTTTCAAGGTCTATATTCTCAACGATATACATTGCCTCAGCAGGTGACATATCACTTGTTATCGCACCAGATTCAAACAGTTCAGGGAACGATAGCTCTATCATATCCATCTTAACTTTATTCTGGTACTCTATAGACTTATCTATGAATTCCAATACCTGATCTACGTTTGCTTGTTGCTTAATGGATAGAGCTCCTCTTCTTATTCCTGTTTTATCTAATGATGACAGAACCTTTTCGGCATTCTCCAGGTATTCATCTATACTCTCCGAGTACTTAGGATCAAGTGATAAGAACTTTTTAGCTAAAGACTTATTATTGTCTTGGATATCCTTTTGCTTTAACTTCTTTCTTATTCTAGATCTTAACTTGTTAGAATTTGATAGTTTTTCTCCATATTCAGCGTCTTTAGATAGCTTTATAACATAGTCTGCAAATCTATCAGCCATTTCTGGATTAGATAGGTTCATGTTCAAGGCTCTATTGATTACAGTTGTAAGCTTATCACCTTTTACAATACCTTTTATCTTACCTATTCTTTCTTTTAAAAATTCAGCTAAGTTTCTTCTGGCATCCTTCTCAGATTTAGCCGCCTCTCTAGCTGCTCTAGCTTCAAGCATAATCTGATCACGTAAAGCGATTCTCTCGTTTACAGTGATCGTCTGATCTTTAGGTTTGCCTAATATTCTACCAGCAGATGGAGCTGATTTTTGTTTTATTCCGAGTTGTTTCTCGAGATCTCTTACAGCACTGTTTCGTTCTGTGTCTGACGCATTCTTGTACCAGTCATTCTTCTTTAGGTCGTTTATCGCAGCGTCGATTGCTTGTAGCTCAGTGTTGCCTCGTTTCAGGCTCAAATTGTACTTGTCTTGAGCTTTATTTATAGCTTCAGTTCGATCCGGTGAGCTTATTCGTTTTTTACGAGCTGGAGCACCTTGCTTCCAAGCGAATTCTGGAAGTATTCCAACCTTCTGATCAGCAAACTTCATCTCCTCATACACCTCTCCTACAAGTGCATCAGCTTCTTCTATCTTTCCTTGTTTGCGTAGCTCCCTAGCTTTATCGCGCTTCTTGAAAACCTCCTTATTTACACCACTGAAATTAACCCAACTGTTTTGACCTCTCGTTTCTGATGTCATAGCTTTAACAGCTAGATCAGAGTACATCACAGAGTGAACCCTCCATGCGTTTTCCTCTCCAATTGGCCCAAAGCTGTTACCTAATTTCGCATGACCAAAGAAGTCATGAACGAATCTGAATAGGTCGTTTGCAAGAAGAGGAACTCCGTTTGCGTCTTTGTACTTGGTTTCTTTTAGTAATGGATTGCTTTCTCTTTGTTCATCTGTTATAGGCTCGTCTCCAAATCCAGACTCAGTAGAGAATATCTTCATGCGCTTGTTCTCTCTAAGGTCATTTATCATGTCCTCAGAAGATGAATATGGCTCCTCGTTGTTTATCTCAACAACATATCCGCTCTTGATAATCTCCTCGTACTGATCGATGGTCTCATTGATCATCGCATCGTAAGCTTCTTTCACCTCTGGATTTGTAGGATCGTCCTTCATCTGGTCGTATGCATTAGCTATACGCTTTGAATTGTTTTCGTCCAGTTTTGATATCTTCTCGACCTGCACATACTCCATACCAGCTCGATCCATGTAAGCCTTAGCGATATCTGTTGCTTCAGTAAGTGGCTTATTGAATAACTTGTTGCCTGGAACTGGCTCGGTCATTCGTTTTTTTCTTCCAGCTAATCTATCCCTGACAGTATCAGATTCAATTCGATCAATTCCTGTTCCTCCATCGCTCTCCCTGTCGCTAATTCCAGCCCCTTCTTGAACAGGCCCTCCTGCCCAGGTTGGATCATCGATCCCTCCTGCTCTTTCTTTTGAAAGCTCTCTTGCTTCTTGTTTTGTGATTTCTCCATTCGCATATTTATTCCATATTTCGTTAATACTATCTACATTGCTTGATTGACTCTTAAATGTATCCTTGTACAAGCCTCTTACAGCTTCCCATGTTATACTTTGAACTTGTCTCGGTAGTAAACCTGTCTCTTTAGCGGCTAAAGCGTATGCATCGGCATATGCGTAGTATAGCCCTTTTATTCCTAATGATCCAGAATTAGCTGTTCCAGTTCCAAAATTTTGACTAACCTCTTTTGAATTGCCAGATAATGGCTTTAGCAGTGCTGCTGCAACTGCATGAGTATCTATAGTGACATCACCATCCTTACTCATTGGGTCTATTATATTATTGTAAAAATTCCTGATCTTGTGCATCTGGCCTAATGACCTTGTGATATTATCAGGTGTCCCATCATTATAAATGGAAACCGCTTTCCCTATTTCAGTATATGACCCCCACGCTAGTTTTGCTTTAGAGCCATCTTTTTTTGTGGCAATACCAGAAACATTTCCATCTGGAGTCAGCTTATTGTAATCTTTTGTGGTGTTTACTTCATGATAAGTTCTTACTACATATGGCTGGACATGTTCAGGTATCGACTTCAGATTCTCACCTATATGAGATTCTAACATGGCCATAACTTTTGATACTGCATATTCAGCCTTTATCATCTTATCCCTAGCGATATCTAAAGCTTCTTTGTTTGCTTTCGTCTTTGACTTCTTGTATTTATTCTCAGCCTTCTTTAATTTCTTCCCTGGAGACGTATTGTTTTCGTACAATCCAATATTAGCTACAGACATTTGATAGTCAACCATTTCCTTGGTTACTATTGGATTTTTAGCATATGCATCTAACACCAGCTCCGCAAGTCTAACATTCATATACCAATCTTTCTGAGGTGATAACGACGCTATTATTCCAGCTACTTGCTCGGGAGTTGTTCCATACTTTTCTGCTAGGTTGTTAGCTATAAGATTAGCTCCGTCATACCACAATGTAGAAACATCTCTCAACTCTTGATTGAATTCACTCATTAGGTACTTCAAGTTATCCGCAACCTCTCTAGTGAATATATTGTATACATCTTGAGCCTGATCAAGTGTTGTTACCTTGCCAAACTTCTTTACACCATTAACCAGGTGGTATGACGCTAAGATATTCGCATTAGATATAAATACTTTAGGAGCGTTTTTCTTCACATATTCAATTGACAATCCGTCGGTTTCTGTGGCAATTTTATTATCTCCTGAACCTTTTACAGATAAGCCTTTTGATATCCTTTTACCAGGGCGATCTTTAGATCTAACCTTGTCTACATCAATCCTTTTTAACCTCTTCTTGATCTCCTCTTTTGTTTCCGCTTTCATCTCGGAAATATTTATCCCCCTCCCCTCTCGAAGCGACTTAGCCATTCTATTCACGAAGTCAACCACTTCAGATCGACTAGCTCTGTTCGACAATACTTGGGTCAACCCAAGTTTAGAAGCAATTTTATTGATGATAGTGATAAGCTTTTGCAGTCTTGTTGTGTCAAGCTTGCCTGCATTCGCAGCCAAATCGGATACTATCTCGGCTAAGAATTCCTCATCCCTTTCACCTCTCTCGTATGCTTCGGTGAACTTGTCAATCTTAGCAAGCAAGGCTTTATCTGTAACTACTGCTTTCAAGTCTTTGACCATATCGATCATAGCCTTGGACTCGATTCCGAGCTGCTTCACTATGTCGTGGAATACCTCGTGAAAAACCGTTTGCTTGTCTGCACCAGTAAGATCTATATGAACCTCTCCATCCTCAGTTAGATACGATCCGAATGTAGCCCCCTCAGCCTCTTCCGCTTCGATCTGAGTACGTGTCATCCCAGTTTTATTCGCTATCGCATCGAGGTACTCATCTCTCGTTTCGTGAACAACTATCTTTGTGTCAGGAGAAGCCTTTAAAGAGGTACGAACAGCTTCGTAAACGTCCGATTTTCTATCGTCGTTCTCATTCCTTTCTTTACCCTCAATAGCAGACTCCACCGTCTGGTAGTTTTGAGTCGTAACTGTGCCAGTTCCTCCTGTATCTATTTCTACTCCGTTTTGAAGATCGAATATAGCTTTCTGATTGGCGTCAGCACCCATCTTTCTAGCTTTATCTATATTGCCTTCATAAGTGCTTATATCTATATAAGTTTTCCCAGATTTTTTATCGAACCATGTCCCAACAAAGTTATTTGTATCATCAAGAAGATCAGCATTTTTTCTCTTAAATTCCTCTAGTTGTTGCTCAGTTACATTTTGACCATCTACAATTTGAGTCCTATCCGTATGTATAGAGACTGAGTAGCCTGGTTTTCCCATTAGGTTTTCTCCTGATTGACTAATAGAAGATCCCCCATCCTTTTCATGAGAAGATACTATTAATTCGTTTGCTGTTTTTTGGGTCTTTAATTTATCTAACTCACTTAGAACTTCTTCTCTCGCTTCAGGTGCTAAGTTTCCGTATCCGTTTTCCTGCATCGATTGATTATCTGATGCAATTATTCCTTCAAGTTCGTCTATTTTTTCTTGGTTACTTTTTTCGGTAACGACTTTAGGTTTTGATTCGGGTGTTCCTTCCTCCATTTTTCCGCCAACTTCGGTTTCTGGCTGAACAGGTACTTCACCTGCTGTTTGCTCTTGAATGGCATCTATTTGTTCTTTACTTAATGTTTCTAACTCAGCATTGATTTGGCTTATTCTATCTATATCATCTTTTACTAGAGCCTTATCTTTGCCATCTATTTGTTTCTCTATCTTTTGCTTTTCTAGTAAAAGGTCAAACGCCTTATCTATATTAGGCTTTAATCCTTGAGGTATTTTATTCATTATACCCATGACTTCATCGTATGAAGTCATTATGTTCTTAGCCTCATCTGTAGTAATCTCTCCTGCCATTATCTGAGTCTTTAGCTTTGTTGAAACTAAAGATTTCATATCTGCATCAGATGAGAAGTCTTGCATAATTGCGGCTAACTCCTTATTTACTTTAGATGATTTTATTCCTCTAGAAATCATTACAGGTGTTTCTAACGCACCCTTCATAAACATACCACCTATCCCCTCTAACAATGCTGATTCACCTATTTGTGCAGCACCACCTGATGAGAATAGTTGAGGGTCATCAAACATACGTTCTCCCTTAGCTAATGAATATACATCTTTCACTGCTAAATTTAGCACCTCCTGTGCAGCACCTGTCTCTGCTTCTATTATAGCACCACCTGCTATTCTAAATATTCCACTTGCTAATTCATTATCAATACCATTCTTTACTGCTGCTGCTATATTTTCTCCTCCCTTTGTTTTCTTAATAGCATTAAATACTACTTTGTTCAGCATTGATTTTGCAGCAGGATTCTTAGATAGCATCTCGGTGAATCCTAACCTCTCCAAATACCCCATGCCAATAGCATATGGTATTGCTATTAACTTCTTTTCATTCTCACTAACATTCTCAAAATCGGGGTCATCCCTCATTTCAGAATCAATGTGTGCATATGACATTGCAGCCATTGAAAATAAAGCCATGCCTTTACCACCAATACCTGTTGCCATTGAAGGTATAGATTCAGCTAAACCAACCAATGCCTTTTCAAACATATTTCTGTCTTCAGAATTTATATAAGCATCTGTTGTTTCAGAACCTATTAGCTCTACTAATCCTTTATCTAGTTCAGGTATTATGTCTTTCTTTAATTCTTTTTTGGCTATATCTATAATTTCAGCATCAGTCTTCCCCTCAGATTTATATTTTTCATATTGAATTTCAGGCATAGACTCAATACCTGCAAAGTCTAAAATTGTAGGCATAATATCTATCGCAAGACTAGCTGCTGCTTCTGATGTGTTTGTAATACCCTCTAATAGTTTATTATAGAAAGCTCCACTAAAAGTACCTATCTTTTCTTCACTTTTTCTTTTCTTTTCTAAAGCAATTCCTGTGGCTAGATTAATTAATTTTTCTTTTTCAGTAAGAGCCTTAACATCTTTATATAGAGTTTCTTTTTCAAGCTGAAGTTCAGCAATCCTTTTGTTTATATCACTATTCTTCTTCCCTCCATTAGCAGCTATAGCTTTTTTAATTTCATCTAAATCTTTAAATATTTGATTTTTTCTAGCTTTTATGTCTTCTATATTGCTTTTTATAGTTGACATAACTAGCTCTTCTGCTTCAAGTATATCTTTACCTATACTCCCTGGATCTTCAATATATTTTTCTACCTGATAATTTCTATATTCAGTCAATGTCATTCTTTCCGTGGCTACCTTTTCTTCTTGGGAGATTGACTTCATGAACTCCTTTAGTTCACGCATACCATCAACTGTCCTATCTATAATCTTAGTTCTACCATTGAAGTCAACAACTTCTATTTTAGACCCTGATTCATATGCGGTGATTCCCTTGTCTGACCAATAATTATTTAGATAGTCAACCACATCACCTTGACTTGAGTTCATTAACATGCTGAATGGAACTGCCTCTACTTGTGAAATATATTTTCTTTGGTCTAATATTCTTTTATTTGGAAGACCACCAAAATAATTTTCATCTAATCTAGATATTTCAGATTCATTATCAACCTTTCTCCATGGAGTGTATTCTGATTTCAATGTTTGTGATAATGGATCAAACCCTATAGAAAATGGATATTCTTCCTGTTTTTGTAGTAGCACTCTCTGAAAGTATTCTCCATCTTTAAATACTGTTTGAACACCTTTATCTATCTGAGGAAGTATCACCATCTCAGGTACTTCCATTGGCTTCTCATATTCAGCCTCTATTCTCTTTTCTTTTTCTAAAGCCTCTTTCTCCTCTTGAGATACTTGTACTCCTTTTGCAGCTCCAAACGATGCTTTCTCAGCTAATCTTGCTGAACCTGAAATACCCGATGGCAGTGTGACCTTTTTCTGCTTTGCGGTAGCCAATGTAGTGATAGGTTTTCTTTGTTCTCCATCCGATACCGTAGGCTCTTTTTTTTTACTAGAACCGAAGTATGAAGAGTAGAAAGACTGCTCATCAAGATCGGTCATGTTTTTGCTGGACAGATACTTGTAAATTTCTGAAGCCTTTGATGGATCAGAGTATTTAGAATAAAAATCATCTTGACTCAAGTCTGTCAAATTATTACTTGACAGGTAATTGTAAAGTTCTACAAATTTCTCATTCATAATTTCTTAACCTTTTGATTGTCAATTGAATTTAATAGTTGATCCGCTACCTGACTTACCACCAGCTTTTCTCCACTCGTTAACATCGTTTGTCCAAGTCCTCTGATTAACATTTATAAACTGGCCCAAATCGTCTATTGTGGCATCTCTTAATGTATATGACTCACCTTTAGCTATATCTGTAACGATCAAGTCTTTCCCAGACCATTTATAGTCATACTTGTTGTCACCAAGTATTTTAAGAGTTTCCATATCCTTTCCAACCCATGCGTCTGCAACGTCTTGAACTAGGGGATAATCTTTTGCAGCGGTGCTACCTCTGCTACCTGATCCTCCACCACCTCCATAGCTTCCAGCTGTAGATGTCTCAGATGTACCAAAGCTCATATCGATCCTAGACTTCACATTGTCTATAGCTTTCTTTTGTTGCTCCTCTGTGATGTCTGGCTGCCATGTACCTGAGTTGTCCTGATACATTCGTATCATTCGCTTCTCAATTTCTTTTGAGAATTCCTTCTTCTCTTCTTCAGACATCTTCTTGTTCATCACAATCTCCTTTGCCTGAATCTCTCTGTCTATAATATCCTGTTTGTTGCTGTACGACTCACTATCCATATAAGTTATATAGTTAATCGTGTTTCCGTTTTCATCTACAGAAGGATAGTCTAACAAGACACTTGCTGCAGCCCTGTCGTTTGACACAACCGCATAAGCTTGCGCTCTAGCCCATTCGTCATAACCCTCTTTGATTTTAACACCTTCTTTAGTAACTATCCTTGTGCCTTCTCGTTTAAATCCTTTATCTGCCTCACCAGTCTTCTTTATATTGGAAACTGCTGAATTTAGATCAATCTTGTTAAATATAATATTGCCAGGTTTATTCAGCACGTTAAAATCAACAGTACTAGCTATGTTTCCTTCAGCATCTCTTTTTACCATGTAAAAATTTCCACTAGATGGATCCTGGTACATCTCAGATCCATTTAAATCTGTCATCTGAGCAACATAACCCAATATGTCAATCTCCGCTTGTGAGGCAGCGACGAAACCATTCTCATCTGGCTCCTGTCTCTTCATGTTCTCAGCAGACCTTGTGTCAAAAGATTTTACAGAGTTTATCATAGCATCAAACGATGCGTTCGTATTGTTCATGAAGTTTCTATACTCTCTAGGAGTCATCTGTCCGTTCTTCAACAATACAGACGCATTATATATGTTCTCCTTTGCCTGAGTAGACCCGTCTAAAAGTAGCTCATTTGCAGATGGGCTTTTACCCATTTGTATATTGTCTACCTTGAATTTAGTGTCTTGGTAGACCTTTGTCAGCCTCTCCTGCTCTTTTAGCCTCTGCTCCTCTATTCCTCTAAATGTCTCTACAACATCTCCAGCTAGTTCAGACCAGTCTATTGTTTTCTTTGGAGCAACAAAACCTATATAACTTGACATAATCTATTCTTTTATTATTGTTTTGGCTTTAAAGTACCATCTGACATAATCTCATATAGTACGCCACCGATCTCTCTTAGTGATCCAGTTCCTCCGATAGCACTAGAACTAGCATTAAGAACGTCAAATTTCTGATCTATAAATCCTTTTGCTACTCCATATTTCGTAAACTCAGCAGCGGTAGCTCCTAACCCCGAAACAGCTTGCCCAATACCTTCAACCATCTGCTCTCTACCAGCAGCCTCTGCTGCCCTTGCTCCTTCCAACTTCATTGTAGCCTCTTGCCTTCTCATAGCTAGATTAGCGTCTTCTTTTGCTTGCTCTCCTGCCAATATCTTTTCTTGGGTAGCTTGCTTTGCTATACCTTGAGCTTGAGCAGCTTCAAGTGCTGACCTCCTTCCAGCTTCAGTTATCCCAGCTACATTAGCAGCGCCTTCAGGCCCCATATCTCGTAACGCCTGAACCTGCATCTGAATTTGAGATTGAGCCTCTTGAAATGCTAGTGAAGATACATCTGGAGTTTGAAGAGCTGCCATCTCATTTGTAGCCTGCTGCCCAGCCATAGTCGCTGCTGCTGCCTCCGCTGCTGCGTTAGCTGCCTTAGCTTGTTGTTGACCCTGGATAGCCTTACCAACACTAAGACCAATACCTGCTAGTGAAACTAAAGTTGACGTTATTGCTGCCATAATACCTTTATCATTTGAGTGCAGTTCTTATCAGATTCTAAGAACCCACACTGTTTATACTTTGCTTCTAGTCCAGGATTGCCCTGAAAACTTGTAAAGATGAATGTGAACCCCTTATCTATAGCCATAGAAGACAACCCCTTTATAAGCATTAGGATTGCATCAGATCTATCATCACCTTTATAATCCTTATCAGAAATTATAAATTCACACCAAGCCATCGAGCTATTAGTTTCATATAGAAACCCAGCACAAACAGGCTTATCGCTAGACATTACCATGAGACCACCAGTACCATTATCTGGTAAAGCAAAAGGAGCTGGTGCGTCCCATCCCCAATCTTTCCACCATTTTACAAGCGTTTCTTGGTAGTCTTGATCATTCAATTTTCTAACAACCATATTACGCAAAGATAAATAAATTATGGCATACTTTGAGAATATTCAGAAGATATAGAGAAAATTTCAACTAATTGTGTGTCATTGTTTTGTATAGACACATCCATATAGTATCCTCTCGCACCATAAGACTCGGCAGTACTGTCTTTAATAACTACTATCATATCCCCAGGAGACGGTGTAATTGTTACAGATGAAACAGTTATTGTATTGTTATCGTAACCAGCAATAGTCCCAATCAAATTGAATGATGCTCCAGACGCAAAGTATACCTTATCACCTACAGATATTTGAGACGAGATATTAAACGAGAAGTTTAAGTCGTTACCAGAAATAGATCCAAGCTTACCAACACCTTGAGTTGATGTAGCTTTGAAGTCTATAGTGTTAGGATTTCTTCTTATGTATGCGTAAAAGTTACCCTCCTTGTCTTTGAAGTAATCTCTATCTATCATTCCACTATCCATGTCAGTGTCTACAGTTACATCCCAAGTAGCATTACTATCCAAAGCTATAGTTCTAAAGTCTTTGGTATCGACAGGAGAGTCATTCATTACTAGAGTTATCTCAGATGGATAAGTATAATAGTCTTGAATAGCATAGTTCCAATAAAAAGCATTCCTAGTAGGATTTGTATCATGCTTGTATAGCTCTCCATTCTTAAATGTATACATGGAGTTATTCAAATGAACACCCCAATCAGGTAAGAAAGAAAATCTTGAACTCCACCCAGCGGTAGCAATATTATATCCTAAAGTAACCTCAGCCATATTACAAAAGTACTGAATTTTCTCCTACATTTTTTACAATGTCGTAATACATCTTAGAGCACCTGTTGGGGTCTATATCTAAATCCTCGTTATATGGTAGTTTTGTGACGTATGATGACTTAAAAAACATTCCAGACTTGTTATCAACTACCCCAGCATTATGAAAAAAACTCTTATCGTACCACTTACTCTCATGGTCTGTAGCCCAGCAAAAATCGAACTCCTTTGGAGTCATTACATTCTTACCTCGCTTCCATGCATTCCATAACTCACTCCACATAGACGCAGTCCATATCTGTATATCGTTCACATCTGAATCACCATAATCATCTTTATTTTGTAGCAACCAGTTATACAGGTTTATAGAGTCTTCTTCAACTTCTTTCCAGTATTCACTAGTCACTTTCTTCATTAACTTCTGCGCGCCACCTGCTCTGCCTCGATTAGCTCTAATCTTACATGCACAAATACCAACAACCTTAGCCATCATATCTAAAAGCATTATGCTCTTATCACCCTTCTTATACCCTTTACTCTCTAGATAATCTGCACCTATATAGTGATCCACGTTAGAGAAGTACCAATTATCATCATTTAGGTACGGCTGAAAATCAAAGTGTTTAGTAAACACAAAATCGCAGTCATGGAAGAATATAGCATAATCCTCTAACTCCCTGTATCTTAAAAAGTGATGCTTCAGTATATGAGCTTGGACAGCAGGTAGATAGTTTCTGTTTGGATCATTATCTATATAAAACGAGAAACGAACCATTGGATGCTTCGAAACCAATTTCATCCACGAATCTGGAATACTGTCCCTCTGTATAGAGCAAACCACATCTATATCTGTTTCACTATAACCTAGGCTAATAAAATTATATAGGTAAACCTCTACTTGCCATGCGTAGTAGTCAGTCGCTGGCTGTGCACTAATAAACTTAAACTTCATTTTATTTTATTTAAATACAACTATTCGTTCCTCCCCACAACTCAAGCCCTGCATCCCATTCAAATGACTCTGAAGAGGCAGTATACTTGTACCATCCACTACGTGCAATTGCTGTACCTGAGGAATCTGTGTATATCTTAGATGAAGGATCTCCAACAGGGCCATCTATATAATAAGACGCTATATCTGCATAACATGAGTTAACTGCATTAGAGCTATATCTCAACAATACTCTAACAGTACCTATTGTCGTAGTTGTCGTAGTAGTTGTCGTAGTAGTCGTTGTGGTTGTCGTAGTACTAGTTGTAGTAGTCGTTACGCCAGCGCAATCTACACAGCTATCATACAAGAACTCTATTGTAGTGATCTCAGTAGTACTTCCAGAAACGGCATCAATCGTATAGCAAAGACCGTTAGCACCCTCAACAACATCACCGTTCATAAATGTACTAGTTCCGATATACTTTAACACTACTGTACCAACACCATAGCAAGGTGTTGCGTCATAATATGTAGTGGCTAGAGTGGTTGTCGTTGTTGTAGTTATCGTTGTACAGTCAACCTTAGATAGCAGTAGTCCTCTAGATGATATCAACAGTGCAAAATCACAAGATCCGTCACCATTAGTATCTAAGCAGTACCACTTGTTTAGTCCATTAAAATAGGTTGTACCTGCAGCATCTGTGTAAATAAAATCACCCTCCTCTGGATATGTGCCAACCCCATCGTGATAGTATGTATCATAAGGTGTTGTTCCGTTTGCACACGCATCGGCAGCAGAGCTAAACTCCGTCTCATCCATGTCGTAAGCGGTTATTGGTTTAGCTGTTGTCGTTGTAGTTGTAGTAGTAGTCGTAGTTACATTTAAACATGTATCGCAATCAGCATAAGTAACCACTGGGTTCTCTATAGAATAGTACGGATACGATGCAGTTGTTGATGAAGATATAGTCCAACAGTTTCCGTCAGTAGTTTTAACGATATCACCACCTATAATACCAGTAGTTGTTGTATCAAATAACACTGCACTGGTCGTTCCATCCGAACAAAGTGTAGCCGTATAATAATCTCCAACTGGAAGAGTTGTCGTAGTTGTAGTAGTCGTTGTAGTAGTAGTCGTAGTTGTAGAAGAAGGACATTCATTCTTAGCTATAACCACACCTAAATCATCTATCTGTATTGAATATGTTGAGTTGGCAATGTAATACCAGTACTTATGACCAGGGAATCGAACAGAACCATACGTGTCAGAATAAACAATATCGTTTACTTCTGGAACCCTATTTAATCCATTATGATACATCACACTAAGTGACGACGCTAGTAGTGCGCAAGCAGCGTCTCCAGTATCCATTGGCTCATCACTAGCTATAGCAAAAGGCTTTAGCGGTGACTCTGATGCCGCTGTAATCTTTATAGTCTTAGGATCGCTCTCTCCAAAACAGTTCGTTGCAGTTAATGTTACATTAAACTCTCCAGAACTAGTTGGAATTCCAGATATAAAACCATTAGTATAATTGAATGTTAAACCTTCAGGAAGCACCACATCTTGACACACACCTATCTCTGTAGCTGAACCATTACCACTAACAACCGTTGGCGCAGCAGATAGACAGATCTCATAAGTTGCTCCTGCCCCAATAGTCTCAGTAACGCCATTACCATCGCAATCAGTACCTGTAAAAACTGACCCAAATGTACCGCCATTAAGCGAATATGTCTTACAAGACGAAGATATAGACCATGATGTTGGGTTGTTCGCAGCCGATAAACCAAAACTAACAGCTCTATTTGTTTGAAAAACAACGTCACTCTGACTTATAAATGGAACCGAGAATTCAGTACAGTTACACTCACCCTTTGCTGTTACATTACCACTGCTATCCACAACGATATATTGAGCGTCAGCGAGTGGAGCACCAGGACAGGTAACATCGTCTATCAAGTGATATGCAGATTCACCATCATAAATAACAGAACCATCAGAAACTGTATATATTCTATCACCTAGCTCTGGCAGTGTATTCGACCCATTATGGTAGTACTGAGTAGTAGGACATTGAGAACAAACCGTATCCGAATCACCGTTTGTTGTATCTATATAGAATGGTCTTAAGAATACGTCATTAATCTTCACAGCCCAAGACGTTGATGCCAATGGAGAGATTATCTTAGCTTTATATGTTCCAGATGATGATAACTTCTTGAACCTAATAACACCAGCACCATTGTTTGTAAGACCATCGTATGGTGAAACTAAACTTATATCATCATCACTAACACCTGCACTAATTAACGCATTGTAATTTGCAGTAGTATTGAGCCCTATATATCCAGTATCAGCTACAATAGTAGATCCATTGTAAATCAATATCCTAGCAGGAGTATCGGTCACATCGTATGGTATATCGGTAATTCCGACATCAGAACCTAAATCTAAATCGATATTCTTGACAGTTTCACCCCCAGAATAAGAGAATGCCCCAGCACCAGAGCTGTTTGTGTAGTCCCATATAAGGTATAGTCTACTGTAATTATTAGGGTTCGAAAAAACAAAGCTTGCCTCATATCTTCCCGAAACAAGTGTAGCAGGTACTTTTGTAGCTTGAGACAAAATCAGCTCTTTATCCGACTGTGTATACAGCTCATCTGTTACCAGATAGTAAAACGAATTGTTAAGCGATGGATCAAAGTCTACCACCTCAGGATCTACTCCAATCTCGTTAGACTTCATTGTCACTGTTGCACCATCATAAGGCATCTGATCAAGACCACCTGTCCCGTTAACAGCCTTGTAGAATATGTTACCATTAACTGGGTCAATAGTTCTATTATCAAAGCTATACTCGGTACTTCCAGTATATACGTATGATTGATTCGTTTTTATCTTAGCCATTATAAAGTAGTTTTAATATCTGGGTCTACTGTGTCGTATATAATCATTATAACTTCTCCATCTTTGCCTATTGACTGGTATATATTAAATGTTTTTGTCAGTCCACCACAGTAAGTTATTGTTAAAATAGCAGTTCTATTAGATCCAGACGAGTTGTATCCAAGACCTAGATATACATCCTGATTTCCGCTTCCAGACTGAGGATATCCAGTAACCCAACCAGAACCAGAGCTATACGAAACGCTTATAGTCCATTCAGTATTGCTATATATTGTAAAGTCTGGAACATTATTACTGATCGTTCCTGGAGTGTCTGAAGCACCGCCGATATCGTAGTTTCTCCACTGTCTATCTAGATAAAGATCACAAGGATTCGATGTGTTATCGTTCGATGCCAGTATATACTGATCGTTGTATGGATCGTATATACCTATCTTCATCGTGTTAGGATTATCCATGAATAAATCTCTAAAGTAATCAGACATTCCATCAACTATTGGAACAATACCTCCAGTTGTCATCTTTAATACCTCACCTCTTCTAGTGTCTGTGAAGAAGATTTCATTAGCCCATCTAGCAAAGCTTTCAGGATTAGTGCTTATTCCCCATTCTCCAGCATAAGGAACCTGAGTGCCTAAAACCTGCGGCACAGATGTAATAGTTCCTCCTCCTATAGCGTCAGAAAGTAAGTTCTTTCCATATAAAACCTTGCTAACCTTATTCTCTTGGAATACAAGTAAATCAGTGTCTCTTGCGTGAAGCTTCTGTATAGATCCAAATTCAACATCTAAATTCTTGAAGTTAGAAGCAGATAGGTTGAATTCATTAAGTCTATTTACAGACGACTCACCTCTATATATATTACTATAACAAAGAGATGATTTCTTAACCTCCTCTTCGTAAGTATCAACGGTAGTCATAACTCTTGGAGAATATTCTATTGTAGTCTCATTAAAGTCATCTAAAATCCTGTTAGATTCAAGACCATTTCCAAAAGAAAAGGCATTATGAGTATTGTTAGGATTGTCAGGGTGGCCTATCACGATCACCGCTGGAGTGGTAGATGTCTGATCTAATTCCAATTCTGTACCATATAATGTCTGATGCTCTAGAGATATTTTACCACCTTCAGCCGTACCAGCAGATACCCAAGGAATATCCAATGTAATCCCGTAAGCGTCAGGCACATTTACTACTGTATATGTTCCAGACTGAACATGAATCGATGCTGACACTGAGTGATCTACCACAACTCTATCTCCTATTTTAAATTTATGAGGTCTAGTAGGTGTAAGTTGAACAAGTTTTGTGTTGCCAGAATCAAACTCAAAATCATCATATTTCCATTGAACTTTATGCAACCCATCTTCAATTGGATACGTGTCTGTTATTTCATGGAATATCTCTTGATCTGAATCGATTGGCTCCGTTTCGGCTATCACTGCACCGTCAAGTTGAGTGACGTAAAAATTTACTATAAATTTGTTCTGATCGCAACCATCATTTGTATTGTATCCACGTATAATCATTTTGACAGGATAATTTACTGTCGATGAATTAGGAGATCCTCCTTGATTTATTGTGTTAACCTTATAGCCAGTACTAACTGTGTAAAGGCCCCAATTAGACCCTCTCCTAAAATATATTGACGCTGCACCTGTTGGTAACCCAGTATTCCCAGCTACCTGAGTCCATTGAGTATATATCTCATCTTCAAAGAACCACTCCTCTATGTTTTCATATTGTCTTGATGAGTAAAACGTCATAGAGTGAGGAGATTGATCTGGGAATGACGTACTAGGATTATCTTGATATATCCATAATTTTATCTGAGCACCTGCATTTATTTGTTGCGTAAAACTATCGTCTGGAACTATTGCAAACCCACCATGATTATCCCCAGTTGGTAATCCTGTTCCTTTTGATGTCAATAACTTCAGCCTTCCTCCAAATACATTTTGAGCACCACTATTATTAATATCTCCTCGACAATTTATTCTCCAAGAGTCTCCTATATTATACCCCGTTGCTGTAGAAAATTGTACATTAAAAAGTATAGTACCATTACCAGATTGTATAGGAATATTAGTGTTTGGTGTTATCACTTGTGGAGAAGACCATGAACTTAAGGTAGAAGCTGTGAAATTAGTCCCAACAAACCTATACCTGAACCTTGCGGAACCAGATAGAATGTCATATATCTCCAATACAACCCTCAAGTCATCAATTCCGAGATACTCCCAGTTATTTGATATGCTTAACGAGCTTCCATTAGAACTAGACCCGTAGAATACTGGGCTCTCTGTACATTTAAAGTATCCATCAATTGGGAAAAATGAGTCTTGATTACAGTTAAGTACTGAAATATTAGAAAGTGGTGTAGTATCATTTGCCCCATAAGATGAACCTGAATAATATTGAATCGAAGACTGAGGAAAATCGCCTCCATCAACCTTAACTTTAAAATAAACACCTGGTGATTGATACGATCCATTATCAAGAAAATCCTTAGCTTTAACATCTATTTCTAATACCTTATACTTCTTGTTAGATAATGTTGGCCCGTCAGCATTTGACTTAAATATTATATATTCACCAACTTTTATCTTATCAACATCTGATTGATTTATTAGGAAGTAGCGATACACACCTTGAGAGTAGTATAATATTGGAAACACATTATAGTACTGAGATTTTGATTGTTTTATCACAACCCTGTAGTGTGTAGCAAAGATTGGAGGCTCATTATCAATCTCTAAAACTATACTATTTGCGTGTATACTATTCTCTGGTTTTATATATACAGTGCCACCATATGTTGAGTTAGTCGAATTTGATGGAGTAGTCAAAACTGTAGTAAGTCTACCGTAGTTATCGCCATAAACAACACCAATCTCGTAATCTCTATCCGAACGGAATGTTCTCTTACCGTTATTATCCTCTATACTAGAACTTATATATCTAACATTATGTTTTATAGGAAGGTCAATCCCTTGCTCATTAACCACATCATAAAACTGAGTATAGTTACCATATACCAACCTTCGCTCAATAATATCTTGAGATTTAGCCTTTAAAGGTACGTTGTCAAATAATCTAGTTAACTGATCTGAACTAAGAACAGTATATGTCTTATTATTTGCAAATTTATATTTATACGAATAGTTGTTATCTATGTTTAATACATCTTTCTTAAACTCCTCGACTACCACTACGTTGAGATTTTTTGAATCTCTAAAAACCAATTGTATCGACTTAACGAATCTATTACCCGTCTCGAATGTTACCTCGACTTCGTTCTTCGTGTTAGCCATTGCTTTATTATTTCCTGCAGCATAATCAATCTGAAAATTACCAGGATCAAAAGAAACTCCAGAAAATGGAGAAAGCGAACTATATTGGTTATCAACATATTTATATCTGTAAGCAAACTGAATAAATCTTTTTTCAATGTTATTCTCTTCGTCCTGCTCCTGCGTCAAGTATATAGTAGGGGCATTCATTGGAGGAGCTTTTATAACTCTAATATCATCATCTATCCTAAGATCATCTATAGAGTAAGACTTCCATCTAGAAATATTACCACCAAAAGGCTCATTATAATTGTCTGTCCAAAATAACAAGCCATCGATATAATTAAACCCCGTAACATAATAGTCAGGGTTGAAATTCAATTTGCTAGGAGTAGTAGGAGTTGCCTTATTAGATTGAAGAACTCTTGTTATAGTATCTGAAATCTCATTATATTCAAATACTCCATCAAAATAGTCTGATGAAACTAAGTAGTATATCTTTCTTTCAGCCTCAACTGGTATAGCCCCAATAGTTCTAAATGAACTATCTACTGGGTATCCACAAACAGAAGACAAGTCTTGTACTTTTGTATTACCTTTTTTGTTTCTAGCGGTTCCTGAGTTAGAGTCATCACCACTAGATACGTCTATGTTTAAGGCATCTCTATATTGACCTCTAGGAACAAGGCGTTCATCTAGATCCTTGTTCATCATGGCAGATGAGAAAGTTCTTATACTTCTAGCCATTATTTAATCCATTTTTGCTGACCTCTAAGTGTCATCAAAAGATCAGCTGGGTTCATTTTATTTATTCTGATTCTGGCATTTCTATAAAGTGCCCTCATGCTCTTCCTGGCGTTCTCTATTCTCATCAGTGGTATGTCCACTTTACTATCTAGCAAAGAGTAAGTGATATATGCGTATATATACTTCTCAAAGAATTTGTTAATCATTATCTCTGAGTCAACACCGCCCTCCATACCATCGGATACATACTCTATCACTATCTTCTGACCAGACATAGACGAATCAAAGTCAATAACACCTGCTCTTCTATTCACACGAAACTTAGGATTGACATTCATCTGACTTGGATCGTCCCCATATCTCTGGCCAACATAGTAGTAGCAGCAATCAGCAGAAAAGTCGTTTATATTCGAAGTAGATGTCCCATCAATTCTAGCCTGATCAAGATCAGATATAGGAGCGTATAAAACATTACCATCCATATCAAACTGAAGATCGTCATTGTTATCGTATAGATAAGCTTTAGCAGACATCTCAGTAGAATTCTCTACAAGTGGGTACAACGTCCCGTCTTGAAGTAGTGACATTCGAATATAGTCAACATAGTCATATGGCATTACTAGCTTAAGGTCATCACCAACTATTGCCTCAAGAACCTTTATCTCTTTCAATGCATCGTAGTTTAACTCCTTAATGCACTGCTTAGCGTGGAATCGAACCAAAGACCTATCTACGTTATCAACAATCTTATCCTGACCAACATAGGCGAACATGTAATTATTAACAACATCTTTCACTGAAACGTATTGATACGATCCGTGGTTTGCGTTTGTTGGAGCTGAACCACCGTTTAGGTAGTATTGGTAATTAGTTAAGTAAGGCATTATTGCTCAAGTTGTTTCTCAGTAGTTATATTTCTGTTAGCCGCACTCGCGACAGCGTTATCTCTTATTTGAGTTCCAGCATACAATAGTATCAAGTCTACCAAGTTATCCATATCATCTAAAGGCAACTCAAAGTCTTGGTAATCTGTTGCAGACTGATCAAATACAGGCTCTCCACCAGATAAAGACGAATAAGTCCACTTAGGATCTTTAGGGTATCTTATGTACTGACACTGAACGTTACTAACTATCGATGAAGGATATACTCTTATTGATTTATTTGAATCCTGATAGTTAACAGGAACAACATCAATAGTATTATCATTATCAAATACAACACAAACAGGATAATCTTCTGAAGGTGATGCATCCAATAATAGGTTCATCTGCAAAGCCTTAGCCGCTGTAACCGTCTCCACCTCAACAGTACCATCATAGATAATATTCTTAGACCAGTAAGAATCAGATGGTAGTATAAATTTAGTAGTACTCGGTGAGTAAGGTAATGAGTCTTCAGCATAGAACGACCCTATAACCTCTTCAAGCTTTTTAGGTACATCTCCGTATCCAGATTGATGTCTTCTAGTGTTTCTCTTATAAACTGCACGGCTGTAGTCATGGAAGTATTGCTCAAACAATGTTAATTGAGCTTGCTTTGCATACATGTTGAATTCTTCAGGAGTAACATAACCATTGTTATCCTTGTTTAGAATATGTAAGACCGTATTTCTTACGTCATTAATCATAAGGAAAGTTTACACAAAGATAAGAAAAAGGGAGATACTAAAATAGAATCTCCCTAAGACACACAACATAGAAAAAGATTATAACTCAGAAACTGCCTCCTCTAAAGCTTTAAAATCTTCCAATCCATCATTAGAATTAAGGTATTCTTGGAAGTGCTGTATATGGTTTACACCTTCAGGCACTCTGGTGATCATCCTCTTGTTGCCTTTCAAATTGAAAAAGATCTCCTTATTATTACGCCTAAACGTTACTAGATTTTCATCGATAGCAGTAGCCACAATATTATTCATCTCTATGGAAGGATCCTCAATCATGTCTAGGAAGTCAACAGGGTTGTTTCTTGCAAATAGCTTTACATCCTTTCGAATCTCGCTAGCATATAACTTGTTAGTGTCTCGGCTAAACGTTCGGTGAATAGCCTTATATTGATCGTCAGTAAGTTTTCTTGATAGATCTTGAGCTTTGTACTCAATCTCAAGCATTCTTTCAGTATCCTCAGCCTCAGCCTCAAAGTCTCTTAGTTTAAACAAAGAGCCGCCATTACTAGCATTATCTGGATGATGCTCTAGAAACTTAACGAGATTATGACGCTTTTTGTCAACCTTTAGAACTCCATCCTCAAAAATAATTGGCTCAAGTATGACATGTCCCTCCTGCTCATCCTCAAATATACTCTCTTTATTTGATGCATATCTAAGTGCTCTGGTTCGTTTTGTCTCAGGATCTTCAAACAGTAAAGCCTTGCTTCTACTGTGTTTTGTCGCAATCATAACAGACATAGCTCTGTGATCACGCATTAATTGATAGTAAAGAAAATTATCTTTCATTTGTTTTGATTTAATTTTATTATAAATTTAGTAAAAACTGGGAGAGAACTTAATCCCTCCCAGATTTGTTTATTAAGGGTTATTAGTCTTTGAACAATACGAAGTTGTTTCGACCAACTGTACATAGAGCACGCTCAGAAAGGAAGTTAACCTCCATTGCATCAAGGTCGCTAGTCATAGCACCTCCAGCACCACCTGTGATCCATGTTTTGTATCGACGATCCTCAGCACCGTTTGGAGCAACACGGTAACGTACGTGTAGGAATGGACGCTTCATTTTTGAACCAAGAACTTGGTCATAAACGCTCATCTCACCTGCAGGTACAAGTACCCCGTTAACTTTACCTCCAACAATACCTCCACGAGTAGAAGCATCATTTAAGTATTTCCAGTCAGTTTTGTAGAAATCGTAAGATCCACGACGGAAACCATCAAATCCAAGGTTGATAGCCATATCCTCATCGTTGTCGAACATTCCGTAAGAAGTACCACCAACTCCGTAAGAGTTCTGTGCAGCAAGCATGTCGTCTATATCGATAGCGAAATCACGCTCAACAAACAAAACATTTTGCTGGATAGCAGCATTCTTGTCAAGACGCTTAAGGATAGCATCAAAGTCAGCGATTGTTGATGGGTTACCACCAGACCAAACGTTACCTCCGTCTTCAACAGCGTCGAAGAATCCTTGAGTTCCTGAAGTAGCACCTAAACCTGTAGCAGCAACACCTGACCCCGGATCAGTTGGAACGTGTTCAACCATCATCATCTCAAGGTAGTCATCAAATCGCATACGAGTCTCGTGCTCAGAACGAAGATACCATAGGTAACCAGTTCCAGCAGAACCTTCAACCTCAATCCATCCGATCTGTGCCATATCTGATCCAGAAACAGCGTAACGATCCTTGATGATTACAGGTTTTACTTCACGGATTTCAGACTCAGCCTCTAGAGAACCTTCCATCCCTGTGTCACCTTTCTGGAATTCAGATCCATAAACGAAAGCGATAACATCAGTGATACCGTCAGTAAATCCAGGAGCAGTTGCATTATAGTAAGCAACATTAAATGTACCTCCAGAAACAGCAGTAATATAAGCCTTTTCAGACTTGTTATCACTAGCAGAAGAAAGTAATACAACCTGACCAACACGGAATACACAAAAGGCAGTTCCATTGTCGAATGTTTGTGTACCTGAAGATACTGCTGCAGTTACCTCAACACCCTCATACTTAGTGTGAAGACGACCTTGCTCAGACCACTTGATAAGGTCAGAAGCAGAAGGCTCCTCAGCACCTACCAAACGAAGGAATGAAGAGATTGAACGGTTACCGTAAACCTCGAAATCATCCTTCACTGTATCTGGAAGGTATTGGTTAAGGAAATCAAATTGGTTCGAAGCCAAATAGTTTGTAGGCAAAGCTGCCTTTGTAGAAGATGGAGTTAATGTATATCCACCTACTGGTAATGAAAATGATCCAGCCATTTTTTCTAATTTTTAAAGTTATTATTTACGTTTTCTAATACGCAATCCAGATGTTCTGTTTGCGTTAGCGTCCGTAACTTTCAAGCCAGATGTCGTTCGTACACTAGAAGCTTTTCTAGGTTCCATGTCTATATTCTTAGAAGTCTTAACAGAATCTTCTATAGCTGAAGCCTTTCCTAGCTCATATGCATACTCAAAGAACGAATCTGGGTTCATCGCCACAGACAGTGCTTTGTGATAAGCTGCAGCGTCTTTCAAAAAGCCATTATCATCAAGATGCTTATTCAAAAAGTTTGTCACATCCATCTGAGATTTCATGATTGACTCCTTATCTCCAGGTTTGTAAGTGTAGTTCTGATCACCAGTTTTAAATTCGAAACCTTCGAATTTTTCGTTGAACAGATTTCTAGACTTTTCAGAGAAAACCTCCTGCTTCTTCCTGTAGATTTCAGCTTGCTCACTCATTTTAGCAGACTGCTCTTTAAACTTACTGTAAGCCTCTCGCTCTTCTTCAGGAATAAAATTCGTTCTTGACTCAAGAGGAATTTTGTATTGCTCCTTCTGTTGATTAAAATGCTTACGAGCCTCAATTGCCGCCTGCTTTAACTCTAATCTCTTTCCACGAATAGTACTTTCTTCTTCGTACTCATCGTATCCATAGTTAGAGTTAAATTTCCAATCTATATCATCAGAATCAAATCCTTCTAAGGTTTCTTTCATGTACATCTTTACAACCTCAGAATCATCGATACTGTCATAATCTTTATTCAGCTCAATGTAGTCGCTTATACTTCTACCAGTTTCCTGCTTATACTTCTGGTAAGCAGCAACGTCCTCATCAAGCTCAACCTCCTTCTCTTTAACTAGATCTTCGATAGACTCAACCTCTCGACCAATCTTAGCTGACAAGAATTTATATACTTGCTCTTCATTTAGAACAATATCACCATCCTCATTGTACGATGGATATTCAACTTCTTCAACTTGCGCTTGATCAATCTCTTCATTAGTATCAGTAGTTTTATCTTTATTATTATCTCCTTCTATAGATTCAACATTATCAGTTGGAATGACCATTTTTACTACATCTGGATCACTATCTATAGGATCCTTTCCATTCTCTTCTCTATAGTTGTTTATAACCTCTTTCTCAATATCACTTACCGATTTCACCTCGTTAGATTCATCATCGATTTTAATCTTAATATCACTCATCTGTATTTTAATTTAATTTAATTGTTGCAAATTTATAAATTATTTTGGACTAAATTCTTCTAGCCCAAACCCATCAAGGGTATCCTCGTTCGATTCAAAGTTTACAGGAGGAGTTCCCATCTGTCTTTGTTGAATCATTTTAGATTGTTGATTAGCTTGTATCTTAGTTCTTTCGTCTTTTCTATCCTCCTTGTACGACTCTCTACTCTTTATAGCCTCAACCTCAATACCCCTAAGCTGCATATTCAACTGGAACTCTTTATCCATCAAGACTTGCTTAAGAGATGCTTCAAACTCAAGCTTTCTCATCTCAACATCTGCCTCAGCTTGTTTGATAGATATTTTAGATTGAGTTTCAGCTTGGATTTGCTCCATCTTAGCCTGAGCAGCTGCCTGCTGTGATTGCATATTATTCTGCGCCTGCATCTGCATCTCCTGCATCTTTCTTTCTTGGTCAGCTCTCTCCTTCTTCTTTCTTTTCAGTTTCAGAAGTTCATTTGCAATCCTAATATTTCTTATATTCCTAATATCTATAGCATCATCTAAACTTATCTGATCTCTAGATAAAGCCATTTGAATGTTAGCCTCAAGCTGAGCCTTCTCTTCCTCATCTGGAGATACCTCGATATAAATACCAAACGAGTGCAAGTGAAGATCCATTATCGACTCTAGGATATCTAGATTATACTTACCTATCATATTGGCAAACTCCTCTCTCTCTGGAGCATACTGTATAACATCACTTATACGGATCATTATACCCTCACAAAGTCTCTCTGTAGCAAATTTACATGCGTTAAGTATATGCTTAGTGGCCATTGCAGAGTTTAGTGAAGCTAACTTCTGAATCCCAACTAATGAGTCTGGGTCTGGAGTAGAAGCATCAGCACCTCTAGGAACACCTATAACCTCTCTGATCTGCTCAAGATAGTAATTCATCAAGTTAATGATAGCACCCATCTTAGCCTGACCAGTATTGTTATTGATCTCCTGAATAGGCATTTTACCTTGATTGTATTCTCCATCAACAGTATAACTTCTACCAACCACAGAACCTGTAGCCCAGAATAAGTTAAGGGCATCTTGTGGGCTATACTTTGAACCGTTTCCAAGGTCTACCTCATTTATACCGTCAGCATCTATAAATACACCGTCTGGATTTATCTTTTGGGCTACCTGCTGAAGCTTGTAATGTGCAAGCATGAACTGATCAACATAAGGCATGGCTCTAGATGTAGTAGAATCGATTCTGCCTCTATATATGCTAGGAGCTTCAGCGATCCAAACAGGGTAAGCTTTCTGAATCTCAGAATTAGGCTTAACCATATTCTTTTCAAGCTCCCAACTCAATAGTTTATCAGAACCTAGAACCAATACGCCAGAATACCAGCACTCCTCTTTCTTGTCCAGCTTGACAAACATGTCTTGCATCTCTTCTGGCGGATTAAATTGGTCATCCTTTTGGATTACTCTCTCGCCACCATTAGCTAACAACTTCTTCTTGTAAACAAAGTTTCTAGTAGTCTTGTAACTGAAGTACATTACGTTAACAACGTCATTCTCAAAGACGCTAGGATAGTATGGATACTTAATTCTAAATTCATCGATCCAAGACTTACTACACTTTGATATCTCCTCAATCTCTTCGTTAGTTAGATTAGGATTAATTCTAAGCAATTCAGTTATAGGTATCTGCTTTATTTCACCCCAGTAAAATACATCATTAAAGTGAGGATCATCCGTAGGGCTATGTACAACAAACTCTGGGTCTACATACTTAATACGAATACCACTTCCAGGTACATACTCATGTCTCATAACCCCCATACCCAACTCTATGATATCTCGCTTATATCTGTCAAGTATCTCGTTGTAATCATTAAGGTCAAGAATGTTAGATATAGCAACTTCTGCAGCCATCTCAACTCTAGGTTTAAACTTTAGCTGCATATGCAACTCAAGCTCTTCATCACTTTCTGGTATATCTTTAGGATCTACACTGTATGCATTTATTCCAGCCTGACTTTGAACCTTCTGCAAGAACTCTCTAGAAGCCATATCAACCTCTAGCTGTCTCTGATACTCTGCACGCTGATTTGAAACAGCGGCATCATGTGCATAAGCCTTTGGGGCAAACATTCTCTCTCCAAGCTTATTGGATATAATATCTATAAACTTAGGCATTACTGGTATTGCATCCCAATTTAGGTTTAATAATGATAGATCGCCATTAATCTTCATCCAGTCCTTATATTTATGAACAGGCTGTTCACCTCTAGAGTACAATCTTCGCATATAGAAATCGTTCATTCTATCGAAGAATCTACATCCGTGACGATTTCTATCAAACCATTCGTACTGTATAGCTTGAGCCACCTTTAAGCCGTATTCATACGTATCCTTTTCCAAGTCTGAAGCCAGGTGGTCAGGAAACTTTTGAGCTGGAATTATTGAAGTGTTTTTTATAGACATTATAGGATAATCAATTCTTGTATCTTACAAAATTAAAGGTAATTTTTGAATTTTCTCTATTTGGTATCAATTTATGCTTTCTAGTAGCCATTATAGCAAGGCCAGAACTCATTGATGCATCGTTCTTAGTTCTGTTATTTATATCGAATCCTGCCCAATCTAGAAGAGTTCTATTAAAATACATATCACCTATCTCACCTGGCTCCCTGTACTCACCACTACGATCGTATCCAACATACATCTTTATGTAGCTATCAATCATATCGGCATGTGTCTGTTTAACGTCTTCAGAAGTATTTGGTATACCACCTAACTCCTTCTCACCCTTCGATAGTTTAGCTATAGGCTTGTCAGGTCTGTTCATTGAGAACTTCCTGTATCCGTTATTCTTCATATATCTCAACAATGCAGGCTTGTTATTCTCTACAAGTATAGGCATACCGTAAAAATGGATTGCCTTTACAACGTCATCGAAGAAGTCTTCAGCCATATTAGGCCTGTCTATATACTCTAAAAAAAACAAATTACTAGGTACACCCTGCATATTAAACTTAGTAAGACCATGTATAGATCCCTTCGATCCAGAACCGTGAACCACACCACTAATATCATATGAGTCACAACCAAAAGCTCCAAGCTCTTCATTGCCTGGGTATTTAGAACCATTTCTAACAACCACATTGTTTCTCATTGAGCTATCTGGTAGCCATGAAACAAAAAATCTACCTCTAGGATCTGGAGTCCATATTACTTCAGAGAACTTCTCACCATTCTTCCAGTCAAATCTACCCCTAGTTATAACCCTCTCTTTAACTAGATTATCATTATACTCTACCTGATCATATATCTTGGTAAGGTCAAATATAGACTGCTTTGATTCATCTCTAAATGCATGAGACTCCTTTCTAGGGAACTGTCTAAGGAATTCATTGTACTTATCTGGATCATCCTTTAATGCCTCCAACTCATTTTCCCAATACTCTATAACTCCCATGGTAATCATCTCACCATCTATACCAATAACTGGCTCCTTTGGAGTCTCAAAAACTGGGAATCCATACTGATCTATAAATCCCTCATAGTTCCATTCCATAGGTATGAACAACTTATAAAGACCAGACTTTGTCTGACCATTTTTAGATCTATTGCTTGGATCAGATGCCTCATAAAGTTCTTTAAACTGTTGACCACCCTTATTAAGAGCATTACATGTTGATCCCATCATGCACTTGCCAATAATTTTAGAACCAACCCTTAGACACGTTTTAGTAACATTCCAGTTATTTTTAATGTTTAAAGGCTTAACCCATTTGCCACTCTCATCATGTAGCAACAAAAGCAATTTCTCCCCATCATAACTGTTGTCATCAGTATTTTTCCAGTCTATTGACGTATTTAGTCCTTCCTCATCATCATCAACATCATGCATGTTGTTTTTAGTAATCTTCTTTGCTGGAAGACTATATACCAATTCAGTCTTAGGTCTATCCATACCAGACTGCATTGGTTTGAAGAAGAATGGATAGTTCCATGCTATAGGAACAACCTTATCGGTAAACATTTTCTTAGCATCACCCCCACTCTTTGAAAGTATACCAACTCTAGAGTCTTTTGCTAGAGTAGCGGTATCAACACCAACAGATGACTCCATAAAAGAAAAGCCAGATCGTCGAATCTTTAGATAAATTATACCAAAACACCTTGGATCAGCCTTAGCGGCCTCCCAGTATATAAACAGAATTCTATTAGCCTCCCTAAAGTCTGGAAGACCAATATCAATCTTAGTGTGCTGAAGATACATGTAGTGATGCCCTGTTACATATGTTGGCTTCCCGTTATTTACAAACCAATGCCCAAACTCTCTTCTATCAAATTCTCGCTCTATATATGGTGCATATCTTTCCTTAAAAGATCGATCCATATTCCTCCAATCAAATATAGACTTTATTCTTTTTAGATCAGACGGCACTTCGTGCGGAACCCATCTATTATTTTCAGAATCAATATCTTTAGGTTGACTAGGAAGTGCTATGTTTAACCCCTCAATATTGTATACCTCACCAACAGTACCATCCTTAGATATTATTATCAGGTCGTTGTCAGCGTCATATCCATATTTCCAGGACTTATCTTTATTTCTCTTCTTTAATACATCTGAAGGAATATAATTAGAGCTAGAATAATATAATGGCTCCCACTTTTTATTTTCTTGCTCGTGATTCTGCAAAACTCACCTCCTTATTAGATTCAGAACTTGAACCAGACTCTAAAGACTCCTCCTCTCTTTGGATTCTAGACAATATCTCAAAAGCATCTTCTATAGCTATCTTCTTAGCCTGTGCTGCGGTCTTCATTTTTTCAGCTGCCAGGTCGTCATCGTTATCAAATTTTATAATCTTAGCTCCAGCCACCTTTATAAGCTCATCAACAGCCTTATAGCCTGCATCTATAAGCTTGTTTTTTCTATCTCTTACTTTATCATGCATACGTCATCAGTTGTCATCTTATAAAACAGATTACCATCAATATAAAACTCATACTCACTCTCTGGAGTGAAAATGATCTCATCGCCTGGCTTAATAGTTACGTTATCATTAGAATACACAACACGACCATGCAGTTCATGGTCATATGGCTCAACTAATATATTATCTCCAGTAGTTGTCCAAGAATCCCCATCACTATATGCAAATATCTGGTCATCTTTTATTAGATAGTCTTCCCCTTCAAAAAAATCGACACTAAACCTCTCAATACCATCATAATCATTATACTTCCTGAAAACATTATGATGAACAAGAACAGTGTCACCAATCTTAATACTACCATTATAATAAGATGGAAGAAGTTTAACAACTCCAAACCTATTCGAAGACTTACCATCATCTATCCCATTAGAAACGCTTAAACCGAGCTTAGAAGATGAAGTCTTTGTGCTGTATAGCTTTCCACCTAAAGGGGAAACTATAAAACCATGTGGTGACCTCATATCTCTATATGATATTCTATTTGAACTGGCTGATTGACTATCTTTTTCCAAAGCTGGATCTCATCTTTCTTATTGATTATCCATATCTCATACTCATTAATCTCTCGCATCTTGATCTCATATATCCGATGAGAATCGCCTATGCAACCAGAATCAAGTATGTAATGCATTGAATCCTTGTAGTCAGGGCCAACAGATATTTTTCTTATTACACTCAATCTATAGATATTAAGTCGCCAGTTGTCATATCTATACGAAACTTAACTCCTGCGTCTGGACTATACTTATCAACTATCTCTTTTTGATAGTCATCCAAAACACTTTGAGATATCTCGCATCTAGAGATAAGGGAAGACTTTCTACTCGAAAGTGTCTCTATAGCAACAACAGTTTCTGAAAGTTCAATCTTTGAGGACATCATGTCCTCATGAAGAGATCTTAACTTCTCTAATTCTTTATCTTCTAATTTCATTTTATTATATTTTTAACAAATATAATAATTTTCTAGCTACCACAACCGATACAGTCTATATGAGAATCTGTTGGCTTTATACCCTTTAGCTTCATTTCAAGGTTATGGATCTGATCCTTTATTTCCATATCCTTAAACATATCCCCAGTAAGTTTAGATTTTAGGTATTTTATTTGCTTTCTTAAATCAGAATTATCCATACTACAAGTTATTAAGCATTTCAATTAATTCAGGCTGTGGATGACAGTCAGATTTATCAGATCTATAACTTGTATGTGTAAACACTCCTGATTTACCAGCTAATGCATCATAACACAAATCCCACATATCCTCATTATAGTCTAGAGGAATTCCATAAGTCTTATTCCAAAATACAAGCAATTGTCTAACAGATTCTATTTGCTCGTCTGTATATTTTTCAAAACCATAATATCCTCTAAATCCTTCAGGATATTCTTGAATCTTTTCACTA